>Ga0214917_10000634_pt1 | contig 45750 bp, 49 predicted proteins | sample LL_1208_BB_MetaG_FD_177983 | JGI IMG/M metagenome (GOLD analysis project Ga0214917, IMG submission 177983) | Freshwater microbial communities from Lake Lanier, Atlanta, Georgia, United States - LL_1208_BB | ecosystem: Environmental > Aquatic > Freshwater > Lake | place: USA: Georgia | collected... | reverse complement strand
TTGAAAAGCAATTTGATGTTATTTCAGTTTGCCGATTAGTTACCTGGAAGAACTTAGATAAATTGATATTTGCTTGTGCTAAGGCAAATTGCACATTGGCGATAGTCGGTAGTGGACCAGAAGAGTTTAAACTTAAATCACTTGCAAATTCACTTGGTGCTAAGGTCACATTTTTCGGTCAATTAAGTGAACCTGAAGTCATAAATTGTTTACAAAAATCCAAAGTTTTTGCACTTCTGTCTGATTATGAAGGTTTGTCTTTTTCACTCCTTCAGGCAATGGCATCTGAATTGCCGGTAATAGTTTCAAATGTGAAAGGTAATACTGATGTAATTTCCGATGGGAAAGATGGAATAGTCGTTGATTTAAATAATGAGGATTCTATTTTTAATGCAATAAAATCATTATTAAGTTCAAATGAGAAAATTACGACTCTTGGAAAAGGTGCACTAAAGAAAGTACAAAAAGATTATTTGCAAGAAAATCAGATCAATAAAGTTATCGCTCTACTGTCATGAGGAAAATTATCATGAAAGATAAAACTGTACTTATACTAGATCCAAGAGGAAATATCACCTTGGGTGGAGGTGATGTAATCAACCGACATTTTTCGTATGCAAAATCCTTGGCTAAGTTTGGCCACGCTAAGAATCTTAAGTTAAAGATTTTTAGCACATCATCATCTCACTCTTCAAACATTAAGACTGATACTCTAGATTTAGATTTGATATCCAAACCTACATTTAACTCCTATAAATTTGCTAAGCACTGTTTTAAAGTTGTTAAAGCACAAAGCATGGATATTAAGTTACTGATTGCAGGAGATCCATGGGAGAGTTATTGGAGTGCCCATTTTTTAAGTAAGTTTTTAAAGCGAAAGATACCTATTCAAATCCAAGTCCATGGTGATATTGCACATCCTTTATGGAAAAAAATAAATTTTAAAAATAGATTTCGCTTTATTCTTGCAAAAAACTCACTTAATAAGTGCGAAGTTATCAGATGTGTAAGCAATGAGCAGAAGTTGAATTTAATTAAAGCCTTTGGGTTAGATAAGCGAAAAATTGTAGTAATTCCTGTGCCGATTGAAGTGGTTAATAAACCTCTAGTACAGCCTAAACGCCCTACAACAATTGGACTGATTGGCAGAATCCATGAAGATCGAGGAATTTGGAACTTTGTTCAACTAGTAAAAAACCTAAGTAAGTTGGATACAAGCTTCAAACTCTTAATCGCTGGTGATGGTCCGGCTAGAGATAAATTCATTCAGCAACTTGAAAGTGTGATTACAAAAAATCGAATTAAGTATTTGGGTCATATCTCGCAAGGAAAGTTACGAAGCTCCTGGAAGTCTATTGGTGTATTAGTCTCTATGGCACCGGTTGAATCATATGGCAGAGTGTTAAGAGAATCCTTGTTAGCAGGCGTACCTGTTTGGGCTACAACCTCAAGTGGGGTTATAGATCTTTTAGATAGTGCAGAGCCTGGAACTGTGAAGGTACTGGATTTAGAAAAAAAAGTGAGCGATTTACACAAAGATTTTGAATCGCTATTAAGAGTTAAAATTGGAACTAAGTTCAGAGATAAGTTTATAATGGATAATAATTCTTATTCAGATAAACTAGCTCAATCTTGGATAGATACAATAGAAATCTTTAAGAAATAATTGCTGCTAAAAAATCTAGGATTTAGAGTTAATCTCTTCAAAAATACTTGCGGCTACCCCGCCTGCAATTAAAACTGCATCCATTGGAGTGTTGCGCTTAATTATCGCAAGTGCAATTGGACCTAGCTCATAGTGACGGGCAATCGTCCCGATATAGCCAACCTCTCTCTCATTATGAAATAACTTAGCCCCATTTTCTGGCATCGCAACCATTGAGCCATCAAGATGCAATAAAACCAGCTTTCTAGGCGGCTGACCTAAGTTAAATACCTTGGCCACTGTCTCTTGTCCTCGATAGCAACCCTTTTTCATATGTACTGCATTGTTTATAAAACCTAACTCATTTGGAATAGATTTATGATCTACCTCAAATAATAATCTTGCTCTTCCTTGGGCAACCCGAAGTGCTTCAAGTGCCCAAATACCGACTTGGGTATGTAATTTATTAAAAGCTGCCTTAGTCTCTTCTAACTCGCCTCTTGGTACCAATGCATATGGTCCACCAATTTTATCTGCCACACCTGCTGCCCTTAGTACTGCATAATTATTTGATTGATCTTTCACCTCAACATCTAACATAAATTTCATCTTCTCTAAATACTCAATTAAGGGTGCAACTCTTTGACCTTCAGTATGAATCCAAGTTATTTCACCATCATCTACTAAAAACAATTGCTCAACAATGTGACCCTGCGCATCTAAAATTAAGGCATCTTTCCAATCACCTGCAGTTAACTTTTCTAGATGCTGGGTGGTAAGTGCGTGTAACCAGGTAAGTCGATCTTTACCTGAAATTGAGATTACTGCCCTGTGTGATAGATCAGCCCAGCCATTCTCAGCGGCTAACTCTTTTTGCTCCTTATTTGGCTCACCAAAGTGCCAGATAGCACCTTTATCTGGGCCTGCCTCAACTAATACGGTACTCATATGAATTACTTCTTACTTATTTCTTTTTATCGGCAAGATCTGCACACTTGGCGCATAAGCCATAGATTGCAAAGTGGGTAACATCGGTCTTAAAACCATAATCATCACTTAGAGTATTAACAAAATTTGCTGCTGCCTCAATTGGTGCATCCCCAATCTCTCCGCAATCAGAGCAAACTAAATGTAGATGGGTTAACTCCTCTGCGGCGTGATAGGTAGCACCACCATGACCTAAATGAGTGTGTAGTACTAATCCCACATTTTCTAAGGTTTCAAGGTTTCGATAAACAGTTGAAAGATTAATTCCAGGATGAGTCTGTCTAACTTTTTCTGCTACCTCTTCCGGCGTTGCATGACCTAAAGCTCTAACTGCAGCCAGCACTAACTCACGTTGTGGGGTAAGGCGTAAGCCCTTTTGATGTAACTCATGTTTACTAGCCATTAGGGGATTAAGTCTAATGGCTAGCTGGTAATTGCTTAATTTAGGCTTATCTTTTTAGAAAATCTGGCACGAACTCTCGCCAAGATTAAATACATCTGACATCCTAGGCAAAAACCAAAGGCCGCATTTAAAAAGGCAGCAGCTAATGCAAAACTTGTAGCAGTTAAAAAGAGCGGCGTATTTCCAGTAACGCCACCAAGTAATGCTACAAATGCAAAGAGTGCGCCAATTAATTGGGCAAATCTAGGAGCAGCCTCATTCTCACTAGGAACTGGTCCAGAAAGCCGTGGTTGAATTAAGTTTCGATAAACGATGCCATAGATAGATCTTCTAAGGCCAAAGAGCACAGCAGATAAAAAGACTGCAAATTGAAATCCAATTAGGTAATTAGACTCAGTAATTAAAGCAAGTGCTAAAACAGTGGTGGTAATACCAGCTGAGTACCTAGGTCCTCTAGCATCAATTAAAACCACATTCTTATTACTATCTGTAACAGTTGACACTTTTATTTCTCCTTTTAAAGTAAAATGGTTTTTAAAAAATTAATTATTTATATAAAATTAATTACTAAACCAACACATACAACCCTTAGCGCGGGCGTAATCAATAACGCGGCGCTTTGTAAAAAATACAGGCTGTATAGAGAACATGGATCAAATTTTAGCGCAAATAAATAGACACTTCTTGCAAGTATTTTGCAATACTATTAGTTCAATCTACGAGTTAAAGTGAGGCAATCACCTTGATAAGTTGATCACGTTTAGGCGCTCCAGTAGCCCGAGCGATCTCAAAGCCATTTTTGTCTAAAAATAAGGTGGTTGGGGTAGATCTAATATCAACTCTTCTTACTAAATCTAAATTACTTTCAGCATCCACCTCATGGTATGTAATATCTAATTGATCTTTGACCACATCAGAGATTAGAGCTTTTGCCGCTCGGCAGGATGAGCAGAAGGAGGTTGAGAACTGCACAATTGTTGCCCGATCCCCATACCTACCACCCACCTCAGATGGAGATAGGCGCAGGCGCTTTTTGCGCTTAATCACACCACTTCGCCTTTGAAAGTAAATGCCAACTACTGTTGCAAGGATGAGCACAAAAGCAAGTAGTAGCAAAGAATTCATAAGTGTATTCTTAGCACTCTTATGGCAAAAATTCTAATGCTGACAAACTCAATGGGGGCAAGTGCTGATGTGCTGCCAGCACTTGCGCTATTACAGCATGATGTTCGAGTACTGCCAGCTGAAGTATCAGTATTAATTGATGCACCAACTGTTGATTGTATTTTTGTTGATGCAAGGCGTGATCTGCCAAATACCAAAGCATTTACTAAATTAATTACTACAACTGGAGTTTCTACTCCAATTGTTGTTATCACCACCGAAGGTGGCTTATCAGCTGTTAATGCTGATTGGCAGATTGCAGATGTAATTCTAGATACCGCAGGCCCAGCTGAGGTTGATGCTCGAATTAGAATTGTAATTGGCAAAGATGCGCTCGTGCAGTTGGCAAAAAACCCTGCACTTAAGGAGATTAGAAGTGGTGAGGTGGTAATTGATGAGGATTCATATACTGCAAAGATAAAGGGGCGCACCTTAGATCTAACCTTTAAAGAGTTTGAGTTATTAAAGTATCTAACCCAACATCCAGGCAGAGTATTTTCTAGATCTCAATTACTGCAAGAGATCTGGGGTTATGACTACTTTGGTGGCACTAGAACTGTTGATGTTCACATTAGACGGCTTCGCTCAAAGCTAGGACCAGAGTTTGAGTCGATAATCGATACAGTTAGAAATGTTGGTTATCGATTCTCATCAAATAATACTGCCGGTAGTAATCAAAGTACTGCAGATCTAAGTTAGTGGTAGTAAATCTCATAAAGTTTATTGGCACACATCTATGAGCGTGCAACATCTAGCAACATTACAAGCAGATCAGCGCCAGCAGGTATTAGATTTAATTCAGCGATCTACCATATTTGATAACTCACCGCCTATTGCCGAGCACATTCTGCTTCACCTTCGCCATGGTGGAGATAAATCAGATTCACATTTAGTAGCAGAAGAAAAATCCAAAGTAATTGGATATGCCCATCTTGATCAAACTGATTTAGTTGCTGGCCCATCCGTTGAGTTAGTAGTAGATCCAGATCATAGAAGCTTTGGTATTGGTAAGCAGTTGTTAAGTAAGGCAGTTGAAATTTGTGGGCAAAACTTGCGGCTATGGGTGCATGCTGAAAATGAGGCAGCAGCTGCCCTTGCTAACTCATTTAATTTTGAAAAGATCAGAACCGTATTACAGATGCAAAAACAGTTAACCGATATTGAAAAACTACCTGATATAGATTCAAAGATAATTATTAGAAGCTTTCTACCAGGCCTAGATAGCAATGATTGGCTAACACTTAATAACAAGGTATTTAAAGATCACCCGGAGCAATCTGATTGGCAATTATCTGATCTAAATCATCGATTAGGTGAGGAGTGGTTTGATGAAAAAGGATTTTTTATTGCATCCTTAAATAATCAGATGATTGGCTCAACCTGGACCAAAATCTATGGAGCACTAACCCATGATCATGGCGGCTCGCATGATCATCCTGCAATCGGTGAGATCTATATAACCGCAGTGGATCCAGCTTACTCAGGTGGTGGATTAGGTAGGGCGCTGACAATTACTGCACTTAATTACTTAAAGTATCAGGGATTAACAGATGCAATGTTATATGTTGATTTTGATAATACAAGAGCGCTTAAGCTTTATAACTCACTAGGTTTTACTGAGAGTGGCAAAGATATTTTGTATAGATTAAAAAATTAAATACTTCAGTAATCTTCACTAAATGTAATCAAAGTTTCAATATAGGTATCACCTTGTATGCCAAGGTTTTGGGCATCAGGAGGTGCGGTAACTGGCTCAAAGCAAATACCCTCTTCATCTTGTGAATAAAGCATAAAATATGGTGAATCAAACTCCATAGTAATCCGTGCTGCCCTTGGCCAGAGAATCTGCGGTGTGCCAATAACTTCAATAAATGTGTCATCCCAGGGTGGTAGAGTTGGTGAAATTAACTCACCAGTTGGTAAATAATCCTCGCCCCTTTTAAACATCTTGTTAGCTTTAAAAATTATATCTGCTGCTTCCCCCTTACCAATATCTCTAGCAAACCAGGGGTGAAAACCTAAGGTAACTGGTAGGTCAGATCCATTTGCTTCATAATCTAAAGACCACCTAATTGCATTATCTAATATTTCATAACGCTGGGTAACGCAAGCACCATCAAATGGTGATGGTAGCTCTAGATACTGCGCACCATTTCCAAGATCCTCCCAAGAGGATGTTGCGCCATAACCAATTAAGGCATGTGGTGGATCAAAATTATTTGGTAGCTGATACTTATTACCCTTTGAATCCTTAATAATTCCATCTCTAATCCGGCCAGCAAAGGGAACCATAGAAAACCATCCCCAAGTAAGCTCTTGCCCTCTAAAAGGCACAGCAAATTGCATATCCCGCCATTGCACAGAGGCAAGCCGTGCTCCTTGATCTAAATCAATTGCAATTGATATTTGATCGCCATCAATATTAAGCATCTTTTTTAAATCTCATCTCTACCAGGAGGAAGTGCGCCAGATCTTGAAACAGTAATTGCTGCGGCCTTTGCCGCCCGATCTAACATTGCGGCTAATCGATCTTTAACTAACATAACTAGCTTGTCTTCAATAATTGCCTCAACCAATATTGCGCCTACGGTATCACCAGCACCAACTGTATCTGCTACAACTACCTTTTTAGCATTCACACTTATCTTCTCATTTTTTCGATACCCAGCTAATCCTTTATCACCAAATGTAACTACAACTAGCTCTGGCCCCATAGCTAGCCACCTTTTGGTTACATCATCAATATCTTCTCCAGGATATAGCCAGTAAATATCATCATCACTTACCTTTACCGCACTTGAGATGCCGACCCATCTTTCTACCTGCTTTACATACTCAATTCGATTATCCATAACCGCAGGTCTTATATTTGGGTCAAAGACCACAGGTGCCACCTTTGCTACCTTGCTAGCCCACTCAAAAAGAATTGATGCTGCTGGCTCAATTGCAGTAACTAATGTTCCGATATGTAATAAAGATGGCTTGAATACTGATGCATCTGGTAGCCATGAGTGAGAAAAATCAAAGGTAGCAGTACCATCAATTACAAACTCATATGTGGCACCCCCTTGTGAATTAAGAGATACAATTGCTAGACTGGTTGGTTTATCTGAAAACTTAACAAAATCTAATAAGACACCATCTTTGTGTAATTGTTTAAGTGCCATCTGGCCATACTTATCAGTTGAAATACCATCAATAAATTGATTAGCAATACCAAGCTTTGCTAATGCCTTAGCAGTATTAGCTGGGCCTCCTCCAATAACAGCCTTGCGCTCTGTGCCATCTGGAATTAAATCAATTAATACCTCACCACATACCCAAACCTGATTACTCAAAGTAACTTATCCTTTCGAGACAAGAATTCAGTTAAGACTTCAACTCCAAGTAGATGATCTTCTACCTGCGCTAATCCACTTATCAGTAGAACCCCTACAAATCCTTGTTCCTTTGTAATTAATGGCAGTCCTCCACCATGAATTGCATGGGTTTCATCCAATAAATTATTCTCTTTATGCCAATCTACTCCGCGCTCCTCAGCATTTACTCTTTCATACAAAGTTGAGTGGTGTTTAAGCATCACAACTCTTGCTTTACGAATCATCCACCAATCATTCACTGGCTTACTTCCAGGAAGAGAAGCGTGATAAACAATCCAATCACCCAGTCTTACCTCTATGGCGATAGGTAAATTTCTTTGAATTCCAAGATCTTTTGCTATAGCTCCAACCTCTAGTGCATCAATTATATTAAAATTTTGTAATTTAAGAAACTTTTCTTCAAGGAGAAGTTGATATGAAGAAAAGCCTCCAGTTGTGTTCACGGGTACATATTAATCGATTGCAAGAAATAAAAAACCTGACTACTCACTTAAGTATAAGCTTTGTTGTTAAATTTGTACTACACTTTGAAAATGCGTGTTCTAATTACGGGCGGTGCAGGATTTATTGGTTCTCACCTTTGCGATGCACTAGTAGCCAGAGGTGATAACGTTACAATCTTAGATAATTTATCAACGGGATCTGAAATAAATATTGAGCACCTCAATGGTAAAATTGAAAAATATCAAGGTGATATTCGAGATCAAAAATTAAGTGAGACTTTGATTGAGAATTGTGATCTAGTTTTTCATATGGCGGCAGCTCTCGGCGTTGATAATATATTAGAAAATCCAGTTGAATCAATATCTACTAATTTTCATGGTTCGGAAATAATATTAAATGCTGCCGCAAAGTTTAATAAGCGAATTCTTATTGCAAGCACTTCTGAAATATATGGGAAAAATCCTAATCAACCATTATCAGAATCTGATGATCGAGTAATTGGTACACCACAGAAACTTCGTTGGACTTACTCTGATGCAAAAGCATTGGAAGAGTCGATAGCGCATTACCTTTTCTTATCTAAAAATCTCAAAGTTACAACGCTTAGATTATTTAATACAGTAGGGCCGCGTCAAACTGGAAAATATGGAATGGTAATACCTAGATTTATAGAGGCAGCAATCCAAGGTAAACCATTAAATATTTTTGGAAACGGCTTGCAATCAAGGGTATTTTGTCATGTGAATGATGTCGTTAAGGCCATGTTAACTGTTTGCGATAGTGACAACACCTTAGGCCAAGTGTTCAATATTGGAGGCAAAGGTGAAATAAGTATTCAAGATCTTGCAAAACTCATTATTAAATATACTAATTCTAGTTCTAGTCTAAAATTTATTGAGTACTCAGATGCTTACTCTCAGGGATTTGAGGATATGCAAAGGCGAATTCCCAACATTTCAAAAATTAAATCATTTACAGGTTGGGAACCTAAATTAACATTAGAAAACATTATTCATGACACAGTGCAATATTTTACTAAAAAAATTTAGGCCATCCAAAACTTTTAGAATTTGCTGATAAATCTAAAACTGGAAAATTTACATTTTTCCACGGCTTAAGATCAATTACATCGTGCGGAGTAATAATCAACCCCAGATCATTGTTAGGGTTCAAATCCACACTTTTTTGATTATTGAAGATTTTAACAAGCGGATCACACCATGTGACTTTGGCACCTAAATTAGTAAGTATCTCCATCAGCTCAATAGCTGGAGACTCTCTGGTGTCAGATGAGTTTGGTTTGTAAGCCAATCCCGCAAACTGAATTCTTTTTTTACTTACATTACCTTTAAATAAATCTACAATCTTACTTGCAGTGTATGCGGGTGATGCTCTATTCACTTTATTTGCCAGTGAAATAATTTTAGACTCTATTCCAACTTGTTCTGCCGAGTAACTCAAATAAGTAGGATCCACCGGGATACAATGACCTCCAACACCTATACTTGGATAAAAGGGCATGAATCCGAATGGTTTTGTTGCAGCCGCACTAATTACCTCGTGTGTAGAGATATTGTAACTTGAGGCGATTTGCGCCAGTTCATTCACAAGAGCAATATTTACTTGCCGAAAAGTATTTTCGAATAATTTTGCAGCTTCTGCAACCTCAGGAGTAGTAGTCTGATGAAGTGGACCCGAAAAATTTGCGTAAAAATTACTTGCCAATTGAATTGAATCATTGTCTAGGCCAGAAATTATCCTTGGTGTGTTATGAATTCCCCACTTACTATTACCTGGGTCAATTCGCTCAGGGGCTACTGCATACTTTAAATTTTTTAGATTTGAAATTTTATCGATTGTAGGTTTTATTAGGTTCCTAAGTGTTCCAATATAAGACGTGGATTCATTAACTATCAAGGATCCTTCTGATATGTTCCCTGCAATTTCTTTACAAGCCTGCATTAAGAAAAATAGATCTGGCTGATTATTGGTGCCCAAGGGAGTGGGAACAGCAATTACCCAAATTGCAGGATCATTGATGTAAGGTAAGTATTCTTGAAAAACTATTTTCCCACTCCGCTGAAGATTTTTGAGTTGATCATCACTTACTTCTTGAATAAATGATTTACATGATTTTAATTCTTGAATTCTAGAAATATTAATGTCACAACCAATTACATTATAATTAGACTCTGCAGCTGCAATTGCGACCGGCAATCCAACATAGCCTAAGCCAACGATCACCACATCTCTCATTAAATTTCCCCAAACTAGACGGTGTATTTTGCTTAATTCGACTCTGATTAAAGTTTTAAAGCTTTTATTTCCGGATTTAATGGATCTATTCGCTTAATTTCTTGCAAAGCCCTTTTTCTCTCAAAGTCTGAAGCCCGTTCATTCGCTAAAATCAAAGCCCATGCGCTAAATGAATTAGGATTGAATTTAGCTGCAGAACGGGAGACCTCAAGCGCTTGCTCGTACAATTTAGAATCAAGTAGCTCACGACCAATTTTTTGATACCTAAGTACTGACTCAGGATACATTTGAGCAACTCTTACAGCCAATAATCCATCACCTGATCGTGAAGCAGTTAAATATAATCTATCGACGTTAAAATATGGATAAAGCAATACAATTGAAGCGACAACAAATATAAAGCGCATGTATAATAAATTATTATTTAGTCTTGTCGATTTTGAAATTATTGGTGAAAATTCAAAATTAATTTGTGATGCTAAGCCAATTAAAGCCCCACTCAATACATAATTCCAAATTAATAATGGAATCGAGGCGGGACTAATTACTGATTGTGCAATCTGGCATGACCATATGGAAAAAAGAGTTGCAGTTAGGGGATCAAATCGATTGTTGCGTCGAACTATCTTTATTATCGAGTAAAAAACCACAGCAACTAAGATAAGGTTGAGAAGCAACAACGCTATCCCCCCGGTTGTTGAAAATTCAAGGTAATAATTATGTGAATTGTCAGTGAATTCATTTACCCCACCGATGTCGATTGGGTTCCTATACTTCAAAGAGTAATCCCCAAATGAATCTAAGCCCACTCCGAATATAGGATTGTCTTTCGATGCGGAAAATGAGCTACGCCACATTTCACCACGAGATTTTACCGAATATTTATAAAGTAAATCAGACAAGGGGCCCATTTTAATCATACCCAACAAAATTGGAACAGATGCTAAAACAATTAATACTGAACTAACACTGAAAATTACTTTGCTCCGATACCAAAGATATTGGACAATGAAAATAATTAAACCAAGTAAAACTAGTGCATAACCTTGCCAAGACTGACAAAGGTAAACTGTGTACAGTGAGACCAGTACATTTAATAGCGCAAATATTTTCTTGTAAATACTCATGTGATTATAAAAAATGAATGAAGTTAGAAGAGCTACTGCAGCAAAGGTAGATTGAAAATTTGGATTTCCAATAGTTCCTATAATTCCATTTGTCCTAGTAGTCCAATTAAATACATCAATGCCATAGTTCTGAAAAATGGAATATATGGAAGTTAAAAAACTTGAGTAGATTAGGCCATTACATAGCATTGTTATAGAGCTTCTTTGAAATACAAATATCGAGGTTGTAAATAGGATTAGTAAAGAAAAATACGTTAGAAACCCTAATCCCCGTCCAGTTTTTCCAAAAAATTGCTGTTCAAAGGGAGATTCGGTGAATACCATAACAAGTATCATTTGAATTATGATTAATACGATGCAAACTAGCGTAATTTGTAACAATCTATCAGTTTTGCGTAAGTTATTCTTAATAATTACAAATAAACTAGGAACAATATAGGACGCTGAAATAACTAAAACTATTACCTTTGGAATTATCATCGAATCAACATTAAGCCACGGAGTTATGATCAGTGTTACCGCAATGGAAGCAACGGTAATACTTCTAGCGACACGGTCCATTTTATTCATCTCTTAATCATACAACTTACTCTAATCTAATACGACTTGTAATGAGTATGGGCTCCTTCTTGGAAGGAGCCCATACTTAATTCTTTAGAGGTTAAAGTTTATTTTCTCTGAAGAATTAGTTTTTGCAACGCTTGAATTTGTTTATTGATTGATGCTATCAGAGCTACAATCGATTTCAAGACATCTGCATTTGTAGTTGTATCTCCGCCAGTTTTAATTTCATACTGAGGAGTTGCCTTAACTGCGCTAACTGCAGTCAAGTTAGTGAAATCCACAACTCCAGCGTACTTGCCAGCGGTAACACCCGAGGAAAGCCCTACTGTGTAAGTGAGTTTAATTTCACCATTTGCATCAGTTAATGTGGTTGCTGCACCTGTGGCTGAAACTAGGGTCATCATAGGCATTATTATCGATGATGGTCCAACTGTGTCAGTGCTATTACTTGGATTGCCTTTTGAATCCAAGAATTTAATAGTCATAGTTGCAATATCCCCTGCTAGATAAACAGCTTTATCCATCGCAACTGTGTAGGTAACTGGATCATCTGCGCATCGTAGAGTGACTTCACCTGTAGTCACTTTACCGGTAGCAGCGTTAGTATGATTTAATTTAACTTTTGATGATCCTGCAGTAGGTCCACATGTGTATTGACCAACAGTAAACCTATGTTGAGAAGTTGAAGAAATGGATGTTGCTATTTCACCAACTGTCAATCCAGTGATAGTTGTGTTTAAAGTTGAAGCATCAACAGCAAATTCACTAGCGGCAGCAGGTGTTGCAATGCTTCCAGCACTGTCTTTTAGTAAAATTGTGAAATGGCCACGATAACTGTTATTACCAAAGCCTAGCCAATTCGCATTCAAATCACTACCACTCAAATCATTAGTTCCGATTGAACCAAATGCCATTGAGTCAACAGCGCCTCTAATTGATACGCTCTTAGTACATACAGTCGTTCCATTATATGAAATGGTAACTGTCGTCGATAATGGTGCACCTGCAACTGGCTGATCCACGCGAATAGTATCGTATGCACTTCCTGCCGCACCGGTACCAGCTGCCACCACAGTTGAACTAGTTCCTGCGCCTTGCACTCCAGAGCCGATTGAAATTAGCGCTGAATTAGTCGCAGTTGCTACAATGTTTCCAGTACTTAATGAAGATAAAAATGCATCTTTCAAATCATACTTTATATACCATTGAGCACCATTAATTGCTGTAACAGTTGAATCAGCAGTTAGAGCTGCAGCCCCATTGCTTGCTTCAACAAAGCATGACGAATTAGCTGGACTAACCGCGCCTGATCCTGTAGTAGAGGATGTAACAGTTACAGTTATTTGTCCAAACAAATTACCGTTGGTAATAGTTGAAGTTCCCGCAATATTTGCTGTGGCAGTGCTGTTATATGCAGCCAGAGTATAAGTACCAGGTGTACTTGAAGTCCAAGATACTGCTATTCCAGTTGCAGCAGATGGAGTTACAGTCATTGACTTACGATCGGTTGACTGTACAACTGTTGGGGTTGCAGCAGCAGCCTCTCCAGCAGTAGTACCCCAAGAACCACCGGTTGCAGTGAATCCAGTTGCAGTTGATGCCGTACCTAATGTATAAAGCACCACAGTACCGTTACTTAAAACCGTAGCTGTTTGCGCTGTAGTGGAGGAAGCATCCTTATATAACAAGCCAACACTTCGAGTAGCGTTTCCAGTTGTATTAGCGCCCAGAGCCACAACAGCTGCTCCTGTAGTTGAATTAACGGCCACATTTAACTTATCAGCTTCATATGCCGCATTTGTTGAATTAGCAATATTTGCATTTGCCACAGGTGCGGCTACAACAGAAAGAACTCCTGCAGTAAGTGCCGTCACTGCAGCTAGTGCAATGCGTTTCTTAAGTGTCTTAGTAGACATTTATTTCCTTTCGTTAGTCAGATCCAAGAATTTCTTGGTTCTGGCTTGAAGATCTTTCGATCTTCTAATTCTGTTTCCTTATGGCACACACGTGTAATGCCGCAAAGAGACAGAAATCTACTTATTCGGTCGGTGCTGGCCCACCATCTGCTTGCTCTAATATTTGCAACATTAGAGTTACAGTTTCAAGTTGATTTAAAGAAAGCTGCATATGACCTGCATACTCGACAGGGGTAATTAAATTATCTCTAGTATTAACTTTGGGTTTAACTACAACTACCTCTGGGAGCACCACATTTGGTGATAACGCTTGAAAATCTTGATTGTCATTAATCTGCGATGAAGAAGTTGCAATAGAAGTATTCGGTTCATTTCCTGTTAAAGAGTTAAGACCCAGGAAGGCTGTTAATACTAGGATAAATGTGAGAGCAATCTTTGAGGATTTACCGGCAAGTTCAGTCGCCTTCTTATATGTTGTAGACAAAAGGTCAAGTGCGGTTAGACCACGGGTCTCATCAATTATTAATTCAGAAAGAACTTTGCGTAATGATGCTCTTGCACGAGAAACAGTATGTCGGACTGCAGACTCCTTAATGCCGAGTTCTTTGGCAATTTCTTTAGTTGAACGCCCTTCAACCTCCCACATAACCAGGGCGGCACGCTCAGCTGGAGATAAAAGAGAAAGTGCTTGACGAATAATTGCAGCGTCTTCTGCAGCAGAAATAGCTTGTGAGTGATCACCTGATAACTGCCAAATAGATTCAACTTCAGCCAAGGCATTATCTAATGCAACTAAATTTGGACGCCTATTCTCAGCACGGAATAAGTCAATACACAAGTTTTCAATTGTGCGATGAAGATAAGAAAGAGCGTGGTTATCACTTTCTAACTCGGGAGCAGCAAGCATGAATTTAACAAGAGCTTCTTGGGTGATCTCTTCAGCCTTAGCCTTGTCTTTAACAATCCGATTGGCATGGGCAATAAGTTCGGATCGATTTTGAGTGTAGAAGGATGAAAATTGGGCAACACTCCAAGATGCAGGGGTTAATGTCTCAACTGCCTTGGATTTCTTGGCTTTAAATGCCATCTTGTTTTGCCCCTTGCTTAACCGGTTTTGTTAATCAGAGTCAGCCGTCGCTGCCTCTACTCACCTCTACGAATTGCTTGAGGAATTGTCGTGGGTGAGGGACAAATCGGACACACCTTTTTCTACAAGCAAGTGGGCCCTGTCGGGATCGAACCGACGACCCACAGATTAAAAGTCTGTTGCTCTACCGACTGAGCTAAAGGCCCCAAGCGCAAACGAAGTTGAGGTTTTTACTGAGCGACAATCATAGGCTGAGCCTACAACACATCATATCGGAGTTTGCCTGTGGCAATTATGGATAGTTCAGAAAAGCTTATGCCCCACGCCTGCAGACCTTTGTCTTCATGAGTACATCTAAAGAATCCATGCTCTTTTGAAGATTTGCTAGTTCGGTTAGGCCTTCAGGGGAGGAAGATAGGATGTCCTTAAATATTCCGTACTGATCTTTTGCTTCGATATAAAGGTCATAAGCTTCAGGGCAGCTAGATAACATCCAGGTCAATTTAGATGGGTTTACATATGGATTTTTTCCACAGACATATCTCTTAACCCCAGATTTTGCCTTTAGGCCAGATTTTTTGCAGGAAACCCCGTTTTTGATTGTTGCAGCCTCAGCAGATGAGATCACAGTGGTGGTGGAGAGCAAAAGCCCAAGGACTCCTGCGATAAATGCTGGTTTGGCTCTATTCGAGGCCTTAATCATTCTTTTGCTCCCTTTATAAATTGCTGAAAACTTAACTACTGATATCAACATTTTAATCAACTTTTTTGCCATTGTCTACCCCACTTTCCATGTCTTGACCCTCCACCAAATCCAATAGTACTTGATTTGAGTTAGGCACATAAAACGTTAATTGAAGAAGGTATAAAATCTTACCACTTTTCGTAGAGATTTTACTGTGAGTTTTTTGCGGACTGCTCAAAGATAGTAAGCAAGGAATCACCTTTTGTGTTCTGCCTTCTTTAGGCGATCACATATCGCAACTGCGATATCGTCCCCCGTTGGAGCAACTACAAATACCTTAGAGAGCATTTTACTATCGGCAAGTCGAAGTCCTTGATATAAAGTTCTTGCATAATCTTCATTAGTTGCCGGAGCGATTAATCTGATAGCTCCATACGGTGTGGGATGTTTACTAAGTGCAATAAAGCCATCACCAGCAGATGGATTTCCAGAAAGATATACCTTGGCAGTTGGCGAGTAATGAGATTCTAATAAACCAGGAACTCTTATAAAATCAGGATTATTTTTTGAAATTACCTCGACTTGAGTTCCAAGTAATTCTTTTATCATCACAGCGGTAACTGCCCCTGGTCTCAAGATAATTGGAGAGGTATTTGTGCAATTTATGATGGTGGATTCTAGGCCTACCAAAGATTGACCACCATCTAAAATCAAATCATCAGATTTTAAGTGATTGGTGAGCTCTGACTTAACATCATCGGCAGAAGTTGGTGATACCTTGCCAAATCTATTTGCACTAGGTGCTGCTATGCCAAAACCACCTAGTGCTTCAAACTCCTTGAGTAATGATATGGCAACAGTATGTGCTGGCACTCTGATGCCAACGTTATTTTGGCCACCTGTAATAAAATCTTTTACTACATCTGCTTTTGGTAAAACTAAAGTCATAGGTCCTGGCCAAAAATTTCTGGCAAGTTTTATCGCATACTCCGGGATATCCTTTGCCCACATTTCTAATTTATCAATGGCTGAGATATGCACAATTAGTGGATGGTTTATAGGCCTACCTTTAGCCACATAGATTCTGGCAACAGCATTTTTATTGGAAGCGTCTGCACCTAACCCATAAACGGTCTCGGTTGGAAATGCCACTAAATTTCCAGCTTTTAAAGATACAGCTGCGCCTTGAATAGCAGATGAGGTGCAATAGGAGACTATGGCCATGATGGGTAATTGTTGCACTATCTAGATAGAAGAAGGTATTGCGCCTATTTTTAATAGGTTTTGCTCAACTTAATTCAACCGATACCCTTATCCCTTCTACAGTCCCCATCGTCTAGTGGCCTAGGACGTCGCCCTTTCACGGCGTTAACACGGGTTCAAATCCCGTTGGGGACGCAAAGTGAGGTAAAGAGTTACTTTTTTACCTTCTCTTTAAATGCTGGCCCAGTAGCGCAGTTGGTTAGCGCGCCGCCCTGTCACGGCGGAGGTCGCGGGTTCAAGTCCCGTCTGGGTCGCGCGGTTATTTATTTCTTTCGGTGAAGAAGTAAGTGAAGCTGATTGGCTTGGTAGCTCAGTTGGTATGAGCGAACGACTGAAAATCGTTAGGTCGCCGGTTCGATCCCGGCCCAAGCCACGAAAGACTGATCTCGTTATAAGGGGGTTTCAGATCAAACAAAATATAATCAAACTTGCAAAAAAATATAGCACTATTTGGCGCTGGGCTTTAGTTGGCACTTGTACTTCAGTGATTGACTACTTTATTTTTGTACTAGCTTACTCCGAAATATCTTCAGTTGTAATTGCAAACTTCACTGCTGGAATATTTTCAATTTCTTTTAACTATTTGTCACATTACTCTTGGTCATTCAAAAGCCAAACTGATCACTCAATTTCAGGAATCAAATATCTTTTTAATTTAGTGTTTTTTTGGCTACTAAATACTTTGCTATTGAAATACTTAATTGAAATTGACATTAACCCAAAAATTGCTAAGTTAATACCAATTTTATTCATTGCACCTTTAAGTTTTTTATCTTTAAAGTTCTTTGTATTTAGAAAAATTACTCTATGAGTCGGCTTGCTTTAGAAAAATTACAAACAAAAGTAACCAAGTTATCATGGCTAAAATAACAAATATAATCTCGTTATTAAAACTAAGAATTGGAATAAAGGTTGCGGTTAGACAAAACAGCCCCGATAACAGCCATAATATGAGTACCGAACTCTTTCTCGAATATCCAGAACGAGTTAAGCGATGAGAGAGGTGATCTTGTCCGCCCTTAAATGGGGACAGATTTCTCCGAATTCTCGATACTACTGCAACCGACGTATCCAAGATTGGAATTGCTAATATCAATATCGGAATGGCGAATGACGCTACTGAAGAATCAGTTTGAGGCTTTAATCTTATTGTTAGTGTGGCAATCAATACTCCCAAAAACAAAGCTCCAGAATCTCCCATATAAATTCGAGCTGGTGATTTATTCCAGATTAAGAATCCCAACGTTGATCCGGCAACGACCAAAGCTAAAGCCGCAATTAATTGTTGGCCATTGTTAATGGTCAAATATGAAAGGGCGATTGATGATATTGCTATTGCGCCAGCCGCTCCTCCATCTATATTGTCAAAAAAGTTAATTGAGTTACAAATACCAACTATCCAAATAATTGTTAAAAAGACATCTAACTTTACTGACCCTGTTGGAGAACCAAAATTATCTGTTAAAATCAGAATAGCCGCAACAATCACTCCAGAAATTGTTTGCGCAACTAATCTAGGAAATGGGTGCAAACTTTTTATATCATCCCAAAGCCCAATTAGACCCATAGCTAATGCTGGACCAATAACTGAAGTAGCAAGCCAGAAATTACTATTTGATTGATTCGATGAAATTAATGTACCGTAGGTAACAAAAATGATGCCTAAAATTATTGCTGCCCCGCCTAAGTATGGGACTGGATTATTGTGAGATTTATGTGCTGCATTTGGCCGATCTAGAATTTCTTTGCTGATGGCAATTTTTCTCATTAGTGGCGTTAACATACCTACAAGAACTAAGCTTGAGGTAAATAACAAAAAATTTTCCCAGTGAGTAATACTCATAAACATTTATGTATTTCTATGCCGAGCCTGCTTTTCTTCTATGCATCTTTGGGGCTGCTCCAACAGTCTGACCTGCTCCAACTTTTGAGCCACCTTGAGGGCCTGCTGATTTACCAGTGTTGTGACTTTTTTGTTTTTTTGCAAGTGCAGCCAACATCTTCGCCTTTGGATCATCTACAGATTTATCTTGAGAAGCTTCGATCTTCTTGTCATTACTAATTTTTAATTACCGCCTTGACTTTTTGTGTTTTCAGAAGCACTCGGTGTAATTGATTTAAATAGTGCTTTCACCTCTGACTCTTTATAGCGGCGATGCCCGCCTAAAGTCCTTATTGAGGTTAACTTGCCAGCCTTTGCCCACCTTGTCACAGTTTTTGGATCTACCCGAAATAAAGCTGCCACTTCAGCTGGGGTTAGCAGCTTTTCTTGATTACTTGCACTTAATGATGCAAAGTTTGACTGACTCATGATTGACTACTTATAACCTCACTCTAATCACATTTTAGCAATCTGATTTTGATTAATATCTGATTTAAACCTTATGGGATAAGTATCCCTTTAATCATATTTAAGAACAAGTGCCAAATACTTTAAGTCGCTGATTCCAGGGCAGAGACTCGTCTCCAACGCGAGACCAATCTTTCATACCCTTTGCCTGCAAGTGCCCCATCACCTGAAGCAAGGCCTGCGATCGAGGTTGTCACATCCTCAACTGAAGTGTCGGCATCTAAGCCGACCTCTCCACTATTAACCAACTGATTATTTAAATATACGGCTAGACCGCCATAATCTAGCTCCACAATTGATTTACCATCAAAGATTTCTAACCATGCAAGCAGCTCTGCAACTTCGCCTTCAACTGCGCCCTCACCAAACGCACCAAGAACTGCTTGGTGGGTGAATGCGCAACGACTTTTTGCATTTGAAATTGAAGTTCTTAAAATTGTGTAGTGGCCATCCTCATTTACTCCCCGTAGTCGCTCGTCGGGAGTAAACAATGCAAACCATCTGGGCGGAATACTCCAAGTTGAAGTAAGAATATGAGAAACCTTATCTTCAACAATATCGATAGTGCCCTTAATTGAATTTTCTATTGCCTGGGGGATAAAAAACTTAGTTATAGATGTTGGGAGAGTGAATTTAAAATCCTCTAAAGCTGTCCAACACCTAGCAGCTGTTGACCATGGAGCAACGTATCTTTTTCCTTGATGCTCTAAAAAGTGCGCACCATCTGGTCTTAAATTTAGTGGCTCGCTAAGTACACTTCTTAATAATGATCTAAATTGTTCATCCTGACCAGTTGGGGATGTAATTAATTGATTAGACCATCTGACTTGATCTGAAACTTCAAATGACTCAATTGGTTCATAAACTCGAAGAGAGGCAACGTATGGAGTTGGGAGCATAATCAAATTGTACTCATAATTAAATCACTGTAACCAATTAAAAGCCATACTTCTCATAAGTCTGTTTAACTAACTTAGCCATCAGATTTGGATTGAACAATTCAATCTGAGGCTGATAAGACTCTATCAAATCTTTTGAGTAGTCTGAACTTTCAATTACTTTAGATATCTTTAAAGCGAGTTCCTTGTAGTTACCAGTTTCAAATAAACCAGAATAACTTTTACCTAGAACTTCAGGTATGGCAGAATTATTTGCAGCTAGTATTGGTTTTGAAGCAAGCATCGCCTCTAGAACTACTAAACCAAATCCCTCACCTTTGCTCGTAAAAACAAACAAATCTAACTCTGACAAAAACTTTGATACTCCATCTATTTTACCCAGCCAAAAAACATTTTTATGAATACCAAGAGTTTTTGCAAGGAGAAACAACTCCTCCCTTTGATTTCCATCTCCCACTATATATAAATCAATTCTCTTATATTTCTCTAGAGCCCTTTGGAGTGCCTTAAAAAGAGTTGGATAATCTTTTCCAGGAACCAGCCTACTAATTATTCCTATTTTAAATGAATCATTTATCTGAGTAAATATTTGTGACTTATGAGAAGTTTGATCTGGATCAGATTCCGATTTCCTACTAAATCCATAGTAAATAACCTGCATAGGAAACTTTTGCGAAATTTCTCTATTTTTAATTAAATACTCCTTTAAAGTTCTAGAAATAGAAATCCCACCCGCAGCTCGACTTACGGCAATTCTCGATAATAGGACAGAAACTAACTTTGGTGCCGAGGGCCAAAATTTCTCATGATTATGCCTACTAATAACGTACCTTTTCTTATTAACTGTTAAGAAGGCAATAACCTCTGCCCTAGGTAAGTGTGTATGTACCAAACCCGAGTAATCGCAAAAATACTTTTTTAAAGTTTGTATTTGATTGATAAATTTTCTATTAGCAACAAAATCGTTTACTTTTACCCCTAATTTTTCAAATTCTTGCCTTAAATCTGGCTTGCCTTTTAGATAAATAACTTCAATATCAAATTCCTGAGTCACCTGCTCCTCTATAAGAATTAACAATTGCTTCTCAGCCCCACCTCTTTCCAGGGTTGTAATCAAATGAATTATCTTATTGTTAAACATAAATCCAAACTGGTTCTCAAATATAACGTGTACATGGTGATATCTTTGCACATTGCTAAATTTTGTTCAGTTATCTTGCAACTTCTCAGGATTGTACTCAGGAGTGATTCTTATCAGAGTAGTTTTTATCTTCTTCGATATTTTTGTTCAAATCTAACTCCCCGTGCAGCTCTTTGGCTAATCGCTCTAGATCCATGTCTTGATTTGAATACTTAAGATCCCTAGCAACCTTAGTTTGTTTAGCTTTTGATCGGCCACGTCCCATAGGTGGGCCTCCTTCACTAATAAATGAAATCCTGTCGTAGAGGTAAAGATTATCTAATTAACCCTACTTTTAGCCAAAATATTTCAAGGGCTTTACCCCACAGGGTATTTTTGTGAAAGCTGGGCAAATACCGAAGATAGATCACTTGCTACCCCAGAGGCTGAGATCTGACCTGATGCCACCAGCTTTGCCCACATCTTGGGGTTACTACGTAGTTGGATTAAAACCTGAGCACTCATCTCCACGGTATTTGGTGGAGTTCCTCGTTTATGGTTACTTCCTGGAACGCACTGAATCGCACCGTATGGCGGAATGCGAAGTTCAACCGATTTTCCAGGTGAGATTTTCTTAATTAAACCTAAAATCTCCTTAACCTCTAGCGCTAAGTGAGGGTCTTTCTTCACTTTAAATTAATGCTTGCAGATCTACCTTTGAGATCTCACCGTTTGTAACTTTTCTAATCTCATCCGCTACACTTTGCGATTGCTCAATTGCACTTCCAGCAAAATCTGCAGGGTTTTTAGTTAACTCATTTAATTGCTCAATAGACAATGGAAAATCTTTTTCACTACTTAATGACTTAAAGAAATTGTCTGCTGTATTTGTAGTGGCATGCTTTTTAATCAATTCATGGGCCACCTCTCTACCCATACCAGCCTTAACACAACTCATAAGTATTTGTGAGGTAGCTAAAAATGGTAATTGCTCTTGCAACTCCTTGTTAATATTTTCTTCAAAAATTCCAAACTCTGTAAGGATGGTCATAAAGGTGTGAAGTAATCCATCTGTAACATAAAAGGCATCTGGAATAACAACTCTTCTAACTACAGAACAAGAGACATCCCCTTCATTCCATTCGTCTCCTGCTAAATCTGCAGCCATGGTGGTGTAACCACGAAGTAAAACCATCATGCCATTAATCCTTTCAGATGATCTTGAGTTCATCTTATGAGGCATTGCAGAAGATCCAACCTGTCCTGCTTTAAATCCTTCACTAGCTAAATTAGAGCCAGCCATTAATCTAATTGTGGTCGCCATAGATGATGGGGCAGATGCTATCTGTAGTAATTTGGATACCACCTCAAAATCAATTGATCTTGGATAGATCTGACCAACACTTGTTAATGTATTTTCAAAACCAAACTCTTTTTCGATCGCATCCTCTAACTTTTTTAACTCCTTACTACTTCCTAACGCGGATATGCCATCTTGACCACTTCCAACTGGCCCCTTTAGACCACGAAGTGGCAATCTGCTTATTAACTCTTCTAGCGCAGTTAATGAATACATCAACTCCTGCCCACTGGTAGCAAATCTTTTACCTAAGGTAGTTACTTGAGCTGCAACATTGTGGCTACGCCCAGTTATGTAGGTTTTTTCATACTTAGTAATATTTTTCTCAAGTAAAAACAAGGTCTCAAGTATTCTTCTTCTAATTAGATTAAGGCCATCTCTGATGGCAATTAACTCAATATTCTCCGTTAGATCTCGGCTAGTCATACCGATGTGGATCTTCTCGCACTTAGCTAGATGATTAAACTCCTCAATTCTAGCCTTAACATCATGGCGGCTTTGTTTTTCTCTTCTTTCAATTGAGGCTAAATTCACATTATTTATTACCTTTTCATAGGATGAAATATCACTATTGGTAATTGGTAGCCCTGCCTTTTTCTGTAATCTTAAAATAGTAATCCAAAACTTACGCTCTGCAATAATTTTATTTATGGGATCAAAGATTGCCACCATCTCTTTGGTGGCATACCTAGTTGCTAATACATTTGGAGTTGACCTTTGTGTAGTACTCATTTGATTAGATCCCTTACCACAATAGTTTCATCCCTACCTGGGCCAACACCAATTGCACTAATTGGAGCACCGGATACCTTCTCTAAAAACTTTACATACTCTTGAGCATTTACTGGTAGGTCATCAATTGATTTTGCCTTAGAGATACTCTCACTCCACCCAGGCAGGTACTCATAGATTGGTTTTGCATGGTGAAAATCTGTTTGAGATGCTGGTAGCTCTTCTACTCGAACACCATCAACCTCATATGCCACACATACTGGAATCTTCTCCCAACCAGTTAAGACATCTAGCTTCGTTAAAAAGAAATCAGTTAAGCCATTAACGCGAACAGCGAATCTGGCAATTGGGGCATCAAACCAACCACATCTTCTATTACGCCCGGTGGTAACACCTACCTCACCACCAATTTTTCTAAGTGCTTCCCCATCGGCGTCAAATAACTCTGTTGGAAATGGACCACTTCCAACTCTTGTTGTGTAAGCCTTAAGGATTCCAATTACTCGAGTTATTTTGGTTGGACCAATTCCAGAGCCGGTGGATGCTCCTCCTGCTGTTGGATTAGATGAGGTGACAAAAGGGTAAGTACCATGATCCACATCTAATAATGTTCCTTGGCTTCCCTCAAGCAATACATTTTTACCTGCTTTTAATGCTTGATCTAATAACAATGCAGTATCTACAACATATGGTTTTAAAATCTCGGCATAGCCTAGGTACTCAGTTAATACCTCTTCCACTTTAATTCCCTTGCGATTAAACACCTTAATTAATATTTGATTTTTATCATACAAAGCAGCTTCAATCTTTTGTTTTAATATTGATGGATCAAATAGATCCTGAACACGAATGCCAATCCGATTTATCTTGTCAGCATAAGCAGGCCCTATGCCACGGCCGGTAGTGCCAATCTTTGCTTTGCCTAAAAATCTCTCACTTACCTTATCGATAGTGCGATGGTATGGGGTAATTAAATGAGCGTTAGTTGAGATCTTAAGTTTTGAGGTATCAATGCCTCGCTCATTTAAACCTTTAATCTCAGTTAGTAGTACTGCTGGATCAATTACCACCCCATTACCAATTACTGGAATTACATTGGGAGATAAAATTCCTGAAGGCAGTAAGTGCAGTGCATACTTTTGATCACCAATTACTACTGTGTGTCCTGCGTTATTGCCACCTTGATACCTAACAACATAATCAACCCGATCACCTAATAGATCTGTTGCCTTGCCTTTGCCCTCATCGCCCCATTGGGCACCTAGTAAAACTATTGCAGTCATATATCTCCCATTAGTAGAGGTAATCAACTTTAAAGCTGGACGGGTGATTTCCTCTCATGATTATGGCCAATTCCACCACATTTGGGGCAGTTTTAAAAATCGCACCCTAAAATTAGCACATAATTACTTCTCGATTTATAAGCCCCAATCAGAATCAGCAATTTTTTGAAAACAAATGATAAAGCCATAATTGAGGAGCCAGGGGCAAGTAATCTCCAAAGTGAGTTACTCAAGTAATTTATTATGTAGCTGACATAGGCGCTCCATATGTTGATATTTAAATACATGAAAAAACTCTGCAATTAGTAAGGGTGATTGAAATTCTGAAACTTTGATTTTTATATGTTTTGAAAAAGCTAATAATTTATAACAAAATTTGCTTTAAAGTTAGAAGTATCAAATTCGGCTACCACGCGCTCCAACCGCCATCAACGATTAGTGCCTGGCCAGTTACGTATAACGATAAGTCTGACGCTAAAAATCCAAGCGCACCTTTGAAGTCATCCTCGTTTGCCATGCGAGCCATAGGAGTTCGTTGCTCATAGTGCGCGACAAACGACTTAGGTTGATTTCTAAAGATACCGCCGGGACAAATAGCGTTTACTCTGACTGATGGAGCAAGAGTGGTCGACAACCATCTAGTAAATTGTAATAAAGCTCCTTTCGAAGCCCCATATGCAGCTGGATTACCCATGTTAGTTTCTGAATATATTCGCCAATCAGGACCGACCAGACCATGTACCGATGAAATGTTAACAATACTGGCCCCAATCGAGTTCTTCATTATCGGCGTAAGCCCTTGAGATAATTCGAATACAGCCGTTAAATTCACCTCGAATGCCCGTCGCCAACTTTCAATAGATTGATTCTCAAAAGTAGTATTCCAACCAGGCAATTCAGTAGTTCCTACAAATCCAGCATTATTAACTAAAATATTTAATTGATCGAGCCCATTTATAACATAATTTATTAAATTCTTTCGTTGCTTTTCTATTTCTAAATTTACCTCAAAGTAATCCACTTTAACTTTCCATTTTTCTTTTAACTTTGAAGCTAATTCTTCCAATAAAGTTCCTGATAGATCGACAAGAATTAAATTTGCCCCCAGCTCGCCAAGAGTATCTGCAAAGACTTTCCCAAGCCCACCCGAGGCGCCAGTAATCAGCGCATTTCTTCCCGTTAGGCTAGAAAGTTCTTTATAAGTAGTCATAATTTATTTATTTAATTTTGGATTAAATAAGAATTCAGCTATCTGAAAATCTAATTCAGTATCAATATCTATTGCCCTCTCTTTAGGAATCTCAACACCCGCAACTTTACCTTCAAAAATTGAGTTTTTGGTCAAAATTGTGCTTGGCTTTCCAACATAGCAAATGGTCGTTAAATCATAAACTTTAGGCGTATCTTGCCTTCTTGAATATTTCTCAGAATGTTGAATCAGCAACTCCACTTGATTCTCCTCTGCCATTTTAACCATATTAAAATATGGGTTTCGCTCAGATGGGGTTATCCCAACCACAAAATCTGTTCTGCCTTTCTTAAACTCACTGAGGCAATTCTCAACGTCAATCGTTGATCTGAGTGGTGATGTTGCGGGAAGTGAAATAAACGCTTCCGGAAATTTTCCATCTTTACCTGCTAAAAATTTAAGAAAATGTTGCCAAGACTGCCACTCTGGACTATTATCTTGTGCAAGCTCTAGCGGTCTCATAAATGGAACTTTTGCTCCTGTTATTTTAGCGATTCGCGCAATATCTTCTGAATCAGTCGATACAAACACTTCATCTATCGTCTTTATTTTCAACGCAAGTTCTATAGTCCAAGAAATCAATGGTTTTCCATGAAAAGTTTGAATATTTTTGTTAGGTATGCCTTTTGATCCAGCTCGAGCAAAAATACACGCTACTATGGACACTTAACAATCCCCCTTAAATAAACTTCGTTTAATCCTTACTTGCCTGCCGGTAGGAGCCGACTCTAATGCTGCCTCGATTACCTCTAATGATTTCAAACCATCTCTACCAGTAGCCATCGGTGACTTCTTGGTATTCAAACATTCTATAAAATCTTTCCACTCAGCAAAGTACAAATCATTCGAAGAATTGGTTGAGTTAATTAAGCAGGTCCAAGAACTCTCACCTTGCTTAAGAACTGATACTTGCTGTTTAATTCCATCCCATTTAAGAGTCCCGCTCTCGCCTACCACAATACATTTTCGCTGAGGATCGTGGCGAATAAAATCCATACTTAAGTTTGCAACTAAATTTGGGTTCATTTTATTTTCAATTCCCAGGGTAAGAAAAGCCGAATCTTCAACATCAATCTCTAGCGAGCTTTGCCTCATTATTGATGCTCTTATCCAATCTATTTTACCGAAAATCCATTCTAAATAATCAATTTCATGGCTAAGTTCAAAGAGTACGCCACCACCAAGTTTGCGCTGAGCTGAAACAGATTGACGGTAATCTACCGATTCCCGCCAATTGGGTAAGAATTGTCCAACTTCGCACTTTACTAAGAGAGGCTTACCGATAACTCCTAAATTTAATTGATCTCGAAAATAGATTAAAGACTCATTAAATCGAAGGTTATATCCTACAGCAAGAACAAGCTTTTTCTCCGCACAAATTTCTATCAAATCCTCTACTCTCTGTGTAGAAACAGAAATTGGTTTTTCCAATAATAAATGTACACCTGACTTTGCTAATGCTAATCCAATTTCAATCCTGGTGCTCGCTGCACCGGCTAAAACTGCAAAATTTGGTTGAAACTCTATTGCTTCTTCGATTTTAGTAAAATGCCAATTGTAGTCTAAATTTGAGGAAAACGTTTGACTATTAGTTAGAATTGCGATTTGAGAACTTGGAAACAAATCTCTTGCTATCTTTAAATGTCTAATACCTGCACTACCGGAACCATTAATCAATATTTTTTTAACCATTGCAAAATCTCTTTAAAATTCTAAGTCCAACTTCGCCACTTTTTTCAGGATGAAACTGACAGCCAATTAAATTATCCTTCTGAACGACGGCTGCTAATCTATTACCACCATACGTTACTGTTGAGACCAAATTTTCTTCATATTTGGGAACTGCCATGTAAGAATGTACGAAATAAGCGGATTGCAAAGGCTTTATCTCTGAAAGAATCGTAGTCTGCCAATCCGGATAACTAGGAGTTGTTTCAAGTTCTGCCCAACCAATGTGAGGAATTTTTAATTTTGTACCTGTTGTAGAGATTGAAGGGACTTGTATTACTTGTCCAGGAATAAGTGCCAGTCCAGCCGTTATAGCAAATTCGCAACTTTGATCAAAGAGTAGTTCCATACCTAGACATATAGCAAGTAGTGGTTTTTCGGTTAGAGCATAATCTTGAATTGCTGAAATTAGATCAAGTCTATTTAACGCCTTCATGCCATCTGGGAAAGAACCAACTCCAGGAAATACAACTTTTTCAGAATTCAAAATAACTTTGGGGTCAGACGAAATTGCAACTGTTGAGCCACATTGCTCTAGTCCACGTTGAACACTGAGTAAATTTCCAACTCCATAATCTATTACTGTAACTTTAACTGAACTCATAATTTCTTACTAAAATTCCAGATCGCTTCAATTCTAGTCTAATATCAGCAAATGTTGCCCTGTTATAGTGCAAAATGTCTGCCATAGCTATCGCACTTGCTCCTCCACTGTTGATCACTTCGACTGCATCGCCCAATTTGCCCATTCCACCACTTGCGATCACTGGTATTTCAATCTGAGAACTTACTGCTTTTACCAGTTCACAGTCAAAACCTTTTCTGGTCCCCTCCATATCTACAGAGGTAAGCAATATTTCTCCTGCACCATATTCACATCCTCGAATTGCCCACTCAACAACATTAAGACCGGATCGTTCTCGCCCATTTTCAGTTAATACTTCCCATTCACCTTCTCTAATGCTCTTTGCTTCTATTGAAAGTACAACACATTGACTGCCAAATTTCTGGGCCAATTTAGAAATTAAAGCTGGGTTAGCAACTGCAGCAGTATTTATGGCTACTTTATCAGCTCCAGATCTTAAGATTTCAGTAGCGTCATCTATTGAACGTATTCCGCCTCCTACTGTCATCGGTATGAAAATATCTTTGGCAGCCGATTTTATTATTTCTGCCAAGTGATTACGTGAATATAAACTAGCTACGCTATCCATATAAATAAGTTCATCAGCGCCCTGTTCATAATAACGCACTGCATACTCATTTGGAGAACCTACTACTCGTAAACCCTCTAGATGAATACCTTTAATTAAATTTGGGCCTTTAATGTCAAGACGAGCAATCAATCGTACTTTTTTCATACTTCAATTATCATTTGTTATTAAAAATTGGATTGCGCAAACTCCAACCCGCAGAAGTGAATTTCCAAATATGGGGCGAACGAAAAGTATTTGTTAATAAATCAAAATACTCTCGATCAATAACTGGCCTTTCAAACTTCTTACTTGCAATTGGAAATTCTTTCTCTGGTAAAGAAAGATATGACAATAACTCATTAATAAACCGATTAGGAAACTCATGATCAAATTTCTTAACTAATACTACACCCTCTTCTCGCGTTATATCACCGGAACGAATTTCCTGAGCTGCATCATAACTTGCGCGACCAATGCCAAATTTTATTCCAGTTGTGTAATAATGTAAATCATCAATCTTGTCATCAATGCTGTTGTATTTGGAATAAGTTCCTGGAGTTCGTTCTGGAGATGCCTCAAATTCACCATGTTCTACTGCGTAGTAATAGCAGGATTGAGGATGCCATTTTAGGTAGTACCCCAAGTAGTGAACTTCAATGTTCTTTTCCTCAATTTGACTTGGATTTGCGGGTAAATATGGTTGTAAATCATTTTGATGTAAACCGAATTCAGATTTGAGCTCTGAAATAGTTACTCCTCCTAAATGGATTTTAGATTGGTCCTCTTTTGAAAAATAGGACCAATCTCTTGTTGCACTTTCCGTGTCTCCTAAGGGATTTCCATATTCTGCTTCATTCTCACCATAGAAAACCAGTGGTATGTCAAATAGTATTGCCATTTTAGGTGCTAAAGATTTTTGGCCGAACATAAAAGGTTGAAACGGATGGAAAAGTAATTCAGTTGAAAGTCTGGTAAGTAAACGGTGAACACGTCCATTTGGCGTCATTAAGTAGTTATCATGCCCTGCATTAATCCATGAATGGAAATTTTTCCATCCCCAATCTGTGTATATATGTGGGGCCCATGTCACTGTTAATGGATGCATTCCATACTTAGTCTTTAAAATATGCGAGGCATAAAAACTATCTTTACCACCAGATCCTGGAACTATACAGTCATAAGATCCATCATTTTTTCTGTGCTTATCGCAAAGCTCTCTTAATTGCTTGTCCCTCTCGCTCCAATTGATTGTGCTTTCCTTATTTTCGGTAAATCTACATGCATCACAAACTCCATTTTTATCGAAAAATATAGTCTTTTTTTTCGAATTAGGAACGTGGTCATACTCCACTGCAGAATTTGGTCTTTGGTTAGTGATAACGCATTTTTTACAATATTCAACGTTAGCAGGTAAACCATATTTAGCCTCCGGTGAATAATTTTTAGGGCTATACTCAATTAAATTTATGGCTTTAGGCCGGGGAATAATCTGCATAAAGTTTGCTTACCCCTATCTAAAGTTTTTTCTATTGGCAATCTCAAGGTCAATTGGGCGCCCAATATCAATCCAAGATTCATATAGTGGGTAAACAATAACCTTTTTTTTCAAATCCCTTGAAATATTGAGTATTTCGGGCATATCTCTAAATTTTGGTTCCGTAACATAGCCCAAAATATCTGGATCTAGTGCATAAACACCGGCATTTATTAAACTAGAAACTATGGGTTTTTCTTTATAAGATTCAACTTCAAACCCGTTGATTTGCAAAACTCCATAGGGAATTTGAAACTCATGTGTGTGTATGGCCACAGTTACGCCCGCATTATGAGCTGTGTGATATTCCAAAAAATCCGAGTAATTAATATCAGTTATCACATCACCGTTTGTGACGATAAATGGCCCTTCAGGCCTATTACTTATAAGTGAGAGCGCGCCTGCAGTACCTAGTGGGGAATCTTCATGCAAGTATTCGATTTTTACTCCAAATTTATTTCCATTTTTGAAATAATCTTCAATAACTTGGCTAAGATAATTGACGGCAATTATGAAATGGTTAAATCCCTGGCTTCTTGCACGAATGATTATGTGCTCTAGAATTGGTACCCCAGCCACTAGCAACATAGGTTTGGGACGATTTTCAGTTTTTGGATGTAATCTGGAACCCCTTCCTCCAGCCATAATCACCATTATGTTCGAATATTTAGTTTGAATTGAAATGTCATTCCATAAGTGTAAACCTATTACTAAATTTTTTTTATCAACAATTGGAATTTGTAAAATGTTAGAATCATTCATGAGTTTTAGAACCTCTAATCTACTTGTACTCTTATTTACTGTTAAAGGGTTCTTATTCATAATTTTCTCAACGGAATCTTCTAGCGTTAGCCCATTCAAAATTCCTCTCCTAAAGTCTCCATCTGTGACAGTACCCAACAGTCGATGATTTTTATCCAAAACCAATGCAATTTTTATGCCAGCTTTATTTATCCGCTCAATTGCTAATCTTATTGGCGTATTTATCTTTATAATTGAGTCTTCCCAGTAATCTGATTCATTTACCATTTTGATACTCTTTTCAGTACTTGCAAATTATAGTTCATGAAAACTCTTTAAGACCAAATTGCTCAAATCAAATTTTTTTATTACTTCGAATATCTTTAAACTGGTACCACCGCTGCCATACGGACTTGATACCCCACTCAAAATTCGTTTAAATTCTCTAGAATAAATCGTATCAATAGATTTTGTAATTGAACCTCCATCCAACTCACAGTTAATTACACTTTCTGCCATTTCACGTCCCAGCTGGCGATTCCCTATATTTATGGTTGGTTTTTTTAATGTAGGAGCTTCTAAAATTCCACTTGATGAATTCCCAACCACGCCATCGCAATAGAGAAGTGTTGAAAGATAAACTGTTTGACCTAGCGATGGATAATACTTTGCATTAGAATTTGATTGGACAAAGCGATTTATTGCTCGAGAAATCTCATCTGATCCAGGATCCGCATTTACCCCAGTAAATATAAGATTTATATCTTTTTTTGTCGACAACGCATCTAATAAAATTTTAATCTGCTCGGAAGGCAATCTTTTTGATAAAGTCTCTGGATGATAAGTTACTAAAAGATTCTTTGCACCAAATTTTTTACCTAAGTTTATTTCTACATCCTCTCGGCTTAAAAAATTAAAATTTTGGATTGAATCTACGCCCAATCCTCCAAAATTAAATATATTTTCCGGTCTCTCTCCCATTTGAATTACTCTATTTCTGCTAATCTCGGTTGCTGTAAAATGTAAATGAGACATTTTTGTTATTGCATTTCTGATTGCATCATCGAAAGCTCCGGTTGTTATTTCACCACCATGTATATGAGCAACTGGAACTTTGGACAAAAGTGCTGAAATTACTGCTGAAAGAGTTTCATACCTATCACCTAAAACTACCATTAAATCCGGCTTAACGTCACTTAAAATTTTAGTGATTTCAATCTGAATTTTACCCATTGCTCTTGCAGTGCTATTCGAATCAATAATATTTTCAATTGCATCTACCTTGAAATCAATTTGAAATCCATCCTCTTCAATCTCTTTATATGTGAGGCCATGCCTAGAAGTAAAGTGAGAGCCTGTAGCAATAATCTGCAATCTCATTTCAAGATCTAAATTGATTAATTTCATTAACCTCTTTAATAGCCCATAATCAGCACGACTACCAGTTACTACTAGAATATTCTTATTCATTGTGGATAATTTCATCAGGTTCATAATCACGTTTGGCAACTTGACCAACAACTGAATCCCACTCCATCGGAGAAATTCCGCCCGAAGGTCTTTTACAAGTTAAGTTTTCTGAAGTAAATATCTCACCTTTTTTTACAGCAGATTTCGTAACTATAGATTTTCTTATAACATCTATATTTTCTAATTCACCTGGGGTTGCAACTTTTAATCCGTTCCCTAGTGCAACCTCAATATTACGAATACTTCTGACCATTTCATTAAGTTCGACTGGTTCAAGGCTAGCTTTGTGGTCTGGTCCTTCCATATTTTTATTTAAGGTGAAATGCTTTTCAATAATTTTTGCCCCCAGTGCTGCAGCTGCGATTGCAACTTCAATTCCCATAGTATGGTCTGAGTAACCAACCTTTACTGAAAATTCTCTTGCGATATTGAGCATTGCTGTTAAATTCACTTCACTCATCTTTGCTGGGTAAGAAGTAGAACAATGCAAAACAGTTATTTTCTCTAAATTTGTTCCAGCATTAGTTAGTTGCCTTAAGGCTTCTTCTATCTCTTTTAAATTTGAAGCCCCAGTAGAAAGTATTATGTCCTTGTTAAAGGAGGCAATATGCCTCAAATAAGGCAAATTTGTTATTTCACCTGATGGAATCTTAAATATTTGTTGACCCATTCTTAGAAGAAAATCTGCACTCTCAATATCAAATGCCGTTGAAAGAAATTTGATTTCAAATTCTTTACAACTTTTTTCTAATTCAAAATGGTCAGCTTCAGAAAGTTCCAATTTTTTGAGAAGTGCAAATTGTGAATCATTCAAACTTTCTGTTTTTCTTTGATAGTGGGCCACCTTAGATTCTTTAGTTGCTAATCTTTCGGCCTTGAAAGTCTGAAATTTTACGTAATCTGCACCAGACTTTGCCGCTACCCTAATCATTTCTTTGGCAGTCGTTACATTTCCATTGTGATTAACACCAGCTTCAGCAATGATTAAAATGGCCATTAGAATCAATTACCAACATGCTTCGTATTGTCTGATAAATGATGCATGACTTGTTGGCCCATTCCAATTATACAATTGTCTCCAATTATAATTCTTTCCTTAATTATTGTACCGCTCCCAATAAAAGTATTATTTCCTATTGAAGTTTCGCCATTGCTAATTACCCCTGTAGATAAGTGAGAAAAATTACCGATTTTTGAATCATGTTCGACAATCGATCCAGTATTTATAATTGAAAAATCTCCAATTTTTACTCCGGCATTAATAACAACATTGTGCATAATAACGGTTCCAGTTCCAATCTTTGCGTGTTTTGAAATTTGAGCCGCTGGAGAAATCACGGATTCAAAAACAAACCCCTCTCGATTAAACTTGTCTTTAATTTTAATTCTTAAGTTGGGTGATTTTATTTGCCCAATCCCCAATATTAAATTTCTGGTCAGCTTTAACAAATTAGGAAAATCTTTTTCAGAGCCAATTACCTCATATCCTGAAAGTTTTTTACCCACTTCATCTTCAGTACCTATTAATCCAATAATTTCTTTTTTATCTTCAGCTTCTATAATTTCTATGCAAGATGATGCGTGACCACCTGCGCCAATTATAAGTACTTGAGATTTTGGCATGGCTTTTAGTCTACTAAGTTTGGACTGCTAGGTATGTTAATTAGAGATTTAAAAATCAAATTTGATGTTTCCAAATCCATAGAAGGGCTTTGCATAAAGGGATCTAAAGAATTAAGTAAATCCCAGCCAGGTCTACTCATGAATCCCGCTTCATTTAACTTCTCTAGAATGTTATCACGCATGATTAAACTTGGTGAATCAAGAACCAAGGCATTCAACCAGTAATTGCTTTTGCAATTTTTTGGCTCTTCAATGATTGATATTCCTTTGATTATCGAAAATTGATTTTTATATTTTTCAAACAATTTCTTTTTTTTCTCTAATTTATTTGGTAACTGCTCTAATTGAGCACAACCCAACGCTGCATTGATGTTTGGCATTCTATAGTTATATCCGATTTCATCATGTTTAAATGCCCATTTATGGGAAATTTTTGCAGTAGTACTTAAGTGCTTCGCAAGCCTAGCAATCTCCATATCATTTGTTAAAATAGCACCACCACCACCTGTTGTTATAGTTTTATTTCCATTAAAACTCATTATGCCCATCAAGCCCATAGTGCCCGTATGTTTTTTGTAGTAGTAGCTACCTATTGATTCTGCAGCATCCTCAATAAGAACTAAATTAAATTTCTTTGCTATTTCTACTAACTCATCCATTTTGGATGGGTGACCAAATGTGTGCATTACTACTAATGCTTTTATGCACCTTCCTGTTATAACATTCTCTATCCGCCCACCTATTTTTCTTGAAATTTCAGAAAGATAGTTTTGAAGTTTGATGGGATCAATGCCAAGGTTTTTATTTTCAATATCTACAAAATGTGGCGTCGCACCACAGTAAGTAATTGCGTTTGCCGTAGCAACAAAGTTAAATGCTTGTGTTAGTACCTCTTCACCAGCTTTAACTCCAGCTAGTTTTAGTGCTAGGTGCAATGCTGAAGTCCCATTTACAAGTGCAATTGCATACTTAACACCAGTGTATCTAGCCAATTCAATTTCAAATTTGTCTACATATTTACCAACTGAAGAGACGTAAGTCGATTTAATACATTCTTGAACATATCGGCCTTCATTTCCGTCAAAAGTTGGCTCATGTAATCTTCTTGGACCTTTCCCAATAACGTTTTTAATAGCCTGCGTGACAATCTCTGGAAGTGTATTTAAAATCATGAATTTCAATCTATATATTGTAAATGGAAGATTTGTAACCAGTTAAATTTTCCAATTTTGTGAACCAATCTATGGTTTTTTTAAGTCCAGATTTAAATCCTTCCAAGCCAGGCTCTAAAGGTTCCCAACCAAATAAATCTCGAGCTTTGGCATTAGAAGCGAAAAGTCTCTCTACTTCGGAATCTTTGGGCCTAACTCGCTTAGTGTCAAGTGTAATTTCAATTTCCTGGCCCATTAAATCTGCTATCAAATTTGCTGTATCGCCAATGGAAATTTCGAAACCACTTCCCAAATTAATAACTTCACCAATGCCATTACTGCTTCCTAGAGCAGATATGAAACCTCTAACCGTATCTTTGACATAGCTAAAATCTCGAGTTGGATTTAATGCACCTAACTTAATTACTTTTGCACCGGATGCAATTTGAGTAATTACTGTTGGTACTACTGCCCTTGATGATTGGCGAGGGCCGTAGGTATTAAAGGGCCGTAAAGTAACGATCGGCATCCCAAATGATTTATAAAAAGAGTAAGCCAATTGATCGGCCGCAATCTTAGTAGCTGAATAAGGAGATTGTCCCTGAAGTGGATGCTCTTCAGTAATCGGAACAATTTTTGCAGTTCCGTAAACTTCACTTGTCGAGGTGTGTATCACGCGCTTGATACCGAGTTGCCTGGCTGCCTGGAGTACATTCAAAGTTCCTTTAATGTTTGTATCAACATAAGAATCTGGAGAGTTATATGAAAATGGTATTGCGATTAGCGCAGCCAGGTGCGCAACCGCATCACATCCCAACATAGCATTTTTAACTCCATGATGGTCTCTAATATCGCCAGCCACTACAGTGAATTTATCTTTCAACTCAGGTTTGCAATTATCTAGCCAACCCCATGAATTAAAGGAGTTGTAATGAACAAATGCTGTAACTTTGTATCCTAAGGTGACCAACTCTTCGACAAGGTGTGACCCAATGAATCCATCAGCACCTGTTACAAAGACAGATGAAATTTCCTTAATAGAGCTCATATTCTCGTATCCCAAGAAGTTTCTATAATTATTCCATTAATCACTACTCTCATTGAGCAAATTATACATCCTATAAATATTATTTGGCATGAGGTGACTACACTAAAGTCCGTAATTTTAATCAATATTCAAGCCCAAAAGACTATTTTTAGTATCACTAAAAAGCTGGAAGTCAATAAAGATAGCTAGTTGAACCTAATTCTAGACAAGTTTAAGTAGAATCCTGTTCGAAGTTAACTTTCAGTTCCTTTTTGAATACATCATCATTTGATAATTCATATGATTTGATAAATGTACTTAGGTGACATTTTAATTTATTATAGTTAACTAAAAACTTCTTTAAATTAAATAAAGGGAAAAATTTCTATTTAGGTATAGTCAGTAAAGACAGTACCTATGTTGTATGGACAACTCATCGCTGATAGTATATATGCTTATGAATAGTGAATCTTTTGAAAATCTCTCCTACGAATCTAGAAACTTCGCTCCAACACCTACCTTTGTCGCCCAAGCAAATGTTAAAAAAGATATTTATGATTTAGCAGAGGCAGATCGCTTATCTTTTTGGGAGACACAAGCTAATCGAATTAGCTGGGATAAAAAGTGGAGTCAGGTTGTAGATTGGCAACTACCCTTTGCTAAATGGTTTATTGGTGGAAAGTTAAATGCCACCTATAACTGTTTAGATCGACATGTTTCATCCGGTCTTGGAGAGCGAGTTGCATTTTACTTTGAGGGCGAACCTGGAGATACCAGGCAGATTACATATGCGCAGTTACTAAAAGACGTTTGCAAAGCTACAAATGCTTTGGCATCTCTTGGCATTAAACAAGGTGATCGAGTTGCAATCTATATGCCAATGATTCCAGAGGCAGCTATTGCCATGCTGGCCTGTGCTCGACTTGGTGCGATGCACTCTGTAGTTTTTGGTGGCTTTTCTGCAGATGCCTTGTTATCTCGAATTCAAGATGCTGATGCCACATTGGTAATTACTGCAGATGGTGGTTATCGAAAGGGAGCTGCCTTTGGATTAAAGGGAGCAATTGATGAGGCGTTAAAGGGTGAGACAAATGTTAAAAATGTTTTAGTAGTTAAGCGAACCGGACAAGATGTTAATTGGTCGGAAAAAGATATTTGGTGGCATGATCTAGTTGATAAGCAAGCAGATACTCATAGGCCAGAGTTTTTTGACTCTGAAAATGGCTTATTTATTCTTTACACCTCAGGAACAACTGCAAAACCAAAAGGTATTTATCACACCACTGGTGGTTACTTAACTCAAGCAGCTTTTACACATCACGCAGTATTTGATTTAAAGCCAGAAACAGATGTCTATTGGTGCACCGCAGATGTTGGTTGGATTACTGGACACTCATATGTGGTCTATGGGCCATTAATAAATGGTGCTACCCAGGTTATGTATGAAGGAACTCCGGACACGCCAACAAAAGGGCGATTATTTGAATTAATTGAAAAATATAAGGTAAGTATTTTATATACCGCACCAACATTGATTAGAACCTGGATGAAGTGGGGAAATGAGTACCCAAATAAATCTAATCTTTCATCACTGCGCCTACTTGGTTCAGTTGGTGAGCCAATAAATCCAGAAGCCTGGATGTGGTATCGACAGGTTATTGGTAAAAGTAATTGTCCAATTGTAGACACCTGGTGGCAGACAGAAACTGGTGCGATCATGATCTCACCTCTTCCAGGAGTAACTGCAACTAAGCCAGGAAGTGCGATGCGAGCGCTACCTGGAATTTCAGCTGCCATCTTTGATGAATCTGGAAACACAGTAGGTAATGGACATGGTGGTTACTTAGTAATTGATAAACCTTGGCCATCAATGATGCGTGGAATTTGGAAAGAGCCTAAAAGATATGAAGAGACTTATTGGTCCAAGTATAAAGGTGTTTACTTTGTTGGAGATGGCGCTAAATTAGATAAAGATGGTGCGATCTGGTTACTAGGTCGAGTAGATGATGTAATGAATGTTTCAGGACATCGAATCTCAACTACGGAGGTGGAATCAGCACTTGTATCCCATGAAGCTGTTGCAGAGGCTGCAGTAGTTGGTGCCAAAGATGAAATGACTGGGCAGGGTATTGTGGCATTTGTAATTTTAAGAGGAGGTATTGAGGCTGCTACAGGAAATGAATTAGTAAAACAATTACGTGATCATGTGGCAAAACAAATTGGCGCAATTGCAAAACCTAGACAGATAATGGTGGTAGCAGAGCTACCAAAGACTAGAAGTGGCAAGATTATGCGCAGATTACTTAAAGATGTTGCCGAAAATAGAGCAGTAGGTGATTCAACTACCTTAGCCGACCCTAATGTTATGAAGTTAATCTCTGAAGGGTTAAAGTCTGGAAAATCAGAGGATTAATTAAAGATTTATTATCCGCCTAGCTTCAATCTTGATATCAGTAATTACCTTAGGTAGGTATTTATCGCAGGTTGTATAAAACTTTGAATCTTTGATGTAATCAACTGCAATTTGCCATGAGGTAGCAAGTAGTAGGGTTGAAATAATGTAGTAAATAATTGAAGTTTTTACTACAGAAAGTAATGATCCAGCAAGCAAATCTATAGATTTAAAGGGTGCAAAAAGCAATCCTTTATGAAGAAGTAATCCAATCCTACCTAATATGTATTGGGAAATTACTGCAGAAAGTAAGATTATTACTACTGAAGATAGTACTTTAATAAGTATTGAATCTAAATTACTTAGGTAATTTGCAGCAATAAATACTCCAATTACACCACCTGCGATATATCCAATACTTTTAAACAAGCTCTGCAAAAAACCTAACTTAAAGCCGGAGATAGCAGCAATTATTAATGAGATTAAAACAATTAAGTCAAAGGCAAGATCTAGATTATTTTTTATCCCACTCACAACTTAACTCCGAAAGTATTTTCTACCTGGGAGAATAATTGCTCCTTATTTAGATATGCACCAATTTTTTTGCCCACTACCTCACCACGCTCATCAATAAACCAGGTAACAGGAACTCCTGGGCCAAATAAGCCCTTAGATCTGCCATCACTATCTACTAAGTGTGGCCAGCTCATGCCATAAGCTTTTATGAAATTTTTTGCTGCATCCATAGAGCTCTCCTCCACATCTATACCCAGTAATTTAATCTGACCACTTTTAAAGATAGGTCTTTGATATAGATCTATAAAGTATGGCATCTCATCCCTACACCCTTCACACCAAGAGCCCCAAACATTTACCACTATTGGCCCTTTTATGGTGTGAAAATTAATCTGACTTGAGTTATCTAAACATTTAAAAATTAACTCTTCTTTTGAAATTATTGAGGTATCAATTTCTTCACAAGTTGGTACAAAGCCCTGATTAAATGGCTGATTTGAATTACTACTGCAAGAGGTTAATAGAAGTGAAAAAACTACAATGAGTACAAGTCTTCTCACCTAAAATCCTCCTCGCTCTTTACTAATCTTTTAGCCTTAACCTTATCCACCTCACCTACTCCATAAGATGGACATAACTTAGCTATCGCACAAGCACCACATGCTGGCCTTCGTGAGTGGCAAACTCTTCTGCCATGCCAAATTAATCGCTGCGATAAGTTTGTCCACTGCATTTGTGGAATTAATTTAGCGACCTCAAACTCAACCTTTACCGGATCTTTTTGATTACTCCAGCCAAATCTTCTACTTAACCTACCAAAGTGCGTATCAACGGTGATGCCTGGGATATTAAAGCCATGACCTAAAACTACATTTGCAGTCTTCCTGCCTACCCCAGGAAGTTCTACTAAATCCTCGATATTACTTGGTACTTCGCCATTAAAATCTGTGAGAATTTTTTGACTTAAGTTTTTAATATTTTTTGCCTTTGCTCGATAAAATCCAGTTGACTTAACTAATTGCTGCAGATCTTTAATATCTGCTGCAGCCATTTTTTTAATACTGTTATATTTTTTGAATAGTGCTGGTGTAGTTTGATTAACCCGCTTATCAGTACATTGCGCAGATAAGACTGTTGCAACTAGTAGTTGATATGGGTTTTTGTAAACCAACTCGCACCTAACATTTGGGTAATTTTTTGTAAGAATTCGATAGATCGCTTTAGCTCTTGCTTTTTTTCGCAAAATACTCTCAGCCATTAGCCAAGATTACGCTCAATAGCATCTAAGTGCTTACTCGATGTATCCTTTAACCTATGGCAGTTAAAAATGAAGAGGATGCAGTTCGTAAAGCACCCTTGTTTACCGCATTAGATGATGCCCCTGCTGCCTCCCTTCGCGCCTCAATGAGTGCAGTTAAGTTAAACCGTGGCCAAATACTGTTCAAAGAGGGCGATGCTGGCGATCGATTATTTGTAGTAGTAGATGGCAAATTAAAATTAGGGACAACCTCAAATGATGGACGAGAAAATCTACTTTCAATTTTAGGACCTGGAGATATGTTTGGTGAGTTATCACTATTTGATCCAGGACCAAGAACAGCCACAGCAACTGCTGTAGTTGACTCTAAATTATTGGCGTTAGCAAATGATCAAGTTATAGGTTGGGTTAAAGAGCATCCCCAAGTTTCTCTGCAACTACTTGGCAGATTAGCTCAGAGATTGCGTAAAGCAAATGATGTGCTTAGTGATTTAGTTTTTGCCGATGTGCCAGGAAGAGTTGCCAAAGCTATTATTGAGTTAGGTAAGAGATTTGGCACTCAAAAAGATGATGGCTTGCATGTAAATCATGAATTAACTCAAGAGGAGTTGGCTCAATTGGTTGGCGCATCTAGAGAGACTGTTAATAAGGCGTTAGCTGATTTTGCTACCCGTGGTTGGGTAAAACTTGAACCACGGGCTGTAATTGTTCTAGATTATGAACGATTAGTTAAAAGAGGTCGATAAACTTTAGAGCCAATCAATTCTCCACTTAGGTTCCAAATTGTTCCTTTGAATGAAATCAACAACTGTTTTGATAAATTCATTTGAATTAGTTTTATGAATTTCCAAAAGTAGGAATTCTATGTTAGCAAAGTTCCTTTCAATTATTGGCCATATACTTTGTTCAGCGCCTTCAATATCAATTTTTATCAATTTTATTTTGAATTCTTTCAAAAACTCCCCTAGGTTAAAAACCAAAACTCGACTACAATTATCCTTATCTATATTATTTTTGTCTTTCATTAATGAGCTAGAAATTGAATATCCAATAGGATCAAAAACTCTATTCTTATGAAAGTATAAATCTGCAAAAGTAGTTATATTTGAGACCGCTGCATTTATTGGATGAAAATTCTCTTGCTTACCAAGTCTCTTAAATAAGGCCTTGAATGCCTTTTTATCAGGTTCAAATGCAATTACAGATGCTCCTTGCTTGATTGCCCAGATTGAAAAATCTCCTCTGTTTGCACCCAAATCAATTACAATCGAGTTTTCAAAATTTAAATCGTATCCATTGAATCGTCTCTTTACCTCATTATCAATGAATTGATAATTTTTTTTATTCCTAATTGACCTGTTCAGAGGGCGTAAAATTCTTGCAATTATGTTCAATGTATTATATTTCAAAAATGACATATCAATATTTTTTCAACTCAACGAGTACCTCGACCTCAACAGGTGAATTAAGTGGTAACTCAGATACGCCAATTGCAGTCCTAGCGTGCTTACCATTTACCTCACCAAATAATTTAATAAATAACTCACTAGCTCCATTAATTATTGGTGGAATGGCAACAAAGCCGGGGATACCATTAACAAATCCACCTACTCGAACTATCTTTTCAATCTGATCAATAGGTGCAACTAAAGCAATGGCAGCGAGTGCATTTAGTGCACAAAGTTGGGCCATATCCTTTGCTTCCTCAGGTGTTACCTCTTTACCTACCTTGCCCTCTTTAACAATCTTGCCATCGACGATTGGCAGCTGCCCTGCAACAAAAACTAGATTGCCAGTTTTAACAGCTGGCACATATGCTGCAACTGGCAAGGCTGCAACTGGAAGTTGTAAGCCAAGGGATTCAATCTTTTCTCTAATACTCATTTGATCTCTCGCTTCATATAAGCAACTAATTGCTCACCACTACCGGGTGCTGGAATTACTTGAACTAACTCCCAACCATCACTTCCCCAGGTATCTAATATCTGTTTTGTGGCATGGGTTAGTAGTGGCACTGTTGCATACTCATACTTCATATCTTTCCCTTTGTTAGTTACTTACTACTTAAAGTTATCTTTTCAATTCTATTAAGCCAAAGCTGCTTTAACCAATGCCGATACTAATCCGCCATCTGCTTTACCGGCAATCTTTGGCTGTAATTGCTTCATTACTAATCCCATACCAGATGGGCCAGCAGCGCCAGTGGATGCAATCGCCTCTTGGATTAATTTCTTAATCTCATCCTCACTTAATTGTTCAGGCAGATACTGCGCAATTACGCTAGCTTCTGCCTTTTCCTTATTTGCTAAATCTTCACGTTTTGCTTGGGTATAAGCCTCAACTGCTTCTCTGCGTTTTTTAGCCTCTCGGGATAAGACGGTAATAATCTCAGCATCACTTAATACCTTTGCAGCTTTACCTGCTACCTCTTCATTGGTAATTGCAGCTAGTAACATTCGAATAGCTCCGCTTTGAAGCTCATCCCGGCTACGAATAGCCTGGGTCAGATCTGTCTGAAGTTTTTCTTTTAGTCCCATAGCGGTATCTTCTCATGCCTATGGCTTACAAAGTACGCACCAATACCCTGCCGCTACTGCCTAAGGGTGCAGCTGATATTAAAATCCTTCACTTTTCAGATCTTCACCTAACCCCAGCAAGGAATGCGTTAATTAAAGATATAAAAAGTTGGATTTATCTAAAGCCAGATTTAATCATCTCAACCGGTGATTTTCTAGCCCACAAAGACGGCATAAAGCCGGTAATAAATGCCTTAGATAAATTACTAGATACTCCAGGCCTATTTGTATTTGGCTCTAATGATTACTACGGCCCTAAATTTAAAAATCCATTTTCATACCTGATGCCAGATCGGGGAAAGCGAAAATTAGGTGAAAAATTAAATTGGCGCCTTTTACAAAAAAAATTAACAGATCGTGGTTGGAAAGATTTAAATCACAACAAAGTAAAGATAAAGATTAAAGGTGTAGTAATTGAAGCACGTGGCACAGATGATGCTCACTTAGAGTTAGATAATTATCCACTTGTTGAGGGTAAAAAAAGTATGAGTGCTGATATTTCAATTGGCCTAACACACGCACCATATGAGCGAGTCTTGGCGGCAATGGCCCAAGATAAATTAGATCTTATATTTGCGGGCCATACCCATGGTGGTCAGGTCAGATTGCCTTGGCCAGGAGGTGGTAAAGCACTTACGACAAATTGTGATTTAGATAATTGGCGAGCATCTGGTTTAAGTAAGGTAAATGATGAGCCTTGGTTAAATGTTTCAGCTGGGATGGGAACTAGTCCTTATGCGCCAATTAGATTTGCCTGCCCACCAGAGATTTCACTTATCACCTTAACAGCTTAAGTTAATTCTTAAGGTAGGCTTAAATAATGAATCTAACCTCAATTAAATTACACCGGGTATATCTACTACTTACATTTCTACTAATACTTCCAGATACCTTTTACTGGTACACATTAAATGATTACACAAATTTGCCAATTGCCTTTAACGCAATTACCTCATCCACTGGCTTAACTTGGTTACTAGTTAGCTACCTTGCGCTATTTTTTGCAATCTTTGCTCAAAATCTTGAACTTCGTGCCTTTTTAACTGTGGTAGCACTTATTAGTCGAATCCTCTTTTTAGTTTGGATTACCGATATTTGGCGCACCAATGAGGTTAGCCTTTCAACCTCACTTAAAAATGTATTTATTAAAACTGGTGAGGCTCCCTACATAGAAGCCTTTGCAACTGTTGCTTTAATTCCACTGGTTTTATCACTTGTGATTCAAAAAACAAGGGTTGCAAATCTTTTAACTGGTTTAGTTAACTTTTTAAAGGCACCTGCTAATAAAACTCACCAAATAGTTTTTTATACAATCTTTGCTGCTAGCTTTATTGGGGCAACAATTGCCATGATTATCTCCCTACTTGATAATTATGATTTAGCAAGATCTGATCTGCCAAGTGGCTTTGCTGCTACCTTGGTATGGCTATTTATACTTGGCGTAATTCAAATTGCTCTAAAGCTACTTATTTTAGGGCTGGCGTTAATTGCAGCTCTTTGGGCTTGGATTACCTGGAAAAATGATATTAAAACTGTTTTAGGGCATATGAAGGATTTTAAATTATCTGAGTATCTAACTAGAAAGGTTGCCTCCTACCTTTACACATTTTACTTTGTGGGAATTATTGGATTAGCAGCTGTTGGCATTCCTGTTTATGCCTCAAGTACTTACGGTATTAATCAAGATTACGCAGCATTTCCAATGGTTGCATTTGGTGGGGTAGTAATTACCTTTTTAGTAATCTTGGCAATCCGCTTAGTATTTGAATTAGCAGTTGCTATTGTGCATATTGCGGAAAATACTAAATTACCTATTCGTAGGTAAAGTTATTTTGATTGAGATTTAAGTTTTTCTATATCAGCATCAACCATTAATTTAGCCAATGCTCTCCAGTCGGTATTGGCTTTCCAACCTAAAACTTTTTCAGCTTTGCTTGCATCCCCGATGAGAGCATCAACCTCAGTTGGACGCACATATCTCTTATCCACTTCCACGTGATCTTTGTAATTTAAACCGACGTGCTCAAATGCAACTTGGGCAAACTCTCTTACTGTTGCACCTTTGCCGGTTGCAACTACATAATCATCTGACTTATTTTGTTGAAGCATCAACCACATTGACTCAACATACTCCTTTGCATATCCCCAGTCACGTGTTGCTTCTAAATTTCCTAAGTAGAGTTTGTCTTTCCCACCATTTGCAATTTTTGCTACGGCTCTAGTAATTTTTCTTGTAACAAAAGTCTCACCACGTCTAGGTGATTCATGATTAAATAAAATCCCATTTGTTGCATGAACTCCGTAAGCCTCACGGTAATTAACCGTTGACCAATATGCCATTAATTTTGCAGCAGCATATGGGCTCCTTGGCCTAAAGACAGAGTTTTCATTTTGTGGAGGGGGGGTAGATCCATAAAGCTCGCTAGTACTTGCTTGGTAGTACCGACAATTTACCCCTGATGCTCTTATTGATTCTAAGAGTGCAACGGTGCCCACGGCATCTACCTGAGCTGTGTATTGCGGCAGTGTAAAAGAAACCTGAACATGAGATTGAGCACCAAGGTTATAAACTTCAGTTGGCTGAATTTGGTGAATCAAATTTGTTAAATTCACGCCATCAGTTA
>Ga0214917_10000633_pt1 | contig 45757 bp, 29 predicted proteins | sample LL_1208_BB_MetaG_FD_177983 | JGI IMG/M metagenome (GOLD analysis project Ga0214917, IMG submission 177983) | Freshwater microbial communities from Lake Lanier, Atlanta, Georgia, United States - LL_1208_BB | ecosystem: Environmental > Aquatic > Freshwater > Lake | place: USA: Georgia | collected... | reverse complement strand
GCGGACATCCGGGGGTCCTCCTCGGGACGGGTGGCGGGCGGCTGGCACGGTGCCCGCCGCCGAGCAGGATCGAATACCGTGCCGCGGAATTCAAGGGGACGCATGCGACTTCACGCGCATCCCGACCCCTGACTGGCGTGGCGGCGAATCGCTGCCTACGCTTGCCCTACGCCTGTCGGAGGCGCCGGAGGGCGGTCGCGTGAGGGTCGTGGACGCATGAAGGTCGTGCTCTGCTGGGCCGGGATCGCCGGCTATCTCGCCGCGTGCTGGCGGGCCCTCGAGCGGCGGCCGGAAATCGACCTCTCGATCATCGCGCTGGGGCCGGCGGCGGCCAGCCCGTTCGCCGACGCCCTCGTCCGCGACCTTCCCTGCCGTCTGCTCGACGACGCCCAGCGACGGGACGCGGCCCAGGTCGCGGCGCTCGTGATCGAGCAGCGGCCGGACATCGTGCACGTGCCGGGCTGGTTCGTGCCGGCGTTCCGCCGGCTGCCGCGGCACCCCGCCCTGGCGGGCGTGAAGTTCATCCTCGGCATGGACACGCCCCGCCTCCACACGCTGGCCCAATCGGCCAACAGGCTGCGGCTGGGCCGCTTCGTCCGCGGCATGGACCTGGTCGTCGTGCCCGGGGAACGGGCCTGGCAGTATGCGCGGTTCTTGGGCGCCCCGGAGTCGCGGATCCGCCGCGGTCTCTACGGCGTCGATTTCGACGCCATCGCCCCCGCCTACGAGCGGCGGCTAGAGGCCCCCGGCGGCTGGCCGCGTCGCTTCCTCTCGGTGGGCCGCTACGCGGACGAGAAGGGCATCGACGTGCTCGTCGAGGGGTATCGCCGCTACCGCGAGGCCGTCTCCGACCCGTGGCCGCTCGACTGCTGTGGCGCGGGTCCGCTGGCGACGCTGCTCCGCGGATGCCCCGGCGTCACCGACCTCGGCTTCGTCCAGCCCGACCGGCAGGGAGCGGTGTGGGCCGAGCACGGCGGCTTCGTGCTCGCCAGCCGGTTCGACCCCTGGCCCCTCGTGATCGTCGAAGCGTCGGCCGCCGGCCTGCCCGTCGTCTGCACCGAGGCGTGCGGTTCCGCCGTCGAGGTCGTGCGCGGACTCCACAGCGGCGTGACCGTCGCCACCGGGGATCCGCGGGCGCTGGCCGACGGGCTGCGGTGGGTGCACGACAACCACGCCCTCTGCCCGCGGCTCGGACGCGCCGCCCAGCAGCTCGCGGCCGCCTATTCCGCCGACCGCTGGGCCGACCGCTGGGTCCGCCTCTGCGCGGAGCTCGCGGCATCGGCCGGCTGAGCCGCCGGGCGGCACCGCGGCGGGCCGCTGTCACGCCGTCATGCCGCCGTCCACGACCAGGGTCTGCCCGGTGATGAAGCCCGCCTGCTCCGACGCGAGGAAGAGGGCCAGCGGGGCGACGTCCTCCGTCTCGCCCAGCCTGCCGAGCGGCGTCCGCCGGACGATCTGCTCGAGCTGCGCCGCGTCGAGGCCGTGGGTCATCTCCGTCCGCAGGTGGCCCGGAGCGATCGCGTTGACGGTGATGCCGCGCGAGCCCACCTCGCGGGCGAGCCCGCGGGTAAAGCCGTCGAGCGCGGCCTTCGCGGCGCCGTAGACGGAGAGCCCGCGGTGGCCGGTCAGCCCCGCCACCGACGAGATGCTGATGATCCTGCCCCAGTCGAGCAGGAGCATGGGCCGCAGCACCTGTCTCGTGAGGGAGATCACCGCCGTCAGGTCGACGTCGACGAGGGTGTCGATGTCGTCCTCCGTCATGAGCGGCAGCAGCCCGTCGCGGGCGAGGCCCGCGTTGTTGACGAGAACCTCGACCGTGCCAAAGCGCTCGGCCACCGCACCGACCAACGCCCGCGTGCCTGCCCGGTCGGTCGCGTCGACCTCCTGGAAATGAAACCGCTCGCTCACCGCCGGATCGGCCGCCCAGCGTCGCGTGCGGTCGGTCGCCGCACGGCTGAACGTGGCGACGCGATGCCCGCGGTCGAGGAAGGCCTGCACCAGCGTCGCCCCGAGTCCGCGGCTGCCGCCGCTGACCAGCACCACCCTGCTCTTCGTCCCGCCCGCGGTCATGGCGTCCTCCGCATCAGCTTGCCGTTGGCCGTGTCGATCGACTCCACGAAGCGTATCAGCCGCGGCCGGGCGGGCGGCGGGAGCGCCTCGCAGGCCGACCGAATCCGCGTCTCGAGCGCCGCCGTGCCGGACGGCTCCGCGGGCAGCACGTCGATCGCCACGATCTGCCCCGTCACGGGGTTCGGCCTCCCCTGGCACCGCACCGCGATCACGCCCGGCACCCGCTGCACGACCTCCTCCACCGCCGCCGGATGCACCTTCGCGCCGCCGACGTTGATCGTGTCGGTCGTGCGGCCGAGGAACACGTAGCGGTCGCCGCGCCGCGCGACGACGTCGCCCGTGGACCGCCATGCGGCGGGGTCCTGCTCCGCCTCGCCGGCGTAGCCGAGCATGCCGTGCCGCGAGCGGACCTGCAGCACGCCGTCCACCACCCGCAGTTCGACGCCGTCGGCGGCCGGTCGCTCGACGAGCTCAGCCGGCAGCCCCGCCTCCAGGTCGCGCACCGAGAAGCAGGAGCCGGCCTCCGTCGTGGCGAACACCTGCGAGATCCGCGCCGCCGGGAACGTGCGGTGGAGCGACTGCAGGAGATCCTGCGGCACGGCCTCCCCGCCGAGCGTGATCTGCCGGAGGGGCAGCGCCGCCGCATCCCGCGTCCCCAGCTCGGCCAGCAGAAACCTCCAGAACGTCGGCGTCCCGCTGACGTGCTCGACCCGCCGCGCGACGATGGCGGCGAGGGCGTCGGCCACCCGTCCCGACCGCGGGATGACGAGCGTGGCGGCGTTGGCGACGACGTGCAGGAGCACCTGCAGGCCGGCGAAGTGATTCAGGTGATAGGCCAGCAGCCAGCGGGTGCCGGCCAGCGCCGTCCGCTGCCGCACCTGCGCCGCCAGGCTCGCCCACGTGTAGACGGCGGCCTTGGGCGGCCCGGTGGTGCCGGTGGTGAGCAGCAGGAGTCGCGGCGCGACGGCGATCTCGTCGACGGGCTCGGGCAGCTTCCGGGCTTCGGCGACGACGTCCCCGAGACGCAGCACGTCGGCGGCGGAGAAGGACCCGTCGGCGTCCGTCACGACGGTGCCCAGCCCGAGGCGGTGGAGCAGCGCCGCGGTCTCCGCCGGCGGCGTCCCGCGATCGACGACGCAGGGCTCGCAGCCCGCCGCGGCGCAGCCCGCGAGCAGCAGCACGAGCTCCGGCGAATCGTGGCAATGAAGCGCCACCCGGCCGAGGTTTCGTCGCCGCAGCGCGACGCCGAGCCGGCGGGCCTCCGCCGCCGCGGCGGCGTAGGTCAGCGAGCGATCGGGAGTCTCGAGAAAGGCCGCGGCTGGAGACCGCCGCGCCTGGTCGAGCAGCAGGTCGATCATCGCGTGCCCGCGGTCGTCTCGTAGAACCGGATGATCTCGTCGACGCCCCGCGGAATGAGCCCCGCCGAATACGGATCGCGGCCGAAGGTCATCTCGAGCATCGTGGACAGCTCGGCGGCCCCCAGCGAGTCGAGGCCCAGCCCGTCGGCATAGAGCCGGCTCTGTGGCGTGACAGGATCGGTGCGGGCGTACCGGGCCAGCAGGCTCCGCACCACCTCGACGACCCTCGCCTCCACCGACATCTCGTCTCTCCGCCCCTTTCCCGGGCCGTGGCGGCGGCGACCGGGTCTTCGGCAGCCGCCCCGTCGAGTATCGCTCCGCCCGCGCGGCCAGTCCAGTACGATGCTCGAGCGGGTGGACGGCCCAGTGCCGTGCCGTGCGGCACCGCCGGTCCCTCCGGCAGCGTCGAGGCACACGCGGCCGCGTTCGTCCCGTGCTCCACTCGACCGCGTCACCAGCATGCGACACCCACGACACGCGATACGCTCCCGCTGCACGGTCCGCACCGTCGCCACGACGCTCCTGTCGCTGGTCCCCGCGCTCTCCCCCGCGCAGCCGCCGCCGCCCGTCGAGGTCGGGCTCGTCGGCCCGTGGCGGGTGCAGGTCGTGGCGCGTCTGCCCGACGGGCCGCGCGAGGCCGCGCTCGACGTGCCGCCGGCCGACACCGTGACCGTCGTCGACGAGCGGCACGCACCGCTCGTCGAGTTCAATCCGAATGGTCCGCCCTGGCGGAAGGGACAGCCGCTGGCCGGCGTGCGGGCGGAGGAGTGCAGCGTGAAGGGCGCGGTCGATCCCGAGAGCGTCGTGGTGCGCGACGCCGCCGGTGACGGCGGCCGCGTGCTCGTCCGCGGCCGCGACTACGAGGCCGACCTCGACTGGGGTTCCTTCGGCAGGCTGCCCGACGGTGGCATCGCCGCCGCTGGGCCGGTGTTCGTCAGCTACCGCTATTCTCCGCGGCGTCTCGACTCGATCGTGCTCGGCGTCGACGGGAAGATCTCGCTCCGGCCCGGCCGGCCGCACGTCGTGACCTGCGAGCCGCCGCCGCTGGCCGACGGCGAGACGCGGCTGGCCAACGTCTTCATCCCCGGCAGGATCGCCGCGCTCGAGCCCGACTGCCTCTACCCCATCCTGGAGACCGAGTATCCCGAGCCGCCGCGGCCGGACCCGTCGGTCGCGGAATCGCTCCTGCCGGCCACCATGCGGCGGCTGCGGTCGGGCGCGCCGCTGAAGGTGCTGGCCTGGGGCGACAGCGTGACGACCTACGGCCGCTGGCAGAACATGTTCGTCGACCGGCTGCGGGAGCGGTTTCCCGCGGCGCGGATCGAACTGGTCACGGAGGCCTGGGGCGGCCGCAACACCGGCAGCTACCTCGCCGAGCCCCCGGGCAGCGAGCACAACTATCAGGAGAAGGTGCTCGACCGCAGGCCGGATCTGATCGTCTCCGAGTTCGTCAACGACGCGGGACTGTCGCCCGAGCAGGTCGAGCAACGCTACGGCCGGCTGCTCGCCGACTTTCGCGGGATCGGCGCGGAGTGGATCATCCTCACGCCGCACTACGTGATGCCGTCGTGGATGAAACTCGAGTCGCAGCGAGAGATCGACGACGACCCGCGGCCCTACGTGCAGGGCGTGCGGGAGTTCGGGCGGCGGCACGGCGTGGCGGTCGCCGACGCATCGCTGCGGTACGGCCGGCTGTGGCGGCGGGGCATCCCCTACCAGACGCTGATGGAAAACGACATCAACCACCCCAACGTCTTCGGCCACTCGCTCTTCGCCGACAGCCTGCTCGCGCTCTTTCCCTGAACGCCTTCAGGCCCGGGCTGCCGCGCCGGCCGTCCGGCTGCCGCCCGCGGTCGATCAGACGGGGATCGGCGGCAGCCGCCGGAGGGAACCGATCCGCAGCGGCGGCTGTGCCGAGAGCGAGCCCGGCAGCGTCGAGGACGTGCCGCCCGACGGCGCGGTGTTCTTGTTGATGCCGGCCGTCTTCCCGAACTGGCCCTGGACACTGAAGATCTGCGTTTCGTCGAGTGCCGTGGTCCAGACGTCGCCCCGCCGGCCGCTGGCACCGCCGAAGGCGGCGAACGCCGCGTCCGGGATCTTCTTCACGCCGCTGTAGGTTTCCACCTTGGAGCCGCCGCTCACGCCCGCCGACACGAGGTACTTGTCGGCGACGCCCGCCGCGACCGGCAGCACAGCGACGGAAACGCCGTTGGAGTAGCCCGGGGAAATCGCCTGGATCGTGTTCACGACCACCGGCCGCGCCGGCACCGCGTTGTAGGTCTTCACGGTGGCCCGGGTGCCGGGGCCGCTGCCCACGATGATCTCCGAGATGCCGTCGGGCACCGCCGAGGAATACGTGCTGCCGGCGAACGTGCCGAGGTCGGCGGTCGCGAGGGTGACGCCGCCGCGGAAGCCCGAGCCGAACGGCTGCGGCTGCACCTCGCGGACCGGCGTCGCGTTGACGCCGACGCCGGGGTTCACGCCGTACACGCGGACCGTGCCGGGGCCCTTCTGCTGCCCCGTGACCAGTTCTCGCACGCCAGCCGCCGTCACCGAGCCGCCCGCGATCTCGACGCCGCCCGTGTAGCCGCTGCCATACGGGGAGAAGCTGTATTCCGGCAGCCGCGTGCCGGTCTGCGTGAACACCCGCACCTCGCCCTGCCGGCCGGGGCCGGGTGCGGTGACGATCTCGGGGATGCCGTCGCCGGTCACATCGTAGCCGAACACGTGCACGCCGCCGCGGAACGACGGCTCGTAGGCGTAGAACTGCACGAGCGGCAGGCCGGTGAGCGGATCGACGACCTGCACCAGCGGCGTCGACGTGCAGCCGATGTCGGTGCCGAGCAGGAGCGCCGGCGTGAAGTCGACCACGTCGACGTCGGTCGCAGACCCGGTCGAGCCGTCCGGGGCCACGTACGCGGCCGTGTTGACGAGGTCGGTGGTGGCGGAGGCGAGCGTCTGGGCGACGACCGTGTACGTCACCGTGCCGCCGACGGCGAGGTCGATCGTCTCGTTGATCGAGCCAGTGCCGATCGTCTGCGCGGAGGAGTTGGTGCCGGTGAAAACCGCCGTCCACGTGCTGGCCGCCACGTCGATCACCGCGGGATCGAGGACGTCGATGACGCTCGCCGCCTGGGCGAAGCTGGGCCCCGGATTCGAGACGACGATCGTATAGATGACCGGATCACCGGGCTTGTAGGTCGTCGTACCGTCGGTCTTCGTGATCGTCAGCGGCGTCACCGGCTGCGGCACACTGACGGCCGTCGAGGTGTTGTCATTGGGATTCGGGTCGGGGAAGCCGTCGGGGGCCGTCACGGTGGCTGTGTTCGTGAGGGCCGAGAGGGCCGTGGCCGATACAGCGGCCGTGATCGTGAACGTGGCCGTGCCGCCCACCGGCAGGCTCGTGAGGGCCGCGTTGACATCGCCCGAGCCGCTCGCCGGGCCCGCGGCACCGCCCGCATACGACACGGTCCAGGTCGCACCAGAGAGTCCCGCCGGCAGCGTGTCGGCCACGGTGACGTTCGGGACGTTGCTGGGACCCAGGTTATTGACGACGAGCGTGTAGGTGAGCGACCCGCCCGGCGTGAACGTCGCCGGACCGGTCTTCACAATCGTCAGGTCCGCACCGGGCGGCGTGACCACGCCGACGCTGCCGGCGGCCGACAGCGGCAGGCCGGTCGTTTCACCGGTGCCCGTGACCGACGCCGAATTGCTGATCACGGTGGAGTCGGGTACGCCGGCATTGACCGCGACGTCGAACGTGATCGTCGCCGACTGCCCCGCGGCGATCGTGCCGAGGCTGCCCGTCACGCCGCCGGCCTGACTGCCTGTCAGGGTTCCCTGCGTGAAGGTGAGGTTGTTGGCGTAGGTCGTGTTCGTGGGGATCGCATCGCTGACAAACACGTTCACAGCCGCTTCGGCGGGAAGCGTCACGCCGGTGTTATTCGTGACGACGATCGTGTAGCGGAGCGTGTCGCCATCCTGCACGAAGCCGCCGTTGAGATCCACGACCGTCTTCGTCAGACCGAGCCTCGCGGCCAGCAGGACCGTGTCGGTGTCGGTGGAGGTGTTGTTGGCCGGGACCGGGTCGGTGGTGCCGGCGGGCGCGGTCACCGTCGCCGTGTTGACGAGCGACGTCGTGGCGGTCGGGCTCGTGTCGGCGACGACGGTGTAGACCGCCGTGCCGCCCACGGCCAGATCGATCACCTCGTCGATCGAGCCCGTGCCAGCGGCCGTGCCGACGGAGCCGGTGCCGGTGAAGGCGGCGTTCCAGGTCGCCGCGGTGATCGTGGCCGGAAACACGTCGGCCACCCGCGCTCCGCGGACGAAGCTCGGACCGGCATTGGTGACGGTGATCGTGTAGATGACCGGCAGGCCCGGCGTGTAGGTCGCGCTCGCGTCGGTCTTCACGATCTGCAGGTCGGCCACGGGCGCCATCGCGCTCGTGCCGGTGGCCGTGTTGTTTTCAGGGTTGGGATCCGGATCGCCGTCGGTGGGGCTGACGGTGGCGGTGTTCGACAGCACGCCGGCGAGCGTCGCACTGGCCGTGGCCCGCACGGTGTAGGTGGCCCGGCCGCCCTTCGGCACCGTCACGTTCGTGTTCACGTTGCCCGAGCCGGACGCGGTGCCGGTCGCGCCGCCGGTAAACACGGCCGTCCAGGTGGCGCCGGTCAGCCCGGCGGGCAGGACGTCTTCCACGAGGGCGTTCGTCGAGGTACTCGGGCCGGAGTTGGTCACCACGAGCGTGTAGGTGAGCGGCTGCCCGGGCGTGTAGGTGGCGGGAGCGGTCTTCACGATCGCCAGGTCGGCACCGCCTGCCAGCGAGATGCCGACCGAATCCGTTGCCTGGAGCGGCACGCCGCTGACGGAGGCTTTGGCCGTGGCGAGGGCCGTATTGATGATGGCCGAGCCGAGCGGCGTGCCCGCGTTCACCGTCACGTCGAAGGTCACGGTCGTGGACTGGCCGGCGGAGAGCGTGCCGCCCACCGGCACGCCGGTGCCGGCTCCGGCTCCAGCGCCCAACTGGAAGTACACCTCGTTGAAGTAGGGGCTGTACTCACCCTGATCGCCATCGATCGCGTCGGTCTTGGCGCCGGCGTTGGCCCCGGCCGTGATTCGGAGCGTGCCGCGCTTGTAGGTGGTGTTGGCCGGGATCACGTCGCTGAGAATCACGTTCGTGGCCGCCTCGGCCGGCAAGGGCGACGCCGGGTTCGAGACGACGACCGTGTACCGCAGCGTGTCGCCGGCGACGAGCGTCCCACCATTGAGATCCCGCACGCTCTTCGCCACCGTGAGCTTGGCTGGGTTGGTGAGCGTGTCGACGTCGGTGGAGGTGTTGTTGGCCGGAACCGGGTCGGTGGTGCCGGCGGGCGCGGCGATGGTCGCGGTGTTGACGAGCAGCCCCGTGGCGGCCGAGTTCGTCATCGCCGTGACGGTGTAGACCACCGTGCCGCCGGGCCCGAGATCCATGGTCTGATTGAGTGAACCCGTGCCTTGCACCTGCCCATACAGGTCGACCTGGGGCTGCGTGATTCTCGCGACCCAGGTCGCGGACGTGATGATCGAGGGGTCGAGCACGTCGGTCAACACCGCCCCGGTGACGAAACTCGGTCCGTTATTCGTGACGGTGATGGTGTAGACGAGCTGCTGGCCTGGCACGTAGCTCGTCGCGCCGTCGGTCTTCGTGACCTGCAGGTCGGCCACCGGCGTGGGTGCGCTCGACACGGTCGAGGTGTTGTTGTCGAGGTCGGGGTCGATGAGACCGTCGGTCGCCGTGACCGTGGCCTTGTTGACAAGCGGCGCGTCGAGCCGGTAGTCGGCGGTGGCGGTGATCGTGAAGGTGGCCGTGCCGCCCGACGGCAGGCTCGTGAGCGTGGCGTTGACGTTTCCGGAGCCGCTCGCGGGGCCGCTCGCGCCGCCCGCATAGGCCACCGTCCACGTGACGGCCGACAGATCCGGCGACAACGTGTCCTGCACGAGCGGGTTGGTGGAGGTGCTCGGTCCCAGATTGCTCACAACGAGCCTGTAGGTCAGCGGGTTCCCTGGCACGAATGTGGCCGGCCCCGTCTTCACGATCTTCAGGTCGGCCCCGGGCGGCGTCATGATCACGGCCCGGCCGCTCGCGTCGAGTTCCGTGCCGCTCACCTCGCCCAGGCCGGCGGCACGGGCGGTGTTCGTGATCGTCGTGCTGTCCGGGATGCCGGCGTTGACCGTGACCTCGAACGTGATCGTGGCCGAGGCCCCCGCCGCCAGCGTGCCGAGCGAGCCGGCCACGCCGCCCCCCTGGCTGCCGCTGATCGAGCCCTGCGTGAAGGTGAGGTTGCCCGCGTAGGTCGTGAACAGCGGGATGACGTCGTCGAGCATGACGTCGATCGCCGACTCCTTGGCAGCGGGCGCCGGCACCGCGGGGTTCGTGACGACGATCGTGTACCGCAGCGTGTCGCCGGCGATGACGAACCCGCCATTGACGTCGACCACCGACTTGGCGACCGCGAGCGTCGCCGGCAAGAGCGGCGTGTCGGTGTCGGTGGCCGTGTTGTTGACCGGGTTATTGTCGTTGGACAGGTCGCTCGTTGAGACGGTGACCGTGTTGGCGAGCGACCCGGTGGCACCGACCAGCGTCTGGGCGACGACGGTGTAGACAGCGGTGCCGCCCGGGGCCAGGTCGATGTTTTCGCTGATCGAGCCGGTGCCCGATGCGGTGCCGGCCGAGCCTGTGCCCGAGAACACGGCCGACCACGTGGCCGACGAGATGATTGCGGGGTCGAGCGTGTCGACGACGGCCGCCTGCGACGCGAAGCTTGGGCCGCTGTTGGTCACCGTGATCGTGTACGTGACGGGCTTGCCGGGCACGTACTGCTTCTGGCCGTCGGTCTTCGTGACAGAGAGATCAGTGAGGGCTGCGGGGGTGGTGATGACGGTGGCCTTATTGTTGCCGAGATTCGGATCCGGGATCCCCGCGGGTCCGGTCACCGTCGCGGTGTTCGTGAGCGTCTGGTTGAGAGGGAATGTGGCATCGACCGTCGCGGTGATCGTGTAGATCGCCGCCGACCCGACGGGCAGATCGACCTGGGTGTTGAGCGACCCCGTGCCCGCCGCCGGACCGGTGGCACCGCGGACGTATTTCGCGGTCCAGGAGGCATTCGACAGCCCCGCCGGGAGCGTGTCGACGACGGTCGCTCCCGCCTGCTCGACCGTGCTCAACTGGTTGAGGGTGAACTGCCCGGCCCAGCTGATGGAATTGGAACCGTCGCCCGTGAGATGCCAGCTGACGACGTTGTTGAACCCGTTGAAGTCGAACCCCGGTTCCACGTACGTGAGCGGTGCGACCACCGTCTTCACGCCCCCGATGAACTGGCTGTACTGAAACGTCGCCGTCACCCGCTTGCCGCCGTTGTCAAAGAGAATGACCTTGAACCGCTCCGCACCGAGCTCAGCCAGCGTACTCGTAGGGTCGAGAAAGAATTCACCGGTGAGCGAGATGGCGTTGAACACCCCTCGGTCGGGAGGCGCGAATGTGGTGCCACCCTGCAGTCCCTGCAGAGCGTTATTCGAGATGGCGATATCCGCCGTACGTGACGCTGTATCCCACGTCCAATAGTTGGTGAGTGTCGGGAACGCCGCCGTGTCATTCTGGAAATCGGTGACGCGAATCGGCGTGCCTGTGCCGACCGCGGCGCTCGGCCCCCTGTTGGTGACCGCGACTGTGTAGGTGATCGTCGATCCCGGCGCGACCGTTTGGGGTGCCCGCTTCTCGATGAGGAGTTCGGCCGCCGGGGGCGTGGCGATTCCCACCTCGGCGGTGCCCGAAACCGGCAGCCCCGACGTGGCGCCCACGCCCGTCACCGTGGCGGTGTTGGTGATCACGGTGCTGTCCGGAATCCCGGCGTCCACGATCACGTCGAACGTCATCTCCGTGTAGTCGCCAGCCGCCAGCGTGCCGCCCACGGGCGTGCCCGTGCCGCCCCCGGCGCCGGTGCCGACCTGGAACTGTACGGTGTTCGTGCCGCTGATGTACTCGCCCTGATCGGCATCGACCGCGTCGGTCTTTCCGCCGCTGTTGGCACCATAGACGATCCGCAGCGACGCCGGCTTGTAGGTCGTGTGGGCCGGGACCACGTCGGTGAGGACGAGGTTCGTAACCGCCTCCCCCGCCAAGCCCGCCAAGAACGCGGTGACGGTACCGCTACGCACGTACAAAATGTAACGCAGCACGTCGCCGGCCTGGACGAACCCTGCATTCAAGTCCTTGACTTCCTTCTCGAGTCTCAGGAAGCCCGGAGCCAGGTATGTGTCGATGTCTGTGGCCGAGTTGTTGCTCGGATCGGGATCGGGCACGCCCGCTGGATTCGTGACCGTGACCGTGTTGGTCAGGTTACCGAAGGATCCCGCCCGGATCGGCGCGTTGACCGTGAACGTGGCCGTGCCGCCGCTCAAGAGGTCGATGAGCGTGTCGATGTTGCCGCTGCCGGAGGCGGGGCCGCTCGAGCCGCCGCTATACGTGGCCGTCCAGGTCGCTCCCTGGATCTGGCTGGGGAAGAAGTCGACGACGCTCGCGCCGGTGACGTTGCTCGGGCCACGGTTGGTGACGACGATCGTGTAGGTCGTGGTCGTGCCCGGCACGTACTGCGTCGTACCGTCGGTCTTCGTGACCGCCAGATCGGCCGCCCCCTGGGTCGCGATGTCCGCGAAGCCGGTGGCGTTGAGCTTGAAGCCGGAGGTGGCGCCCGTGTAGCTGACGTTGGCCGTATTTTCGATCAGCGTCAGCGGGGAAAGGCCGGCGTTCACCGTCACCTGGAACGTCACGGTGGTGGAGGCGCCCGGGGCAAGGCTGCCGCCGCTGGTGCCTGCCCCCCCGGCCCCCTTGCCCAGCTGAAACTGCACGGAGTTCGTGCCGCTCACGAACTGGGCCTGGTCGCCGTCGGCCGAGTCGGTCTTGCTACCGGCATTCGCCCCGGTGGTCACGTTGAGCGAATTGGGCTTGTAGGTGGTGCCCGTGGGAATCGTATCGGTGAGCAGCACGTTGATGGCCGCGTCGAGCGCCGTCGCGCTGTTGGCGACGACCATCGTGTAGGTGAGCACGTCTCCGGCGACCACATCGCCGCCGTTCTCGTCCTTCACGCTCTTCACGACCGAAATCTCGGGCGCGAAGATCTCGATGGCGCTGGTCACGACGCCGGGGTAATAGGTCTCGCCCCCGGTCGTCATCGAGATCGTGGCCGCCGTGGCCCCGTTTTGGATGATGCCGTCGGCCGTAATCAGGTCGGCGTCGTAGCCGAGCTGATTGACGTAGTTGGGGTCCTTCGTGGAGACGAGCGCCCCGCGGTTGGAGATCGTGCTGTTGAAGAAGTCGTTCACCGGGTTCGCGGCATCGGAAAGCGACTTGCCGTTGAATTTCACGGTGTCGCCCGTCTTCGCGAGGTCGCCCTCGTAGGCGATGAAGCCAAGCGTGGCCTTCACAGGCCCGCTCGTGGGCGCCTTGAAGCCGGAGATGGGAATATTCACCGTCTTGTCGCTGGAGGGCGTCGAGGCGACGCTGGCGTAGCCGTCGAACACGGTCAGGTTGCGGGCGGGTTCGCCCGGCGCGCGATACGCCACCACGAGCGACCAGCCGGCATACGTATCGGTCTTGTCCTTTTGGGCCTGCACGTTGGCGACGGTGTACGTGCCCGAGCCGGCCCCCGCCACGAGCGACGTCACGTCCTTGAAGCTCTGGTAGTCGTTGCTGTTGCGGCTGATGGGGGACCCGGTCAGGTCCTGATAGGTCCCGCCCGGGGTCATGAACTTGACGGTGTCCCGCAGAGCAGTCGATGCGTTGACCGTGGTACCGTTGGTGCGGGCGCCCCAGTAGAGGCCGGCGAAGAGTACCTGCGATCCAGCCGGCATGACGAGATCGGATCGGCTGGAGTTGAACGTGTTCGGATCGGTGTCGACGTCGACATACGTCATCAAGAAGTCGTTGTTGGCCACCTTGCCGCCGACGCCGTTCTGGGCATCCACGGCGGCCGGGTCGCTCGGTGGCGCCGTCATCAGCGTGTTGGCAGCAAACGTGATGTCGCCGGTGTCGTTGGTCTGGTAGCGGATCGTGAACGGGGTGATCACGGCCAGCGCCCGCCGCCGTTCGAGCTGTTCCGTCCCGAGACGGAACCTCTGGATTACGCCGCGCGGCCGCCGCCCGCGGCCCACCCGCGCGAACGATTCCCCGATCAGACCCCGTCGCATCATTCCATCTCGCATCGACTCGCCCGCCCCCGGATGGTTCCGCCGCCGAAGAATCGTCTCGAAAACCCGTGCGGCGGAGCGGCACGGGTGGCCCGAAAGGGCCTCCCTCGCAGATTACCCAAAAGGCAATCTCGGTTCTCTCTGTGGGTTCTCCAGAAAAAAACCTGGGGAGGTGGGACTGTGACGGGGACCTTGCCGGCACGCATTTCGGACGATCGCCCCCTCGATACAAGAGGAACGGGTTTCCGGATCGTTCGACTTCGGGAGTGGGGGGGGTATCGACGATGGCGGGTTTTTCGATCGCGGCATGGACGCGTCGCTTGGTCGTTTTGGCCGCGGCCATCTCGTGCCTCGCTACCGCTTCGGCGGTCAGGGGAGAGTCGTTTGCCGAGCCATTCACGAGCTTCGCGGTAAGCACCGACGAGCCGGGCCAGTTCGGGGCGATCCCGCTGCCGGAGACCGCACCGGCCGATACCGCCTGCGACGAGGCCTGTATGGGAGCACTGCGCCGCTGCTGCTGCCCGGGCTGGAAGCACTACGCGATCTTCGATGTGCTCTTCCTGCAGCGGAACAACCAGTCGGGCGGGCAGCCGCTCGTCGTCGATCCGGCCGGGTCCCCGATCCTCACGGCCCAGAGCCTGCAGCCCTCGATCGGCTCGGGCGTCCGCCTGTTCTACGGCCAACTGGTGACCGATTCGATCGGCTGGGAAATCGGCTACCTGGGGATCTATGGGATGTTCGGCGAGGCCACCGCGGCCGGCAACACGACCCTCAACGCCCCCGGGCCGCTGGGTGTCGCCGTCAACAACTTCAGCGACGCCGACACCGCGCGGGCGACCTACTGGTCGACCCTCAACATGGCCGAGGCCAACATCTTTTATTACGACTGCCGCGAGGAATGCGGCTCGTCCTGGTGCCCGCTCACCGGCGGCCGCCGCAACTGCCACTGCATCGACTGGCTGGCGGGCTTCGTCTGGGCCGGGCTCAATGAACAATCCTCGCTGACGATGGCCTGCTGCAACCCGCCGGAGCCGGCCAGCTACACCGTCAACACCGCCACGAACTACTACGGCGGCCAGATCGGCCAGCGGGGCCGCCGCGAATGGGAGCGGTGGGCCGTCGAGGGCTGGTGGAAGACGGCGTTGTGCGGCACGACGGCGTTCCAGTCGGGCGAGCCGATCGCGGGCACGCTCTCGGGGCCCGAGCGCGGGGCCGTGGCGGCGAACGCCACAGGCCTGGGCTTCATCGGCAGCCTCAACGCCACGCTCATCTACAAGCTGACCGACACCTGCGGGATCCGCGCCGGCTACAACGCGATCTGGCTGACGAACGCCGCCCTCGCCCCCACGCAGTTCGACTTCAGCACGAGCAGTGCGGCCGGCACGGGGCTCAACGACAACGGCGGAATCTTCCTGCACGGCGCCAATCTCGGCGTCGAAACCCGCTGGTGATCAGCGGACGGGACTCGCCCTCCCGGCGGCGCTGGCGAAGCCTCCGCAGGCAACGCTGTTCGCCCCCCCGTTTTGCATAGACTGGCGTGGACTGCGGCCCTCGCCGACGGCAGGGGAGGTCGTGTCGCATGACCAGTCGCCCGACGTCAGCCCGTCTGCAGGAGGCTCGATGACGCGCCACACGACACCGCTCCGAGCGGGGCTCGCAGCGTTCTTCAGGCAGGCGGCGGTCGCCTTCATCGCGGTCGTGTCCACGGCGGTCATTTCCACGGTGCGGGCCGAAATCCCCCGGCCCGACGACGCTCCCAGGCCGCTCGCGCCGGCCGAGGCCGCGAAGACCTTTCGCGTGCCGCCCGGCATGCGGATGGAGCTCGTCGCCGCAGAGCCGCTCATCCGCGAGCCCTCCGGGATCTGCTGGGACGCCCAGGGCCGGCTCTACGTCTGCGAGCTCCACGGTTACAACCTCGAGGGACAGTACGACATCGAAGAGCTCAACAAGACCGGCACGCTCGACCGGGAGGTGCGGCGGATCCAGGCGGCGCCCGAGGCCAAGAAGAAGGCCGAGGCCGAGACGTTCGGCACCGTGAAGCTCCTCGCCGACACCGACGGCGACGGCGTCATGGACACGGCGACCGTGTTCGCCGACCGGCTGCCCCCCTGCTACGGCATCTGCCCCGTCCGCGACGGCATCATCGCCGTCGGCCCGCCACAGATCCTCTTCCTCGCCGACCGCGACGGCGACGGCGTGGCCGAGGTCCGCGAGCCGCTCTACGAGGGCTTCAAGGTGGGCATCCTCGAGCGCAACATCAACGCGCCGCAGTGGGGGAACGACGACTGGATCTACGTCGGCTCCGGCCAGACGGCCGACCGCGTCACCGGTCCGCGGCTGCCGAGGCCGGTCGACCTGCCGTCGAGCGACTTCCGCATGAAGGCCGACGGCTCCGCGATCGAGCCGGTCGCCGGCCGCACCTCGACGGTCGGCTTCGCCACGACCGACCGCGGCGAACGGATCGTGATCGTGACGACCGCACCGGGCGTTCTCGTGGCCCCGCTTTCCTGGAAGGACCTCCGGCGGAATCCCGACTACGCCGCCGGCGGCCTGCAGCATCCGATCGGCGGCGTGCGCACGTTCGCCACCAGCCGGCCGCACCCGTGGCGGACGAAGCGGGCCGAGGATCCTGAGTTCGGCAAGTACTACCGCGATCGCTACGGGGCCAGCGACTCGGATCCTTCCGGCTACTTCACCTCGGGCTGCTCGCCGCTCTTCTACGAGGACGCGACGCTCGCCGGCCTCGACGGCGACCTCCTCACCTGCGAGCCGGCGCAGAACATGATCCACCGCGGGCGGATCGACCGCACCGGCGGAACGTTCGCGCTCGTGCGGCCGCCGGAGGAGCGGGAGTCGGAGTTCCTCACGTCGACCGACACCTGGTTCCATCCGGTGGCGCTCGCGCACGGCCCCGAGGGCAGCCTCTACGTGGCCGACTTCTACCGGGAGATCATCGAGGACTACTCCGCGATCCCGCGCTACCTCCAGCAGCAGTACGAGCTCGACCACGGCGTCGACCGGGGCCGGATCTGGAGGCTCGTGCCGGAGCGGAAGGCCCCGTCACCGGTGGCCGACATGACCGCCCTCGCCGCGCCGCAGTTGGCCGACGAGCTGGCGAGCCCGCACTTCTGGCGGCGGCAGACCGCGCGGCGGCTGCTCGTGGAGCGCCGCGACACCGCCGTCGCGCCGGCGATCGCGAGCCTCGTCACGCGCGACCGGCCGGCCGTCGCCGTCGTCAACGCCCTGCACACGCTCGCGTCGCTCGGCAGCCTCGACGGCCGGACGCTGCTGACGGCGCTCTCCCATCCGGCTGCCGCGGTGCGCATCCATGCGCTGCGGCTCGCCGAGCCGTTGGTGGCGACCGATGCGGCGGTGGCCGACCGGGTGCTCGCGCTCGCCGCCGACGCCGACGTCGACGTGGTGCGGCAGGCCGCGGTGTCGATCGGCGGCATCCCGCCCGCCGCCGCCGCCCATGGCCGCACGCTCGAGACGCTGGCGGCGATCGCGCGAACGCACGGCGACAAGCCCTGGGTCGACGCCGCGGTGATGACGGCGCTGCCGGAGCGGTCGCAGGCGCTGCTCGGGAAACTCCTCGCCGAGCCGGGCCGCATCGCGGCGGCGCGACCGCTGCTCGGGCCGCTGGCGCGGGCGATCGGCGCGAGCCGCAGCGCGGCCGACATCTCGGCGACGATCGCCGCCATCGCGACGACCGCCGATCCCGCGGTGCGACAGACATGCTGGGAGGGGCTGCGGTCGTCCTTCACGAGCCCGACGGCTGTCGCCGTGGATCCCGCGGCGGTCGCGGCCGTGAAGGCTGCGGCGACCGATCCCGAGCCGGGGGTCGCCGCGGCGGCCCGGTCGCTCGTGCGGCTTCTGAAGCTCGAAACTCCTGGCGAGCGCTCCGCGCGGATCGCCGCCGGCGTCGCCGCCGTGGGTGATGTCCAGCGGCCGAGCGAGGAGCGGCTGGCCGCCATCGCCGAACTGGCGGCCGACGAGGACGAGGCGGTCACGGCGGGACTCGTGGCGGCATTTCCCTCGGCCGCGCCGCAGGTGCGGGACGCGGTCCTGGCCGCGCTCTTCGCCCGCAGGGAGCGGCTGCCGGTCGTGGTGGCCGCGGTGGAGGCCGGCCTGATCCCCGCCTCGGCCCTCTCGGCCGTGCAGCGGCAGTCGTTGCTCGATCATCCGGAGCCGGCCGTCCGCGAGCAGGCGGCGAAGGAGTTCGCGAAGCTCTCGGCCGGCCTCGACGAGCCGCTCGCCCGCTACGCCGCCGCGCTCGCCGGCCCCCGGGACCGGCCGCGGGGCGGGGCGCTCTACAAGCAGCATTGCGGCACCTGCCACCGTGCCCACGGCGTGGGCGTGGCGGTCGGCCCGGAGCTGTCGGGGGAGGCGAAGCAGCCGGAGGAGACGCTCCTCAAGTCGATCCTCGCCCCGAGCAGCCAGATCACGGCCGGCTACGCCACCTACACCGTGCTCACCAACGACGGCCAGGTCTTCACCGGCCTGCTCGGCGCCGACACGGCCTCGAGCGTCACGCTCAAGCAGCAGGAGGGGAAGACGCAGACGGTGCTCCGCAAGGAGATCGACCAGCTCACGGCGAGCCCGGCGTCGCTGATGCCCGAGTCGCTCGCCAAGACGCTCTCGCCGCAGGACGTAGCCGACATTCTCGCCTGGCTGCGGGACCCGACGACACCATGACGCTCCTGCGTTCGGTCACGACGGCGGCGTGCGCGTCGATCGCGCCGGCCCTGCCGCCGGCCGGCCGGTCACCGACGTTCCGACTGTCGGCTCACCGGAATCTGGAGTGCCCGGCGCCAGGTGCCGTTCCCTTGTGTGATGGCCGGATCGGCCTCGTATGATGTCTCGGCGTCGAGCGGCCTCCCCTATTCTCGGTGACGAAAACGTCGAAGGAGTTCGTGGTGCTTCATTGGCTGAGAAAGGCTCGCGGTGCGGATGCCGTGCCGCCTGACTACCGTCCGTCCCACTCGCATCGGTTCCGCATCGCAGAGAAGCCCACGGCAGGGGAGATCGGCCGCCGCGCGGCCGCCCATCCGTACTGGTATCACTCCTTCTACTTCGACACCGGAGAGGCGATCCGGGGATATTACGACATGGGGGCGGACGTCGACGGCTACGGGTTTCCCGCAGCCATGAAAGGGCTGCGCGTGCTGGATGTGGGCACCGCCAGCGGATGGTTCGCCTTCTATTTCGAGCAGCAGGGCGCCGACGTCACGGCGACCGACGTACGCAGCGACGAGGATCTCGACGCGTACGGCCGTTGGCAGAAGCCGCAGCCGCCCACCGTCAGCCAGGGCACCGATGAGGAGGGGCGGCCGCTCTGGTGGCGGCCGACGAGCGGCCCCTTGTGGATGATTCGCGATCTGTTGGGTTCGCGAGTCGCGTTCCGTAACGTACCCGTGGCGGAACTGTCGCTCGAACACTTCGGCGCGGGAGCGAAACCGTTCGACCTGGTCTTCATGGGCGCCCTGCTGCTGCACCTGCGGGATCCGATCGGTGCGTTGATCGGAGCGCGGCGGGTATGCAGGGGCAAGGTCATCGCGTCGACGATCGTCTCGGATGCACAGGCGACAGCCCCGCCGGCACAGGTCCTGATGGATACGAAGCCGACCGACCGACCATGGGGAGCGTGGTGGCTGCCGAACGAGGCGTGCTTCCGCCACTGGTTTACCGCCGCCGGCTTCCGCGATCCGGACGTCAGCCGCCGCGTCCATCTGCCCGTGGATCAGCCGCAGACCGAGGAAGAGGCCGAAACGGCGGGAACGGGCATCACCCTGCGCGTCGGTTCGGCGGACGTGTGATGCGATCCCGCACGGCATCGCCGCAGCATCGCTGCCGCGGTCACACCAGCTTCGTCTTGCCGGGGATCGCGTGCTGCGGCTCCGGCAGCGACGACGTCCACGAGAGCTCCTTCGGGAAGAGGTCGAGCTTCGACTCCTTCTCGAGGAAGTCCCAGGTCACCTTCTGCCCCGTGTAGGCGGCCAGCCGGCCGAGCACGGCCGTCAGCGAGCTGTCGGCCGTCTGCTTCAGCTCCACGATCGGCGTTCCCGCCCGGATCGAGTCGATCAGGTCCTTGTGCTCCTGCTTGTAGGCGTCGGCGATGCTCCCCGACATCTCCCAGGTCTTCTTCCCGGCACGGTCGAAGATCTTCGAGCCCGCGTTGCCGGCGCCGATGTGGCAGGTTCCCGTCGTGCCGTAGATCACGTTGCCGACGTCGCTGGGCGTGCCCGGCACCTGCCGGCACATGAACGACACCATCCGGCCGCCCGGATACTCGTAGTCGATGTTCATGTTGTCCCACAGCTCGCTGTCGGCGGGACGGGTGAACCGGCCGCCGGATCCGAAGGCGGAGACGGGATTGGCGTCCATCACCCAGTTGATCGCGTCGATGTTGTGCACCGCCTGTTCGACGATCTGGTCGCCCGAGAGCCAGATGAAGTGGTACCAGTTGTTCATCTGGTATTCCGCGTCGCTCATCCCCTCGGTCCGCGGGCGGTACCAGATGCCGTTGGCGCAATACCTCGACGTCGCGCCGATCACGTCGCCGATCGCCCCCTGGCGGATCTGGTCGACCGCGTTGACGTAGTTCACCTGGCGGCGGTACTGCGTGCCGGTGACGATGGCGGTCTTCCTGGCGATGGCCCGGCCGTGGGCCTCGAGGCAGATCCTGTAGCCCGCCGGATCGACGCAGGTGGGCTTCTCGGCGAAGACGTGCTTGCCCGCCTCGACCGCCTCGAGCAGGTAACGCGGACGGAACCCCGGCGACGTCGTCAGGAGCACGACGTCGACGGTCGGATCGTCGAGCACCCGCTTGTAGCCGTCGAGGCCGCCGTGGATCCGCGCATCGTCGAGCTTGACCTTCTCGGGATGCGCGGCGGAGATCGCCTTCCGCAGGGAATCGCACTTGTCGGGATAGAGGTCGGCCGCCGCGACGAGCGTGACGCCCTCGTTGATCGACAGCGAGTCGTTGATCGCACCGCCGCCGCGGCCGCCGCAGCCGATGATGCCCAGCCGCAGCGGCGTGTATTCCGCGGCCGCGGCCCGCGAGGAATGGACCATGAGTCCGGCGGCCATGGCGGCCGCGGCGCCCGCCCCGACGAAGTCACGTCGGCTGGAGCCCGTGGCCGGAGTGGCGGAGCGCGTGGCGCGATCGGACTGGCTCGGCTGGTTCGTGGCCATGGTGGTCGTGGCTCCCGGTGGGATCGAGTCTGCGGAGATCGTGGCTGCCCGGCGTTTCGGCGTCCGTCGGTGCGGCACCCGGCTCGAGCGTATCCCGGCGAGGCGGCGGCCGCATTCAGATGGGGGCGGTGAGCAATGCAAGTTTTGCGTCGCTGGGCGGCCGGCGGCTGATCGCGGTCGCCTCGTCCCAGATGATACAACGTGCCGACCTCCGCTGCGGCCCGCGGAATTCCCGCCCGAGCCCTGCGGCGACGCCCCCTCCGCCGGCGAACCCGATCGCGCCATGCCCCCGCTCGTCGTCACCAACGGCACGCTGGTCCTGCCCGAACGGCTCGTCGAGGGGGGCACGGTCGTCTGCGACGAGGGCCGCATCGCGGCGGTCGGCGTGCGGGTGCGGCGACCACGCGGTGCCGTCGTGGTCGACGCCGGCGGCGGCTTCATCTGCCCCGGCTTCGTCGACCTCCACGTGCATGGCGGCGGCGGCGCCGACTTCATGGACGGCTCCGTCGAGGCCGTCCGCACGGCGCTGCTCGCCCACGCCCGCCACGGCACGACGACGCTCTTCCCCACGACGACGACCGGCACTCCCGCGCAGATCTCCGCGATGCTCGCCGCCTGCCGCGCCGCCCGCGACGGCTGGCAGCCGGCGCACGGCGCCCGGATCGCCGGCGTCCACGTCTACGGGCCCTACTTCGCCGAGGGCAAGGTGGGCTGCCACGCCCGCGACGGCCGCCGCGATCCCGACCCGCGGGAATACCTCGAGTGGTTCCGCGACGACCTCGTCCGCATCGCCACGTGCGCCGCGGAACTGCCCGGCGCGGTCGAGTTCTGCCGCGCGGCCCGTCGCCACGGCCGCCTGGTGACCTGCGGCCACTCCAACGCCAGTTGGCGGGAGATGCAGGCGGCCTTCGACGCCGGCATGCGGCACGTCGACCACTTCTGGTGCGCCATGAGCTCGGTGGCGTCGCTCCGCGGCCGGTTCGGCACGCCGATGCAGGCGGGCATGGAGCAGTTCGTGCTCGCCACGGCCGACATGAGCACCGAGGTGATCGCCGACGGGATGCACCTCGCGCCCGAGCTGCTCGACTTCGCCTTCCGGATGAAGGGGACGGCACGGCTGTGCCTCGTGACCGATTCGAGCCGCGGGCTCGACATGCCCCCCGGCCGCTACCGCTTCGGCCCCGCCGCCGACGGCCCCTGGTTCGAGAGCGACGGGCTCGTCGGCCGGACCGACGGGAGCCTCGCCAGCTCGATCGCGGGGATGGACCGGATGGTCCGCCAGATGCGGCGCGACACGTCGGCGTCGCTGCCCGACGTGATCCGGATGGCGAGCCTCACGCCGGCCGAGCGGGCGGGTGTCGCCGGCGACGTCGGGAGCCTCGCGCGGGGCAGGCGGGCGGACCTCGTCGTGCTGTCGCCCCGGCTGGCCGTCCGCAGCGTGGTCATCGGCGGCGTGGAACTGCCGCGGGCCGCACGCGGCCGCCGGTCAGGGCGCGAGCGAAAAGTCGACTGAGTTCTGGCCGTTGCCGACGGTCGCCTTCAGCCCCGACGTCTTCGCGTCGGCGAACTTCGCGGGCAGCTCGTTCTTGGGCGGCGGGATGTCGCCGACGGGCGGCCTGTAGTCCTTCCCGGTGCCGGAGCCGGTCGGGGTCGCGTCGAACTTCACGATCACGACGGAGTAGTCGCCGGGAATCGCGCCGTCGTTGCGGGCGTAGGTCGAGAGCTGGTAGCGGCCCGAGGCGTCGGTGACGCCCGCCGCCGACCGGCCGCCCTCACCGGGCTGGAAGGAGACCGTCGCCCCGGCGACGGGGGAGCCGTTGAACGTCACCACGCCGGTCACCGGAGCCGTCGCCGGTCCCTTGCGGGCCGGCTTGCAGCCGCCGAGCACCGTCGTCGCGATGGCGATGCAGCACACAACGCCGATCGCCTTCGCTCGCAGCCGATCCCGCCTCGATCGTCGTGGCATCATGCCGCCCCCGTGATTCGCACGAGATCAATCGAGCGGGGCGTTCTGTTCGCCACCGCTCCTGGTGCCCAGCGCGCCCCACACGCCGTGCGGGCTGGCGCCGGTGGAGTTCCAGGCCCGGGCGACCCCCGTGTTGCCGGTATCGACCGCGTTGGTGATGAACCGGCAGCTCCCGTCGCCGAACGCCACGTTCACGCCGCCCAGGTGCCAGCTCGTCGGCGGCAGCACGACGGCGGTGTTATCGGCGTTGGTGTTCGTGCCGCCGCACGACGGCGAATTCGGGGCGAGCACGGTGTTGAACGCGACCCGCTCTCCCTGCCCATCGCTCCACCTGTTGCCCCAGTAGCCCTTGATCTGGGTGCCACCGATGTAATTCTGGCCGTCGGAGAGCGCCAGGCAGCCGTTGGGAACGGTGGTGACGCTCGCCAACTGGGCGATGCTCAGCTTGATGTTCGCGTTCAAACCGGCGGTCCCGACGGCGGCCCAGGTGGCGTCGGTGTCCCCCTTCACCCGCTCGCTCAGCAGGATCGTCTTGCTCAGGCCGTCCCGGACGTCGCTGTACTTGACTCCGGTGTTGACCGGCACCCCGGTGGTGCTCGTGTTGGAATAGGCACGGACATTCCAGAGCCCCCGGGTGTCGCCGGAGGCCGGGGTGGTGCCGCCGCTGCCGTTGATGTTCGTCTCGTCGCCCAGGCAGATCGCGTAGTTGATCGAAGGTCCCCGATAGATCGCCGCCCTCTCGCTCGGGCAGGTGAGTGTCCGCGGCGCGGTGTTCCAGGCGCCCCAGTTCGAGTAGGCGTAGGGACCGCCCGGCGCCGTATTGGCATCGCCGCTCGAGATGGTTTCGAAGAGCCCCACCTCGTCCATATAGGGCAGGAGGTCGATGAAACCGCTCCGCCGGCTGGCGTTGCTCGCATTCGTGAACGACGACGCCGTCGGCCAGTTGGCCATGTTGTTGTAGCAGCAACTGCCGCCCCGGCGATGCGGAAAGCAGCCCTTGGCATCGTGATGCCCGATGGCGGCCAGCGCCGCCTGCTTCAGGTTGTTGAGGCACTGCGACGTGCGGGCCGACTCGCGGGCCGTCTGCACGGCCGGAAGCAGCATCCCCACGAGGATGCCGATGATCGCGATCACGACGAGCAGTTCGACGAGCGTGAAGCCGCGGTGCACCAGCGAACGACGGACCGCAGGCTCGAGACGGGCTGTGGTGTTCATGCGTTGAGGCCTCTCACGAAAGCGGGGTCACGAAAGCAGGGATCGTCCCCGCGGGAAGATGACGGGATGACAGGATGGCTTGTGTCGATGGAATGCGTGGCCGATGGCTGCAGGGACGAACAGGACTGCACGAAGCCGGAATGACGCTGCCGAAATCACGACGTCAGAATCTCGATGCACGAAATGGGAATGGCCGCATTCGGGTCGCGGCAGGAAGCGGCATGAAACGGTTCGACGCTAAACATCGAGGCTGAACCACGGGATGCGAACGGCTTCATTGCAGACCTTTTCCGCCTGTTCGCCGCGGAGGCTGCTGCTGCGGAAAGTCCTTGACCCCAAACCTTATATTTCCATAATAATGCGATGAGGGGGGGGGTTGCAATCCTTTTTCCTCCTCTCGCGACGTTTCGGCGAGGCATGTCGAAACGTTCCGCCACGGCGGCGCACGACGCATGCAGTTGCGCATGCCGAGGTTGCCAACGTGGCGCGGGTCGTTCATTCAGCCGCCGAGCCGTCCTGTCATTCACCTCCTCCACCAACCTCACCTTTCGCGGGTTCCAGCCATGAATGCTCGCTCCCACCAGGCCTCGCCGTCGAGCCTTTCGCCCCGCCGCGGCTTCACGCTCGTCGAACTGCTCGTCGTGATCGCGATCATCGGCATCCTCGTCGGGATACTGCTTCCCGCGGTGCAGACGGCCCGAGAGGCGGCCCGCCGCAGCAGCTGCGGCAACAACCTCAAGCAGATCGGCCTGGCGCTCCTCAATTACGAGAGCTCCAACAAGTGCTTCCCGGCCGGCTACTCGACGTCGATGCTGGCCAACAGTTCGAGCGACCCGAGCTGGGGCTGGGCCGTCTTCATCCTGCCCTTCATGGAAAACACCCAGCTCCATGACGGCCTGCAGCCCAAGAAGCGGAAGCTCGCCACGCTCTACAGCGCCGGCGCTGCACAGGCCGACAAGGATCTGCTGCAGACGGTCATCCCGGGCTACCGCTGCCCGTCGGACCAGAGCCCGGCCCTGAACACGCTCCAGCAGTTCGGCGGCAGCAATCCCTTCCCGATCGCCACGTCGAACTACATCGGCTGCACCGGCACGGACTTCCAGGAGCCGTTCAAGTCGCTCAACACGTCCGACAGCGCGACGTATTACGGCGCCCCCTTCCGCGACTACGACACCGGCGGCATCTTTTTCGGCGTCCTCGATCGCACGGCCACGGGCACGCCTGCCAACTACGCGACCACCGGCGCCGGCCGCGGCCCCGATGGCGTGAAGAACCAGCAGATTCGCGACGGCCTGAGCAAGACGCTGGCGGTGGGGGAACGCGGCATGATGAATCGGGCCGCTGTCTGGGCGGGAGCCGGGTCCGCCAACGGCTTCGGCCCGCAGGAGATCGGCCGCACGCTCGGCCGGCCGGGATTCACGCTGAACTGGGATTACATGGCCGCGGGCGATCCGGCGAACCCCGGCAAGGGCTTCGACAGCGCCCACAAACAGGGGGTGCAGTTCGTCTTCGCCGACGGCGCCGTGACGTTCCTGATGGACAACCTCACCGGCACCGATCTGTCGCGGATGTCGAACCGCTCCGATCGGGCGGAGCCCGCGTATCAGGGCTTTTGATGGCTCGGGCCTCGCACGAGCAGCCGTTGCGGCATCTGCCCATTATCTCCCACGGCACCGGCCGAACTCCACAGCCGAAATCCACAGGATGTGCACCATGACAGCCCGGATGCTGGCACGCGTTGATTCCCTGCGGTGCGATTCCGGGAAACGGGATTGCCGACGCCCGAAACCGCTCCGCCCATTCGCGCTCGTGGCAGCGGCCTGCCTGCTCGCCGCCTCCGGCTGCTCGACCAGCACGGAGCAGTTCGCCGAGGTGACGGGCAGGGTGACGATCGACGGCGTGCCGGCGGCGGCGGTGCTCGTCACCTTCGAGCCTCAGATGGAGGATCCCCGCAAGTTCCGCCCCGCATCGTTCGGCACGACCAACGCAGAGGGCGAGTTTCGGATGATGCTCAGGCCGAAACAGTCGGGTGTCGTGCTCGGGCTCCACCACGTCCGCATCACGCCGGTCGAGCAGGAGGGGGGCAAGAACACGGTCGTGCATCCGCGGTACCAGGCCAACAACGCGCTCTGGGCCGAGGTGGTTCCGGGGACCAACACGATCGACTTCGAGCTGCGGAAGGACCCGACCAAGCGGAACGAAGCGCCGGCCGCCGAGTGAACGCCCCTCGCGGCCGGCCCGCACCGGCCCGCCCGCGACCACGCCTCAAAACGGCGTCGGCAGCAGGATGGCGTGGTGGTCGAAGAGCACGCTGCGGCCGAGCGCGTCGATCGCGGGCGTGAAGAAGAGCAGGAAGAGGTAGATCGCCAGGAGCGGCAGGAGCAGGGCGGTCGCGGGCCAGCGGACGAGGAGCCACCGCCGCCTGGGCCGCGTCGCGGCCCAGTGCGTGGCCCAGCCGACGACGAGCCGGGCGGGATAGATCGTGAGGATGAAGATCGGCGTCAGGAAGAGGACGGCGTCCCGCGGCGGCACGATCACCTTGAAGAGAAACAGCGGCAGCGACAGCGCGTAGAGCACGACGACCGCCAGCAGCATCGCGATCGGCCCACGCCGCCACAGCTCCCGCACCGCGGCCACGTCGCGAAAGGCCCGCAACCGCCCCTCGGCCGCGAACCGCGCCTGCAGGAAGGGCAGCCAGGTGAGCACGACGGCCAGCAGCCCGCCGCCGACGAGCATGGCGACCACGCCGATCGGCTTCGTCGTGTCGCGAAGCGCGGCGAACAGCGCCGTCGGCAGGAACAGCCAGAGCAGTCCGCCCGCGAAGCCCCGCAGCCCGAGCCAGAAGAGCCGGCCGGGGGCGATTCGATCGACGCCGCGCTGCAGGGCGTCGGCAGCCGTGCCCCAGGCGGTGCCCGCCCGCACCGCGGCGGCCAGCCGGCGAAGATTGCGGATCGGCCGAAAGAACGCCACGAGGCCACCGCCGGCGAAGAGCGCGGCGACGAGGTGCAGCCCCACGGCCGCGACCGCGACCGTCTGCGCCCACTGCCAGCCGACGGCCGCCGGGCCACCCGGGTCGACGAGCGCCGCATCGGCGGCGGCCTGCGTGACCAGCCGCACGACGAGCAGCCATGCCCAGCTGCCGAGCACGATCGACCCCAGCCGCGGGAGCGCGCCGGCGAACGGCACGCCGTCGCGGAGCCGGCCGGAGCGGACGACCCGCCCCTCGGCCTCGAGCATGTAGCCCAGCGCGAGAAAATTGACGACCGGAATCGCCGCCACGATCGCCAAGAGGACGACGAGGCTCACGAGGCCGATGCCCACCGTGACGATCCAGCCGAGCGACCGCAGCGGATGCCGCAGCAGGCCGGGGAAGGGGGGCAGGTCGCCGAACGCCGGGGCCGGCGACGCCTCCGCCGCGACCGCGGCCGTGACCGCGGCGCCGTCACCCATCTGCTCCACGCTCTGGTCGACCGTCACCACGACCGTCCCCCGATCCAGCGCGGCTGCTCGCCGCGGACCGTGAGCATACCCCGCCCGCGACGCCATCGCTTTCCCATCCGTCAGCCGTCTTGCGGGAACCCGCGGCCACCGGGGCGGCACGAGCGTGCGTTCCATGCCCTCGTCGTGGCGTCGGGGGTAGACTGTCGCGGCGGTCGCGATGCTCGACGATCGACGATCCCGGAGAGCTGCCATGACCTTCTCGACGAACCGCGGACGCTGGCTCCCGGCCGTCGCGATCGCGGTGATCGCGGTCGTGCTGACGGTGGCCTCCCGCAGCCCGCTCGCCGGCACGCAGCCGCCGGTGGCGGCACGCCCCCGGCCTGCCGGGCCGCAGGCCGCCGAGACCACCGTCGCGCCGGCGGGCGGTGCCGCGCGAGCCGCCGACAGCTTCGCCATCGATCGGCTGCTCGAAGCGGGCTGGGCGGAGGCTGGCATCGAGCCCGCCGCACCGGCGACGGATCTCGCAGTGCTCAGGCGGGCGTGGCTGGCGCTGGCGGGCACGATCCCGTCGCTCGAGGAGATCCGCCGGTTCGAGGCCGATCCACGGCCGGACCGTCTCGACCACGCGATCACGGCACTGCTCGCCGACCGGCGGTCGGCAGAGGCGGTCGCCCGCCGGCTCGCCCCCGTGCTCGTCGGCGAGGACGTGGGGCAGTTCATCGTCTTCCGCCGCGACCGGTTCACGACCTGGCTCGCCGACCAGCTGCACGCGAACCGTCCCTGGGACGCGATCGTCCACGACATGGTCGCCTCCCGCGGCCTCTGGACCGACACGCCGGCGGTGAACTTCGTCACGCAGGCGGCGGAAGAGGGCCGCATCAACGCCGACAAGCTCGCCGGCCGCGCCTGCCGCGCCTTCCTGGGCCAGAGGATCGACTGCGCGCAGTGCCACGATCATCCGTTCGCGGCCTGGAAGCAGCCGCAGTTCGAGGGCCTCGCCGCCTGCTTCGCCCAGGCCCGCCTTACGGGCGTCGGCGTCGAGGACGATCCGGGCCGCGTCCACAGGATCGACGCCATGGCTCCGGCGGCGCTCGCCACGCCGATGCAGGGCGGCCGTAACGTGCCGCCGCGGGTGCCGTACGGAGAGGAGTGGTTTCCGATCGCCGGGACGCATCGTGAAAACCTCGCGGCGTGGATCGTGCATGCAGAGAACCGCCGGTTCGACCGGGCGATCGCCAACCGGGCCTGGTGGCTCCTCTTCGGCAAGGCCTGGCACGAGCCGGTCGATGATCTGCCCGATCCGCCGACGCTTGCCGCCACCGGTGCGCCGGACGACCTGCTCGACCTGCTCGCCGACGACTTTCGAACGCACGGCCGTGACCTGCGGCGGCTGCTCACGGTGATCGCGTCGACGCGGGCCTTCCGGCTGGCATCGACCCATCCGCTGCTCGATTCGCCCGACGGCTGCGACCGCGTGGCGGCCACGTGGGCGGCGTTTCCGCTCACGCCGCTGGCGCCGCAGCAGGTGATCGGCGCGATGGTGGCCACCACGTCGCTGCAGACGATCGACCAGGACTCGCACCTGCTCACGCGCACGATCAGGCTGCTGCGCGAGAACGACTTCGTCCGCGAGTACGGCCGCATCCAGGACGGCGACGGCCGCGTGCGGCCGGCGACGATCCCGCAGGCGCTCGTAAGGATGAACGGCAAGTTCGCCCGCGAGATGGCGGCGGCCAACGGCATCAGCGCGACCGGTCGGATCGCCGGCATGGCCCGCGACGACGACGCGCGGCTCGAACTGGCGTTTCTCGTGGCCCTGACGCGGCGGCCGACGGCGGAGGAACGCGAGTCGCTCCTGCCACTCCTCACGGAGACGAAGCAGAAGGGCCGTGGCGTCGAGGACGTCGTCTGGGCGCTCTTCAACTGCCCGGAGTTCTGCTGGAACCACTGAGACTAGCACGCGTTGCGACGAGCAGCCCGACGGCGGTCGTTGCCCAGCCTGTAACGCGCGTGAACGGTGGCGTAACGACGCCGAAGATCGGGCCTCCGGCAGCTTGGGACGGGATGTGTCGGGTGGTAAAATTCGGTACAAGGCTTGCGATTCCACGACATCTTCCCGACGTTGTGGATAGCTGGGTATGCCACTGCGGCCTGCAGATTCCGTGAGGGGCTGCCGGTGTCCCGGAAGCCGGCGTAGCTGACAAGCGGAGCCAGGGATGGCGAAGCGAGGTCAGCTTCGAGTGAGCGGAGGCCTGGAAGGCCGGAGCGAACGTCCGGCGTCGGGGCACGGGCAGCCCCGAACCGTGGCCTTTTCGCGAGTGGAGGATCGATGCCACGCGTCACGACACTCATCGCGGCAGCCATCGCACTGTGGACCTGGGCCGCACAGGCCGCCTTCTCGCGAGTCGGCGTGAATGCCACGCTCACCGACCGGCAGGAGGCCCGGATCGTTGCCGAGCTGCTGGCATGAGCGGCGCGACCGGCACGGCTCCCGAGGCGACCCGCGAGCCCGTGGCACTCGGCTCGATCGACGAACTGCCCACGCCGGCAGTGGTGCTCGACGCCGAGGTCGTCCACCGCAACATCGACCGGCTGGCCCGCTACGCCGCGGCGCACGGCCTGGCCGTGCGGCCGCACACGAAGACCCACAAGTCGGTGCGGATCGCCGGGCTGCAGCTGGCGGCGGGCAGCCGCGGCATCACGGTGGCGAAGGCGGGGGAGGCCGAGGCGCTCCTGCCCGCCTTCGCGGGCCGCGGCGAGCCCGACATCCTCGTGGCATACCCGGCGGCGGATCCGGCGCGGGCGGAGCGGATCGCCCGGCTGGCCCGGGCCGCCACGATCCGCGTGGCCGTCGACACGACGGCAGCGGCCGCGATGGTCGGCGCGGCCGCCGCGCGGGCCGGCGCCACGGTCGGCATCCTGGTCGACCTCGACCTGGGCATGGGGCGGACGGGCGTGCCGAACGTCGACGCACTCGTCGCGCTCGCCGAGGCCGTGACGGCGACCACGGGCCTGCGGCTCGACGGCATCTTCTGCTATCCGGGCCAGATCGTGGCCCGCCCCGAGGCGCAGGCCGGCCCGCTGGCGGCCGCGGCGGCGCATGTCGTCGAGGCGGTCGACCGATTCGACCGGGCGGGACTGTGCCGTGAGATCGTGTCGGGAGGATCGACGCCCACCGCCTACCAATCCCACCTGATGCCGGCACTCACGGAGATCCGCCCGGGCACCTGCGTCTACAACGACCTGAACACGCTCCGCGGCGGCTTCTGCGACCTCGCCGACTGCGCCGCCACGGTGCTCGCCACGGTCGTCAGCGATGCGGTCGCCGGGCAGGTCGTGCTCGACGCCGGCTCGAAGGCGCTCACGAGCGACCGCTGCGTCGCCGCCCCCGACAGCGGCCACGGCCTCGTGCTCGAGTATCCTGACGCGGTGATCACGGCCCTCTCGGAGGAGCACGGCCGCGTCGACGTGCGGGCCTGCCCCACGCGGCCGCGGGTGGGCGAACGCGTCCACGTGGTGCCCAATCACGTCTGCCCCTGCATCAACCTTTATGACGCAGCCTGGTGGCGGACCGCGGACGGCCGGCTCGAACGGCTCCCGGTCGACGCCCGCGGCCGGCTCTCGTAGCGATGGTGGGCCGTATACACGCCGGGCTCGGCCTTCCGGGCCGACCCGGCTTGGCGAGCTCCGCTCGCTGGTGCTCCGCGTCGCATCCATGCGACGCATCGCACTGAAGATGATCCTGCGATGCGTGAGGTCACTTCTCCCCGCAGCACGCCGCCACCCCGGATGCTGACGAGCCGGGCGGAGGCACGCGCAGGAGCCGGTGGGCCGTATACACGCCGGGCTCGGCGCCAATGGGGGTTGCAACGTCAAAGTCCGCCGGCGACGAGCATGCCGCAGCCCGGCGAAGCAATACGCGCTGCCTCCGGGAGCAGCGGGCACACCGCCGTCATTTCCAGGCGTCGCGCAGAAACCGCAGCCAGTTGCCGTGCATCACCTTCTCGACGTCGGCCGCGGAATAGCCGCGACGGCCGAGCATCGAGGGCAGGCGGGCCAGGTCGGCGATCGTCTCCAGATCGTAGGGCGACTGCTCGCGGCCGTAGGCACCGTCGAGGTCGGAGCCGATGCCGATGTGGTCGGCGTTGCCGGCGATCTGGCAGATGTGGTCGAGGTGGTCGAGCATCACCTCCAGCCTGCATCCCATCGGCTCGGGCAGCGACTTCCCGCGGATCCAGCCCGGCACCATCATCCAGGCGTCGAGCGGCCCACCGATCACGGCACCACGGGCCACGAGGCCGCGAATCATCTCGTCGGAAAACTGCCGGTTGTGGTCGACGAGCGCCCGGCAGTTGTTGTGGCTGGCCCAGACGGGGCCCGTGAAGACGTCGAGGGCCGTCCAGAAGGCCTCGTCGCAGAGGTGCGTGGCGTCGAGGATGATGCCGAGGCGGTCCATGCCGCGGAGCAGTTCGTGGCCGGCAGCGTTCAGCGGTGCGGTGGCATCGGTGCCGTGGGCGTAGCGACCAGGGCCGTAGTGGCCGGGACCCAGGGCGCGGAGGCCGGCGGCGTGGGCCCGCTCGAGGTGGGCGAGCGTGACGATCGAGTCGGCGCCCTCGAGCGAGAGGATGTAACCGATCGGCAGCCGCGCGGTGTCGCCGCCCGAGCCGATCGCGGCCTGCCAGCGGGCCACGTGGGCGTCGAGCCCGCGGCGGTCGGCGATCTGCACCAGTTCGCCGGCCTCCTCCATCGCCCGATACCAGGCGAGCTGCCCCTGCGTCTGCGCCCAGGCCTGCTCGGGGGAGTTCCAGCCGGGCAGCGGGTTGTCAGGGGCGACGAATCGCGCGATCTGCGTGGCCACGACCAGGCCGAAGCCCCCACGGCGCAGGTCGGGGAACGACACGGTCGCGTTGCCACGGTCGGGCTTGTCGGTGAGGTTGCGGGCCCGCTCCCTGGCGTTGATGGCGGCGGCGGACTGCCGCAGGTCGCGGTTCCACTCGAGCGCGTTCATCGAGAGGTCGAGGTGGGCGTCGATGGCGAACATGGCGGTCGGCTCCTGCGCGAAAAGTAGATGCCGGGCGATCAGGAGGGCAGCAGGCGGGCGAGCACGAGCACGCCGGCGAGGCCCACGAGCGCGACGATCGTCTCCATCACCGTCCAGCTGCGGAGCGTGTCGGCGATGCTGACGTTGAAGTATTCCTTGAACATCCAGAAGGCGCCGTCGTTGACGTGGGAGCAGGCGAGGCTGCCGGAGCCGATGGCGAGCACCATCAGGTTGGGATCGGCCCCGCCCGCGCCGGCCAGCGGCCCGAGGATGCCGGCCGCGGTGAGGCCGGCCACGGTGGCGGAGCCGACGCAGATCCGGATCGCCGCGGTGACCAGCCAGGCGAGGATGAGCGGATCGATCGCGAGGCCGCCGAGCGACCGGCCGATCGCGGCGTTGACGCCGCTGGCCACGAGCACCTCCTTGAAGCCGCCCGAGCCGGCGACGACGAGCAGGATCGACGCCACGTCGCCGATCGCCGCCGTGTAGGTCTCCATCACGTCGGGCAGCCGGCGGCCCCGCAGCAGGCCGAGCGTGATCGCGGCGACGGCGAGCGACGCGATCATCACGCAGTCGGCGTCGCCCGCGAACCGCACGATGCTTCCCCACCGGCCGTCGGCCGGAAGCACGGCCACCAGGCAGGCGGTCGCCATGAGCACGGCGACCGGCAGCAGGGCCGTCACCACGCTCACGATCGCGCCCGGCGGGTCGGCCGCCGGCGCCTGCCGCGTCTCGGCGAGGCCCGCGAGCGGCCGGGCCTCGATCCGCGCGAGCGTGCGGGCGAACACCGGGCCGGCGAGGATGATCGCCGGCACCGCGATGATGAAGCCGTAGAGGAGCGTCAGCCCGAGGCTGGCGTCGAACGCCTTCACGAGCGCCGTGGGGGCGGGGTGCGGCGGCAACAGCCCGTGGGCCACGCTCATCGCGGCCAGCGCCGGCAGGCCGACGGCCAGTGGCGGCAGCCCGGAGCGGCCGATGACAGCGAAAATGATCGGCACCAGGAGCACGAAGCCGACGCCGTAGAAGAGCGGGATTCCCACGATGAAGCCGGTGAGCGCCATGGCCCAGGCCATCCGCCGCTCGCCGAACGCCGCCACGAGCGTCTGGGCGATCCGCCCGGCCGCGCCGCTCTCGACCACGAGCCTGCCGAGCATCGCCCCCGCCACGATCACGATCGCCAGCGAGCCGAAGACGTCGCCGATCCCCTTGCGGATCGCCGCCGGGATCGCTTCCGGCGGCATCCCCAGCGCCAGACCAGCCGCGGCCGCCACCAGCACGAACGCCAGGAAGGGATGCACCTTCAGCCCGGCGACGAGCAGCACGAGCCCGACGATCGCGGCGGCCACGATGAGCAGCGACATGGAGATCACCCGATGGCGGCGAGGCTGGCGGCGAGCCGCCGCGCACGGTCGGCGACCGTGTCGAATCGGCCGGCGGCGATCAGCGACGCGTCGACGAGCTGGCTGCCGATGCCGACGCAGTGGGCGCCGGCGGCGAACCAGCCGCGGAGGTTGTCTTCGTCGGTGGTCACGCCCCCCGAGGGCATCAGCGGCAGCCAGGGGAGCGGCCCGCGGACGGCCTTGAGAAACGCCGGGCCGCCGAGGGCGTCGGCCGGAAACACCTTGATCACGGCGGCGCCGAGCCGGTGGGCCCGCATCATCTCCGTCACGGTGCCGGTGCCCGGGCACCAGGGCACGTGGCGGGCCGCACACCAGCGGCCCACCTCCTCGTCGAGGTGCGGCGCGACGAGGAACGCCGCGCCCGCCTCATGAAACGCCTCGGCCTGCGCGACGTCGAGGATCGTGCCGGCGCCCAGCACGAGCCCCGGCTGCCGGCGGCCTGCCTCGGCCGCCATCGCGCGGAAGACGTCGACGTTGCCGGGCACACGGTTGGTGAACTCGACGATCCGGAAGCCGGCCGCGTGCAGGGCCTCGAGCACCCGAACGCCGGCGGCAGGGTCACCGCAGGTGAACAGCGGCAGCGCTTTTTGCACGTGCAGCGCGGCGGCCAGGTCGGCGGCGGTCGAAGAGGTCACGACGGCAGTCTCCCGGATCTCCACGTCCACGCCAGACGGTTCACGCCAGACGCTTTCGCCACAGTTGTAGCGAAAACCGGCCACGCTTCGACATCGTGTCGCGGGACACCGGCCGAGGCGTGCAGGATCCCGCGGCAGGTTCAGTTGCCCGCCACCTGCGCGGAGTGCGCGTACTGCAGGGCCGCGGCCTGCAGATAGCGGTCGAAATCCGCATGGATCCGGGCGAGCTGGAGGACCGCGTCCCGCCGGAGGGCGTAGACCTCGACGTCGCTCAAGGCCCGGATCGTGGCCGCTCTGGGGGCATCGGTGAGGATCGCCAGTTCACCGAAGAACGAGCCTTCCCGCAGGACCGCGAGCCGCTGGGGAGGATCGCCGCGCACCGCTTCGACCTGCCCCTTGGTGAGGAAATACATCTCGTCCCCCACGTCTCCCTCGTGAACGATCACGTCGCCGGCGGCGAATTCCCGCTCGTCGAGCCGCGGGATGACGTCCCGCAGGAGCTCGCTGCTCGCGCTGCTGAAGAAGGGCACCTGTTCGATCAGGGCGGCGGTGATGGCCCGCATCCGCAACAGTTCGCGGTCGATCTTGCCCGGCCCCTTGTAGGGCATCTCGGCGATGAGGTGCACGTCGGCCGGCACCATGAACTCCGCGAGGCGACTGCCGACGAAGGCCCGCAGATCCTGCGGGGCGGCCGCGGCCCCCGCCTGGAGGACGACGTAGGCGTGCGGCACCTCGCCGCACTCGGCGTCGGGAACCCCGATGACACAGCACTCACGGACCGCCGGGTGCTCGGACAGTGCCGCCTCCACCTCGAGGGGCGCGACCTTGTTGCCACGACGCACGATCACGTCCTTCCTCCGTCCGACGAACCAGAGGTAGCCGTCCTCGTCGTACCGCCCCAGATCCCCGGTGTGCACCCAGCCCCTCTGGAGGGTCTTCCGGGTCATGGCCGAATCGTTCCAGTAGCCGTCCATGATCCCGGGGCCACTGACCCGGATGTCCCCGACCATCCCGGTCGGCACATCCGCGCCGTGTTCGTTCACCACCGCGACGTGCACCCCGTGCACGGGCGGTCCGACCGACCCCGGTTTCTTCAGGCCGAAGGGCGGATTCATGGCGAACGGCCCCGTCTCCGTCGAGCCGCACTGTTCGGTCGCCGCCACGCCGGTCAGACGCTCGAACTCTTCGAGGACTCTGGCAGGAACGCGGTCGCCTCCCACCAGGCAGAGGCGGAGGCGGCTGAAGTCGCAGGCTCGGAACTCTGGACTCGCCAGCAGCTGCGCCAGGATGGCTGGGGTGAGTGTGAGAAACGTCTTGGCCGGAGGCCGACGCAGGGCGTCGACGTAACCGTCGACCGTAAACCGCCCCACCAGGCTGACACGCCCTCCCATCCAGAGGGTGGGCAGCACCTGGCAGCGGAGCGCCAGCGGCCGGGAGATCGACGTCGCGATCAGCGCGACGTCATCCGGCGTGAGCGTGACCCGCGCGAGATACTTGCGGACGCCGGTGGACAGGGCACCGTACGACAGGACGACACCCTTCGGGCGGGACGTCGTTCCGGACGTGTAGATCATCACCGCGGGACTGTCGTCATGCGGTGCATCGGAGGGCAGCAGCCGCTCGGCGCCGAGCAGCGATTCGAACGGCCGCCGCTTTCCATCCGCGGCTCCGCCGCGGACGACGACGACCCGCGACACCGCCCCCAGGGCTCCCGCTTCGTCGAGGCCGGCGAGGCGTCCGTGATCGACGAAAAGGATCGACGCCCCGCTGTGCCCCAGCGCGTACCCGACCTGCAGCGGGTGGTACTGGTAATCGAGCGGCACCACGACGAACTTCATCCGGAAGCACGCCAGGTAGCAGACGATCGCCTCGAGGCAATTCGGCAGCAGGAACGCCACCCGATCCCCCTCCTCGAGGCCGGCCGCCGCCAGGCCCGACGCCAGCCGTGACGCCAGCCGCTCCAGCTCCGCGGCCGTGGTCCACGATCCATCGCTTTCGACGATCGGCCTGTCCGGGGCGATCTCGAGCGCGTGCTTGAGCAGGTGATGCAGCATCGGGGCAGGATGGGCTGGTGATTTCGGAAGCGGCCGGTCGCCTGCGACGGCGGGCCTTTCTCTCACGGCATCCTCGCCGGAAAGGAACGTCGGTGCAGGTATCGGCTTAGGTATAGTGCTGTGGGCGGCGTCACCGCAAGGATCGAACGGGCCCGGAAAGATCGCGCACCATCGTGGCAGCCACGTTCACCGTCGACCCGCCCCAGTCCGACGTGCCGGGAGACGGCACGACCGGCCGCGAGGCCGCGATCCTCTTCGCGCTGGCGGCGCTGCAGTTCATCGCGATCGTCGATTTCATGATCGTGATGCCGCTGGGGCCGCAGCTGCTCGACGATCTGGGGATCGACGCCCGGCGGTTCAGCTGGGTCGTGTCGGCGTACACGCTCGCGGCCGGATTCGCCGGACTCCTCGCGGCCCCCTGGCTCGACCGCGTGCCGCGGAGGCCGGCCTACCTCTTCCTGTCGCTCGGCCTGCTCGCGGGCACTGTGGCATGCGGGCTGGCGACCACGTTTCCACTCTTGCTGGCGGCGCGGTGCGCGACCGGCGGATTCGGCGGGGTCCACGGCGGTCTGGCCCTGGCGATCGTGGCGGACGTATTCCCCCCCGACCGCCGCGGCCGCGCCACCGGTACGCTCATGCTGGCCTTCGCCGTCGCGTCGGTGGTGGGCGTGCCGCTGGGGATCGCGCTGGGCACCCGGCTCGGCTGGCAGGCGCCGTTCTTCGCCTTGGCGGCGCTCGGGCTGCCGCTGGTCGGTCTGACCGCGTGGTCGCTGCCGCCCCTGGCCGCGCACGTGGACGGAACTCGGCGGCATCCCTTCGCCCGCCTGTTCGACACGCTCACGGCCCCCGCCCATCTCCGCGGCTTCGCGTTCATCGCGATGCTGATGCTCGGCGCCTTCTCCGTGATTCCCTTCATCAGCACCTCCCTCGTGGCCAACGTGGGCGTGACCCAGGCCCAGCTTCCCGCCGTCTTCATCGCCGGTGGACTGCTGACGCTCGTGACCACGCCGCTGACCGGCCGGCTCGTCGACCGCTTCGGCGCCCTGCCGGTGCTCCGCGGTGTCGTGCCCCTGTCAGCCGCGATGATGGTCCTGCTCACGCACCTTCCCGCCGTCGGCCTCCTCGGCGCGGTCCCGGTGACGGCCGCCCTGATGGCCACCAACGCCGGCCGGATGGTGACCGCCATGGCGTTGATCACGGCGAGCATCGAGCCACGACGCCGCGGCGGCTTCATGTCGGTCAACTCGTCGGTGCAGCACGTCGCCAGCGGCCTGGGGACGACGTGCGGCGGGCTGATCGTCGCCGGCGGAGCGGGTGAGCCGCTGCGTCACTTCGGGACGGTCGGCATCCTCGCCGCGGGGATCACGATCGCGAGCCTGTGGATGGCCGCCCGCATCCGGCCCGTGGACTGAGGACGGCGGGCACACGTCGCCCGGTCCGGCGAACGGGCCGCGGGCGCGCCCACAGTGCCGGCTACCTGCCCGCGGCCGGCGTGAACCGCGTGAACGACAACCCCGGCACGTCGGTCCGGTAGCGCACGAGCCGCGTGTGCTCCACCTCGGTCACGTAGACCGTGCGGCCGTCGGGCCCGCCGAAGCAGATGTTGCTGGGCTTCGCGCCGAGCACGTCCACCTCGCGGAGGATGTCGCCGGCGGGCGTCATCACCGCCACCGTGCCCTTGCCGTACCGCGTGATGTGGAGGTTGCCGGCGGTGTCGCACCGCATGCCGTCGAAGCCGTGGTCGGGAAACTGGCGGATGAGCCGCTTCTCGCCCAGCGACCGGTCGGCACGCACCGGGAACGCCCAGACGTTCCGCTGCACGCTCTCGTTCACGTAGAGCGTCGAACCGTCGGGGGAGAGTTCGATGCCGTTGGTCGTGCCGAGGCCCTCGGCCAGCCGCGTGGCCGTGCCGTCGACGTCGATCCGCCAGAGCTGGCCGGTGCCCGCCTTCCAGTCGGGGTCGCTCGCGTAGAGCGTGCCATCGGCCGCGATCGTGAGATCGTTGGGCTGGTTCATCCGCGGATCGTGGGCGAAGACCCGTGGCTCGCGGGAGCCGGGCGGCACACGGAAGACGCTGTGGTTGACGTAGTCGGCGATGAACATCGTGCCATCGGCGCCGAAGCGGATGCCGTTGCCCACGCTCGTGCCCGGCAGCGTCAGGAAGACCTCGGCCGCGCCCGCGGGGGTGACCCGGCCGACCGTGCCCTGCCGCGCGTAATTCACCGCGTAGACCGCGGCGTCGCGGTCGCAGGCAGGGCCCTCGATCCCGGGCGTGAAGCTGCCCTCCGGCGTGGCGGGCTCGGCGACGAAGAGCGTCTCCGCCGCGGCCACCGGCAGAGCGAGCAGGCACAAGGCGACCGCACTCAGGCCGCAGCCGAGCCAGGCACGGCCGCGCACACGCTGAAAACTGTCCTGCGGCCTGCGATGCATGATCGGCTCCTCGTTTTCCGTGCGGCTCTTCCGTGCGGCTGCGGCACGGTCCGCAGCTCCCTGACTGGTTTGGCGGCCTGCCTGGATTCTGGATTATGGCTTCGGTGCCGCCGCGGCCGGCTGCTCGGGCGGCTTCTCGGGCGGGATGGTGAGCCACACCTGCGGCAGCTTCCGCTTGCCGAAGCCCACGGCGGCGACCGTCTGCCCGGCTTTGTCCCCGGCTTTGTCCCCGGCTTTGTCCCCGGCTGTATCGGCCCCTTTGTCGGCCGCCGCCGGCCGGCGGGCCGCCACCGTGACGGGGCCGGCGTAGGCGGCGCCGGCCTTGATCGCGAGCGTCACCTTCTTCGCCGACTCGCCTTCAACCGCCGACACGACCGGGTCGGCGGTGATTCCCGCGGGCGGGTCGACGAGCGTGAACTCGACCGGCTCCTTCCAGCCCCGCAGCCGCTCCACGGCGATCGCGAGGTCGACCGTGCCGCCGATCTTTCCGGCGACCGCGTCGGGCTCGCAGGTCGCCGCGACCGCCGGCTCGGATGGCACGACCGAGATCCTGAAAACATGGCCGGGGCCGAAACCGCCGCGGCGGTCCCGCACGGCGAGGGCATAGTCGCCGTCGGCAGGCGGCGTCCAGACCACGGCTGCGTCACGGTCTGATTTCGACAGCAGGCTGCGGCCGTCGGCGGCGCGGATGTCGAGCACGGCCTCGGCGTCGGAGCCGGCCGCGTTGGCCTCCACGGCGACCAGCAGCGGCTGGGCTTTCGTGGCCGTGATCCGCTCGACGAACTGCTGGTCCGCCGCGGTGAACAGTCCGCTGACCACCAGCGGCGGCTCGATCGCCGCGGTGGCATCCTGCACGGCGACGGGCAGACGCTCGGCCGCGACGACGGGGAGTTCCACGGTGCCCGCGGCGCCGGGAAAGCCAATCCAGGCGGCGTGCGTCGCGCCGGCTGCGGCCGCATCCGCCGGTGCGACCGAGACCGACCCGACGTCGGCCGGCAGGTTCCAGCCGCTCGCCACCAACGTCGTCGTGCCCGACCGCGACACTGCGGCCGGTATCGCCGCCGCGACGAAGCCGCCGGTGGTCATGGTCAGCCGGTAGACGTGGTCAGGGCCGCCGGAGTAGCCGATCGTCTGATTCGGGTCGGAAGGAAACCCGTAGACCCGCACCACGTAGCGACCGTCGCGCGGAGCCTTGAAGACAATCCTCGGATCGAGGCCGCGGGCGTCGAGGTTCCTGGCGAGGTAGCCGCCGCGTTCGTCGACCAGCTCGAGCACGGCGTCGAGCGGTGAGCCCGGGCCGCCGTGGGCGTCGATCGCCGCGACGAGCGATTGTCCGGCGGCGAGCTGCACGGCGTAGCCGTCGACGTCGCCCGCCTTTTCGAGCACGCCGTTGACGGTGACCGGCAGCGTCGAAACGGCCTGGGGCTCCTGCGGCCGATCATTCGGCTCGGCCTCCATCACCTCCGGAACCGCGCCCACGACGAAGCGGTGGACGGCGGCGGCCTCCTGGTCGTCGTGGATCCGCACGGTGTGCACGCCGAGGCTCCCCGCGGCGGCGACCGCGACCTCGAAACTCCCCTTCTCCTCGAGCGGCTTCCAGGCCGTGCCGCCGCGATCGGTCCAGACGCGGACGGGCCAGCGTGGAAACGTCCCCTCCGCCTTCACGACGACCGTGCCGCCCGCCATGCCGCCCGCGGGCAAGAGCCGCTTCACGGCCAGATTCTCGGCGGCCGCCTCCGCCCGCGCGACGCAGAGGCACGCGATCACGGCCCGCACGGCCCGGCCGGCGCTGCGACCAGCGTTGCCTGCGGCTCTGGACATCAGCCCATCAGCTCCCGGATCGGCGTGGGGTCGCTGACCAGGAAGGCCGGCCGATTGGCGGGGGTGATGTAGTGCTTGCCAGGATCGATCCCCAGCTTCGTGTACACGGTGGCGACGAAGTTTTCCGGCGACAGCGGCCGGTCGTTCGGCGCGTGGCCGAGCCGGTCGGTGCCGCCGATCACCTGTCCGCCCGGCGTGCCGCCGCCGGCGAACAGGATCGACATCGCGCTGCCCCAGTGGTCGCGGCCGGAGGTGGCCCGCCCGGCAACGGTCGATATCTTCGGTGTTCTGCCGAACTCTCCCAGGGCGATCACCATCGTCGTGTCGAGCAGCCCGCGCTGCGAGAGGTCGGAGATGAGCGCCGCGACGGCCTGATCCCACGGCGGAAGCCGCTTGCGGAGGTTGCTCCACAGTTCCGAGTGGTCGTCCCAGCCGGCGTCGTTGATCGTGACGAACGGCACGCCGGCCTCGACCAAGCGCCGCGCCAAGAGCAGCCGCTGGCCGAACGAGTTACGGCCGTAGGCGTCGCGGACCGTGTCGGCCTCCTGCTCGATCTGGAAGGCCCGCTGGGCCTCGGGAGTGGTGACGAGGTCGTAGCCCTGGTCGTAATAGTCGTCGAGCACCCGGACGGGATCCCCGGCCGCCGGATCCTCGATCCTCTGCAGCCGGTCGACGAGCTTGCGGAGGTCGCGCCGCGCGAGGAACCTGCCCTCGTCGAGCCCGCGCGGCACCGAGAGGTCGCGGACGCGGAAGTCCTTGCCATTGGGATCGTCGGAGACGACGAACGGCGCGTAGGCGGCACCCAGGAAGTTGGGACCGCCCGACCGTGTCATGCTCGGCAGCGAGAAGTAGCTCGGCAGCCCGTGGGGCGCCTGCCGCTCGTGGGCCGTGACCGATCCCATGCTCGGATGGAAGCTCACGTAGGCGCCGCAGCCGACGGGGATCCGCGGCGGGGCGCCTGTCATCATGTAATGGTTGCCGGCGCCGTGGTTGCCCTGGTTGTGGTGGACGCTCCGGACGATCGCGTACTTGTCGGCGATCTTCGCCAGCTGCGGCATGTGCTCGCAGATCTCGATGCCCGGCACGTTCGTGCGGACCGGCACGAACTCGCCGCGATACTCGCTCGGGGCATCGGGCTTGAGATCGAAGGTCTCGAGGTGGGTGGGCCCGCCGTCCATCCAGATGAGGATGCAGTTCGAGGGCGGTCGCTGCGGGCCCGCAGCCGCCGGCGCGGCGGCCTGCGCCTGCCGCACGAGGCCGACGAGGTCGAGGAAACTGCCGCCGGCCAGACCGCCCACGCCAAGCTTGAGCATCGATCGCCGGCCGAGCACGGCCGCCCGCCGTGCCTCCGCCCGTTTCATGTCGTGATGATTCATCCTCACGCCTCCGCACATCCATCCGGCAGATTGATCCGCGTGGCCCGCCTCCGCCGGCCGGCCCGTCGCCCGTATGTCGCGCTCAATTCGAGTAGACGAACTCCGGTGTGTTGACCATCGCCCAGAGCAGATCCTCCGCCACGGCCCGCGGCTTCGCTCCCTCGCGGGAAAACTCCGCCAGCGCCGCCTGCAGCTCCTCCCCGTTCGGCAGCCGGGAGTAGGCGGCGAGGTAGAGCTCCTCCACGATCTCCGCGGGCTTTCTGCCGGCCGCCACGAGCCGTGCCGGCAGCCCCGCGTCGGCCGTCACCTTGCCATGCACGTGGCTGCCGTTCATCAGGTGCAGGGCCTGCACGACCGTGGCGTCGCCGATCCGCTCGCAGGGCGGATCCTGGTTGGCGTCGGGCCTGCCGAAGACGTCGAGGAACATCGAACTCGTGCGGTGCGTCCAGAGCTGGGCCGCGCGGGATCCGGGCGGCATGCCGGCGTAGCTGCTCGGCACGCCGGTGACGTCGTCGATCGCGTCGGCCACCACCTCGGCCCGCAGCCGGCGGCGGTAGTGGCGGGAGAAGTTTCGCAGGTCGCCGGCGTTCGTCTCGTTGGGCAGCGACGAGAGGCCGTAGAGGTGGCTCTTCATGATCGTGGCGATGAGCCGCTTCTGGTCGAAGCCGTTGCTGCGGAAGTCGGCCGCGAGCGCGGCGAGCAGCTCGGGATTGCTCGCCGGATTGGTGGCCCGGAGGTCGTCGACGGGATCGACGAGGCCCATGCCGAAGAACTGGGCCCAGATCCGGTTCACGGCGGCGGCCGCGAACGTCGGGTGGTCGGAGCTGCGGAGCCATTCGACGAGCCGCTCGCGGGGGTCCCCCTCGCCGACGGTCACGGGCGGGCCGCCGAGCGGCTTGGGCGCGAGCACGGCGCTGGTGAGCGGATGACGCACCTCGCCGGTCGCGTTCACGACCACCGCCTCCTCGCCCCCCGAGATCGGCGGCGAGAGGCCGGTGCCCTGGTAGCCCACCCGGGCGAAGTAGGCCGCCAGGCCGTAGAAGTCGGCCTGACCGTAGACCTCGAAGGGATGCTGGTGGCACTTCGCGCACTCCAGCCGCACACCCATGAAGAGCTGGCTGGCCATCGTCACGATCTCGTCGGGCGACCGGCGGTCGCGGTAGATCACGGCCGCGCCGTTTCGCCACACGCTGCCGGTCGCCGTGAGAAACTCGGCGGCGAACCGGTCGTAGGGCATGTTGGCGGCGAAGGCGTCGCGCAGGAACGTGTCGAGGGCGAGCGTCGGCTTGATGCCCACCCGGTAGGGGTTGGGCCGCAGCAGGTCGGCCCAGAGATTCGCCCAGCGGTCGGCGTACTCCGGCCGCGCGAGCAGGTCGTCGACGAGCCGGTCCCGCTTGTCGGGGCCGGTGTCGGCGAGGAACCGCCTGGCCTCGTCGGCCGACGGCAGCCGGCCGATCGCGTCGAGCGACGCCCGCCTCAGGAACGTGGCGTCGTCGGCCGCGCGGCTCGGCAGCACGTTGACATCGCGGAGCTTCTTCCAGGCCAGTTCGTCGATGACGTTTCGCGTCGGCACGGCCTCCCAGGCCGTGGGTTCGATCACGCCTGCGCGAGGCACGATCGTGTTCCAGGTGGCGATCTGGCCCATGTAGCGGACCATGATGCTCGCCTCGCCGGGGAACGTGCCGGCGGTGAGCGTGCCGTCGGCGGCGACGCGAACGACGACCGGCTCGTTCGACTGGTAGGCGGAGACGGCGGTCACGTCGCGGGCCGAGCCGTCGGTGTCGTGGGCGGTGACGGTGAGCCGCAGCGACTCGCCCGGCCGCATCGGCCGCGACTCGGGCCCGATGGCGACGTGCGAGAGCCGCGGGTCGTCGGGGGCGGCCCGCGGCAGCCCGGCCTCGATCCACCGCACGAGGAGCTTCACGTCGTCGCCGTCCGGATCGAGCTTTCGCCCGCCGCCATGGGGAACGGCGGCCGTGCCCTTGGCCAGAAGCAGGCTCTGCAGCGGTGCGGATGTGGATATCCGCCGGCCGCGGCCCTGGGCCGCCAGCGCGTCATAGTCGCCGTCGGGGTCGAATCCCAACAGCGAGAGCGCGAAGCCGTTTTGGCCGCCCGACTTCCCGTGGCAGGCGCCCTGGTTGCAGCCCCGGGCCGTGAGGATCGGCATCACGTCCCGCTCGAACGTGGGCCGCTGCGGAAGGTCGCCGGCCCGGGCGGTCGCCATCAGGCAGGCGATCGCCGCGAGGCAGGCCAGCGGGCGACGGGCCGAAGGAGTGTGGGCTGGCATCGCGAAGGCCTCTCACGCGGCCGCCGGGCAGCCGACGACACCTTACGATCCTACCACTTGTATCGACCGGGTTTCAGTTGACGAAGGAACAATCTTGCTAACTCCATGTTACGCTGGGAGTAATGGCAGGCTCGGCTTCCAGCTCCGATCGCGGCCGCCGCTACTTCAAGGAGGTGCGGTTCCAGCAGATTCGCGCCCTGGTGGAGACCGCCCGCACCGGCAGTTTCGCCGCGGCGTCCCGCCGCCTGGGGCTGTCGACGCCGTCCATCTGGCGGCAGGTGCGGGCGCTGGAGGACGAGTATGGCGTGCCGCTGGTGGCGGTCCACGGCCGCGACGTACGGCTCACGCCCGACGGCGAGCTGCTCCGGGAGGTCGCGTCGCCGCTGGTCGATGGATTCGACTCGCTGCGGCACGTGTTCGGGGACCGTTCACGGACGGCCGTCCGCGAGCTGCGGATCGCCACGCCGGGCACGATCGTCTCGAGCGTGCTGCACGACGCGATCGCCGAGTATTGCCGGTCACACCCGACCGTGAAGCTGATGCTCTCCGACGCCCCCTCGCAGTCCGCCTGGGAGATGCTCGAGCGGGGCGAGGTCGACCTGGCGATCACCGGCAACCCCTCCGGCCGGCGGCTGCCTGCCCGGCTGACGGTGATCCCGCTGGGCAGCTATCCCTTCCACATCCTCTGCCCGCGGTCGCATCCGCTGGCGACCCTCCCGCGGATCACCCTCCGCGAGCTGCTCAAGCATCCGCTGATCGATGCCGGTCCCAAGTCGAGCTCGCGAATCCAGTTCGACCACGCGGTGGCCCGGGCGGGGCTCACCGACCGCGTCAACGTGGCCATGTCGGCCCGCCACGACGGCGCGATCAGGAGCTATGTCTCCATGGGGATCGGCATCGCGCTGACGACGCTCCCCATCTTCAACTCGATCCCGGCGACGGGCCGCGGGGAACCGCTCATGGTCCGCGACGTCTCGCATCTGTTCGGCGACGAACGGATCGTGCTGCTGCACCACACGATGCGGCACGAGCCGGCCCACCTCCGCGACTTCCGCGAGGCGGCCCTGCACTCGATGCAGACGCCGCCGACCGGCTAGCTGTCTGTGGAAAAAGTCGTCCATGCCCCCTCCGGTCGCATGGCGACCGACAAAGACGGTCCACGAAGTCGACCGCAGGAAACGCCGAGGGTTTCCTGGGTCGACTGCCGCCGCATCCAGCGGCGGTCGACTGTATCCACGGGCTGCGGCA
>Ga0214917_10000632_pt1 | contig 45765 bp, 44 predicted proteins | sample LL_1208_BB_MetaG_FD_177983 | JGI IMG/M metagenome (GOLD analysis project Ga0214917, IMG submission 177983) | Freshwater microbial communities from Lake Lanier, Atlanta, Georgia, United States - LL_1208_BB | ecosystem: Environmental > Aquatic > Freshwater > Lake | place: USA: Georgia | collected... | reverse complement strand
CCTCGGCGCCCACGGCAATATTATTGGAAAGCTCCAGAACCGCCCCGGCGGAAACCGTGGTCGCGCCGGTGGTGCTGCCTAAAGCATTGTTATGACCAATCCGCAAAACGCCGGCGCTGACGGTGGTTGTGCCGCTATGGCTGTTGTTTCCCGAAAGAACAAGCGTGCCGGAATCCGATTTGGTGAGGTTACCCGCCCCACTGATGACGCCGGTGACCGTTGCTGTGACTCCGTTAGTCGGGGATAAGGTTGAAGTGGTCGAAGAGCTCAGCGTTACCCCGTTATTGCCGAAGGTCTCCGTGCCACCGATGGAGAAAGTCCCCCCGCCGAGTGTGATGGTGGCAGTATCGGAGATTAAATTTGCCGCGGTGGTTTCCAGCGTGCCACCCGTCAGGGAAAATGCCGCGGAGGAAAGGGCCACTCCGGAACTGATCTTGCCCCCAGAGACGGTAGTTGTGCCTGTGTAGCTTTGGGTTCCGTAAAGGCTGAGCGATGTCGTGCCCGAGCCTGCCATAGTCAGGCCACCGAGACCGGAAATGCTGTTTTGGAATAGAGCCCCCTTGTTGGCGCCGTCGATCGTGAGGGTTGCGCCGGATCCAATCGCGACTACACCGCCATCACTGGACCCTGTCTCCTTGATCGAATCGATAGTCAGACTGGCGTTGACATTGAGCGTGGCACCACTGGAAATGGTGACATCCGAATTACCATTACCGAGATTCCCGCCTGAATTGACCGTCACTGTGCCTCCAGTGATCTGGGTCGCGCCGGAGTAGGTGTTGGCACCGCTTAGCGTTAATTCGCCGGAGCCTGATTTCTTAAATGTATTGGCCCCAGCGATAATACCTCCATAGCTCAACGTCTGCGAAGCAGCCACATCGATGGTGCCGCCACCGGAATTTAATGTGATTCCCCGGTTGCTGTTGAGTGTGAATCCACTGCTGACCGCTAGCGTGCCCCCACCAAACTGCAGCTGGTCGGCAACCGCGGAGCCGGGCGCGGTACCAAGACCAGAATCAGCAGCAATGGAAATCGTTCCCCCGTTGATGATAGTTTTGCCGCTGTAGGTATTGGCGGCGGTCAGGGTGATTTGCCCGCCCGCCCCGTTTTTGGTGACGCCACCGCTTCCGCTGATCACACCTCCATAACTAAGGGTGTTGGCGTTGCGGTTGAAAATGACGGTACCGTTGTTGGTGATGTTTCCGGCAATGTCACCCACCCCGGCGCCGTTGCCGATCTGGAGGGTGCTACCGGAAAAGACGGTGGATGCCCCGGTAAAACCGGTGGTGCTTCCGTCCACTGCCAAAATCAGCGTGGTATTATTCGTGACGCTGAGAGCTCCGCTTCCACTCAGGGCGCGGCTATAGGTGATACTTCCCCCCTGGTTGAAAACACCGGTGTTGGTGATGACAAAATCATCGAAGTAAATGTTTCGTTGGCCGGAGCCGTCGTTATTGGAACCGTAAATTTTAAACCCATCAATCGTAGAACTGCTTGTAATGGTGGCGGTATATGTGCTTCCACCAGTATTACGGGGGCTCATAGAAAAACTGTAACCGCTAGCGGTTCTTGTAACCGTCACCGCCATATCATCGGTTCCGTAATTGGTATTAGCGGAGACCCCATTGACCGTGATGGTGGATGAGGAGCCGTTATTGATTGAAAAAACATCCGCGCCCCCTGTTTGAAAAACGATGCCTTTATTAAGTCCGCTGGCTCCTGTATCCCAATTCATGGCCCAGTTAAAGGTAAAGCTATCACCGACCTGCAAACCCGTCGTGAATGTTCTGGAGACGCCGAAATAGCTACCGTTGGCTGAGGAGTATAAGCCAAAGGCCGTTGTTCCGATTGGGGAGGTGTCCATTCCGTCTCCGGCGGGGCTGCCAATAAAAACGCCGGTGTTGGCGTTATTATTAAAGGACCAAGCATTAAATCCTGTTCCACCATTATCGCCAGCGGTCCATCCACCACTGCCAGCGGCATAAACCGAATTCGTCGCGCTATCGGAGGCAAAAGTAAATTGCGCACGTGAGTTCTGGGCCATGAAGAAAATCGCCAAGGCGCTGAACGCAATCAGCATCCAGGTGTAACGGCTCTGCCGGCGCAGTTCCGCATCACTCATGACGGGTATTCCCTGAAATGGGTAATCCACTTCTATTGGGTGAACTTAAAATACAGTACTTCACTCAAATCAAATCATTGCACCCTTTCGCAAATTTTCAAGGGGTTTTTTGCTTATATTGAACAGTTTTTAACGAAAACTAGTTATTACACTTTAGTGATAAAAAACACATTAAACACCCCGCCAGGCCAAAAAAATGCAAAATTTGGGTATTTTATGATGAAATACAACGACTTATGTCTATTTGAAAAGCGGGTTTGGGTAAATTCTGTCTAAATTTAGCCCCTTGAGGTACTCGGCCACGATTGGCTTGTCCTCCGGATAGGTCATCCCAGCCCACTTTTCCCGCGTCGGCAGAACCTTCACCCGGGCCTTGCCCTCCCGGATCCAACCCCCCACCGCATTCGGGATCAGATACTCCGACTTCTCCGATCCCCCCTCCATTTTCAAAAATTTCTCAAACCCCTCCTGCAGCATCGGAAAAATCGAGGCGTTGAACCCCCAGCAGTTCATCGACACCGGATCGTCCCCCGCAAACTCCCCCGGCTTCCCGTCCTTGTTTTTCCCCGTCACCTTGCCGCCGTTTTTTTTCAACTCGAAAAACTCCTCCACCCCCACCAGGTATCCTTTGGCATCCCGCTGGCACACGCCCCGCGTCACCGTCCCGTGGTCCGACAGCGTCTGGTCGAGCCGGAATCCCGCCATCGCAAATTCCCCGTTTCCGTGACCTTCCTTGCTGGAAAGATGCTTTCGCAACAGCTGGTACGACTCCCTCCCATAAAAGTCGTCCGCGTTGATCGCCACAAACGGACCCCGGATCACCTTGCCCGCCGCCAGAATGGCCTGACCCGTCCCCCACGGCTTCTTGCGCCCCTCAGGCACCGCAAACCCCTTGGGAAGATCGTGCAGTTCCTGGAACGCATAATCCACCTCCAGCTTCCCCTCGTACCGTTTCCCGATCGCTTTGCGGAAATCCGCCTCCAGATCCTTGCGGATCAAAAACACCACCCGGGAAATGCCCGCCTGCTTCGCGTCGTACACCGCGTAATCCAGCAAAACCTCACCAGAAGGTCCCACGGGATCTAGTTGCTTCAACCCCCCATACCGACTCCCCATCCCCGCCGCCATGACCAACAATGAAATTTTTTCGGACATCCGTTTACATTGCCGAATTTTAAAATCCGTTCAATCGAACTTGGTAGGGTCCGACCTCCGGGCGGACCACGCCCAACCCTGTCCCTTGAAGGCTTCAACACGGCCTGCCGGGACGTCAGGCCCTACCAAATTTGAACGTGTGTTCCTCCCGCTAGGTAGGGTCCGACCTCCGGGCGGACCGTGCCCAACCTTGATGCTTGAAGGCTTCAACACTGCCTGCCAGGGACGTCAGGCCCTACCTAAACCTAATCTTAAACTTAAACTGACGGGCGGCGCGTCTACCACCCAATCTCCTTCAAATACTCCCTCAGTCCCTCTTCCCAGCTTGGAATCTTTCGCCCCAAAAACTTCTCCGTCGCCGAAGTATCCAGCGGCGAATACGCCGGCCGCGGCACCTTGAGTCCGGCAATTTTTTCCTGCGGCAGTTCCCGAATCTCCTGACAGACCACTTTACCACCCTTGGTTTTCATCATCTGCAAAGCCTTATCCGCAAAGCCTTTCCATGTGGTCGTTCCGCCCTGCACCCCGTGGTAAATGCCCTCCGCCTTTTTCTCTGCCAGATCCAGGATGATCCGCGCCGCCTCGCCGGCGTAGGTGCATGACCCCGTCCTACCCCCCGCCAACTCCACCACCTCCTTCTCCGCCAAAATCCCGGGCAACTTGCTCATGAATGTTTTGCCTCCATGGCCGTAGACCCACGCCAACCGGACTACGAGTGCGTGGGGATTGGCCCGAAGAACCTTTTTCTCCCCCTCCGCCTTGTCGCTCCCGTACCGGGAGAGCGGACTGGCCGGATCCGTGGGCAGGTAGGGTTCCTTTTTCTTACCGTCAAAAATGTAGTCGGTCCCCAGATGCACGAAACGTACCCCCGCCTTCCCGCACTCCTTGGCCCATTCAGCCGGAGCCATGGTGTTGATCTTCCGGCTGCGGACCGGATCCTCCTCGCAAAGCTCCAGGCTGGTCAATGAGGCCGCATTGATCAGCCAACCCGGCTTGTATTTGGCCAAAGCCTCCTTTGCGGCATCCGGATGGGTGATATCGAGATCTGCATGACTCAACCCCGTCTCCTCCATTCCCCGTCGCTGTGCCTCTCGGACCAGATATCGCCCCGTCAACCCCCCGGCCCCAAGAATCAGAACTTTCATCGACTGACCTTAAAACCCCGGACCTCCGCCTCCGATAGAAATTTTCGCTAGGTAGGGTCCGACCTCCGGGCGGACCGCGCCCAACCTTGATGCTTGAAGACTTCAACACGGCCTGCCAGGGACGTCAGGCCCTACCAAATTTGAACGTGTGTTCCTCCCGCTAGGTAGGGTCCGACCTCCGGGCGGACCGTGCCCAACCTTGATGCTTGAAGGCTTCAACACGGCCTGCCAGGGACGTCAGGCCCTACCAAATCTGAACGTGTGTTCTTCCCGCTAGGTAGGGTCCGACCTCCGGGCGGACCGCGCCCAACCTTGACGCTTGAAGGCTTCAACACGGCCTGCCAGGAACGTCAGGCCCTACCTGGCTTGAAAATTGAATCCTGTATTTTGAGTCATGACCGCATCCTTTTTCCGTTTTCTCGGTTTTATCTCTCATGCACGTCTCGAAACCCTCTCGCGCAACGATGGACCACTCACCTCCCTTTTGGGATCCCTACCCCGAATGGTTCATCACCATTTGCGCAAAGCCCAAAGGGCAAAACCAACTTTGCGATCCGGAAATCGGGGCCGAGTTATTACAAGCGACGGAATTTTTCCACCGTCGCCAATTCTGGATTTCGGAGATATTTCTCCTCATGCCGGACCATATCCATGCCCTGATTTCCATTCCCACCAAGGCTTCGTTGGCCGATGTGGTGGGAAGATGGAAGCAGTGGACTTCAAGGAAACTCAACATCACCTGGCAAAAGAACTTCTTTGATCACCGCCTAAGATCCTATCCAAGTGCCAACTCAAAATTTCGATACATCGAACAAAACCCCGTCAGGGCAGGGTTGGTTCGAAGTGCTGAGGATTGGCCGTTTGTTTTTCGTGGATCCAGAAAGCCTCGGAGTCGAATCCCCCTCGCTAGGTAGGGTCCGACCTCCGGGCGGACCGCACCCAACCTTGACGTTTGAATGCCTCAACACGGCCTGCCGGGACGTCAGGCCCTACCTGGCTTAAAGACTCAACTTTAACTCTTGAACCCCTCCCCGCCGAGATGTCAGGCCCTACCCCTCAATAATTCCAATTTCCACCGGCTCCACCTGCACACCCTGCTTCTCAAACCACTTCACCACTTCCTCAATCTTTTCATGGGGACCGGTGAATTCCAACGCCATAACAAACACATCCCGGTCCGCCGAGGCCGAACGCACATTGAATTCCACATCAAACTTCTTGCTCATGAGATAGAGCAAGGGCTTCTTCCCGATCTCCGGCTCGAAGGTCAGCCAGTACCGGAGACTCACATTCTTGGCGGCCATGGGGTCAACCTCCCGCGATCGCGGGCACAATGCTCACTTCATCGCCCGACTTCAGCGGCGTCTGTTGGTTCTGCAAAAACCGGATGTCTTCTCCCCCCACATAAATATTCACGAACCGCCTCACCTCGCCCTTCTCATCCACCAACCGGTCGTGAATCCCGGGATAAGCCTTCTCCAGCGAGGCCAGCATGGACTGCACATCCTTGGCCTCCACCTCCACAGTATCCTTCTGGCCGGTCAGGGCACGCAAAGGAGTCGGTATGCTGACGGAAACGGCCATGATCACTTTCTAGACCTTGGCGTGAACCTTGGCGAGTCCGGACGAAAGAAGGGCGTCAAAATCCCTCAGGGTCGGCTTGATCTTCGACGGCGTTCCCAGATGACCGGCCAACGCCTCCACCGTTTTCAACCCGTGCCCGGTGATGCACAGGACCACCTCCTCGCTCTTCGGAATCTTGCCGGCCTCCACCAGTTTTTTGGCGCAGGCCACGGTCACCCCGCCGGCCGTCTCCGCAAAAATTCCCTCCGTCTCGGCCAACAGCCGGATTCCCTCGATGATCTCCTCATCGGTGGCGTCCTCCGACCATCCCCCCGTCGTGGCCATCGATTTGACGGCATAGTATCCGTCGGCCGGCGTCCCGATCGCCAGGGATTTGGCGATGGTCTTCGGATGCGGAACCGGCCGGATCAGATCCGTGCCGCTCTTCCTTGCCGCCGTGATCGGATTGCAGCCGGTCGCCTGCGCTCCGTGAATGGTGAAAGGCGCCTTCTCAATTAGCCCCAGCTTGGTGAACTCCCCGTACGCCTTGTGCACCTTCGTCAAAAGGGAGCCACTGGCCATGCAGACCACGGTGTGCCGGGGGACTCTCCACCCCAACTGCTCCATGATTTCGTACCCGACGGTCTTGGACCCCTCGGCATAGTACGGTCGTAGGTTCACGTTCACAAAACCCCAGCCGTACTTCCCGGCAATTTCGGAACAGAGCCGGTTCACCGCATCGTAAGCCCCCTCAATCCCCACCACATTCGTCCCGTACACGATGCTGTTGAGCACCTTGTTCGCCTCGAGATCGGCCGGAATCAGCACCCAGCTCTCCAGCCCGGCGCTGGCCGCATTGGCCGCCACCGAGTTGGCCAAATTTCCCGTCGAGGCGCAGGCCACCACCTTGAAACCCAGCTCCCGCGCCCGGGACAGGGCCACCGCCACCACCCGATCCTTGAAGCTCAACGTCGGATGATTGACTGTGTCGTTTTTGACATAGCAGGCCTTCACGCCTATGGCTTTGGCCAGACGATCCGCCTTCACCAACGGGGTGAATCCCACTTGCTTGCCCACCGTGGGCTCCCCCTCGATCGGCAGAAGCTCACGGTAACGCCACATCGAATCGGAGCGGGACTCGATCACCTTCCGGTTCAGCACGGAACCAATCGCCGCATAGTTGTAATCCGCCTCCAGGGGGCCAAAATCGAATTCGCAGACGTGAACCGCCTTGGCCGGATAGGTCCGTCCGCATTCGCGACACTTCAGCTGGGAAAAGAATTTTCCGGCCATGGTCTCTTTCTCGCGCCCCCTCCCGATGCCGAACCTGGTCATGGCCGGTCCGTTCGCCTGCAAGGAATCGGGGATCACATCGCGACTCAACGCGGTATGCTGATCCTCTCATCCTCTCCGACGCATCCCCTTTCGGAAACGCGCCTGACTGGGTTTGGCACCTCGTCAGTTCGCCAAAGACGAACCCGGTTGCCGCAGTTTCAAAGGGCCAGCCCCTCCACTGCTCTCGATAAGAAGCGCAAGAAGATCATCCTCCAGAACCGCTAGCCAGTCAAGTTCAGGTGGGGCGGGATCGATGATCCCGCCTGCGCTCAAACTTCCAATCTTCCATCTCTCATCTTAGGCGGCCTCATCGAGGCCGCCCTACCTAAACTCCCAGCCTCCAAAGTCCAAACCCTAGGTGGGGCGGGATCGATGATCCCGCCTGCGCTCAAACTTCCAATCTTCCATCTCTCATCTTAGGCGGCCTCATCGAGGCCGCCCTACCTAAACCCCCAGCCTCCAAAGTCCAAACCCTAGGTGGGGCGGGATCGATGATCCCGCCTGCGCTCAAACTTCCAATCTTCCATCTCTCATCTTAGGCGGCCTCATCGAGGCCGCCCTACCTAAGCCCCCAACCTCCAAAGTCCAAACCCTAGGTGGGGCGGGATCGATGATCCCGCCTGCGCTCAAACTTCCAATCTTCCATCCCTCATCTTAGGCGGCCTCATCGAGGCCGCCCTACCTAAACCCGGAACTTCTTAAGCCCTAAGTTTTGGTGGGGCGCGATCGATGCATCGCGCCTTGCTGAAAATACAAAACATGGAGCTTTGAACTAGGCGGCCTCATCGAGGTCGCCCCACCCAGTTCCCAACTTTTTCCTAAACCTCAACCTAAACTTAAACGAAATTTCCCCATTTTTTTATCGGAAGGCTTATCATTGCCCAACATGGATCCCGTCCTCCTTCGCTCCGGCAAAGTCCGCGACATCTATCGTTGGAACGACGAAATCTGGCTAGTCGCGACCGACCGCATCTCCGCCTACGACGTCATCCTCCCCAACCCGATCCCCGGCAAAGGCATCCTCCTCACCTCCATCTCCAAATTCTGGTTCGAAAACCTGCCCGCAGCCCGTCCCCACCACGTTCTCGGGTTCGACGTCCCCACCGGCGTCCCCTCACCGGAAACCTACGCCGGTCGCCTGACCCGTTGCCGATCCGCCGAACCCCTCACCGTGGAATGTGTCGTGCGCGGCTACCTCGCTGGCAGCGCTTGGGAGGAGTACAAAAAGAAAGGTTCCGCTTGGGGTCGCCCCCTCCCCAAGGGATTGCAAGAGTCCGAAAAGCTTCCTCAACCGATCTTCACTCCCACCACCAAGGCCGAAGCGGGCCACGACCTTCCCATGACCGAGGCCGAGGCCGAAAAGGAGCTCGGCGTCCCGCTTTTTCGACAAGTTCGCGACCGCAGCCTCACCCTTTACGAATCCGCCCGGACCCGCGCCGCCAAGGTCGGAATTCTCCTGGCCGATACCAAATTCGAATTCGGTACGGATGAAAAAGGAAACCTTCTTCTGATCGACGAACTCCTCACGCCCGACAGCAGTCGTTTTTGGCCCGCCGACTCCTATCGGCCCGGAGTTTCTCCTCCCAGCTTCGACAAACAGTTCGTCCGCGACTACCTCTCCAGCCTCAAGGATTGGAACAAACAATCCCCAGGACCCGCGCTCCCCCCTGCAGTGATCCAAGGAACTCTCGAACGTTACCGAGAGGCCTGTCGCCTGCTGACTGGAAGCGAACCACCTCTGCCCAAAACGTGAGCTCGCTGGATCATCGACCCGTCGAGGACTTCCTCGCCTCCGGGGCGATGGAGCGCGGACACGCCATGCGCACCCAGTCGATTCAGCGAAAACTTTTGGAGCGCCTCACCTCCTGGATGGAACGCAAACTTCCCGGCAAGGACTGGCGCGAAATTAAACCGGACGATCTCCGCGAATTTCTTTCCTACCGCCGCTACTCCGGCCGGGTCGGTCCCACCACCCTCCGTTTGGAGACCTCCATTCTGCGCGGGTTGGGATCCCACCTTCACCGGATGGGTCGAACCCCCTCCAACATCGCCGTCGGCCTCCGTTCCCCGAAACTTTCCCGCAAACTCCCCCCCTCCCTCACCGCCGATCAGGTCCGCCGAATTCTTGAAACCCCGTCGGTCAAAACCCCGCTGGGGTTGCGCGACCGCGCTCTCCTTGAACTTCTCTACGCCGCCGGCTTGCGGGCCGCGGAAATCCTCACCCTCCGCCTCGAGCAGCTCGATCTGGAATCCGGCAGCGCCCGGGTTATCGGCAAGGGGAACAAGGAGCGGCTCGTTCTGCTGGGCAAAGCCGCCGAGGAAGCCATCCGCCGGTATCTCGACACCGCCCGTCCCAAGCTCGTCCGATCAAAATCCGGCGGGGAGGTTTTTCTGGGCAACCACGGCCGCCGCCTCACGACCTCCCACCTGTGGGGCATTGTCAAAAAGGCGGCCAAAGCCGCCGGACTTGATTCCCGCGTCTATCCCCATCTTCTCCGCCACTCTTTTGCCACCCATCTCCTCTCCGGAGGGGCCGACCTCCGCGTGATCCAGGAACTCCTCGGTCACGCCAGCATTGGCACGACCGAAATCTACACCCACGTGGATGAGGATCGTCTGGCGGCGACGTTTGACCGTTTTCACCCACGGGCGCAGAAAAGATAGACGAAACATGAGCGCCTCCATCGGTCATTCCTTCAAAAACGGCGATCTTCTGGCCCGGGCTCTGACCCACTCCTCTGCCCGCACCGGCCCCGGACCATCCGGCGACAACCAACAGCTGGAATTCCTGGGTGATGCCGTCCTTCAGGCTGCCCTCAGCGACCTGCTAATGGAGAAACATCCCGCCGCACCCGAAGGAGAACTGACCGCCATGCGCGCCAGCCTGGCAAACCGCCACACCCTCGCCCAACTCGGACGCGAACTCGACCTGGCCAGCCATCTTCGGGTCGGCACCGATGCCGCCCGTGATCGCATCCATCACTCGGTCGGCGCCTTGGCGGATGCCTGGGAAGCCATCCTGGGCGCCATCTTTCTGGATGCCGGATATCCCGCGGCCCGGGAGTGGGTGCAAAAGATTTATGCGGGTCGCCTGGCCCAAGCCGACAAGCTCGCCGATCAATCCAATCCCAAGGGACAACTCCAGGAGCTTCTCCAATCCAAAGGCCAGCCCGTACCCGTGTACGATCTGATCGAATCGGTCGGACCCGATCATGGCAAAACCTTCACCGTGAAAGTCTCGCTCGGCGAAAAGGAAATCGGCCGGGGCACAGGTCGCAGCCGGAAGGCCGCCGAATCGGCCGCGGCGGCGGATGCCTTGGCCAAAATCTGATCGTGGCCTACTTTTCACCAATGAAGAAACTCATCGCGGGCCCCGGATTCCCCTTTGTCGCCCCCTTTGCCCTCTTCATGGGTTTGCTCTTCGTCCGTCAGAAATTTGAGGCCCAAGGATGGTGGCTCTACGGCATCTGCTCCCTGCTGGTCTTTGGTCTGATTTTTTGGCTCCGACCCCGCTACCACGGCCTGGATCCCGCTCCCGTTCCGGTTCGCAACTCCATCCTCATCGGCCTGGGAGCCATCGTTCTCTGGATCGCCCTCGATCCGTGGATGCCTCGCACCGGGACCCGCGACAACACCTTCCCCTACGAGGCGGCCTTCCAACTCGGGACCGCTCAGGGAATTCTGGCCATTCTATTCCGGGTGTTTGGAGCCGTCATCGTGGTACCGATTGCCGAGGAGCTCTTTTGGCGCGGCTACCTGATGCGCAGCATCATCAAGCCGGAGTTCGAGGAGGTTCCGTTGGCCACTTTCCAGCCCCTCTCCTTTTACGTCACCACGGTGGCCTTTGCCCTGGTTCATGCGGAAATCGGTTCGGCCATCCTTTTCGCCCTGATTGCCGGTTGGTGGTTCATCAAAACCAAATCCCTCAAAGCGGTCATCCTGCTCCACGCCGCCGCCAACGCCGGCCTCGCCGCCTACGTCCTGCTCACCAAAAACTGGTTTTTCTGGTAGTCGCCGATGCTTGACCGTTTTTTCCTCTCCCTATCCGCCATCTGCTATCTCCTATCTGCCTCTCTCTGCTTGGCTGAAAATGCCTCGCCGGAAGATCGTCTCTTCTCGCTCATCAACGCCGAGAGGACGAAAGCCGGTGTCGCACCCCTCACCCGCAGCGCCAAACTCGATGCCCTATCCAGCGAGTGGGCCGCACGGATGGCCGCCAAAAATTCTCAGTTTCACCGCGAACTAACCAAAGCCCTGCTGAACACCAACGGCTGGAAAAATCTCTCGGAAAACATTTACGGCCCGGCCGACGATGGCTCGGTCAAAGCGATTTTTGGTGCCTGGATGGGTAGCTCGGGACACCGGGAAAATCTCCTGCGGGATTCGAGCACGCTCGGAGGAGTTGGTATCGCCAAAACCAAGTCCGGTGCAGTCTGTGCCGTCTTCAATGGGGCCCAGCCCGCTCCCCCACCACCTGCCTCCGCCGTCACCAACTCTTCGCAGGACAGCGACGTGGCCTTCCCCGGAGTTGGCATGCCGGACTTTGTTCCCAAGGCCATGCGGGACCCTGCGGCCGCCCTCCCTTCCAACTCGGATGGAAGAAAACTTAATCAACTTGGACGAACAAACTTATAAAGCGTTTCCCGGCCTTGCCTGATGGCTGATTTGTCGGAAAATCATCGGATGCAGGAGGCGCAAACCCGGGATCGGTGGTCGAAGTTCGGCAAATGGGCCGGTCTGGCCGCCTTCTCCTTCTTTTTGGCCAAAGGGATCCTTTGGTTGGCGGTTCCCGGCCTGATCATCGGAAGCTGCGCCAAATGAACTCCCCCGCCGTCCAGAATCCGGACGGCATCATGGCTCGGCTGAAAGCCGGCACCGCGGCCCAACATGCGGTGGCCGAATCCAAACCTCTCGAAGCCGCCCTGATCGATGGCTCCATCGGCCGGGCCCAATATCAACGATATCTCGCCCAACGCTGGTTGATTCATCGCGAACTGGAAGCGGCCACCGACCGGGCCCTAAAAACCGATCCCCGACTTTCCTCCTTGAAACTTCCCGAGCTCTACCAGACCAAAAACCTGGCAGCAGATCTGACCGCACTCCAAACCAACCTCGAAACGATTCGCCCCCTTCCCGGCGCCACCGTGTTGATCGGGAAAATCCAAAAAGCCAATCCCGCGACACTCATGGGAATTTTTTACGTCTTTGAAGGCAGCAAAAACGGGGCTCGCTTCATCGCCAAGGCCCTGGCGAAGGCCTGGGGTCTAAGCGATACGGCCAGTTTTCGCTATCTCGATCCCCACGGGGATTCCCAACGGGTGCTCTGGATGAAATTTCGCTCCGACATGGATGCGGTGACCTGGACATCAGCGGAGAAGGATCAGATGGTATCGGCGGCGCAGGCAACCTTCGACGCCATCTCCTCCCTCGACGACGCCATCCACGCCGGCTGAGTTTTATTTCGGCTGATAGCCGGGGTTGTTTTCCAACGCCGCATTGCGCGACCAAAGCCGCATGTCGCGAAGTTCATCGATGGAGAGCACTTTCACCGACCCGTCCAGAAATGCACAGACCGCTTTCCCATCGTAACGCCCATCCACATGCCCGTAATTCCCGGCATCCACCCCCTTGCTCCACTTGGCGGACGTCCATTGACCCCCGGGCCCCAAAGGGGCGGTGACATATTCGTATCCGTCCACATCCGGATTGCCGGCGGAAACGAAAACCACCACGGACTTATCCGCTTGGGCCATCGAGCGGATGCATTCCGTCTCATATTGCATCGTGCCGTTTGCGGAGATGCTGCCCCCCACCAAATACCGGTTGATGCCCATGGCAGGAAAAACGCTCAAGCCGTAATCGTACATCGGTCCGGACGCACCCATGAGATTGATGATTTGGGACTCGTTCCGGTTCACCAGAACGGTGCCGTCCATTTGATAGTGAAAGTAGGGCGCCAAGCGGAAGGGGTAGCGCGACCGAACTTCAGGCATGGCGATGTTCTGGCCCTTGGCGTTTTTCACCTCGGTGGCACGGGGATCCTTGGCCGCAAGCAATCGCCCCTCGTTTTCCGTTCCGGCAGCCAAATAGGCCTGAATCAGGTTTTTTCCGGCAGCCATTTCACTGCCCAGGGAAGCTTTTCCCATCGCCTTCTGGTAGGCCCCTACGGAGATACCCGCCAACAGCCCCAAGATGGCAATCACCACCATCAACTCGACCAAGGTGAAAGCCAACCCTCCCCCCGTGAAAAGGGGGCGAAAATAGGAAGCGGACCTCACGCCACCCTGCAGGAACGACGGCGGGCCAACGACCAGCACGCACCGCAGAGCAACATCCAAGCGATGCCGGGTTCAGGAATAATCGCCACATTGAACAGGGTGCTGCCTTGGTCCAGTTGCAAGGCGTAGACCTGGGAGTGCGTCACGCCGCTGAAGTCGATGGATAATGTGCTGATCGGACCGAAAGAACTCACATCCCACTGATATCCCCAAGTGTTCACAAAAACCGGCTCGTCGTTACCCGTTGCCGGGCTCGGAAAAGTTCCGGTCTGGTACCGATCCAGAACCCCGAAATAAAGCGGCGTGACCACGGTGGATCCTCCGTTGACCTGGAGTGCAGGAGCCCCCATGGGATTGTAGAAGTCATAACCCATAACTTCCCCGATTTGGATTTGAAACACGATCGTCTTGAGATTGGCCAGAGGGGTGGAATCGGAAACTCTCAGAGTGCCACCCAGAGCATTCGCAACTTGCACGAAGTTTCCAAAATAAATTGAGGAAGAGGAAAGAAAGGGACCACCCCCGGTCGGACTTCCCGCCACTCGATTCAAATCCGCGTCTCCGGAACCGATGACATTTGAGCCGATAGGAGCCGGCCAGGCACTGCTTCCAGGAAAGCCTCCATAGCCGGAATAATTCACCGAATTGATATTGGCCCAACCATCCGTGGTACTGGTCCCTGTCCCAAAATCAACGACGCGCAACTGGGACATCCCTGTCCCCATCAAGCCAAGGATCCAGAGGATGAAAATTGGGATACTGCGGTAAATCATTGAATTTAAACTAAGCACACAATCCGACATGGCGAAATCCCCCAACTGTTTTATTTGTTTTCGTCAGCCTTCTTGATTAGTAAGGCTAATCCATGTTTTAAACATTAATAGAGAATTCTTTATGAAGATTTTTTCAGGACGTTTGAATCGCGCTATATTTGCCCAATCTTGCGATCTGTATTTTTTTCGCTAATCATGGTGCATGTCCGAGTTTGATCTCAAAGACACGATCCTCACCCGGTTGGGCGAGAATTACGATCTGCACGACAAGTACGTGAACCGCACGCTCGTAAAGGTTCAACGCACCATCGGTTTCGACAAAGTCTATGCCCGGGGCGAAGGCGCCTACCTCTACGACCTAGACGGCAAGGACTACCTCGACTTCCTCAGCGGCTACAGCGTCTTCAACATCGGCCGCAACCATCCCACGATCCAAAAAGCCATCCGCGACGTTTTGGAACTCGACCTGCCCAACATGGTTCAGATGGACTGCTCGGTGCTCTCCGGACTCCTCGCCGAGGCCCTCGCCAAAAAACTTGCACCCCGTGATGCCTGCTTCCTCTGCAACTCCGGCACCGAGGCCGTGGAGGGCGCCCTCAAATTTGCCCGGGCCTACACCAAGCGGCCCGGCTTCCTGGCCCAGGAAGGTTCCTACCACGGCCTATCCTTCGGCTCCCTCTCCATCACCCACTCCGGCAATTTCCGCGAGGACTTCTCCCCGTTTCTTCCCGGCGCCGACTTCGTGAAGTTCGGTGATCTGGAGGATCTGGAAAAGAAACTCAAGTCCCGTCAAATCGCCGCCTTCATCTTCGAACCGGTTCAAGGCAAGGGGGTCAAATACCCCTCCGACGACTACTTCCCCGCCGCCCAGGAACTTTGCCGGAAATACGGCACACTCTTCATCGCGGACGAGGTTCAAACTGCCTTCGGACGCACCGGCAAGTGGTTCGGCTTCCAGCACTGGAATCTCGATCCCGACATCGTCACCTTGGCCAAAGCCCTCTCCGGCGGCTATGTCCCCTGCGCCGCCATCGTCATGCGCCGCCCCATCTATCAGGGCATCTTCTCCCGCCTCGACCGCTGCGTCGCCCACTCCACCACCTTCGGTCGCAACAACCTCGCCATGGCCTGCGGATTGGCCAGCCTGCACGTCATCGAAAAAGAGCATCTGGTGGAGAACGCCGCCCTGCGGGGGGAACAGCTCATGTCCCGCCTGCGGGATCTGCAGGAAAAACATGACGTCATCGACGAAGTCCGCGGCAAGGGACTGATGATCGCCATCGAATTCAAGGAGCCGAAATCGCTCAAGCTGAAACTCGCCTGGAAAGCCATCCACGCCATGGACAAAGGCCTCTTCCCCCAGATGATCGTCACTCCCCTGCTCCAAAAGCACCGCATCCTCACCCAAGTGGCCGCCCACAACTCGGATGTCGTGAAAATCCTCCCCCCCTTGATCATCGGCGAAAAGGAGATCGACCGCTTTGTCACCGCATTCGACGATGTCCTCAGCGACCTTGGGAAATTTCCGGGCCCCCTTTGGGATTTCGGCCAAAACCTCGTCAAGGCGGCCATTTCGCAGAAAAAATCCTCCCGCGAAACCGTCGCCGCTTGAGCTCGGCTACAGGCTGTAGCCTATAGTCTGCAGGCAAACTCACGATTCAACGCCCATGCCTACCATCCTCTACGTGAAGCAAGGTTGCCCGTGGTGCATCGCCGCCGAGGAGGAGTTGCAGAAACTCGGGGTCAAATACGAACGACGGGAGGTCCGCTCCAACCCGGAATTTTTCAAGGAAATGCAGGAAATCTCCGGACAGTCCAAAGCCCCCGTTCTCGATGTCGACGGCCGCATCCTCGCTGATTTCGGCCCCGAACAACTGGCGGGATTTCTGAAGGGTTGATTCCTTCCTCGGCCCGCCGGTGCGTCGGGCTCCACCAAGCTCGAACCAGGTAGGGCCCGACCTCCGGGCAGGTCGTCCGCGATTTCGAAAATTTATACCAAGGTAGGGCGGGGTCGATGACCCCGCCTCCATTGACTCACTGCGTTTTTCCGCTTACGATTATATTTCCTAGATCGCGGGGTGGAGCAGCCAGGTAGCTCGTCAGGCTCATAACCTGAAGGCCGCAGGTTCAAATCCTGCCCCCGCAACCAATTTCTCTGTTCTCTTTTGATTGAGCTCTGGCTCCCATCCTTTATAGCCATCCCATGCTTGCCAGTTCCGGTCTCCTCTTTGCCTTCGAACATTCCAACCTCGCGGGCAAAGCCGTGATCTTCCTTCTTCTCGTGGGGTCGATCTTTAGCTGGTCGATCATGTGGACCAAGTGGGTCCAACTCTCCGCCGCCCAAAGAGCCACCCGCTCCTTTTTGAAGGTGTTTCGCTCCAGCACCGAACCTCTCGATCCCTACCTGGCCGGCAAAATCTCCGCGGAATCCCCCCAAGGCACCATCTACCTCGCCGGCGCCAAGGAACTGTGTTTCCACCTCACCGGATCCTCCGCCATCGACAGCACGCTTCACGCCCGCCTGTCCTCGGCCAAACCGCTCAGCGAAACCGGCATGAAGGCCGTCCGCACCGCCATGGATCGTGCCGTGGGGGAGGAGTCCCTCAGGCTGGAAGCCCATCTCATCATTCTCGCCACCGCGGTCAGCGGCGCCCCTTTCCTCGGCCTCTTGGGCACGGTTTGGGGGGTCATGGACGCCTTCAGCGATATTGCCCTCGCGGGTCAGGCCAGCCTCGCCGCCATGGCTCCCGGTGTCTCCGGCGCCCTCATCACCACCGTCACCGGCCTAGTCGTGGCGATCCCGGCGATGTTCGGCTACAACTACCTCACCACTTCGATCCGCCATCTCAATGTGGAGATGGAAAACTTTGCCGCCGAATGTGGAGCGGTCTTTGAGCACCGTTATTTGGACCGGTTATGAGACGCTCCCGCCCCTCGTCCCACGGCCTCGCCCTGGCGGAGCTGAACATCACCCCCTTGCTGGATCTCGTCTTCGTTCTCCTCATTATTTTCATGATCACGACTCCCCTGCTGGAGCAGCAGTTGCCGGTGGATCTTCCCAAATCCTCCCAAGCCGCCTCGGCGAACCTGCCCGATCCCAAATCGATCCTCACTCTCACCCTCACCAAGGACGGATCGGTTCTCCTCGGACCGGACAAGGTGGGCATGGACCAACTCGCCAGCCTCCTCGCCCAGCGCAAAGCCCGTGATCCGGAACTGGTTGTCTCCATGAGGGCCGACTCCTCCCTTCCCTACGAAAAAGTTTTCCGGGCCTTGGAGGCCGTCCGCTCTGCCGGCGCCCGCCTCGACCTCGCCAATTTCCCGGACAATAAAAAATGAGCCGGGGCGGGGGTCTTCCCCGGCGCACCATCCTGGTCGTGGTCGGGATTCACCTCGCCCTCCTTTTGCTTCTCGGTCTTCCCATGGCTCAGTGCCATAAACCTCCCCCCATCAAGCCGGTGGAGATCGTTGATCTGGGATCCCTCCGTCCCGGGCCCGGTCTGCCAGCCCCCGTATCTTCTGCACCCGCCCCATCATCCCAAACCAAAGAATCTCCGGTTGCCACCCCTCCTAGGCCCGAACCGGTGGAAGAGACTACCCCCACCTCACCCGCTCCCGACTCGCAACCGGAGCCCACGCCAGAACCTAAACCAGAGCCCAAACCGGAACCTACTCCGGTTCCCGAAACAAAACCCGCTCCCTTGCCACCGCCTGAGCCGCCAAAAAAGCACCAGGTCAAGGTCAGCTCCGCCAAGAAAAAGGTCACCCTCGCATCGGCGGAGGCCAAGAACTCGACTTCCAAATCCACCGAGCCGCCGGGCCCCACTGCCTCCGACATCAAAAACCGCCTCGCTGCAAAAATTCCGGCAGAGACGGGAGGAGGCGGAGGCGATGGAGCGGGCAACGCCGGCCGGCCCGATGGGGTGGCGGACGACTTTTCCTGGTACCGGGCCCTGATCAAGCAAAGCATCCAATCCTCCTGGAAAAAGCCCCCGATCCCTGCAGGGGAAAAGATTTACACCGAGGTGGAAATCAAAATCTCGGAAAGCGGAGCGGTCACTTTTCTCCGTATTTCCCGGCCCTCGGGCGATCCGACGATGGATACCTCGGTCGAACAGGCCGTTCGCTCCACCCCCCGGCTTCCCAAACCCCTGCCCGCCGGACTCGGATCCCCCGACTACACCGTCATCATCCAATTCAAATTAGAATAATAGGCAGGGCCCGACGTCCCGGTGGGCCGGACTGGATTTACCTTCATTTTGCGCTGGAACTTTGGCTCCCATGCTCTTGTCTCTCGCGATGAAACTCCTTCTTAGCCTCCTTCTTCTCACTCCCCTCTTCGCCGCCGCCCAGACCGCCACCCCGGTCATTGTTATCGAACAGACCCGCAAGGTTGATGTCGCTGTCTCTCCTATCGCTGGCACCGAGGGCCCTCTGGCGACCCGTGTGCTGGAGGAGGATCTCAAACGCTCAGGTGCTTGCCGCGTGGTGGAACCCGCCGCCGCGGCCTTCACCCTGACTGGCTCGCTCTCCCCCTCCGGCCTTTCCGGTCGGGCCGCCCCCAAGGCAGGCGGAACCCCCTTGGTCGAAAAGTCGTTTGAAGGGGATGCCCGACGCGCCGCCCACCTTTTCGCCGATGCGTTTATCGAGGCCCTGACCGGCACCCCGGGATTTGCCTCCAGTAAAATCACCTTTGCCTCCGCCTCGGGCGCAAAAAAGACCTCCAAAAAGGAAATTTACATCTCCGATATCGATGGAGCCAATGCCCGCCAGCTCACCCAAGACGGTGCCCTGGGTTACGGTCCGAAATTTTCCCCCGATGGCTCCAAAATTGCCTACAGCTCCGACAAAAGCGGTTATCGCGACACCTATGTCATCGATTTGAACACCAAGAAGCGCACCTGCGTGGCCAACTTCCCCGGACAAAATACCGGCGCCGCCTTTTCTCCCGATGGCTCAACCCTCGCCCTGAGCCTCTCCAAGTTCGGCAACCCGGAGATCTGCACCTTGCCCACCGGCGGTGGAACTCCCACCCGCCTCACCCAAACCCGTGGAACCGACTGCTCACCCTCCTGGTCACCCGATGGGACCAAAATCGTGTACGTCTCCGATGAGCGGGGCAGTCCGGGTCTCTACCTCATCGCCGCGACCGGGGGAGAACCCGAAAAACTCAACACCGAATCCTCCTATACCACGGAACCCGACTGGTCCCCCGACGGGAAAAAAATCGCCTACAGCATCACGTCAGGCGGAGGGCAAATTGGTGTCTACGATCTGGAAACCAAAAAAGCGCGTATCGTCAGCCGAGGGTCAGGACTTGAAAGTCCCTCATGGACAAGGAATTCCCGTCACTTGGTATGTTCGCAGAGCGGAACTCTTGTTCTACTTGACTCCATGACGGGGGAGGCTATCAAGATACCCAATAACTTGAGTAGAAACACCGAACCCAACACCAGCCGCTGAAAATATGAACCATCTACCCCTATTCCTTGTAGCCCTCCTTGCCATCCTCACCGGTTGCTCCAATGATGCCAAAAAAGGCGACGGAGCCGCTTTTGGGGATAGTTCCGATTCCATCAACGACACTCCCCTCCCCGAACGTTCTGGAAACCCTGATACGGCCGATTACGACACCCTCAAAAGCGAAACGGTCTTCTTTTCTTACGACAGCTTCACGATTGAGGCCAAAGAGAGGCCCAAACTCGATAAGCTGGCCAACTACCTCAGTAACAACTCCAACACCAAGATCGTCATCGCCGGGCACACGGATTCCCGCGGTACCCCGCAGTACAATCTGGCCTTAAGCGAAAAACGCGCCAACGCCGTCCGTCAGTACCTCATTGGTCTGGGTGCCAACGGGTCGAACATCAGCACCGTTGGTTACGGTGAGGATCGCCCTTCATCTGAAGGCGAAAACGAATCCGCTTGGGGTCAAAACCGGCGGGCGGCACCGGGTATTTTGCGCTAACAAGGAATCGGCCTCCGGCTAAATTCAGCCGGAAGTCACCTTGTGATTCCCGCCCCCACCTCCTCCGACCAGCCTCACCTTCTGCGCCTGCCTAATTGGCTGGGCGATTTTATCCTCTCCGTCCCCAGTGTCCGCCATTATCAATCTTGGCTGGGCGACAAGGCTCCCCTGATGGTTGTCGGTCCGCCCTCCGTCACGGCTCTGGCCCCCATTCTCCTGCCGGGAATCGAGTATATCCCTGCCCCGGCTTTTCCTTTGGCCCTTCACTCTTTTCTGCGGAAGAGAAAGGTTTCTGCCGCCGTGGCCTTGCCGAATTCCGTCCGGGTCGCCTTGGAAATCCTCCCCGTTCCCTACCGGGCCGGCTTTGAACGCGGTCTCCGCAACGCTCTCCTGACCGAAACCAAGATTCGCCACACCTCCCCCTTTGGTTACATCCATGTCGCCGACCAATACCTCGGTCTTCTGGAGGATTTGGGGCTGCCCAAAGGAAAGGCATCCCTCCCACCTCCTCCCTCCCTTCCCAAACCCAAGGAAGCCCCCGATCGTCCTTATCTCGCTATTCTTCCGGGAGCCGCTTACGGATCAGCCAAGCGATGGGATCCCTCCTCATTCGCTTCCGTCACCAGTGATCTCCAACAATCCCACTCCTTGGAACCCATCCTGCTGGGGGGACCGAATGACCAAAAGGAATGTCAGGCCGTGGCGGAGGCTCTGGCTTCCCCCATCACGAATCTTGCCGGCAAAACCACCACCTTGGAACTGGCCCAATGGCTGGCTCATGCCCACCTTGTGCTGTGTCACGACAGCGGACCCATGCATCTGGCCGCTTATCTTCGCAAGCCAGCCGTGGCCATCTTTGGCTCCACCGAGCCGGCCTGGACCGGCCCACTGGGCAACACCGTGGCGGTGGCCCGGCACAAGGTCTCCTGCAGCCCCTGTTTTCTAAAAACCTGCCCCCTCGACCGTCGCTGCATGACCCGCCTCGCGCCTGAGGAGGTCCTCACAGCCTGCCGCCACAAGTTGAGCCAACCATGAGCACCAAAGGAACCTCCCGGGTGATGCTGGCCATTGGGGCTTCCCGTATTCTCGGTTTGGTCCGCGAGATTCTTCTCAACACCTTTCTCGGAGCTGGCCGTGAGCTGGACGCCCTGATCGCCGCTTTTCGCATTCCCAACCTCCTCCGCGATCTTTTTGCCGAAGGAGCACTCTCCACTGCCTTCGTGACCACCTTTTCCCAGAAGCTCGCCAAAGACGGCAAAGCATCCGCCTTCCGTCTGGCCAGCAACGTCAACACCCTTCTCTTCGTTGTTCTGGCGGCCATCGTCGGCGTGGGAATCCTGGAGGCCGACCCCTTGGTCCGGTTTTTTAATCCCGGCTTCGCCGCCGTTCCCGGAAAACTGGAACTTACGGTCGAACTCACCCGCATTCTCTTTCCATTCATTCTTTTCCTATCCCTCGCGGCGGTTTACATGGGGCTGCTCAATAGCCTGCACCATTTCGGCCTGCCCGCTTTTGCCTCCGCCGTCTTCAACTTCGTCTCCATCGGCATCGGCCTTCTCCTCGCCTGGTGGCTGGATCCCCACTTCGGTCACCGCTCCGTCTATGGCTTCGCGATCGGTGTCCTCATCGGAGGACTGGCCCAATGGTTGGTCATGGTTCCCCGGGCCATCTCTCTCGGATACCAACCCCGTTGGCTCGTGGTCTGGAACGATCCGGGACTGAAACAGGTGCTTCGACTGCTTGGACCGGCCTCCATCGGCGCCGCCGCCGTGCAGGTCAACGTCCTGATCAACGGCTATTTTGCCTCCTATCTTGAAAACGGGTCCGTCACCTGCCTCAACAACGCCTTTCGCCTCATCCAACTTCCCATCGGTCTTTTCGGTGTGGCCGTGGCCACCGTTACCCTGCCCCATCTGGCCCGCCATGCCGCCCTGAATGACACCACCGCCTTGCACAACCGCCTATTGGTGGGTATCCGCCAAACCCTTTTTCTCACCCTGCCGGCCGCCATCGGACTCTTCATCCTTGCGGAGCCGGTGATCGCCTCCATCTACCAGTACGGTCGTTTTACCGCCGAGAGCACCGCCACCACGGCCCTGGCATTGCGAGGCTATGCCTTGGGTCTTGTTTCCTACGCCGCCATCAAGGTTGTCGCCCCGGCATTTTCCACCATCGACCGACCTGGAATTCCCCTCCGGATCAGCCTGACGGGAATCGTGGTCAACATGACGCTGAACTATCTTCTGATCCGGGTTTACCATCTTGGCGTTCTGGGTCTCACGCTGGCCACCGCCTCGGTTGCCACCATGAATATTCTTCAGCTGGCCTGGTACTCCCATCGGTTGGTCGGTAGCTTCCGGGTTCCTCATTTTCTGCAGGCGATAGGAAAAATCCTCCTCTGTTGTCTGGTTCTCATCGGAGTCTTGCTGGTAGGCACAACCTTCATCCATCCCCTGGGGGGCGCGGTCATCGTGCGTATCACCGGAACCTTGGCTTTGGTTGTCCTTGGCGTCAGCGCGTACTTTCTCTCCGCCAACCTGCTGGGACTCTCGGATATGCAACTGCTGATACGGAAGTGTGATCACAAGGGGGACTAGCTTTTTAGCCGTGGAGGGCAGTTTCTGTCTCAAGCCTTACTTCATGACGAGTGACTAACCCCCTAAGCGCCTCCCATGAGCCCTGGGTTCATCACCCTCAGCTGACAGCTCGTCCCTTCCCCGTTTTCTGCTACAAACTACCCATGCGGCGCCCGTAGCTCAGGGGACTAGAGCAGCGGATTTCTAATCCGCGGGTCGGTGGTTCGAATCCACCCGGGCGTGAAGCTTGTGCTCGGATGCATCCAATCTTGAACGCCCAAGATTTTTTAAGCTGTTTAGTCCTTGGTTATGGAGGGAACTACCAGCCCCGAGCTTCCCTCCATCACTCAAGCCTGAAAAACTAACCACCTACCCACTGCCTGCAGCCTGTAGCCTGCGCCCAGCTACTTCCGGTGCGAGACCGGGTTGGTGGTATAAAAAATCACCCGATTACTGCCCTGAGCCAGAAAGTAAGCCTCGGGGGATTTCCTCGCATCAAACGGATCGGAATGGAATTTTACCTCCGTAAAGTCGTCAAAGCCGTCCCCATCGGAGTCCTTTAATTCCCCCAAACTGCGAGCCGGCATCACCGGCTGCCCTTTTTTCGTCCACTGACCGTTGACCCAAAAGTACCCCTTCGCCCGCATGGATGCCTCCAGATCCAGATCCGAGCGGGCAGTCTTCTGCTTTTCTCCCCACTTCTCGGATTTTTCTTGGGAAACGACATCCTGCAATGGAACCCAATAAACCACCGTGGCCGGGTCGTCTCCTGTGACACCCGTGCCCATGCTCCACCAATATCCAATCAGTACTACCAAAAAGAGAGTCCACCAAGATCTTTTCGGTCTCACGTCTTTATCGCTGGTTTTTTGCGGAACACCACTTGGGCTACCCTCATGGTGCCCTCACCAATGGGCAAATGTCCCACTCCCTTTAATTTCGTCAACTGCGCCTGTGGAACCGCCTCTTTCCACTCCTGCACCGACCTGCGGACCGCTGAAAAGGTTTTTTCCCCGTACAGAATATCGACCACAAGATCGAGGCCTCGGAATTGGGACGGTTGCCCACATTCGGATAGCATTTTCAGATATTTCCAAACCACCCGGTGATTCACCCCCGCAAAGTCACGGGTCAAATGGGTCTCCCCAGCTCTTTTGCCACGAAGAAAGAGATTGGTGATTCCACGCCCCACCGGGTTGGCAAAGGCGGTGGCATACATCAGCGGACCCAACACCGGAATCAGAAACAGCCGAAAGTACCACGGACAGAAAGCAAAAGGGTCGATCATGACCAACCGACTCACCCGATCGGCTTTTTTCATCTGGATAAGTTCCCGCGCCACAAATGCGGTCAGCACAGCTCCGCTGCAACTACCGACCAGAGTCATTCCGCGCCGATTGAGACGAAGCAACTCCTCGGCCACCTCTTTGGCCAGACTCCTCATCTCCCATTTGCGGGGCCATTCCGATTGGCCGCATCCGGGTAGATCCAGGGCATAAAAACGGTAGTCCCTGGGCATCACTTGCAAGAGAGGATCAAACGTATGGTGATCTCCGCTCCACCCATGGAAACCCACCACAGTGTTGGGCCCGGTGCCGGTCGGATGAATAAACATGGGGTTACTGCCCGAGTTGCCGGAGAGCCTTGATCGAAGGCTTATATCCCTGATCGGCGGCTTTGCGGTACCACTGGATGGCCTGCACCACATCCTTGCGCACCCCCTGCCCATTGTAATAGCAGTTGCCCAGCCGATGCTGGGCGGCCGGATAATTCTGGTCCGCTGCCTTTCGGTACCAGCGAACCCCCTCCTCCTCATCCTGCTCCAATCCCTTGCCGAAAAGGTACGCGTCCCCAATGCTGATTTCAGCCGGAGCATAATCCTGGCCTGCTGATCGACGCCACCAGAGGATCGCCTCGCTTAGATTGGGCTCGATTCCCAGCCCCTCATGCAAACATCCCCCAAGGTTGAACTGGGCCTTCATTTGACCGGCTTGGGCCGCTTTGCGATACCAACTCACTCCCTCCACCTGATCCCGGGGAATCCCCAAACCAAAGAAACAGCAGTCCCCCATCTGAAACTGGGCGTCGGCATCCCCGTTTTCCGCCTGCTTTTTCAGCTCCTCGCTATAGCGCAAAGGTGGGCTTGTTTCTTCCGCCTGAGCGAAAAAACAAAAGCAAAGCGTGAGGACCAAAAAAAGCCTTCCCCAACCCACCCCTGAAATGGAATCCACCTTCCCTTCAGGTCTCGGAATTGCCTCCGGCGTCAGGCCACTCACGCAAACCAACCTGCGCATTGAACTTGGCAGGCCGAACCCCACAACCAACGAGCGGGTTAAGGACGTTGGAGTGCGGGGGTCGGCATCTTTCCCGCCCTCAGCGCATCCAAGGTGGCCGGATCCGTCATTCGCTCCGTATTCAAATTCCACATCTCCATGAGCATCTTACTCATCTTGTCCGTCTTCTCACCCGTCAAACCCCCTTTTCCTTTGGCTTGATCCAATGCTTGTTCGGGTTTCGTTCCCATCGCATTAAGGTCCGCCATGGCCGCGAGTCCTTTGCGGATCAACTCTTTGCGATCCCCTTCCGCACTGGGATTGATGGCATCCACCACCTTTTGCAACAACGATCCCTGATCTGCCGCCGGCTTCGCACCCCCTGCCGTTTGAGCCATGCCGTGAGTACCAAACCAAACCATAAGAGTTGTGAGGGATAGAAGTTTTATCATGCCTCAAATTTCGCTGAGGGACGCAAATTGTCGAGCCATCATCCCCACCGCCCCTTAATCTACCTCTTCCACCAAGGTTTATGAACCCTCTGCGCCCCACCCTGAAAATCCGTGAAATTCCCGCCCTCCTACGGTCCTCCCCAGCCATGTTCCGGGATCTGTTTCAGCGTCGTTACCATCAGGCACCCTGGGGAACCTTGACTGGTGCAACCCTGGGCCTGATTTACCTGATCAACCCTTTGGACCTGGTCCCGGATATGATCCCGGTCCTAGGGATGGTGGACGACAGCCTGATCTTCGGACTCTTTTTGGCCCTGCTCTCGCGGGACGTGAAAAAATACATGGCCTGGAAAGCATCCAAGACGGGATCCCAACCCAAAAAAGATTAATCCTCCAGCCAGTTGCTGATGGGTTGAAAGTCAGAGTCCTGGATGACGATTTCCTTCTTTCGATGCGGAACAGGCTCAAACGGGCGAATGACCCAAGCGGCTTGATCGTCTTTTTTTCCACGAATGACGATACAGAGTGTCCCGGGAGTGGCTGCCGCCACTTTCCCCTTCACCACAATTTCCGCTGTATCCGCATCCAGAGGAATCCGGACGCAAAGAAAGGAGTCGGGCAGCAGGGCCAAGTCCTCCTCAAAAGGAGCTTTGGCTTGGACTTCTTTGGCGCGCAGTTCTTGGAGACGAGTTTCGTAACCCTCAATCTCCTTCTGAATGACTTGGGCATCGGCACGAAACTTGTCCAGTTCCTTGGCTTGGATTCCCACTTTTTCCTTTCGTTCGTCGATGCTGGTATTTGCCGGGGTGCGAAGTTGCTTGGCTCGGGCCCCCAGCCCTTTGTAGCGGGAATTCCAGTCCTTCTCGAAGGCTCGCCATTCCTTCAGTTTTTTTTCAATCCAGCCAAACTGGTCGGGCATCTTGATGCTCGGAGGGGCCCGGTAAAGGGCCAAGCGGTACTCGTTGGCCGCGATTTCCGGCTGCTGCAGATCCTCGTCTTCCTCCGGATGATAAAAGAGCCCTACCTCCCTGGCCCTCCCCTCCACTTCTTCCAGGAACTTTCTCCGGGCATCGTCAAACTCCTTGTCCAACAGTCCTGCCTCCTCGATCCAGATTTTGCTGACCGAAGTTTTGTAATCTTCAAAAACCGTTTTGGCTTTGCTCGTCTCTTGGTTCAGCACCTGCTCCACCATGCGGGTTTTTTCCGCCGTCCCGGCCCGATCCGCCTTGGCCAGCGCCAGGGTGCGCTCGAGTTCGCGGATCTGGGGTCGGATCGGAGCCAACCTGCGTCCGTAATCCCGACGCAGCCCGGCCAACCTTTCCGTGAAATCATACAAAACCAACACCTCCGGCTTGTCCCCCAATCGAACCTGATTGAGTTCCATGCGAACCCGGATCGCCGTCTTTCGCCATTCGGTCCAAGCCACGTAAACCACGGCCAAAGCCACCAGAACTCCTACCCAAGTCCAGATCCTGCGATCCATCCCGCGCAGGAAGGCCCAAGCCGTCCGACGGTAATCCGCCAGAATCCTCAGCGGTCCCACCCGGGCCGATTCCGTGGCCGGCAGGGGCTCTTGGGAGGCCGCGGCAGTCGGCACGGGGGTCACCACCCTCCGACGCACCCGTGGCTGATCTTCCGCAACCCGGGAAACTTTCAGCCGGAGTTTCTTTTTGGCTGGCTCGGCCTCGCTCCCCCCCGACGGCGGCGCGCTCTCGTCCGACATCTTACCGGTCTTCCGGATAGCTGCCCAGAACCCGCAAATCCTGCGTCTGTTTTTGCAGGCGGACCAAAGCCTGCCGGAAGTCCGGTCGATCCGCATGACCGCGCACATCGACAAAAAAGACGTACTCCCAACTTTTCCCCGGTGCAGGACGGGACTCGACCTTGAGGAGATTCAGTCCCTTGGACGACAAGACCCCCAAAGCACGGTGCAGGGCTCCCGCCCGGTGTGGCAGGGAGAAAAGAAGGCTCGTTTTGTCTTTGCCCGTCGTGGGAACCGGTTCCTGGCCCAAGACCAGAAACCGCGTCGAGTTACCCAAGTGATCCTGCACGTTTCGGTAACGAGTTTTAAGACCGTAGATTTTGGCGGCCCACGGACTGGCAATCGCGGCGGTGGCTTTTTCTTTCGAGGCCCGTCGAGCCCCCTCGGCTGTGCTGGCAACCTCCACCAACTTTATGCCCGGCAGGCGGGTGGCCAGCCAATGGCGGCATTGGGCCAAGGCCTGTGGATGGCTGTACACCGTTCGAATGGAACCGGTCTGACTTTTCGTCAAAAGGGCATGCCGAATCGGCAGATAAATTTCCCCGCAAACCCACGAGGAGGTTCCCAGAAGGGCGTCTTGGGTGGCTCCCACGGCCCCCTCCCCGGAATTCTCCATCGGCACCACGCCGGCCTCGACCTCCCCACGATCCACCGCCGAGAAGATCTCGGCGATCGTCGGGCAGGGCACCAACTCCGTGGCGGCCCCGAAGCGCTCCCGCGCCGCCTGGTGGCAATACGAACCCTCGGGCCCCAGGTAGGCCACGCGGGCGCCTCCTTGGACTTTTCGGGCGCTGGCAAGGATTTCCCGGTAGACCGCACGCAGATCCTCCAAGGGCAGACGCCCCTTGAGCTTGGCCTCCAGCCTGCGAAAGAGAGCCGCCTCCCGGGCCGGGGCAAAAACCGAGGATCCGTCCTGTCGTTTCAGTAGACCGATCTCGCGGGCCACGTCCGCACGCTGCTCCAGCAGACGGACCAGTTGGTCGTCCAACCGGTCAACTTTGCGGCGCAGGCTCGCTAGCTTCATGGATCAACTCCTCTTGTTTGGGACCCCCGGGATCGGCGGGGGCCGGCAACTTGACTCGGCGGAGCTCTTCCGAATTCGGAAGCTCCTCCAGATCCCTCAGACCAAAGTGTTCCAAAAAGAGCGGCGTGGTTCCGTAAAGAATGGGCCGGCCTGGCGCCTCGCTTCGCCCGGTGATCCGGATAATTCCTCTCTCCACCAAAGTGTCGAGGGTTCCACTACAATCCACCCCACGCACCGCCTCCACCTCGGCTCTGGAGATCGGTTGCCGATAGGCGATGACGGCCATGGTTTCGAGGGCCGGCGGGCTCAGACGCGGAGGTCGCACCACCCCCTTCAGCTTGGCCACCCAACCCGAGAGGTCGGGAGCCGTGCCGATACGGAAACCCCCGGCCACTTCCCGTAAAATCAGCCCGCGCGGCGCCAGACGCTCGGATAGCTGGGTCAACTCATCCCGCACGTCCTGCTCCTTCACCTCCGGCCACCCCTGGCCACCCTCCGGGCCATCCCGCAGGATGGCCGCCAATCGCGAAGGCTCCATCGGCTCGGTGGCCGCAAACAAAAGTGCTTCAAGTACTCGTGCCCATTCCATAGGTAAGAACTCTTAAACTGGGGAATCCCCGACGGGTTGACCAGCCCCTTCCCCTGCCACCGGAGTCGGATCCAGAACCGGATCCACAGCCCGCTGAATCAAAATCGGCTTCAGAGGCCCCTCCTGCTTGGCGATCAGTTGCCGCAACCGGATCAGTTCCAGCATGGCCAAAAAAGTCACCACCACTTCCCCGCGCGAGGACATCGAACGGAAAAGGTCCTCAAACAGGATCTCCTCGCCGGGTTGCAGGCGATCGAGAAGAAATTCGATCTTCTGTCCCACGGTAAACTGCTCGTCGGAAAAACGTCCCGCCTTGGCCCTTTCCTCCACGCTTCGCAGGACCTTTTGAAAGGCCCAGACCAGATCGAACATGGACACCTGACCCGGACCCATCAGCGCGGGTGAAGCCGTCACCCGCTCCGGCACCCGGCCAAAGATCCGGGAGTGCAGAGCCTCCCGCTCACCCAACTGGCCGGCCGCCTCCTTGAACTTCCGATACTCGATCAACTGACGGATCAACTCCCACTTGGGATCCTCCTCTTCCACTTCCTCCGGCGGCCGATCCTGCACCGGGAGCAGGGTCCTGCTTTTCAGGTAAAGCAAGGTTGCCGCCATGACCAGAAACTCCCCCGCAATCGCCAGGTTTTCCTCCCGCATTTTATCCAGTCGGGCAAGGTATTGCTCGGTCAGTTTTTCCAGACGGATATCGTAAATATCCATCTCCTGCTCCTTGATCAGGTGCAGAAGCAGATCCAGGGGCCCGGTGAAGGCCGCCAGCTCCACCCGCAGGGCTTCACTGCCAGGCGTCTCCAACATCGGGATCATTTCTGTGTCCCCACCGCGGCGCGAACGCGGTTTAGCACCTGCTCCGCCGTTCGACGGGCCTTGACCGCCCCATCTTTCATCCACCTCTCCACCCGCATCGGATCCGAAGCCAACTCCTCCCTCCTTTTTCGCATCCCATCGAATTCCTGAAGAACCAGATCGGCCAGGCCCTTTTTCAAATCCCCATATCCGGTGCCCCCTTTCTCCATTTTCAAACGGTATGCCGCCCGATCGGCATCCGTCCCCATCAACCGCGCCAAACCCCACAACGTGCTGCCCTCCACCGCCTTGGGAGCCTCCACCGGCGTGGAATCGGTTTTGATGCCCATGATTTTTTTTCTTAAATCCTTTTCTGCCGCAAAAATCTCCAGCGTGTTCCCGTACGATTTACTCATCTTCTGACCGTCCACACCCGGCACCACCCCGGCATCCTCGCGAATGATCGACTCCGGTAGCTTGAACACGGGTCCGTACTTCTCGTTGAACTTTCCCGCAATGTCCCGCGCCACCTCCAGATGTTGTTTCTGGTCCTGGCCCACCGGGACACGGTCCGCATCATACAGCAGGATGTCCGCCGCCATCAGGACCGGATAGGCAAAGAGCCCATGGGAAGGGGAGATGCCCTTGGCAACCTTGTCCTTATAACTGTGGCAACGTTCCAGCAGCCCCATGGGGGTGACGGTGGAGAGATACCAGGCCAATTCGTGGACCTCAGGCACTGCGCTTTGACGGAAAACCACCGCCTTATCCGGATCCACGCCACAGGCCAAAAGATCGAGGAAAGTGTCTTTCACGAGAGAGGCCAGTTGGCCGGGCTCGGCCGCCCCAGTCAGGGCATGGTAGTCGGCCAAAAAGTAGTAGGCCTCCCCCTTGGCTTGGAGTTCGACGGCCGGGCGGATCATCCCGAAATAGTTCCCCAAATGGAGCCTTCCGGTGGGCTGAATCCCCGAGAGATAGCGCATCCTTGATCGTGGCCTTGAGCCAAGCTGGTCGACCAGAAATTTTTCCTAAGTTGTTCAGCATGGGTTACCTGGGATGGTTAAAAACCATTTTTCCCGGGGCCTTGCCACCTTCGGATAGACACTTGTCGGCTCGCTCCGCCCTTCGATCTCTGTAAAAATGGGTGCACGATGCAAACCATCAGCCCCCCCGCGGATTCCGTAACGGTTCCGCCCCCTGATCCCTATGCGGCTTGCAGCCAGTTGGCCCGGGAGCACTACGAAAACTTCCCGGTCGGTCGATTGGTTCCCAAGAGACTCCGGCCCCATGTCCATGCCGTCTATGCTTTTGCCCGGGTGGCCGACGATCTGGCAGATGAGGGGTATGCCGATCCCCGCAAAAAATCGAATGGGCCGGCTCCGACGGAAGCGGAACGTTTGCAGGTCTTCCGCGCCTATCGACAAGCCTGGCAAAACGCCCTTCAGGGCAAAGATTATGACCGCTCCTACGTCTGGATTTTTGAACCCCTGCTAAAAACCAAGACCGAACTCGGCCTTCCCGACTCCCTTTTTTTGGATCTCCTCAGCGCCTTCGAACAGGACATCGTCAAACGCCGCTATGCCGACTTTCCCGAAGTGCTCGACTACTGCCGGCGAAGCGCCAATCCCATCGGCCGGCTTGTCCTCCTGATCCATGGCAAAAGGGAAACGGATCTCGCCCAACTCTCCGACCACATCTGCACCGCTCTTCAGTTGGCCAATTTCTGGCAGGACGTGTCGGTGGATTTGGGTAAAGACCGGATTTATATCCCGCAAATCGATCTGAAGCGCTTCGGCGTATCCGAGGAAGACCTCTTTGCCGGTCGTCCCTCACCCAATTTTCGCAACTGTTTACGCTACCAGTCGGAACGCGCCTGGGAACTCTTTCGCCAGGGAGAATCCCTTCCCCGTCACCTTCCCCGCCCGCTTTCCTGGGAAATCCGCCTGACCTGGCTGGGAGGCACCGAAATCCTCCGCAAAATCGAAAGGGCAAATTTTGACACCCTCTCCTCTCGTCCCACCGTGACCAAGCTGGACTTCCTCTGGCTTGGCCTTCAGGCATTTTTGGGCCAATGAATTCGACGCCCTCCCCCGGAGGCACGGGGGAACGCATCACCCGCAAAAGCGGTTCCAATCTCGCCCTTTCCTTCATCTGCCTACCCAAGGAACAACGCCAAGCGATGTCCGTTTTCTACGGCTTTTGCCGAACGGTGGATGACGTGGTCGACGAAACCTCCGCCCCCATGGCTGAGCGGCAAGCCCGGCTCCAACGTTGGCGGGATGATATTCAAGCCATTTACCGCGGCACCCCTGCTCAGCCTCTGGCCCGCGAACTTGCACCCGTAGTCCGCCAATACCTGATTCCTCCGGAACCGCTCCTCGAGATCCTGAACGGAGTGGAGATGGATCTGACCCAAGACCGCTACGAAACCTTCGCCGACCTCGAAAAATACTGTTATGGCGTGGCTTCCGCTGTCGGTCTCGTCTCCATCAATATCTTCTGCTGCCAAACCCGGGCCGCCAGGGATTACGCCATCGCTTTGGGCATGGCCTTTCAATTAACCAACATCCTGCGGGACGTGGCCTACGACCTGCAGAAGTTCAGCCGCATTTACCTGCCACGGGAAGAATGGAGGGCTTTTGGCGTCACCGAGGAGGATTTCCGTCAAAGCAAACCCACTCCGGGCATGCGGCGGCTTCTTCGCCTTCAATATTTCCGCGCCCGCCACTATTTTGAAAAAGCCGATCGGCTGATTCCGGAAGCAGACCGACCCCACCTTTCGGCCGCGCTCCTTATGACCGGAGTCTACCGCGACCTTCTGGAAAAACTGCAACGCAAGGACTTTCAGGTGCTGCAAGGACCGATCAAACTCTCCCGTTGGGAGAAACTGAAAGCCCTGCGCCGGGAACGAAGCCGTTTAGGCAAAGCGGTCACCCCACGAAAACTCCCTTCCCACATCGCTGTGGTCGGCGGGGGGTTCGCCGGGTGCGCCGCCGCTTTTGCCCTGACACGTGCAGGTCATACCGTGGAACTTTTCGAGGCCAAACCCCAACTGGGAGGTCGGGCCCATAGCTACCGTGAGGCCAAAACCGGCACCACCCTGGACAACGGGCAACACATCCTCATGGGTTGCTACCACCGGGCCCTTGAACTGGTGGAATCTTTGGGCAACGGCGACCGTTTGGAGAAGCATGACCGACTGGATCTTGCTTTTGTCAGTCCCAAACATGGACGCACGGTGCTCCGCTCCTCCCCTTTGCCTCCGCCCTTCCATCTTTTGGCCGGACTTTTCGGATTTTCCGAGCTCACTTGGACGGATCGCTGGGCCATTTTAAACTTTCCGGCACGGGCCAAGAGTTCCCCGGCCAAACCCGGAGAGAGCACCCAGCTTTGGCTTGAAAGATTGCGCCAGACCCAAGGATCCATTCGGGCACTTTGGGAACCCTTCTGCCTGGCCGCCCTGAATGTCCCGATTGCCGCGGCGGATGCCGGCCTCTTTTGGGAAGTCACCCGTCTTGCACTCTTCGGCTCGCCGCGGGACGCCGCGATCTATTTCGACCGCCACGGGCTTTCCCATCTGCTGCAGTCCGAACTGGGAACATTTATGCAGGCCACGGGAGGCAAGGTCCACACGACCACCCCCGTCGAATCTTTGGAGGTGAATGAATCCACCGGCAGGATCACTTCCCTCGTAAAGAAAGACGGCCAGAAACTCGTCTTTGACCAAGTGGTGCTGGCCGTGCCTTGGACCGCAGCCGCCAAGTTTCTGCCCGTTTCTGATCGTGCCCAGCAATTGGCATCCTCGCTAGTGCCCGGACCGATCCTCGGGATTCACCTTTGGACCGATCGCCCACTTGCGCCTGACTTGATCACCGGCTTCCTCGATTCCCCCCTGCATTGGCTCTTCGATCGCACCTCCACCCTGCCGCCGGAAAGCCAAGGACATCTTTACGCTGCCGTGATCAGTGCGGTCAGCGATCGGATCGATCAATCCGGCAAGGAACTGGTGGAACTGGTTTTATCGGAGATTCACCGACTGATTCCCTCCAGCCGGGAAGCCAAAGTCACGCATCATGTCGTCTACAAGTCACGGGATGCCACTTTTTCCGGACCGATTGGCAAACCTTTGGCCCGCCCAGGACCCGTCACCTCCCTGAAAAACCTCTATCTGGCCGGGGATTGGACCGACACGAACCTACCCGCCACAATCGAAGGGGCGGCAGTTTCCGGCTTTCGTGCAGCGGAAGCGGTTGGGTAATGGTTTTGATTGGGGCGGGGTCGCTGACCCCGCCTATTTCTGGCTTTCGTGCTCTCTCTTCAGTTGGGCGGCCTCGTCGAGTCCGCCCTACCTGAATTGAGGCCTCAACTTCGCTCGCCCAGCCAATCCAAGAACCCCGCCAGGGCTTGGCTCATGACATTCCTGGCATGGGTGCATCCTGCCACCGCAGGCAGGAGCTCGATCAATCTCCAGGGTCGTAAGGCCAGATGTGCCGCGATTTTGCCGGGGGTGCTTTTCCCTGTCTCCTGATCACACCCCAGAAGGAACAAATCCGCCGGGAGAAGCTTGTTGGCATGGTCACTGACCGCACGCAGTCCCACCAACGGAATGGTTTCGTGCCCACAGGCCCTCGCCACATGATCCCATTCCATCTCCACGATGCCGCATCCGGATTTCTTGCCCAAGGCCAGCTTGGCCTCGGCGGTAGCAATGATCTCCTGCGCCGTGTGCCAATGGCCGGGCCTTACGTTGGCATGGCTTTGAGTCCACCGATGAAATTCCTCCCAATTCTCCGCATGAAAGGAGGTCAGATCACCCTCATCCCAAGCCGGATCGAGAGCCCCCGCCAATCCCGCCAGGAGAACGGCCCGGCATGGATGCTCAGCCAGCCAATGCCTGATTTTTTCCTCTAATCCGGGATGACCCATCCCGATCCTTGCGGAGACTACCGGCAGACCGTTCCAGACTCCCCGGAGGGTTTCCAGACCGGCTTCCGTTTGGCTCCTGCCACCAAGACGTTTCCAGGTCGGTTCCGCCTCAAACTCCATCGGGAACAAAATTCCGATCGGCAACTCGGAAGTTCGGTTCATGCAGAAATCCGCGAAGGAGGCGCGGGAGGGCTCAGCGGACGCCGGAATTTTGGACCATTTCCTGATATTCTCCGAGGGCCAGGAGCGGCCAGTTGTTCCGGTACATGTCATAGCGGAGGTAGAAAACGCACGGGAAGCCCGTGCCGGTGATGAGTTTCTCCTCCCAACTTCCGTCCTTCTGCTGGGTTTCGATCAGGTACCGGACCGCCCGGCGCACGCTTGGTCGCTGGACATCTCCGCAAGCCAACAACCCCATCAAGCCCCAACCGGTCTGGGAAGCCGTGCTGATACCCCGCCCTTTCAATCGCGAGTCATCATAGGATCCGCAGCTTTCCCCCCAACCTCCGTCCGGATTTTGGGCGCACTCCAGCCAGTCCCGACCACGTATCACCCAATGCTCATTCATGTCATACCCGATGGCGCGCAATCCCCTTAACACCTGCCAAGTCCCGTAGATATAATTGACTCCCCAACGACCGAACCAGGAGCCGTCTTCCTCCTGCGTCTCGCGGATAAAACGGATCGCCCGGAGAATCTGGGGGTCGCTCTTGGGCACACCACATTTGCCCATGGTCTCAAGGAGACGGCCGGTGATATCGGCGCAAGGCGGATCGAGAATGGCGTTGTGATCGGCAAAAGGCACATCCTCCAGCCATTTTTTGTTGATGTTTTTGTCGAAGGCGGCGTAGCCCCCGTTGTCACACTGGAAACTCCGGGCCCAGGCCAATCCCCGGTCCATGGCCGCTTTTTGTCCCGCGGGGTCGGAGGCACGTGCCTGGCGAAGTCCCAAAAGGACTTTGGCCGTGTCATCGACATCGGGATACCAGTCGTTGAAAAACTCAAAAGCCCAACCTCCGGTGACGGGAGTCGGGTTTTTTATCACCCAGTCCCCGCGCATCTTCACCTCTTTGGCTAGGAGCCAATCGGCTCCTTTTTGCATCGGAGCGGCATCCGCAGGCACACCGGCCGCACCCAAGGCGGTCATGGTAATGGCGGTGTCCCAAACAGGACTGAGGCATGGCTGAATCCGGAAGTCACCGTTGGCAGGGTCGTCCACCTCGAGGCCCTCCAGATCCTTGACCGCTTTGCGCATCGCCGGATGGTCATCGGAGTAGCCGAGGCATTGAAACGCCAAAATGGCATTCATCATCGAGGGGAAAATGGCGGCCAACCCCTCCGATTCGGGGCCGGTGCGATCCAGAATCCACTTCTCCGCCACTTTGAGCGCCCGCCGACGAAAAGGTTTCCAGGAAAGACTCTCGATCCAGCCCAGGAGGTCATTCACCCGGACAAAAAAGTTTTTCATGGAGAAGAAACGGCTCTCCACCGGATGATGGAATGGCCCTCCCTCGACCCCGTAAGGATAAAGCTCATGAAGCTGTTTTTCCGGCGGAAGATGTTGGGTCGGCCTAAAACTGCGAATGATGGATAAAGGCACCACAATGGCCCGGGTCCAGGAACTCATCTCAAACAGGTTGAACGGGGCCCATTTCGGCAGCAGCAGGATCTCCGGAGGAATGTTGGGGAGATATTTCCAGGGATACTGGCCGAGCATCGCCAGATAAAGTTTGCAGTAGGTGTTGGAACGGGGGATCCCACCCAGTCGCAAAGCCGCCGCCCGGGCCTTGCGCATTTCCGGTTCCTCCGGGGTAAAGCCGGCCAGCTTCAGGCTAAAATATGCTTTGACGGTTGCGGTGACATTGCTGGGACCACCGGGATAAATGGGCCAACCACCATCCGGCAGTTGCCTTTGCAAAATGTGGCGGACAATTTTCGCCTCCTTTGCCCGGTCCACCTTGTTCCGCAAATACATCAAAAGGTGGTAGTCACAGGCCACCGTGGTATCGACAAACAACTCCCCCACCCAATATCCCTCGGGCTTTTGCAGTCCCAAAAGAAAATCCCGGGAGGCTTCAACGCTTTTCTTTAAAGCCTCCAGATTGACGTCAGTGGGATCCATGCCGATCAACTCAGGACTCGGAGTCCGAGACAAGTCGGATGGCGCAATTTTCGTCGACATAAGTGTGCAAACTAGCGGAAAAAGTTAAAATAGCTCAACAGATTTTGCTAACTATCTGTTTGTCAGTGCTTTCCAAGGCCGGCCCTAGGCCCGACCCGATCGATCTATTCGGCCCAAGTGATGAGACGTAATTCGTGTGCTTGGGTCAGGGATGGATGCGAAGGCCGAACCCTGACATTGAAGTGGTAGTTTCCGGAGTCTTCCACGGAAATCCGTCCGGCGTAATTGTGCCAACCATCCACGGGGTTGCCGGTGGGCTCCAGAGCCAGAACCTTGGAGTTTCCACCGACATCCGCCACCTCAAGATAAGCCTCCACGGCAACCTCATGGGGCTGGAGCGATCCCAGGAATACCTTGGCCGAAACGGGAACCATATCGCCCACACTCACCGTGGTTCGGGCTGGCCCGTTCCACGTCACGGCATTGGCCCGCACCTGGGGCCAGGCTTTGCGGACTTTGTCCTTCCAGATCGCCAATTCCTTCGACTTGGCCCAGTTGTTCTCGGAAAACATCCGCCCCTTCTCCGCCGCCTTGCGGTAAAACATCGTGGCATAATCTTCCACCATGCGGGAGGTGTTATACACCGGCCCGATCGTGGTCAGACTTCTTCGTACCCGCTCGATCCAGCGCTTGGGAATGCCGGTCGAATCCTGGTCATAATAGAGAGGAACGATATCCCGACGCAGAATCTCGTAGATGGAAAAGGCGTCAAACTCATCCTGAACCTCCGGCTCCAAACGAAACGTGTCATCTCCGATCGCCCACCCGTTCTGGCCATCATAAGCCTCATCCCACCAGCCATCCCGCACGCTGAAGTTCAAACAACCGCTGGTGATCACCTTTTCCCCGCTGGTGCCGCTCGCCTCGAGGGGACGGGTGGGATTGTTCAGCCAAACATCGCAACCATGATAAAGAAAACGGGCTACGTTGAAGTCGTAGTTTTCCACAAACACAATGCGGTTTTTGAACTGGGGCAGGGCGGAAATCTGCACGATCTGCTGGATGAGCCTCTTCCCCCCCTCATCGGCCGGATGGGACTTGCCGGCAAAGACGAACTGCACCGGACGTTCCGGATCGTTGACGATGTCCGCCAACTTATCCAAGTCCCGGAAAAGCAACGCCGCCCGCTTGTAAGTCGCAAATCGCCGGGCAAAGCCGATGGTCAAGGCCTTCGGGTCCAACAGCTGATCGGTTGCGCGAATATCCGCCGGGCTGGCCCCGTTGCGCAGTCTTTGGTTCCGAACGTTCGCCCGGGCGAATTCGAGCAACTGGAGCTTGAGTTTTTGGTGCGTGGTCCAGTACTCCTTGTCCTTAAAATCCATTCTCTTCTCCCAAGCCTCCGCTCGGGCCAAATCTTCCTCCGACATGGCCCCTTCCTTCTTGTCTAAAAGTTCCCGGATCTCGGGGGCCATCCAAGTATAGGTATGGATTCCGTTGGTGATGTGCTGAATCGGAATTTCTGACTTCGGCACCCCGGGCCAGACACTCTGCCACATGCCGCGGGAGACCCGACCGTGAATCGCGCTTACTCCATTGGCCTGACGGGAAAGCCGCAGCGCCAAAATCGTCATGCTGAAGGGCTCCCCCTCCTCATACATCCAGGGCCGTCCCAATTTGAGCATTTCCTCGAAGCCGATCTGACAATCCCGGACAAAGGACCCGAAGTATTTCTCCATCAGCTTGGGATCAAAAGCGTCGTTGCCGGCCGGCACCGGGGTGTGAGTGGTAAAGAGGCTGCTGGCGGCCACATGTTGCAAAGCCTCGATAAAACTGAGCTTTTGTTGGGTGACCAACATCCGGATCCGCTCCAAGCCGAGGAATGCGGCATGCCCCTCGTTCATGTGGAACACGGAGGGCTGCAGTCCCATGGCTGCCAGGGCCTTCACGCCACCGATGCCGAGCACAATCTCCTGGCGGACACGCATGTCATGATCTCCCCCGTACAACTGGTAGGTGATGTTGCGGTCATCCTGGGCGTTCTCCGCCAAATCGGTATCCAGCAGGAAAAGACGGGTCAGCCCGATGTTCACCTCCCATGCCTTGGCTCGCACCTTCCTTCCCGGCATATCCAATTCCACCACCACCGGGGATTTCCCGTCCGCCGCCAAGGCCTCCCGCACGGGCAAATCCTGGAAGACGTTGTCGACCGCGGAAGCCTCCTGCCATCCCTCACGGTTGATTTTCTGGGCAAAATAGCCGAAGCGGTACAACAGACCCACCGCCACAAACGGAAGACCCAAATCGCTGGCCGATTTGCAATGATCGCCGGCCAGAATGCCCAAGCCTCCGGAATAGTTTGGAAGCGACTCATGAAAGCCGAATTCGGCGGAGAAATAAGCCACCAAGGGACGGTCCTTTTTCTCCTTCGGTAAATTTTTGGTGAACCAGGTCTCTTTTCTTTTCAGATATTCCTGCAGGCGATCATGCATTTTCTCGACGCGCTCGCGGTACCCTTTGTCCTTGGCCAAAGACTCCAACCTCGACTGCTTGACCAAGCGCAGCATCTTGACCGGGCTGTGCCCACACTGCTCCCAAAGCGAGGGATCCAGTTCCTTGAAGAGTTCAAGTGCATCGTAATTCCAGCTCCACCAGAGGTTAAACGCCAGGGAACGCAGGGACTCCAATCCCTCCGGCACGCGCGGAACGACCGAGACAGTCACGGGCCACTTGTGGACAGGTTCAGCAACGGGCTGCATGCGAAGGCAAAGGGTGTGCGGTTCTGCTTTTTCGGGCTAGAAAAATCAAGACCTGCTTGCTGTTTTTTGCCTTTAGGCGGTTTTCCGGCCTTGCAGAAACCCTTACTTGATAAGACTCTGCACCTCTTTGAATCGGGGATGGTCCGCACTGCCCAAAATCTCAAAAAGAACGGCCTCCACCGTGCTGATCACCACGCCATCGGCCCGCATTTCGGCCAACGCCATATCCCGGTCCCTGGCCTCCCTCGACCCCACGGCATCAGCCACGACCACCGGGGTCAACTCCTTCAGACGCAAATCGTAAACGGTTTGCCGCACGCAAACGTGGGTTTCACATCCCGCGACCAGAATCCTTTTTCTCCCCAATTCCCTCCCCTCTTCGGCGGCGGAAAACCTGGTTTTGGCCATCGCCTTGCATCCGGCCGCTTTCTGCACCGCCCCGACCGTCTTGCCCAACTTGGCAGGAACCTGCTCGGTCAAAACGATCGGCAGCTCAAGCAACCGGGCCCCTTGGACCAAAAGCTCCAGCCTCGGCAACCAATCGGCCGGGGACTGTACGGCGGCCACCAGTTTTTCCTGGGCATCCACCACCAAAAGCCCCGTCTCCTTTTGCGACAATCTCCAGGACATGGTTAACCATCCTCACTGGAGGAAGACTGGAGGGAGGCGATGACATTCAGATCCTCCAAGGTGGTTACATCGCCTTTGACCGCCCCTCCGGCCGCCACCTCCTTGAGCAGCCGCCGCATGATTTTTCCGCTTCGGGTTTTGGGCAGCGCCTCGGCAAAACGGATCTCGTCGGGTTTGGCAATCGGCCCGATCTCCTTGCTGACCTGTTCCCGCAGGGCTGCCACCAGCTCCGATCCGGCTTTCTGTCCGGATTTCAAGGTGACGAAAGCGACCACGGCCTGTCCCTTCAAATCATCCGGTCGACCGACCACCGCCGCTTCCGCCACCGCCGGATGGGTCACCAACGCACTCTCCACTTCGGCCGTTCCCAGACGGTGACCGGAGACGTTCAAGACATCGTCCATTCTTCCGATCACCCAGAAATAACCGTCCCGGTCCATGCGCGCTCCATCCCCGGTGAAGTAGGTTCCCGGCACCTCGCTCCAGTACTGCTTGGCATATCGTTCCGGATCCCCGTGGATGGTGCGAAGCATCGAAGGCCAGGGCTTGCGGATGACCAACTTTCCTTGGGTCCCCGGTTTTAACTCCTTGCCCCGATCATCCACCACCGCCACATCCACCCCAAAGAACGGCAATCCAGCGGAGCCGGGTTTCATGAAATGGGCCCCCGGAAGCGTGGTGATCATGTGACTACCGGTTTCGGTCTGCCACCAGGTGTCGACGATCGGACAACGTCCGCCACCGATCACCTTGTGGTACCACAACCACGCCTCGGGATTGATCGGCTCCCCCACGGATCCCAATAAGCGCAACGAGGAAAGATCATGCTTTTTGACCCAATGATCACCCCACCGGATGAAGGCGCGGATCGCCGTGGGCGCCGTATAAAAAACCGTCACCCGGTGCCTTTCGATGATGCTCCAAAAACGATCCGGCTCCGGTTGGTTCGGCGCCCCCTCATACATCAGCGTGGTCGTGCCGTTGCTTAGCGCCCCGTAAACGACGTAGCTGTGTCCGGTTACCCAGCCCACATCCGCCGTGCACCAGAAAAGATCCGTTTCCTTCAGATCGAAAACCCATTTGGTGGTCAGGTGCGCACCCAGAAGATAGCCCCCGGTGGTGTGGAGAATTCCCTTCGGTTTGCCCGTGCTTCCGCTGGTGTAGAGAATGAAAAGCGGATGCTCGCTCTCGAGCTTCTCCGGGGGACATTCCGCCGGCTGATCTTTGACCAGTTCATGCCACCAGCGATCCACCTCGTTCAGTTTTTCAATATGGCCGGTTCTCTTGAGCACGATCACCCGACGAACCTCGGGAGAGGCCGCCACCGCCTGATCCACATTTTGCTTGAGCCCCACCACCTGACCACGGCGATATCCCCCATCCGAAGTGATGACCAGCTTGGCCCCGCAATCCTGGATCCGGTCCTTCAGGGATTCGGCGCTGAATCCGCCAAAAACCACGCTGTGCACGGCTCCGATCCTTGCGCAGGCCAGCATGGCGATGGCTGCTTCCGGAATCATCGGAAGATAAATCATGACCCGGTCCCCCGGCTTCACTCCCTCTCCCTTTAGGGCATTGGCGAAGCGACAAACTTCATCATGCAACTGCTGGTAGGTCAGAACCCGAAGGTCGCCCGGTTCCCCTTCAAAAATAATCGCCGCCTGGTGACGCCGCCCCCCCTGCAGGTGGCGGTCCAGACAGTTCACGCTGACGTTCAGTTTTCCCCCGCCAAACCACTTGGAAAAAGGCTCTTTCCACTCCAACACTTTCTTGGGCTCGGCAAACCAGGTCAGCTCTTCTTTCGCCAACCGCCCCCAGAATTTTTTCGGATTTCGCACGGATTCCCGATGCATCGACTTGTATTTGGCCAAACTGGGAAAAGCCGACTGTTTCACAAAGGAAGCCGAAGGCTTGAATTTCAGGTCTTTGCTCATTTTCTGGTTCTCCTTGGAGTTGGCGTTTGCAGCCGTTTGCGGACGACCTCCAGAATCTCATCCACGGGAGCCATCCGGCCGGGACCCTCCGCCCCGCAGGCCAGGCGGCCTTCCGCCGGTCCAATCACAAGCGCTCCCCGACTTTTCAGGATTCGGACATTCTCCTGCGTCGCCGCGTGCTGCCACATCCAGGTGTTCATAGCGGGCACCAGGAATGTCGGGGCCCGAGTGGCCAGAAGAACCGCGCCGAGGACATCGCCCGCCATGCCATGAGCCGCCCGGGCCAGACAGTCCGCACTCGCCGGGGCCACCACCACCGCGTCTGCCGTGGCGGCCAGATCCAGATGGCTCATTCTTCCTCCCTCTCCTTCTTCCCACAACGAGGTATGGACCGGGCGGTGCGTCAAAGCCGCCAAGGTCAAAGCCGGCAGGAAACGTGCCCCATCGACGGTGAGGACCGCATGCACCTCCCAACCCTCGCGAACCATGGCACTGGCCAGATCGGCCGCCCGGAAGGCGGCGATGGAGCCGGTGACGCCCAGAACGATTCTCGGTTTTTTGGGATCAGCCATGGTGCAGGTTCAATCTCCGGCTGAGATAACGTTCCGCCCGGATGATGGCACGGAACTTGATCAAATCTTCCTCCATCGAACTGCTCAGAATGGTGTAGCGGTAGCTTTTCCAATCTGCCATCTCCGCATCCGCAGCCTGGATCCGTTTGGCAATCTGCTGGGCATTTTCCGTTCCCCGTCCCTGTAATCGGCGCCGCAACTCCTCCAAGTCGGGCGGCATGATGAAGATGTCCGCCAAGGCTTCCTGGATTTTTGCATCCCGGGAGCCCCGGATCTGCCGTGCCCCTTGCACGTCGATGTCGAGAAGGACATCCCGCCCGGCGGAGAGATGTTCCAGCACGGGTCCTTTCGGCGTCCCGTAGTAGTGGCCGTAGACATCGGCATGCTCCAACATCTCCCCGTTTTTCATTTTTTTCTCAAACTCCGCCTTGGATAAAAAGAAGTAGTCTACCCCGTCCTGCTCCCCGGGCCTCTGGGGTCGGGTGGTGCAACTGACCGAATAGACGAGGTCGGGCGTTTGCCGGACGTTGGTGCAAAGGGTGGTCTTGCCTGTTCCCGAGGGAGCGGAAACCACGAACAAAATTCCTGACCGGGTGAAATTATTCAAGATTGGCCGCCTGTTCCCGGAGTTTTTCCAACTCCGATTTGAATGCAATCGCCAAACGCGTCAACCCCAGGTCGCCGGATTTGGATCCCACCGTGTTCACTTCCCGCTGAAGCTCCTGAATGATGAACTCGAGATTTCTTCCTCCGGGCGCGCGTTTCGCGGTCAGCCCTTGCGCCTCGGCCAGGTGGGCCCGGATCCGCCCCAACTCCTCGGTCACATCCCCCCGGTCCGCCGCCGCCACCACCTCCCGGGCCACCCTTTCCGGCTCCAAATGCAACCCGGTCTCGCCCGCGATCTCCTGCAACCTCTCCCGGAACCGATCCCCCTGCTTTTTTCGCATGTCTGCGGCCGCTTTCTCCATCTGCGCACGGACCGCCTCCATCTTTTGCAAATGCCCCCGGAGATGGCGGACCATGCGGACTCCTTCCCGCTCACGGGATTCCACCATGCGCTTCAGAGCCCCTTTGACCCCCACCAGGATTTTTCGGTCTTCCGTTGTGGCGACCCCCAACTCGCTGTTGACCACCACCCCGGGTAGACCCAGAAGGTCCGACCAAACCGGACCACCTTCGACCCCCAGTTTTTTTCCCGCCGAGCGCAGTTGCCGGGCATAGAGGGCCGCCTTCTTCAGATCCAGACTACGTCCGTTTTGCACGGGATTTGTCTCGAGATGCAGGGCCACGGTTACCTTGCCGCGGGTTACCGACTCCGCCACTTCCTCCCGGATCTGTCTTTCGATCCGGGCCAGTTCTCCCGGGGTGTAAACGAGGATCTCCAACCCCCGTTTATTGACGGAACTGACCTCGATCCGGATCCGGGCATGCCGAATGGGTACCTGGACGGAGCCAAAGCCGGTCATGCTACGCATGGACAAATCCTATCGGGAAAACACCCGCGGTTCAAAACCCAAACAGCTTCAGCGCGCTCTGAATCGGGGCGGTCACCGGGGCGGTGGCCCCGCCGGTGGCTCCGTCCGCCCCCTGCAAAATTCCCGAGGGGGCGTTGAGGAGAAGATTGATGCCCGCTTCGGCCAACATTTTGCCGATATCCATCTGAACATTCGGATCACCCAAGGTGCCGGTGATACGCGCATCACCGGGAATTTTAGTGTAGTAATCGTTGCTTCTTCCGATCAGCTGGGTCATTGCCCCCTGAAGTTGTCCGCTGCTTTGCATCGCCTCCTTGGTCAGACCAAACTGTAGTTTGAAATCCATGGCTTGGGTGAACCAATTAAGCCACCCTTGAAGGGTGGCAGAGAGGGCGCTCCCCACCACCTGCAGGTTTGGCACCGTGACTTTCTCGCCTTGGATCTGGAAATCCGATCCCAGGTCGTTGATTTGGCTGGTAGCGATGTAGCTCGAACCGAGGAGTCCCCCGATTTTTTGCAAAGTTTGGGCAAGAGAGGGAAGATTTTCCAAGTGGGCCTGATACAGGCGAAAACTTCCTTGGCCAACAAGGCTTCTCCGCAAATCTTCCAGGGAGGGGCCTTCGGATTGGGCGGAAAGCTGCAGGTCCGCCCAACCTCCAATCGGCCCCCGGGCATCATGAATGGCATTTCCCAGGATGGCCCCGAGGGGAAACTTGCTGATTGCCACCTGAGCCTTCAACGCCTTGCCGGTTCCCGCACTCACCACGGAAGCGCTGATCGCCCCCCCCTGAACCTGCACGACCGCAGGCTCCAGCTGAATTTCCTCCGGCCCAAAAAGGAATTTGGGAATTTTCACCGGCCCAACTTCCGCCTCCTGGACAATGATTTTTTGCAGGGCCACTGACAGATCGATTCTCCACGGTGAGGAAGGATTCGTTTTGGGGTCCGTAGAGACATCCTGCCAGACCTGCGTCTGGGCCAAGAGACCGCGCAAATCCAAAATCCCGCCTTTGACTTGGGCCCGCACGGAACCCGGACTCCAATGGAGAAAGGGCAGGAAAACCGGGTCATCGCCAAAATCAGGAAATAGAATCGTGACATCCTGCAGACCCAATCCCTCGCTACGTTCGTCATACTCAAAGGCACCACTGATCCGCAGGGAGGCGGGGGGCAGCTTGACGTTTTCCATCAGGCGAACATCCACGAGGGTCAGATCCGCCTCCCCGCTTCCCCCGTGCTCCCCGGGTTCCCAAAACCCGTTACCCAGCACCACGTCCCCATCCAGCCAGCGGACCGGACTCAACCAAGGCGCGGAAAGTGCCTGCATCCAACCCTCGGAGATTCGACCCCCTTCCCAAGCAATCGCCCCCTTTTTCGCCCATGCGATTTTCTGGAGCTCCAGATTTCCCTTGTCCCCGGAGGCCACCAAGTGCCCCTCAGTCAAGGCTTGGAGCCCATCCTGCCAATCCAGAATTCCTTGGCTCTTAAGGCCCAACCCACTCAGTCCGCCGATTTTCGGCAACTGGGCCTG
>Ga0214917_10000631_pt1 | contig 45824 bp, 62 predicted proteins | sample LL_1208_BB_MetaG_FD_177983 | JGI IMG/M metagenome (GOLD analysis project Ga0214917, IMG submission 177983) | Freshwater microbial communities from Lake Lanier, Atlanta, Georgia, United States - LL_1208_BB | ecosystem: Environmental > Aquatic > Freshwater > Lake | place: USA: Georgia | collected... | reverse complement strand
TTACACTGGTATCAAATGTAGCAGAAGCACCATTAACTGCTGATTCATCCCAAACATCTGTTTCTTTACCAAATTGAAATGTATTGAAAAATATTGTTTCCTGTGTTTGAACTTTGAGACGACCTTTAGTGTCTATGCTGGAAATAACACCTGATCCTTCACCTGACCCCACTAGGTTAACATTGGCACGAAGAACAGGTTCTCCAACGGCATTATATTCCATAGCCTTATGGACGTTTAGGAGGTTGCTCTCCTGAGGATGAACGTAGTTAGAGCCTGTGTTTAGATAACGATCGACTGGCATTAAAATTAATCAGCATCTAATATAGTTACAGTGCTGGCACCAGAAGAACACAATACAGCAACATGTGTTCCTGTGGTCATATTAAAATCCAAATAACTGTTTGCAGGTAAAACAAGACTACTTGTTGTTGCTACTACTGTGCTTGTTCCAAATGCCATAAAATGTGGTGTAGCACCTACAAGCACAGTGATTCTTCTTGCTGTTACAGCAGTTACAGAACTGGCAGCGCCAGTTGCTAAAGTTGTAAATTTTGCTGTTCCTGTGTTGGTATATGGTGTTAAATATCTACTCATGATTTATCCTTTATCTTCTGCCTGATATCCCGGAAATAGGCTCACTGTATTTGATCTCATATCAGCAGGATTCTTAGGACCATTCCATCCTCCCCCTGCATCTACTGTTACACTGTCAATGCTGGCTATTTTTTCTGCAGGACTGTTGTTGTACATTTGTTCGTGTTCTTGACTTAGCAGATCAAAGATATGTTTAAAACGATTAGAGTCAACACCCGTAACAATAGGATCATCACTTGTAGAACTATTTCCACAATCAATTTGATCTATAAGATCTAAAACTCCTCTAATTATATCGGTTGCTCTCATGATTAGTTATTTACCGTTAAAACAATCGCTCAATGCTGATAAAATTCTTTAGGTAACTTGGACCAATCATCAGGGTGATTCTGTAAAAACGATTGTTTGTAATATCGTTTACTATATACTGACTACCGTCACCGGCATTTGGAAAATGATATCCAAACCAGGATCCGCTGGGAGTTGTGTTATATGTGACAGCACTGGTTGTTGCGTTGCCGCCCACACCATTCACATAACCAAATGTGGCACTAATGTGAGCCTGAAATGAGCCTGAGACAGCAGCAACGCTTAATCCTCTGTTACCTGATGTTGTCACCGTGGCTTTAATATTGTCTAATGTTACAAACTGTCCAGCATCCACATAGCCGGACATTGATTTAATGTCTGACACTGTTGGAGTAATATCAATCATGTTCCCTGTGGGCGCCGATGTTAGTGTTCCTGAATGTGTCCAACTGCTTGAAGTATCTGTAGATAAAGTATAATGACTTCCATTACTCCAAGTAGCAAATAATCCAAATATAGTATAACTGGTTAGTGAATTTTGGACCACTTTTATCACAGATGGAGCAAAACTATTGCTACCTAATGCTGTATTTCTACTAGCAGATCCGTCACCGTAAAATCCATTTTTATTTGATTGGCCATTTGAAGTTTTAAAATATAACTCTGTAACTTGATTCTGGTAGGACTCTGTGTTGTATCCATTGTGAGCAACTATTCTCATATAAAGCGTAGTCCCCTCATTAACTGTAGTCCAAGTTCCTAAATTTACCCAGGACGAATTATTCCCTGTTTGTGGAATACTAAAACTTGTAGAACCTCCTGAATCGCCCTTGGGCCCAGTTAATCCTGTATCTCCCTTAGGTCCCTGTGCTCCAGTATCACCTTTCAATCCCTGTAATCCTTGAGGACCTACGTCACCTTTATCACCTTTAGGTCCCTGTGCTCCAGTATCACCTTTAGGTCCTTGTGCGCCAGTGTCACCTTTGGGGCCCTGTAGGCCATTAACTCCAGGTTCGCCTTTTTCTCCCTGAGGTCCAGGTTCACCCTTTTCTCCCTGAGGTCCAGGTTCACCCTTTTCTCCCTGAGGTCCTTGATCTCCCTGTGGACCAGTTTGTCCGGGCGTGATTTGTTGATCTGCTAAGTGATGTCTTAGAAAATAATCTCTTGCATATATTATTGATTCATCACTCATTCGTACAATCTCCAAGTTGATCCATTCCAAAATAGTCCTAAACTATCGCCATTTACATTCACTACAGTGTTAGCGGCTGAACCCATTATTGTGTTACCGTTTCTGTTTATCGTAAGGTTATTGCTACTAAAACTACCTCCTGCATCAGCAAAGAACACCGCATCTCCTATGCTTGGGCTCGGCGGCAAATCAACAGTCACCGCTGTAGCAGTAGTGCTCACTCCATATCTTGTGTTAACTGTGGCAGTAAAAGAGGCAGCGACTACATTAAATTTAGGTTCTGCTGAGACAACATAGGCTGTAGTTTGTACGGTTGAATCTGGAAATACAATATTTCCGCTGTTGTTGAAGGTCCAAATTTTAGCATTAGTACCAGTGCTGGCAATGACTTCAATATTGCTTCCATTACCCTTGATTTTTATCTTAGTATGTTGTCCTGCTTCTAACCATAAATTTCCTTGATTAGCCGCTGCTGCTCTTGCCTTTAATTTTAAAGTCCAGTCAGACGAACAAGTTATAATATGATTACCGCTGCTTACATTAAAAAAATCGACTACACCGCTATCATCTTCAAATTGATTACCGTTTAATAATACCCTGCCTAGTGTGTCAATGTCTCCTCCAAACTTACCACCGCTGGACACCACGAGCCATCCAGGATAATCTGTGTTTAATCCGCCGTTGTTATTAGGCAATGTACTACCCACAAACAAACTACCTTCTAATTGAACGCTCATTGTACCAGCACCATTGGCACCAAATGTAAACAATGCGTTAGATACTGTATTTGTCGATCTATAAGCACCAGCTTTGTTTATGATGCCGGTGCCATCAGCACTGCCTGCGGTCCAATAATTTAGACCCGACCCTCCGTCAACACTAATACTACTGTTGTTTATATTGTAACCTTGAAAGGTTGGCATCTGCGTCAATGCCAGTACTGGTCCAGATCCCGAGTAACTATATACGCTGTTACCTTGTATTTGAAGTGTATTACCACCTAGTGTAATGTTTAAGGTTTTATTAGTGAATGTAGTTGTTGAATTTGGTGTAACTCCTCCGCCGACAATATTACCGTCTATTGTAACGTCGCCGGCTGGAGTTACACTTAATGCTTTATTACCAATATAAATTGTACTTGTACCCACATATAAATGGCGCCATTGATAACTGCTGTTACCAAGATCGTATACTAGATTACCGCTAGGAATTATTGATCCTTGTGGAGAGGTACCTAACCATTTTTCTCCATCATAGGTATAAATGATGTTATTGGTTCCGGTATATACTGTTCCAGTTGAAGGATTTGATGGGAAATCTAAAGGCATCTTTTTATCCTAATTTTTATATTTACCTTAATCAAGGCACCATCAAAACAGCCGTTTGATCTGTTCTTAGAGCGGCTGTATTTGATCCTCCATAAGGGTTTGCAAATTGAAAACGTTGTAGATTAGCAGTGGGTCTTGTAAAATTACCAGTATATATGCCCAATCCTTTTACTGCTCTTAGGTTAGTTATATAACCGTAAAAACAGTCATTAGTAGCAGCGGTTGTGCCTTGTTTGCCTATATAGACTGTGCCGCTGCTGCTGGTTATTGAATAAGCAAATGCATTACCTGAAGGATTTAAAACATTCCCATTATAATAACAATAAATTTGTCCACTTATTCTAACAATAGCCCAATGAATCCATTGCCTATAAAATAAACTATCAGATATACCACCCAGCGTAAAAGTATTAGATCCATTTTTGACTAATACATTGACTGTGCCTAGTCCTGTATCTTGAAAACTAAGACCAAGGTCTGTTGTGCCTGAAGTTTCATACCAAAAAATACCTGGAGTAGGTCTAGTATTATATTGAGCATAACTAAACCATTCTACAGTGAAATCTCCTGAGTCAAAGGCAAATCTGGTGGTTCCTGCGTATGTTCCAAAACTAGTAGTTTTGCCATTAAAATAATAACTACCACTACCATTTGTTACATACGGACTAGAACGACTGTTTCTAACTGCTGTATTCGAGGATTTAGTCATAGGATCGTGGAACGGTGTTGAATCAGATGATTCAACAACACCTGCTCTTACAGATAAGGTAGCCTTACCCGCAGTATCTACAAAAGTTTGATTGGCTCTTGCAAGTAGCAACATATCAGAATTTACATTAAGTCCTAAAGATAATTTTGGAACAACTATGGTAGCACTGTTGACGTCATAAAGGCTAGCACCAGGACTTAGGCTAAGGTTATATAGATTTCCTATTAGATTATTTGTAGTTCCTAGTCCTAGATTATTTCTCCAACTTCCTAATATGCTGAAAGCATAGGCATAATTTACAGGACTATAAATTTGCCCTGAAGGGCTTTGATATCCATTTACCCAAGCAGTTACATTGTTAGTAGCAGATTTAACAATTGCCACATGGTACCAATCATTTTGTTGCCAAGTTTGGCTGGGTATAGCACCGCTTGGTATGGTCATAGCAGCATTGGTAATTAGATAATTATTCAAATTAACACTGGTTGCCTGATGTATTACCACAGGTGCGCCCAAAAAGTTTATTCCTCCTAGAATAGCCTGTCCGTTTAAGTGAACTATGCCTTCATCAAATTGTGTATTTGTATGTTTTACCCAATATTCAATTGTCATCGGGCCGCTATAAATTCCTAATCCTGAAATATTCATAGACGACATTAAAGAGGTATCACCTGGATTCAGCGTAGATCCGGCATTTTTGCCAAATACTAAACTTTGACTTGTTGCTAAATTACCTCTATATCCTGCAATGGCTTCTGCACCAACCAGCACTGTTTGTGAAATACCAGCCATTAAACAATTCCTGTTCCGCTAATAAACCAAATATTATTTTCAACATTTAAAATTGTAATCATACCAGATGATAAAAGTTGTCTATTTCCCGTTTCATCAGCACCTGCTAGTATTAAGGTAACACCCGATCCTGTAGTAATATTAACTGTGCCTGCACCTTTTTGTATCACTGTCACAGCAGTTCCTATAGGAAAGTTAACGCTGGCATAACTAGGGATTACAATAGTTTGGCTGGTAGCGGTAACACAATAGATATGTTTTCCTTGATCGTTCAAAGTCAAAGTGTAACTTGCAGTATTATCTATTCTTATTTGAGGTATAACCAAATAACCTACTTGTGTTGTGCTTGTCGTTCCGTTGACAGCACTTCCTCTAACTGTTCCACCATTAACATTGGTTGCAGTGGTTGCTAATGCACTGGTAACAGCAAAAGTCGCAGTGCCTGTAAAGGCAAATGTTTGAAGGCTACTATCAGGAAATACTATGCCTGTACCCTTGACATAATAATCACCTGCTTCTATTCCACCAAATGTCCCTGTGTAGGTACCAGTAGTAACATTATTAAATGCAGTTGAAAAATATTGTAATCTATTAGTTTGACTATCACTTATCAATCCTGCAGATGTATCAGCGCCGTTATAATATCTAAATCTTAATCCTATGTCATAGCCGTCACTGAACGTCCAAGTGCTTCCTGTAGTTGGAGCATGTAAATCAATTAGATTATCTGTAAAGGAAACATTGCCTTGTAAAAAGGCTCCATTTGTCACTGTCAGTGTGGCAAATGTAACAGTACTGGTTGTATTCAACGCCTGATTGGCACCAGGTCCCTGTGGCCCCTGTGGTCCTACAGGGCCATAAATTGCAGCGCCGTTAAATGTCAAAGTATTAAATGCGTTTACGGATAATGTGCTTGTTCCTAGATAAACCGTGTTAGCATATACATTATTCCACAATTTTAAATTACTACCAATATCAACTGTGGATGAAAGCCTTGGTAAAATACTTGTGTCCACTGCCAGTAAATTTGTTCCGCCGCCTGACCCACCGCTACCTACTACCTGAACCCAGCCCCCATCATAATAAACATATAGTGCGCCAGAGTCAGTATCAAACCAAGTTGTTCCAGTGTTGAAAAAACTTGGAGGATCAGCGGAAACCACTGTATTTGCAACCACCACGCCATTTATTGTAAGACTTTTTGTAACCGTGTTCAAACTAATTATATTATCTTTTAAAACAAGCCCATTATCCAAATAAAGCCTAGACCAACTTGTAGCAGTATTACCAAGATTATACACATTTTCCGCAGCAGGAAGTATGTCATAAAATTGACTAGAACTAGTGACTGAGATATTATTCAAAAATGCAAAGTTAGCATTGACCTTATTGAAAGCGGTCCTAATACTGTCACCATCACCTGCGTTAGCGGAAGATCCTGTATTGATATATGTAATAGGCATAATTATTCCAAAAAATCTGGGTAGACTCCTTATTTAGTTGCAATTTAAACATATTGATGCTACACTTACTAGATTATTCAGCACTAAATAATTTTTGAAATGACTTGTCTTATTCTAAATGCAGATGCAGCACCTATCAGTCTTGTTCCATTGAGCACAATAAGTTGGGAAGAATCCATTAAGTACATGGTTTCTGAAAAAGCCACCGTGTTGGAATGGTATCAAGATTGGATCGTTCGTAGTCCTAATTGGAGTACGCAGGTCCCTGCGGTTATGATATTAAAAGAATATCAAAAAAAGAAAACAGGTGTACGTTACAGCAAGCAAAATGTTTTTCTTCGTGATCAGTATCACTGTCAATATTGCGGAGTTAATGTTAATAAACGTACTGCGACCCTAGATCATATTCTACCTATTAGTCACGGTGGTAAGACTCAATGGGAAAATACCTGTTGCAGTTGTATGGAATGTAACAGCAAAAAGGGCAACAATAAAAAAATTAAACCAAAAATAAAGCCCTATAAGCCTAGTTACTTTGAACTTGCAGAAAAAAGAAAAAAGATGCATTGGGATTATCTACATCCAAGTTGGAAGGACTATATAGGATAAAAGGCCCTTAGAGGGCCTTTTTTATTTGTCTCTATAAACTATACGGCCACGAGTCAAATCGTATGGACTCATTTCTATCTTTACTCTATCGCCTGTTAATATTTGAATTTTGTTCTGGCGCATCTTTCCGCTTATATGACCAAGTACCACAGGTCCTTGTTCTAACTTTACCCTAAACATTGCGTTAGGCAAAACTTCTTGGACCTGTCCGTCCATACTGATTACATCATCTTTTGACACTTAAGTTTCTTCTCCTTTTAATCCTTTTAATACAAGTTCTTTAGCCCGTTTATCTAATTCGCGCTGCTCTTCCTGAAACATCTTTTCTACCCATGTGGTTAAAATCTCTACAACAGCCTTTTCACCATCTTCGGTAAAATGGCAGTATCTTGCCCCGATCTCAGAATAATAAAAATATCTACGATCCTTGGCTAATTCTGCAATACTGCCGTATAGAATATTCTTTAATGCTGCTTTGTCCAATTTACAGTTTTTCCCCTGCTTTAAATCCGCGGAACCGTAGGAAACGTGGAAACCTAAGCGAGTAAGAACCATCTTGATTTTGAGTAATTGCATCTGCTCTAACCTCTACTACTTGACCAGGTAGCGTATCACGCCCTGTCCAAAATGTATCACGGTCAGAATCACTAAAACCCGAACCACAATTAACTCGGATTGCCTTGTTGTCATCCACACCTTCCAAGACCAATGCACCAAGTTTGCCCACGTTCCTTCCCGTACCTTCTTCAACTTCAACGACTTGTAATGATACTTCGATGAAAGGTTTTTGTTTAAGCCACGAAGTTGATCTCTTACATTCATATTTGGCATCCGGATCCTTAATCATGATGCCTTCAAATCCTTGTTCAATGGCATCTTTGTTAAATTGTTTAAATTGAAGTTCACCTACATAACTATCTAGATCAACTTCTTCCTGTGGAATAATGTCAATGCTACCTATTTTATCAAAGATCTTACGCATACCTTTGAGTAGGTTAGTTCTACGTCGTTGCCCTAAAACACTAGTTCCCTCTTGAAACTCACTAAGAGGCAGAATATCAAACAGCATTAATCTAGCATCGTTCGCTTGTACATTATCTTTACGATGCACCTGTTTCATTAATGCTTGAAAACTGGAACTTACTACCTCACCATCAAGCACCATAGGTCGCTCGATGAGATCAATATTGGCCAAGATGCTGTCAGTGATGTGAGTAAAGTTTTCCAAAACTTTGCCATTTCTACTATATTGTGTTACAGTTCGGTTAAGTGGATCAACAATGGTAATCACTCTGACACCATCAAGTTTAGGTTCAAGAAGTTTTTTACCTGCTATTTTCTTTTCGTGGTTAGCGCCATCGTGAGCAAGCATACACTCAAACACAGGCACAGCGTCTTTTTTAATTTTGTTTACAGTTTTTTCGCTTACACCGCAGCGTAGGTCTTTAATTAGAATACGACGATACCAACCGTTCCATTGTGACTTTGTACTGGCAGATAAGGCTAATTCAATTGCTTCTCGTGCTGCATCTCCTGTGAGTTGACGAGTTCTGAGTAACTCAAGCAATTGCTTAAATGCATCCCAAGGTAATCCTTGTCCATCTGGGCCACCATGTGAAGGAACCTTTTTAACCCCAAAGGTAATAAATGGACTTAGAGCATACCTAAATCCTTCAAACAACTCTTGATTATCTTGTTCTGCTTGATGCTCTAAAATAGCCTCTTTGTTCAAGCGGCTTGAGTGAGTTTCTAAAGCACTAATTACACTTTGACATGGATCTTTCATGTTTACCAATACCGTGTTGTTAATAGTATCAGTATTATACAAAGAAAATGAATTTTTGTCAAGCATTAAACGGAAAAACTTGATCCGCAACCGCAGGTAGTTGTGGCATTAGGGTTACGGATTACAAACTGACTGCCCGAAATATCGTCTTTATAGTCAATTTCTGCATTTTCCAAATAGGTCATACTCATAGCGTCTACCAGCACCTTGTACGAACCCAAAGCAAATTCCCAATCATCATCTGCTTGATCTTCATCAAAAGTGAATCCATACTGGAACCCGCTACAACCTCCACCTTGAACATATGTACGCAGTTTAAGATTTGGATTACCTTCTTCATCAAGTAATTCGGTGATTTTTATTCTTGCTGATTCACTAATATTGATCATACAATTATTTATAGCCTATAAATAATCACATAGACAAATGGAGGCAATGATGTTTGATATAGCCGTAGGTATATTAATAGGTGCTTTTATCGGATGGCATATTCCAGAACCTATGTGGGCTAAAATAGTCAAGCAGAAAATAAAGGATTGGTTAGATAAGCAAGATAGTAAACCGATTGTATGACCAAGGCGTTATACATAAAAAGGAGATTGAAATGAAAACTTTTATTGCAGCATTAACCTTAACAGCCAGTAGCGTTGTAATGGCGAGCCCTCATAATCATGGTCATAGACATTACGGACATAGGCATTGGCATAGTCCTCCTGTTCATCACTGGGTAGTTCCTGCGTTAATTGGTGGGGCTGTAGTATATGCTGCTACCCGTCCAGATCCTGTTATTGTTCAACAACCAGTTATCATACAGCAGCCGTTACAGCCAAATCAGGTAATTATAGACGGTGTCGTATATACAAAACAAATTATGATAGTTAATGGTATTCAACAAGAAGTTTTAGTGAGGCAATAAAATGGCGTATTCAGCACAGGTAATTGATCACTATGAAAATCCCAGAAACGTAGGTAGTTTTGATAAATCTGATAGAGCCGTTGGTACCGGTATGGTTGGGGCTCCTGCTTGCGGCGATGTTATGAAATTACAGATCAAAGTAGAAAATGGGGTAATAACCGACGCCAAATTTAAAACATATGGTTGTGGATCAGCCATTGCCAGTAGTTCGCTTGTTACTGAGTGGGTTAAGGGCAAAACTCTTGATCAAGCGGCGGTGATAAAAAATACGCATATAGCAGAAGAATTAGCTCTACCTCCTGTTAAAATACACTGTTCCATATTAGCCGAAGATGCGATTAAAGCCGCTATAGAAGACTATAAGAAAAAACATGATCTCACTAACTGAACGTGCTGCCGAAAAGGTAAAAAGCAATTTAGAACGTCGTGGCAAGGGTATTGGAATCAGGGTTGGAGTAAAGACTACAGGTTGTAGTGGATTGGCATATGTATTAGAATATGTAGATTCTTCCCCGGTAACTAGGGATCAATTTTTTTATGTAAGCAACGGAGTGAAAGTTTATGTAGATGGTAAGAGTTTAGTCTATGTTGATGGATTAGAAATGGATTGGGTCAAACAAGGACTAAATGAGGGTTTTGAATTTAAAAATCCAAACGAAAAAGCCAAGTGCGGTTGCGGAGAAAGTTTTAATGTATAGCCCATGGACAAGGGACAATACTAAAGATTTCATCCATCGTGTTGAGAGCCGTATTGAAGATTTAAATTATTATCTAAAACGCACAGTGGAATGGTGCGAAAATAATGGTGTTTTTGAAAACAAACGTATATTGATGTGCTGTCTAATTAGTTGTATTTGGGTCAGCAGTATGAGAGAAGAAGAAATTAGTTTCAAAGAAATTGTAGAAATTATAGGCTTAGAAGAATTTGAAGATAGCAATCTTGATAAAGTTTATGATATTTGTCAAGAATTTCGAAACCTAGAACATGAAGAAATATTAGAAATGTTAATTTCAAAAAGTGCAAATTGGAACGGTTATTTTCCGTCGTAGTCTTTTACAGGACCGCCATGGATGGTACTTTTCATTTTCTTGCCCTTAAGCCTTACACCAGATCCTTTTTTTCCTTGTACACCCGTACCAGCGGTATGATCACTGTCGTGTTTTAGCAAACCTCTACTAACACACTGGCTATATCTTACATTACTAAGGCGTGATTTACCTACAGAACATTGACTGGCCGTAGGTGCAGCCATTTTTTCTAATAATTCTTTTATACGCATCAAATTATTTATTTGAACAATATCAAACTCATTATTACAGTTTGAGCACAAAACCCTAGACAAATAGTTGCGATATATAAAAAATTTCGTTCAATTAAACTTTTGAAAAATAAAGTTATTAATCCGCTCCAGACAAATATCATTAAATCCACTGATGGAAGTTTATCATTTTGAGCAAGCAGCACAGATAGTAAAGTGGGAATGCTGGCCAAATGAAGTAATACAATGGTTAACCATCCAAGAGTATGGGCACTGATGTGACCTAGATGTTCCTTAAGCCAATTCCAAATTGATTCAGGAAAATGTTGAACATAGGATAAAAGTTTTTCTAAAAATGTCATGGTCAATCCTTACTTATAAAAAATATGCCTACCAATTTTTGCCACTCGCTGTTTTTTCCACCCTGGATTAATATAATCAGCATGAAAGTATAAAGCGTCATGTAGACTGGGCAGTCTAAACCCTTCTAATAAAACTCTTTTGGCAACTTCCATACTTTCATCGTAGACATCTTTGTGCTTAGGGACAAATTTTCCAGATCTATCGCATACCCAACTAAACTGACAAAGCACCTTATCGTAAAATACATTTTTTTGATATACAACTTTACAGATATCGCCAGGAAACTGCCCATCACTATTGGCACGGTTAATAGTGACCTGTGCCACTGCGACCTTGCCCTCAAAAGGTTCTGCTCCTGCTTCATGGTAGATATTTCTAGCCAAACAGGTTAATTGACGTTCTCTAACTTTAGAAGTGATTTGACTAGCTTCAACTTCTTCTATTGAACTAAATTTTTTATCAATTGCCCATGCTAATATTTCATAAACTAGAAACAATCCTATAACCATCAAAATTATTCCTAGGCAACTTTTAATTTTACTAGTTGTACTATCCCTAACAGCAGTAATTTCAGTCATAATGACCTCCTTTCTTTCAAAGGGTAAGATAATTTATACAAAAAGACTAGTTTAAACTAATAATTGGGAAAAAACAAGCAATTTTGGTTACTTTGTGCCAATTATCATAAATCTTTTGAAAGACCAATCTGGGTATTTAAATTCATTTTCACCAACATAATCAACACCTTGCATTTTGAAAGTATGGCAAAAATCATTTAAACTTGAAAATTTGAATATATGATCTGCATGATCCATGTCTGCTCCCTGAAGAGCAACTAATTTATTTTTTGGAATATTTTCCCACCAATCTAAACTATCAAAATGTTCTGTACTTGTATTAATTATTAAATCAGCCCAGTCTATGAATTCATGTTTTTTATTACAATCATGAGTGTATGCTTTGAACTTCCAATCTTGCCACTTCCAGTTTTCATTTAAGGCGTCTGCAAGGGGTTCACACGTAGGATCAATATCTAAACTTTTTATCTGCTTTATTTCTAAATTACCTCTTGACAGTAACAAGAAAGAGGTTAAACCAAGCCATCCACCTAAAACCAAAATGTTTTCTATTCCTGAATATACTTTTTCTAAATTTTCACATAGCCATATTTTGCTACCTATCTGTCCGCTACTAAAAGCATCCTTGTCAATTGTCAAGATTTTTTCAGACATTTTTTCTCAAATCCTTTAAACTTATAGTAAAAATATTTTCTTTCTTTTTCTTAGTACTTACGGGAACCTTATGCTTTTTAGCATTACCCCAATTTCCTGTGTCTTTATAGTGATAATCAAAAGTAAAATCTAAAGAAGCAGCAAGTAATTTTTCTTCATCCAATAGATCCCAAAACTCTTGATCTGATCTTCCAGAAACAATATCCCAGCCAGGCTTCGCTAATATTCTCGCTCTCTTGGCTGTGTTACTCATCATCCTGCTGTAATCTTGGGCATAGAAAGGTCCAAGTCTATCAGAAGGTCTTGCATACATCATATCATCTGGGTTTTCAACATCTTGAATAAATTTAAATTTAAAATCTGCTTTCCATTTTCCTTTATTATCTATAGAAAATTTGAAAGTTGCCCAATAATAGGCAGGACCATATTGATATCCAAATTCTTTTAAATCAATTTCAGGATAAAAATATACCTCTGCATCATATCCTCCTCTACATCTCCAAAGTGTTCTAAAGAATGGCCACATTTCATTGACTAGATTGTCTGCGAATGGACTTAGATTTGGCCTAATAATCCTATAATCAAATTGTTCATATTCGATTTCTTTTATTAATTTAGGATCGTGTAAGGATATGTTATAGTGTGTTTTGGCCAATGCATCTCTAATTGGATATTGAAATGGTACTTCTGTGCAACCCGTCATTAGATCTAAAAACATATGAAAAGTTTTTACTCTAGTCATAACATGCGGTCCAGCCTTACCGAAGTCTTTTGTAATCCAATGCCCGTGATACTTATGATAACTGATATTGAACTTATGAGGGTTCTGCCCTATTATAGTTTCCGGTCCTAGTCCAAACCCTACACCTGCTCCTACGTTATTGATATTCATGTTCCTCATACGCCAAAGGAAGGTCATGCTATCTGCAAAATCTTGGAAATCTTCTGTAGGGAAACCAACTATCCAATTCGTAGCAGCGAAGATGCCTACTTTTTTACCATCTATAAAGTTCTGCTCCATTTCTGCTATGGTAACACCCTTATCCATATCATCTAGAACACGCTGACTACCGCTTTCTATACCATAGTTAAGCATGATACAGCCACCTGCTTTAAGGTCTTTAAAATATTCTAAATCCATACGACCATCACACCGTGCATAACCTGTCCAATTTATTTTTAACCCCTTGGCTTCCACTGCTTTACAAAATGCTCTTAGTTCTTTTAAATTGCCATTAACAAGACTGTCAATGAACCAAATCACATCTGTACCCTTATTATAATATAACCATTCAACTTCTGATATAAGATCAACGGCCTGTCTCTGTCGGTATTTGTAAAAATGAGTCTCTTCACAGAAAGTACACTTAGCGGTACATCCTCTACTAATTTCGCTGTTAACACCATTAGGGATATCGTATAAACTAAAATCTATGCTTTCGTAATCAGGCATAGGTAGCCCATTGATATTAATTCTTTGTTCTTCTGGCTGACTAATATACTGTGGTTGGTCATGTGTTATTCCATGTTCTAATTCATCTAGAATATTAAGCAAGGCCTGTTCACCTTCTCCATTGACTACATAATCATAATAAGGATGAATTTGAAACCAATTTTTCTGTACATTACTACCACCTACAGCAATTTTGATATGAGGTGCTTTGCGTTTAATTTCTTGACACATCCATTTAGTAGGTTCTTCGCTTATATAATAAACTGTGAATCCTACTAAATCTGGTTTCATATCTATGATTTCATCTACTGCTTTAGTTAACAAAGGCTCTAGAACAGGATGAATATCTTTCATATATGTAGCACCTAGCCAATGCCAACTGGCACTGGGATCCCATAACCTAAATGGTAATTTTTTATTAGGCAACCAATCATACTTGTATTCATTGTAGGCTCTAACATTTAGGTCTAGTATACTGGTTTCAAAGCCGGCAGTTTTAGCAATACCGCTCAGCCTAGCAAGGTTGAAAGGAGGGAACATTGGAGCCCATTCAGGGCATAATATTAAAACTAATTTGGTTTTTCTTGTCTTATAGTCTACATAAACAGGTGTAAGATTTTTTTGAACAGTTTTTTTAGCATAAGGACTTATTGCTGCCAACATTGCTTGATGTTTAGCATTTGCAATATCATCTGTAGGACGTTCTTTAATTTCAAGTTTATCTTTTGCTAAACCTTTTAAATTAAAGTCCATAGATATCCTTTTCTAAATACTGCATTTTTTGTAGAAGAATTTTTACACTTTGGCTTAGGTCAAATAAAGGTTGCCAATCTAATACGTCATATGTGGTCACTATGCTTTCTTGTTTTTCAATTTCATTTTCTATCTCCAGCATAATGTCATATCCATTCATATCAATTTGGATTTCATTAATAAGATCTTTGATACAAAATTCACTCTTATATGGAACAGTATATTTTTTATTAACGTGTTTTTCAATGTTTTCAAATAAAAATTTATATAAAAAAATAAGATCATTTAAACTAATAAATTTAAAAAACTTGTCAATGTCTACAATTACTCTTCTTTTATTTTTCGTTTCATGAATTAATATTTCCGGTTTAAAATCAAAGTCTTTAGATGACAACCTAACTGTATCATCTATATGTTGTCCTATATTGAAAATATAGGTTCTGAAAAAATCTCCAAAAATATATGGTAATTTTAAAACACAATAATTTATTCCCGATACGCTTAAAACTTTTTCTACACCCAATTTTGCAAAATCATATAAAGATTCATTTTTATCATAGATGCTATGAAACAAAAATAATTTAAAATTTTGCAGTTTTTTAATTGCAGCAATTACGTTTAGGGTTCCTTGATAAGTTTTTACACCAAAATTGTCTTTTTCATGTAGATTATGTAAATCTCTTTGATTACAAATATGAATAATATATTGTGGATTAATTGTTGATACTATTTCTTCTACTTGAAATGGGTCAGTAATATCACCTGTCAAGGTAAAAATTTCAAATTGATTCCAGAAAAGTTTTTTTAACTCAAACCCAATAAAGTTATTTGAATCTAATATAAGTAGCCTATCCATATTATCCATAAATATTTTTTTGAATATTTAACACAATGAGCAATGCTATAAAAATTTACATTGGCCCGGAGTTAAATCCACTTTTGGAATATAATCCGCACCATGATTTTCCTTTCATTGTTGAAAAACAAAAGTATATTTTTACTGAAACACCAGACACAGCAGATATAATTCCTGTAATAATTTCAAACGATTCAAACAGAACAATTGAAAAACAATTAGATTACATAGGTCCATGCGTAAAAGACAAGTATATAATTTTAATGATGCATACACATGGATCAGAAGTGACGAATCAAGAACAGTGGAATCAATATCATAAAGCAAATTGGATTCCGCATTGTAAGCAAGTTTATATTGTAGATATAAACATGAGCAACAAAAATGAAATATGTTACCAATATCATTTCAACTTAGAAAAAGCCTACTATCTAGATAATTTTAATTTTAAGAATAGACTCCATATAGGCCCTTGGGCCACACGCAAAATGTTTGCCTTAGATTCTCTTTTAGATCTATTTCAATCTAAGCCGCCGATGGAACTCAAAAAATTTTTAATTATGGGAAGAATAAGATCTGATGATCAAAGTCTAAGAAATCATTATAGAAAACAAATTCTTAACCTAGCCAATGACAAGGATTGTTATTGGAGTAATTGGGATCCCAATAATCCAGATCTATTAATGCCAGAAGATCCTATCTACAGGTCAAAGCAATATTTTTACGAAAACTTTATAGGGTGGCATCCAATTGCAAATAGATACTTTAGAAGCAGCTTTGTCAGCGTATTCGTTGAAACCATAGTGGATGCATCTAGAGAACAAACAAGCATATTATCTGAAAAGGTGTTTGATCCGTTAATCAAAGGACATTTTATACTACCATTTGGCTTTAAAGGATTGATTTACGAATTACTTGATTTTGGATTTAAATTACCAGATTGGATAGATTACGATTATGATAATATCGCAGAAACAGAATCAAGATTTAAAGCCTTTTTAACAAGTTTTAATAAAATAAGATCTATGGATTACCAAACACTTATTGATTTTTATCAAAGAGATAGGCATATTTTAGAGCATAACAGGTCTATATTCTATAATAAACCATATGATAGTCTATATGATAAGATTAAATTAAAGATTTCCTAGTATTACCATAATGGACGACACGCACCCCGTCTATTTTTTTAAGACTTCTCCAAGGATCTAATATTACACTGCCCTCTTGTATTTTAAAATAAAAAGTATCTTCTTTTATTTCAACTCCAGTTCCTTGGTAAGTTACAGCAGGATTATGAGCCATTAAAATAACAGCCTTACCTTCCCAATAATCTCCTGTGAGTGGATCTGCATAATGAACATTATGTCCCGCCTTTTCAACAAAAAACCCTACCAATTCACTATAACTTCCTATTGTATAAGGTACATAAGGTTTATATGCTCTACCATGTATTACAATAGGCAATCTACTGTTTATGCTTAATTTAATAAGACGTTTAGCAAGGTTATCTGCCTGTTTGTCTCTGCTTCCCATAATTGCCTGAAAGAGGTCATAGCCTAGATTTAGATTTTGACTAAGCCATCTTAGAGCAATATTATCTCTGGGATGGCAAGCACCTGCATCACCCAAGCCTGCTGTCATATACCTAGGTCCTGTAATTCTTTGAGTACTAGTTTTAAGAGCATCTGTAACAATGTCAACATTGATATTACCCGATTTCTCTGCAACATCTTGTATCATGTTTACTAGTCCAATTTTGGCACTGATAAATGTATTGTAAAATATTTTTATACATTCTGCTTCATCCCATGTTCCTACATTAATTTTAGGATCGTTTTTCATTAGAGGTTCATAAAAATCTATCAGTTGTTTAGCATCGCCTGTGATTGATCCATCTTCTGTACCAATTATCAAGCATTCCGGATTGATCATATCCCATTTAACACTGCCCATGGCAATTAGATAAGGATTATATATAAATCTAGCATTGTTGATTAAAGGTTCAAGTTCTCTACGAGTGGTTCCAGGTAATACAGTAGAGATTAATACAACCAATTGCTTTCTATTCACATGCTGATTTATTTCTTTGAGAACATCTTTTACTATTGTATAATCAAAATCTTTAGGTGGAAGGTCTGTAATAGGAGTAGAACCTCCATATTGAGGATCGTGTGGTGTAGGAACTGCAACAAAGATCATATCTCTATCACGCACAGCATCTTCTATTGAATTTTTTATTTGAAACGTTGCCAATACATTTTCAACATCATATCCTACTACGTCATAATAATCTGACATCACTTCTGCACATGGCAAACCTAATTTACCACAACCTATCATAGCAACTTTCATAAGTTCTCCTGTTCTATTTTTGTTATCCAAGCCTTGCCGAAATTTCTTTTCCTTTGGAAGTATATATTTTCGCAATATCTTTGAATTTCCATATCCTTATCATCATCAAAATCAAACTTATACTGCACTGGATTTTCTAATGAATTATCATTTTGAATCAAGCCCAAAAAATCAAAATTAAATGTTTCGATCTTTGGATACTCAGGCATTCTATAGTAATTAATAAAATATGTAGATTGAAATCGCACAAGTTCCTTTACAAATTCAACCTCTAAATCAAAATGCTCTAATAAAAACTTTTCTAAAAGATTAAACGTTTCATCATATTTGTTGTCAACGTGTATGTTGATCAAAGTACGATGCATGATATTCCAACCATGTATCTGAACACCATTAATAGGAGGATGGTTAATAGATCCTGTTGTCATCCAATTCTTATAATATCGTCTAACCTCACTCATTTCATATTTCAACCAATCATTACTGTCTATATAAGAGAAAAGTTTATTATAAAATTCTTCATAAGAAATTTTATATTTCTTATATAAAACTCTACTTATATAGGTAGTAATACCATTGATATGAAATGTATTAAGAAACCAACTAAACGCATGAGCATCTAACATTTGTTCGAAATTTAGATCCTTTGTTGATGTTACAACTGCAACACCCTCTTTCAATTCATCTTCATTGTTTGATCCACTCATATAATCGTAGACTATTTGAGACTTTAATTTATAAAGTTTACGCTGCATAAGATTCATCTCAGCATTTTCTAGAAGTTGTGCTTGATATATATTAATCCCTGTATGATTTCCTAGTTCAAACAATCTCCAAAAGTTTTTCTTCCATGACTCCAAAGTTTCACCTGGTAGACCGAGAATAATTTCAGTATAAACAGGAATATTATTTTTGTCACAAATTTCAAAAATTTCATTAATTTTATTAATTTCTAAATTTTTTCTTTTTATATTCTCTAAGACATCAACATCTAAACTTTGAACGCTTACAGTAAGTCCTTGATTGAACCCTGGTGCATTGATAAATTTTTTAACTATATCTACCACTTCTTCTTTTTGGTTCTTAGCCCAAGCAATACTAATGCCTTTTGGATAGCCATATTTTTCTTGTGTTTCTATAAGTTTATCTGCAATGAGTCCGTCACGTTCAGGAAATATACCAAAGTTGGCATTAGTGATACTTACATAACCACATTTATTTTTTCCTATCCATTCTATTTCTGCAAATACTCTTTCCAATCCAAATTTTTTAATTTTGTTATAGGTAAGACTTCCCCAATCGCAGAAAGTGCAGGCATAAGGGCAACCTCTATCTGTTTCTAGTGTTGCGTTCCATTCTACATCCGGAAATTGAGCCATTAGATTTTCAAAAATATTAATTAGATAGGGACTAGGAATATCTTCTAAGTTCTGAATCCTAGTTGGCGATCCTGTATCTATAGTTTGTCCATTTTGATTAATTAGTATACCGTTTATTTCTGCCAACTGACTTGGGTTTGTTAAATTTTCTATAACTTTCCTTATAGTGATCTCACCCTCTTGTTTGATCATAATGTCTATAAAAGGAAATTTTTCAAAAAAATTAGGATCTGTAATGGGGGGTTCAGGGCCACCAAAGATAATTATAACTTTGGGATTAACTTCTTTTAATTTTTTAGCAAGAGTATAATTATAGTTTTTATTCCAAATATATGTACTAAATCCAACAACATCACTATTGACAATTAATTTTAAACTATCTGATATGTTGTCTCTTTTCCAAACAAAGTTACCTAGTTTATAATTTTCCTGTATATAAGGTGACGTCTGCATATAGGCCCATAATACACCTGCACTATATGGCAAATAGTGTGCATTAAATTCTTTAGGACCTTGTTGAAAATTAGGTTGAACCCAACTGAAGATTTTCATAGATAAGAAACTAGATTTTTTAGATCACCGCCATAGAAAAATAAATCCCATTTTTTATTTACCAGCACCTCATAATTGTAATCTAAAGTATTCTTCATGTCTAAAATAATGTAATCTAATTCATTATCATACAAATTGCAAAGCCTTTCTGTTTCTTTAGCAATGGCATATAATCTATCCCAATCATCTTCAATACCATCGTATGATTCATCAATCCATTTACCGAATGTTAAAAATCCAAAACTCCTCAACAATTTTAACATATGAGGCCTGCCTTTTATAATATGCGGTTGCTTGATTAAAATAGGTTTCCACTCTTTTTCATGCCAACCAGGACTTTGTTCTTGCCATTGGAAAAAGAATGTAGAACTACACACATGAAAATAACTGTCTTTCATATAATCAACAGGTGTGTATTCCCATTTGGCATAGTTTGTATCAAATTCTTCAACATCAAGACAAATTGGTATTTTATCGTGTATCTGTTCTATGCCATTAAAAATTAAATCAAACACTTTACAATTTTTAGGTCTGTTGTAAAGTTCTTTCTGCTCAACAAATATTCTATTTAGATAATGATACCACCCTTCACTTTGATTAATTTGCCTAATAAAATCTGATTGTGCTCCGAGACTAAGATGTGCATGATCTATTAATCCTAATCCTGCCAGCATTGCAACGTATGCCGGTCTATGTAATCTCCATTCTCTATTTAAAGTATTGAACCTTTTAGATTTTACAGTTTTATCTGGCCTTAAAAGAAAATCTAAATATCCCTCTAGGTTCAGCACATTCATATGAGGACTATATAACACCTTTATCTTAAAAGGAAGATTATTGTCTTTTACATATCTTTCATTAACCTCGCTGATCATACTTGCACCACTGAGCAAGAAAATCTTGTCTATAGGTACTATTGGGTTAATTTGACACTGATGATAAAGAGGTTTTAGAATTGTTTCTGTCCAATATTCATTTTCATTATTAATAATCAAATAGGCTTTACCTGATATTAATTCTTGTAAAAGGTCTTGAGGCAGAATATCAAATATAGACCTATGAGCATCCCAATTATGCAATAACACACCAAGATTAATAAACCAAGGTTTACTCTTATCTATTTGTTCAAATCTCTCTACACTGAGACTAAATCCTGCCTGTTCTAAGCAGTTTCTTGCACAAAGATAAAAAAATGGCTCATGCTGATCAGATGCAGCGTTATGCCAAAGACCATCGCAACTCCAAGGTCCTCCATGAAGTTGTGAATGATAAGGTAATATGTCTAATGTTACAAGTTTTTTATTCATCTGTATAAGAACCAATCCTTTGATAATGCTGAAAAATTGTGGTTCCTTGCATGATGTCCTGATTATTTTCTAATAGACCTAAAATAAAGGGGTCTATCATGTTTCTGTCATTTAGGATTCTTGTTAGGTTTTGTCTATTCCTTAATACCTTTGGATATATAATTTGATAAATTTCATCTAAATCTTGAACTCTTGTCTTACTGAAATGATACAGAATCTTAGCCAATGCATCAAATCGTTGTGCTTCATCTTCTATTAGGTCGAAACTATAATCAAATAGTTCATCGTATAATTCAAAACCAAGATCTTGCAGTTTAGCATGATATCCTTTAATAGAAGAAACTACGAAAGGCTTTAGGCAGGTAATGGCCATAACCATTTTCTCTGATATTATTAAACTATCAACTGAAGACTCTGTTACAAGATGAATAAAACTTTTATGATATTGTTCAGGCAATAAACTACCCCAATTGCCTTCACTGACCATTTCATCAAATAAGATTAATCTTGGCGACCAGTAAGTCCAATTGTAATCGTTTAATAGTTCGGGAGCACGTCGTTCTTCGTTATAATGATAACAGTTCCATGAAATTGCGTTGGAGTCTATTAAATTGTATTTGGCAAGCAGGTCCATTTGATGACATCTATGCCTATGAGGTTTATTGTTTAAACTTCCAATATGATAATTAAATCCTGTGGGGGGTATAGTTGAAGGCCTATAACTGTTAAACCAATTTACCATACAATAAAATGGATAACTTATAACGTTCACTCTGCTATATCTTGGATCATTGACATCATGAAGAAGTTGGCTATTTTCAAAGGCACCATTTATAATATATAAAGGAATCTGCCTATCATTGACAAAGTCTACCAGTGTATTAAATCCTACCTTATCTCCAAAGTTTACATAATTCCACTCAAAATAGTTAAAAAAAACTATGGCCTCGGGTCTAAAGTTTGCATCTAAAAGTTGATTTTCAAAATCATCTGAATTCCTTGCACTTAAACCAAGTATCATTTGTCTATATTCCTAAAAAATAAATAACTGCTAATATAATATTTAGCAATGAAATTATTAACTGATAACCTAGTAGAAAACAATTTAATTTATGAGCCGGCTAATTCTGGCTCTGATACCTTTGTAAATTTTCCTACTGATATTAACCATAAGTTCTTATCTGAAGTTGAGTATATAATTGTTCATTACAAATATTTAGAAACTTGGACCACTGAAAGTGACATCTTTAAACATTTTAAGCCAGAAATAGTTGAAAAATTAAAAAATCAGCGATGTATTTTGTTTATAGATGTGAGTTTAGAAGGGTGGAGTCCAAAAAACAGTCCAATATCAATTTCTCTTCATCAAAGTTGTCGTAAAAATGGAATAGATCCACGTAAGATATATTACCTCACAGGCAATCATAGAGAAAGCACTTGTTACAGTGTTTATCTATATTCTAATTTTCCAAATCAAACTGATAATATTAATATTTGTCAAAACATTTTTATTTCTGAATTATCTAGATATCCCGGAGGTAAAATAACCTATGAAAAACATAAAGTTTTGACAGAAACACTGCATAATAATAAATTATTTCTACAACTCAGTAGACGTAATAGGTCATTTAGGGTAATGGCTAATCATCAATTATATTTGAATGAACTTGTACATTACGCAAATGTCAGTCAAGATAAACTAACTGAATATGAACAACAAGACATGCTACACGAATATTATAAAAGTCCATTTGTAGAAAAGGTATTTCATTTAGATGAAATAAAAAAATGGAATGATAATTGCTTGCCTTATATTGTAGATTATCCTGATTTTAATACTAATTGGGCCGCTGAGAATTACACTTTGAAATATCACGAAACTTTGTTTAGTATAGTTCTAGAGACCAATGCTGATACTGTAGGAGATACTAGTATGTTTCTAAGCGAAAAAACATTTAAGGCAATATCTAATAGGCATCCACTTATAATTTTTGGACATAAGGGGTCTAACCATTTTCTAAGAGACCTTGGATTGATGACATATGAAAAATACTTCGATATCCAAAAATTTGATAACATAAATGATAATTTTCTACGGTACAAAACAATATTAGAACAGGTAAAAGCCCTGTGTCAGCAACTTGTTAATCAATCTTTGAAAGAAAGAATTAATTGGAAATTTAAACATCAAGAAATTTTAGATCATAACTATGAACAAATTTTTGAAAGTGTTCATAGCAAGGAGGTCAGTAGGAAATTACATATGACAATAAAAAGTTATTTTGAAAGTAATTTCCATTCAGAATTTAATGTAAGTCCAAATCTATGAGATCAGAACTAGAAAATCTTAATTACGATTATTCTAACCCTTTTGAAGTGTTAGATATTTTTGAAAAGAAGTTGGCCAATTTTTTCGGCAGCAAATATTGTGTCCTAGTAGATAGTTGTACTCATGCAATAGAATTATGCCTAAGATCTATCTATGACTACAGGAATGATATAGGAATTCCTTTACATACCTATATGAGTGTTCCTATGACTCTTCATAAATTAGAAATACCTTACTTTTTTCAAAATAAAACTTGGGAAAAATATTATCAATTAGGTAATACTTTTATCTATGACGCTGCTACATTATGGGAAACAGGTTCTTATATAAAAAATACACTGATGTGTCTAAGTTTTCAACATAAAAAACATTTAAAAATAGGCCGAGGAGGGGCTGTTCTTTTGGATGACAAACATTTAGATGAAAGGCTAAGGAAAATGCGTTATGATGGTAGAGATCTTTCTATGCCGCATCATGAAGATAGAGTAACTACCATAGGTTATCACTATTATATGACCCCTGAAGATGCCGCATTAGGTATTATGTTATTTGATAAAGTTTATGATAAAGATTCTAAAATTTGGAGTCATAAAGATTATCAACCACTCAGTCAACATCCGGTTTTTAAAAATATAAAGATAAAATAATTATGTCATATAGTTCAAACGAATGGTCGCAATTAAAAGAAGTCATTGTAGGCACAGCCACAGGTGCAAAAATTCCAGAAATTGATAAAAGTTTAAGGTTGGTAAATTATGCAGATCAAAAAAACATAGATAATGTAAAAATAGGACCTTATCCTAATCAAGTAATAGAAGAGGCCAATGAAGACCTAGATAATTTTTGCGATTTTCTTAAAAAACAAGGCATCAAGGTGCATAGACCAGTGCAGGAAAAAATTCCTGAATATTATAATTACTGTCCAAGAGATAATGTACTTGTTCTTAAAGACAAAGTGATAGAATGTCCAATTACAATACGGTCTAGAAAGAATGAATCAAAGTGTCTTCGTCCAATTTTCCATAAACTTGGAATAATGACGCATGAACTTATTGCAGAAAGGTCTGACGAATCTTACAATGAAAATTGTCTTAATAGTAAGGACATCCTGGCATTAACAGAAAAAGAACCATTGTTTGATGCTGCAAATATATTGAGAGACGAAGAAAATCTATACTATTTGGTCAGTAATACAGGCAATCTAGCAGGTGCAAAATTATTAGAAAGAATCTTAGGTGATAGATATAAAGTATGGCCCATTGAAGGTATCTATAGTTACATTCATATAGACAGTACAATAGCATTACTGCGCAAAGGATTGATGTTATTAAACCCAGAAAGAATTAAAAGTATCAGTCAATTGCCCAAACCATTACAAGATTGGGAACCCATATGGTGCCCCGAACCAGTAACTATTCCTTATTTTAATGAATATAATCATGCCAGCAAATGGGTCAATGTCAACTTATTTTCAATAAACGAAAACCTAGTTGTGTTAGAGGAAAGACAAACTAATTTAGCAGACCTACTTGGTAAACATGGCATAGAAAGCGCTCTACTTCCTTTTAGACATCAACGGACTCTAGGAGGTGGTCCTCACTGTGTTACATTAGATATATATAGACAATGAACTATTTACAAGGACATATAGAAGTATTTTGGGATAGGTCATATAGAGACTTTGCCTACGAACGTCAGCCTTTAATGGAATATGAAATATCCTCTTGGCGTAGTAAAGGTTATGTAAACTTTGATAGATTTAGTGGCCAAATGTATTCAAGTAAAAATCCTATGCCTGATTGGGTTAAAAAGTTTGATAATCTTTTTAATTTAAAAAATCAAACTTATCTATTTTATAAAATGAAAACGTTAGAAATAATGCCTGAGCACAGAGACCATTATCAAACCTATATTAAATTATTCAACCCTAAAATTGAAAATATAAAAAGAGTATTGGTTTTTTTAGAGGATTGGCGGCCAGGTCATTACCTAGAGATTGATGGAAAGGGATTAGTGAATTGGTCCGCAGGTGACTATGTAAAGTGGAATAATTTTACACCTCATGCTGCTGCAAATATAGGAACAGCAGATAGATATACACTTCAAATAACTGGAGAGGAAATTGAACATTAGAGACGTATTAAAAGCCTCAGTCAGTTGGACTACATTTAGTCCTACTTTGTATGTAAATGATCTAGAACTTGATTTCGTACTTTTGTTTGATAACAGTATAAATTTTGATGAGGATCCTGCAGGATTACTATATCAGGTCAAGTATCAATGGCAAGAAAGAACTTGGCTAAGCGAGATGACAACGCCTTATATGATATGGACAGGAGCCTGTGGACCAATTTTTCCTTTAGATGAAGTTGATCTTAATCAAACTCTAATAGAAAAATTCAAAACACAAGGACTTAGTGTAATACTTTATGAACCGTTGACGACTTATAGAGAAAACATTGCTAACAATTTTATAGACCATAGAAATTATGATCAATTTGAAAGTACCGAATTAAATCTCAATGCACTAAGAAGTTTTGAATTAGATTCAATAAATGAATTTGCGCAAAAATATAATTTTCAACAGAGGATCAAAGTATATACCTGCAATTATAGAGTTGCAGAATATTATCAGCACAAATATGAATATTTAGAATTATTCTATAGAGATCTTTTTATCAGTTTAGATAGTTTTAATAATATATCATATAAGAATTATTATCCTAAAAAATTACCGCACAAAAAATTCTGTTGTTTAAATCGAAGATATACAGGACATAGAAATCTAGCAATGATGTATTTGGCTACCACAAATAGTTTTTACAGTGGCAACTATAGTTGGAACGTTACAAGTGATGTAGGATATTTAAATGACAAATTATGGTTTGATATTTACAACTGGCAAAAGACAAATCCTGAAGTTTTTACAAAGATAGAGGAAAATCAAGAAAGATTAAATGATATATTACCTCTCACGGTTGACCAATCAAATCCCAACGTTCACTTTGTTGGTGATGCAACCAGAGTAGATCCGCCCGCAGCCATTGATAGAAATCCTAGAATTGTATATGCAGAAACATTTGTCAGTATTGTTACAGAAACAAGATTCGCCGAACCAACTGGGAATTTTAGTGAAAAAACAACAAATCCTATGAAGTCATACAGGCCTTTTATTTTACTAGCACCCCCAGGAACATTAGAACTTCTTCATAATCTAGGTTTTAAAACTTTCGGTGAATTTTGGGATGAAAGTTATGATCAAGAAAAAAATCATGAACAACGACTATTGAAAATCTTTAAGGTCATTGATCAAATTGATGCCTACAGCATGTATGACGTACATTACACTTTGAATAAAATGAAACCGATACTTGAGCATAATGCTGAAAATTTAGGTAGAATGTCAAAAGAATTGTTTACGATTCCGTATTAAAAAAGTTTTCTTCTAATTTGGTCAGTTTTACTAATTTCATAGTAGTATCAATGTCAATGGTATTATACCAATCAACTAAAATACTAGGCCAAGTTTTAGTAAAGTCTTTTCCTCTTCTAACATCATATTGGCTATAGAAGGCCTTAAAATCATGCCATAAAGCAAGGTTGTCCGTGCTGGCTCTTTTATGAGCCTGATCTACAACCTCTATATAATCAAGAAGTCTTTCAATTTGAGCACGCTCAAAGTCAACTAGGAGTTCATCGTCTTTATGATTTTTATACCATTTACTTAATTTATCATGACAATATATTTTTAAATGATCGGGTAAATTAATAGCACTCATGAAACTAGGCCATCTAAGAATGTTAAGGTCAATGTGAGGCTTGTTATGTCCATATTTCTTCTTAAGTAAAAGCATGTCATCCATAAATTCAGTTATGCTGAATAGGCACAGACTGTTTATGGTCATCATAATAGTCACGCTACGAAATTTTGCATTTTCAATAAAATAAATCAAATTCTTTTTCCATTGTTCATAGACAAGACCGTCTCTTATGTATTCTGCATGAGCACCATAACTCTCATTGCTTGTATATAAGTCAAACAATCTCACATCAATATTATTTGTTAATTCTACAAGTTTATCTAAAATACTTGATTTCATGCCTAGGTTGCTATTCACCGCTAATGCCATATGAGGAAGATGTTGTTCTTTAATTATATCCATCAATCTCCAAAAATTATTACTCATCACAGGTTCACCTCCTGTGAATCTTAATTCCTGTAGATCTTTACTCAGGTTTGGCCACCACTTGAAGAACGCTTCTATGTATGGATTATCTATATTAAATTTGCCGTAAGGTTCAAACGCCTTACCATCATGTTGATATTGTCCTCCACCTTCAGTTTTCATATACTGATAGGGACCATAATTTTTTATGTCATTGGCCCACGTCGTAGAATATCCAGCATTACAATAACTACAGGCAAAATTACAGATTCTATCAAAACTTAATTCTAAAGTTTTCAAATTGACATTATTTTTCCAAGATTTTTTAGGAATACGTTGTATGTCTTCTATATTATATATTCTACTTTTAAATACCCTATCACTTATGTTGTCTCTTTTGATATCTTCTATTTTCCAACAATATTCACATTCAGCAGGTCTTTCTCCTTCTAGCATCATCTTACGCTGACGTTTTTTATGCTGTGTATTATGTATGGCACTTGGATTTTTATCTAATTCTGATTTATCTATTTCATGAGGTAAAGGTAAATGACAACTATGAGTATAACCGTGTCCAAGATGAATACTGGCATTAAACCATTTGGCAGCACAAAAACTAGAACTGACACTGTCTAAAACATTTTTCTTAAACTCTAGCAAATGGGTGCTCATAGTTTTTCCATTCCTTATAAATTTTTTTGAACTCAGGAAAAGTTTTTAGGAAATTTGTGTTTCTACGCAGATCATGTTCATCTACAAATTTAATAAAGTTTTGTCTATGCAGATTAATTTCTTTAGTGTCTTTTTCCTTTAATGCTGTCTTACATACAATATAGATTCTTTCCATTTTCTTAATTTCATGGTCAAAGAATCCTATTCCACATAATGGAGGCCAATATGTCTGTTGTAGGTTTTTATACATCCATGTTATAGTGTCTTCTATATGAACCAGCCACTCTGGAGGCATTAGCCAAGGTGCCATAAATTCAGGCCATCTAAGATAGGGTGTGTCTAAACTCACAGTGTGAGGTCTCTCAGGTTGTATGGTGTAACGGTTTTTTAAAATTAAAATATCTTCTAACATGTCTTTGAAACTGGTTATACTCAATAGGTTATAGGTGGCCATTAATCCTAGTCTACTATCTGGAATATCTCTTATCATTTTCTCACAATTTGTCAACCAATCTTTATAATTCAATCCGTATCTAATATATTCTGCTCTGTCTCCTTGCGCTTCACAACTAGTGTAAAGATAAAATTCCTTGATGGCCCTTTTATCCTGTATGATCTGCATTTTTTCAATAAACTTATTAATAACATTTGTTGGAACACCTAGGTTACTGTTAATGCTCAGGCTTAACTCTGGATGTGGGTTTTCAATTAAAAAATCTAAAACTTGAAAAGTATTTTTGTTTAACAATGGTTCCCCACCTGTTATTCTAAAAATTTTTAATTCTCTAACAAGTTCGGGCCACCATCGCCAAAACGCTTCAACATATGGATTATACTCTTTGTTCAAAATTGGAATTCTATCATTTTGTTCTAACCATGCTAGGCCGTTGTATTCTAATCCATTGAGTTTATATCCTCCATAGTTTTTTACTTCTTCCATCCATTTACTACTGATTTCTGGATTACAATAACTACATTTGAAATTACAGGTACTACCAAAATTCACTTCCATGAAACTAGGTAAAGGATCATAGGTCCAACCTGCCTGCTTGATTTCCTCTATGTAAGGACGAGCCCAATAATTTGCACTTTTGGTAATTCTATCACTAAACACCATTTCACCGTCTTGCTTTTCACTGTCCTCAACACGCCAACAATAATCACATTCAGGGGGGCGAAGCCCCTGCATCATCATTTCTCTTTGCTGCTTTTTAAATTTGGTGTTGTGTAATGCACTAGGGTTTTTTTGAATTTCTTCTATAGGAATTTTATGTGTAGGAGGATGATGGCAACTGTGGGTTCTACCTGTGTCTAAATGAATAGTTACCTGTTTCCACTTGGCAATACAAAAACTAGAACTTATCTTATCAATTTTATCTTGAAACTTAGAATATTTTTGATTGATATTATCATCTTCCATGTGTTACCTTAAAACTTTGTTCATAACGACCCTTGAGATATTCATAATTGTTGATCAAGTACATGTCATGATTCAATAAGAAATGAGCAACACCGTCTTTGGCACCTCGTTCTACTTCTGCTGCAAATGGCTGCTGCTTGTCTGGTTTTAACCATGCCTGCAATCGTCTCTTGCTATCTGGATCTGCCTTGTAACTTAACTTGGCACACTCTCTATATGCACTGCGATATGCTTGAAGAGCATTATTATTAAATTTTGAAGTACAACTTATTTGATTCATTAATTTGAAATTTTCACCAACACTGAGTGTAACATCATTTTCCCATGTTTGCATCTGTTTTACTTCTTCTGTTGGAAATAACTTTACTCCTCCATATCCGTAGGTTTCTTCTATAAAGGGATTACGACTTCTCCATACATGTACACAATTGAACTCAAATATACTTGGCTTATAATCAAATTCCCAATCTGGTTCAAGGCAGGCATCGGCATCTACGACCCAAAACATATCTGACTTAGCCATAGATGCCGCCTGTTTATGTGCTTCGAAAATACCCTTGACCCCATGGATTCGTTGTGCCTGTGGTGCTTTTTTCAAAACTCTACGCCAATTTTCCTCTGCGCAATCTTCATCATAACTTATAAAAAATACATCAAATCCTTCATTGTCTAAATCGATAAATCCTACTTGTTTTTCTACATCACTGTCTGAGGTCATCTGCGCTTTTACCAACCAAACCTTGGCATTGTTATTGACCTTACTGGGATTTGTGACCCAAACCAAAGTTTCAAAAAATTCTGATAATTTAAAATCTCTGGCCTGCACAAAACTATAATCAATGTCAAGATGTTTGAGATCTAAATTATAATGATACTTCACATTTGGACTTACATAACCTTTTACTTTGTTACCTTCAGGATTTATATTCCATCTCAATTTGAATGCCCATACATCATCATCGTCTGCATGTTCAAGATGTTTTCTATCAAAATAAAATACACAATCATAACGTAGATCATCAAGATCAAATTGACTCATATCTAGATCATAATCCAAGATACCATAGTCTAAATTGTAAATGGCTTCTGGTTCTATGCTGATCTCACCCACCCATTTCCAATCTTTGGTCTTACGATAGTTTGGACTAATCTTACATACCCAAACTTTTTCATCACCCTTGATATAGGTTTGATCTAAACTATAGGCACAGTCGTAACACAGGTCCCAATAAGGTGGCATGATTTGGTCTAGTTCAAATTCAAATTTTGGAATAGTTTCGTTATATATAACAGATACGTTTGGTGTTAAGTAGCCCATGTCTTTGGTTCCACCTGTGCTTACTCCCAATACTTCACAGGTCATGACCCAAATCTTATCCTCTGTTGGGTTGAAAGCAGGATCCATAAACCAAACCATGGTGTATGACCAGTCCCAAGGATCTGGCTCAAAGTTACCTAAAGGACTGTCATAGAATGTCATGCTAAAATCTATGTCAGGATTTTTCCTCCAGGTTAATTCAGGAATAGGCAGATCAATTTCAATATAACCACGATCTGTTTGCCAATCTCTGTAAAAATATTTAGCAACCCATTCACCTCTGTAACGCCATATCACACACTTACGTTTGGGATTTTTGGGTAACTCAGTGATCAAGAAGGCAAACTTGGCAAAATCAGTATTATAATTTTTTGCACAACAGGAAGTGTAGAGAGAACCTGCTAGATCACTAAGGTTTTGATCATATTCTAGGTAATCACCTGTAAATTCTATTGATTCTTGTTGTTGTTGGCTTAGTTGAGGTAGACTATCAATAAACATATAACACCCAGGTCATATTGTAATTATCTCTCTTTAGGTAGGAGATACTACAAGACTGGTTATTATTCTATCTTGATTGTCAAAACCTCTAAAGAATTGACTCATGGTCACTGTGGGGTTGACAGCTGTGCCAGTGTTACCAAATTCTGTTAACAATTCTGTCTGAGTAAGAACGTTGTTGACAAACACCTGCTGTTGATAGACCTGACCCCAAGGTCTTGATATGGTACTGGTCGTACGGAAATTTTGATCTCTTGTGCTGTAATAATAAAAAACACGACCGATTCTACTCAGAGTTTGATCTACAACAGCATCTCTTCCCCCTGAATCCTGTCTTAATCCTGCAAATTTGACAAACACATTATTGGCATTGTCTAATTCAACAACAAACATAGTTCCTGCATTGACACCTTCACCATAATATGAATCATAGTCTAATCCCTGACCCTGACTTTTGATCTTGTAGTCTTTGCTAAGAAAGGTTCTCGACGTTGTGGTACTGGCCAAAGGAAAACTATATATGGTCTGCCAGTAGGCATTTTGTATCTTTCCTCTGCTCTGTATTATATCTAAGAATTCAGGTTTGAAAAATGTATTGCTGTCTCGCAAAGGAGGTGCTCCATCTCCACCTGTACCTACACCTATGGTCAATACCCGCATAGTCTGCGTGCTGGTCATTGTGGGCTGAATATAGTCAATTCTTGCTCCAACAATGGCATCTGGCTGTGTCAAAGTACTGATCCAACTACTGCTGCTGTAGTTCAATGCAGTGTTGACACTGTGAGTACTGGTATTGCCAAATAGATATACTTGCCCTACACCCGGCGCTGTAATTGTGGCTGTGGCGGCATAAGAAGCAGTGCTGTTGCTCAAAGCCCAACTGTTAAATCTCAACGTGAACTTATTTTTGGATTGGCTTTCTAATGACCAACTATTGTGTCCTGATATACTAACAGAAAAATTAGTATCAACATCTTGCACCACACCATTGCGGATAGGCGTTATTTCATAGTCAACTAAGACATTTTGATTGGGCAACCATGTACTGGTACTGTAACTGGTTCTACTAAATGACAAGTTATATAACTCATTGGCACTGATGGCCAAGTCCAATCTGGTCACACTCTGAGTCTCTGTTACACTAAACCATATTGCTTCATTTATACTGCCTTTTTCTCTACTGTAGTAACTGAGACCAAAGGTCTTGGCCTGTCCTGGTAGTATAGTCCAGGGTGGTGCTGAATATCCTGCCCCTGTGTAACGTGTTCTTGCTTCTGCTATGATATCACTGAAATAGGGTGCTTCTACAGTTATAACCTGCGTACCTGTGTTGAATAGAGCCACTGTTTGTCTATCACCATCAGTGCCTACCACTGTGTTAAACTGGCTGGGGCTACTGACTTCTAGTAAAAAACTAGTGGCCGTGCTGGCCCATGGAACCACTGTGCTGGAATTGAAATATTTGGTTATCTGCACTGCGGGTCTAGGGGCCTTGATCACACCCCCACTGATCCTATAACCCAAGGCCACACCCATGGTAAGACCAACTATGTAATTGCTGGTTGAGGTGCTTGAATATGTAACTATGGCCATGTTATAACCCGCTGACATCTATGGGATTGTCAATCCAAGGAGGATTGTTGGGATCTGTTCCAGGTACAAAATATTCTGTCTGCTGGCTTTGATCATAACCACCTACATTACTCACTGCTGTGCTACAGGTAAAACTACTGGTAACATAGGCATAGGCAGGATCATTGTCCCAAATTATGCTACTGGTCGTGGCATAATTAGTAGCAGTTAACCTAAACACCAAACGTCTGCTGGTGCCAATGCCACTGTCTCTCTGCGCTGATATGGCTATGGTAGCACTGAGACCATTGGTCACCGTGCCTGTTGAATAGGTGGTGCTGATTACTCCTGTGCTGGTAAACCATTGATCTCTGGTATAGACAAAGGGTTTGGTCAACTGTATGGTTTTGATGAACTGTGCCCAGGCGTTGGTCACTGTGGCACCGCTGACTGTGTCTGCTATCTTTAGACCACTGCTGATACCCCCTGCACCAAAGGCGCTGATATGCAGGGTATTGGTCTGTGGTGGATTTTGTACCACTGCTGCTTGTAGTCCTATGGGGTCTGGACCTTTTCTACCTGTCCACACATCTATCCAACTGACCTGATAGTCCACAACCCCATCCCAGAGCCACCAACCATTTAGGCCAGTCAATCCCAAGGTGCTGCCTGTGTAACGATCCAAAGCACCAGGTACCACCACTGAGTAGGTTTGAATGTTGTTGTTCAATTGAAAGGTCAATCTGGTACTGGTCAAGGGCACTGTTTGACCCTGCTGTACACCAATGATCAATTTGGTTGAATAATCACCATAGTGCAGGCCCACAAACTGAAACACAGTTCCCGGTATGCGTGGATCATTGCTGCTGCCCAATAATGCTGTGTCACTACTGATGCCCTGACCTAGTCCGTAGAAAAAATCTTCAGTTCTAGAAACACCATAGGGATAGGTGGCCTTGTCCACTTGAAATACTGGACCACGACCCCCTCCTACTCCATTCACACTGAGGGGCACTGACACATAGGCATTGACATGCGCCATTTTGAACTGAAAACTCACTGCGGTGCCTGTGGTCTGTAGACCCATGCTGCTGACAAAGGGCGTGAAGGTAAACTCACCACCTAGATTGAAGAAACTATTGGCTAGGTAGGCTCTGGGCCACTCTACATCAATGGTCATACTGACCGTGCGCTCTGTGTTGGTGCCCCATCTAACTGTGCGTACATCAATGCCCTGATCATAGATCACTGTGCATCTACCATCCCCCACTAACTGACCAGGATGTAGGTTGTATCTGTTATTGACCACTGCATCTAATGACCTTATCATGCCAATCCAATTACTGGCCGATATTACGCTGGTTGTACTCACTGTGAGACTGTTGGTCCACGACGATAAATTGGTCACGGTGTTGATGACACTGGCTGATGTGATGTGTCTATAGACCAAATCTATGTCCGTTAACATACGGTTGAACTGGCGACTGGTCACTCTGGTGCTGCTGCTGACTGGCAGGGTGTAATAATTACCCAAACCATATCCTGAGACTCCTTGCCCATATATACTCTGTATTTGATTGACAAGGTAGGTGGTCACTGTGTTACTGATGGTGAACTGTCCCGAACCACTGACTGGTCTCCAAAAACCTAGGTTGTTTGTGGCTGTTGACCCTGTTGTTACTGCTACACTGGGCAAGGTAGGCGTGATGAAGGTTGTGGTGATGGGCATGACTTGCTATTTAGCCTGTTTTTTATCACGAACTTAGACAAGGGATTAAATACCATGATAATAAAACTAGAGGATGACAGATGACACAACGGCTAGGTATCATACAGAGCAGAGGATTGGGAGACATTGTGATTGGTCTGCCTATTGCAAAATACTATCACACACAGGGCTGGGAAATACATTGGCCCATTTGCAGAGAATTTATCACACATTTTTATACCACTTGTCCTTGGATTAATTGGCATCCAGTGGAAACAGATAGAGAAGGTACCTTTTTCCTTGAACAACCTAGAAAGATCTTTCAAACACTATCGATCACACAGGAACTACCCCTGTATCAAGCACTGACTGGCCAACCAGAATTCATGAACACCCCCTACTTTCAACACACTAAGTTTGATCAATACAAATACATTAGAGCAGGCGTGCCCTTTACAAATAAATGGCGCTTGGCTGAATGCATTACTAGAGATCATGCTAGAGAACAGGCTGTGCTAGATCGTATTAGACAGGAAATAGGTAATAGACCCTACATTTTAATACACATGCAGGGATCAGATCATAGAGCCAGTTTTGACGATGCCATACTGCCTAGAGGCGATGTGGTTGCTATAGAAATTAACGAAATGACAGACTCAATCTGGGACTGGTTAGGAGCCATAGAACAGGCACATGCTGTGGTATTGACAGACAGTGTATATAGCAACATTGTAGATCAAATGATGCTGCTGGACGACGAATCAAGATACTTTGTTCCACGCAGTCATATAGGACTTACTCCTGTACTAGGCTGTCACTGGAACTGGTTGGACAACGCTAGATTGCCAGATCGTGCTAGAACTATCAAGTGAAAAAACCCCGCTGTAGCCTATGACCATGCAGGTAAATACCCCGCTGTAAGGCCGTGAAGATCTTACCTGGTGCCATACTGTGTGTGATCCTAGGTCTGGTCTTGGGCTATTGGATTGAAGAACTGACCCACGAAGATGATCCAGGTTTCTACTCTTGTCTAGACTGCGGACCAACCTACGCACAGACCTATCGCTGGTGGAGAGACCAAAGAAAATAAGAATTATCGTGCGAAATTGTTTGGAAAACAGTGGGAGAACACGGGGAGTATTTGAGCTTAGCCTCTCTCCACCGTGCCCCCACAGCATTCTAGCACTATAGAACAACCTGTATTATCCTGCAGATTCCGTCACACTTTTTCACACTTTTCTGCACTTTTTCACACCATGTAGACCTTTTGCCACAGTTGACAAAACACTAAATATCCAGTAATATACACACTTAATTGCCCCCTTAGCTCATGCATGGTTAGAGCAGCGGACTCATAATCCGTTGGTGCGCGGTTCGACTCCGTGAGGGGGCACCAGATTGCCCGTATGGTGAAATAGGTAGACACAAGGGACTTAAAATCCCTCGCTCGAAAGGGCGTGCTGGTTCGACTCCGGCTACGGGCACCAATGACCCTAGACATTGTGTGTGGTTATTCTGCCACATTATAGAACATATACTGTTATAAATTCTCATGTTGTATAAGAGCCACGGCGGGAGTTCCTGTGGCGCAGATGCCACAGTGTTGTATAGAAGCCACACTTGTGGCGTTTTTGCCACAATTGACAAAATGGGCGTTTGGGCATATACTTAGAGAATGATGAACACAACGGAGCAGAGAATGTATATATACACAATGACTCAAGCAGAGGTAGCAGAATACGAATATGAGTACGAGCGTTGGATTGACCTGCAAGATCCCACTAGTATAACATCTATAAATGCGGAGTGCCAATGTGTGGCTTTTGAGCAACAGGGGGAGTTGCAAGAATACAACGATTGACAAGAGAGTGAGTTGGGCGTATACTTATTGAACTGAGACATTAACTAGGAGCGAACGATGAGCAAAGACACCCTTAACACTGTAGAGCTTGCTGTTTCTGTAATGCACGACGTCGCCCGCAAGGCCGCACAAGACGCCTTTGCTAAGTATGGGGACAGGGATTGTTGCGGGTTCGCTCGCATCACTGTCTACGAGAAAGGTAGCACTAAGTTGGGCAAGGCTCTGCTTAAGGCAGGGTTCCGCAAGGCCTATGGTGGTGGGCTTGAGATGAGTGCCAGTCGTTATACAAATTGCCAAAGCCTTAACATTGCAGAGGCGGCGGCTGAGGCTGCGGCCAAGTTCCTCACTGAGCATCTGGGCGTTAAGGCCTACGCTAACAGCAGAATGGACTGAGGGAGTCGAAGGTGTGGTGTAAAAGCCACACCGTTGACCTAAGTTGAGTTTGGGCTTATACTTATTGAACTGAGACATTAACTAGGAGCGAATAATATGTGGACACAACAAGATTCATATCGCAGCCGTAGATATACTTGCGAACTCATAAGCCTTGTAGAGGACGGCATGATCGACAAGGATACCTTAATTAGGGACTTGTTGGGCTATCTAAGCGAGAGTGAAGTAGCGGACTTTGCTCGTAAGAATGACATAATTACCTGGCTTGACCGCGAGGATGAGGAAGAGGATGACGGACAGCCCGATGAAGCACAAGAGTGGGCGGACTTTGATCCAGACTGCTAAGGAGTAGACAATGTTAACTGTGGTTGTTTACAAGAAGGACGCTAGGACTAAGACGGGCGAGCGCATGTCTTTCAAAGAAGACTATGACACTGAGGACTTGAAGGGCCTAGACAGCACCATGCGATATACTTTTCCCAGCAAGAAGGGTTATCGTTATGAGATACACAGGACTATGGTAAAGCGACGGAACTTGATGACGGGTGTAGAGTATGAGGAGAGATTTGACACAGACTTTGCCGCCAGTCCTAGTTCAGAAGCATATTGGAGCATGTAGACACACTGTGGCAGAGATGCCACAGCATTGACAGCGGTGTGGTTTGAGCATATACTTATTGAAGTGGACAACTAGGAGCGATAGATGAGAGATGTAATTATCGGAATACAAGAGGACATTGAGCGGGGCTTGATGACTTTCCAACAGATTGCTAACAAGCATAGAGTGCCGCTAGAGTGGGTTGACATTGCCTGCGGTGAACTCATGCAACAATATCAGGATCAAACTAACGACAATTGGTACGATGAGCAATACGAACTCAACGACTACTAGGAGAGTGCGATGGAACACTTGGACACGGAACTGGTCAAGTTGGTTGAGGCTGTGGTAGCCCAGATCAAGTGGGACTTGGAACTTGGGCAGACTGAGGACTTGGAGATCTTGTTAGCCCAATGTCCCAAAGAATACTTGAGAGATTACTTACCGGAGGGTGAATAATGAGCGAAGTTAGCCGTAGAGTAGATATTGTGGTCAGTCTTTGGATTGACCGGGATGTGGATGTTGAGGAAGTCTTACAGGAAATGGACTATGAGTTCACTCATCCTGCCATCAAAGACTCAGTAATCGTAGAAGTCAAAACTGAACTATAGTGTAGCAGTTCAGCCACAGGGTTGACAACCTAGTGGTTTGGGCATATACTTATTGAACTGAACAACTACTTAGGAGCAAGAGATGGGAACTAGAGCACTAACCTTTGTCTACAACGAGCACAACGAAGTCATCCTCAACCTCTATCGTCAATATGACGGATACATTGAGGGACACGGAGCAGAACTTGCTGAGTTCCTCGCAGGCAAGACACTGGTCAATGGCTTTGGTAAGGAGAGCACTTCCCTTGCCAACGGCATGGGTTGCCTTGCTGCCAGTCTTGTAGCACACTTCAAAGAGACGGTGGGAGGCTTTTACATTCACTCGGTCACTTCAACTGACTGTGGTCAGGACTATGAGTACCATGTCTACAAGGACAGGGTTAAGGTGCTGGGTCCAGGCAGCATATTCAATCCTGGAGTCAATGCCAATTTGTTTGAAGGCTCTTGGGCAGAGTTTGCCAAGTTCTGTAAGGTGGAGGTCTCAGCATGAAGCGCTACCTAGTCGCAGTGAGGGAGGATGCTCCCTCATACTGGAATGCCATGTTCAGCGATGGTTCCTTTGAGCAGTTAGATGCCACATATTACAGCGAGGCAGTGGAAGAAGCAGACCTACGCTTTGGTGTGGCAGCACTACAACAGATTGAAATGGAGGAAGATATCGGTTGACAACTAGACATTTCGAACATATAATCATAGAACAGTAGCAAACAAATTTACACACACACTTGAAAGGAAATACTATGTCTACTTTTACTCACGCAGGCACCAGCCGTTTAAATGGTTCTGTTAAGGTTCGTTTCGCCAATGACGCACTACGTGTCAAGGTCTTAGAGAAGAATGGTCACACTGAAGTTGATCTTATGCCTTTGCCCAACCCAATGACCAAAGAAGAGGCTGTGGCATTTCTGTTGAAGATCGAGTTCTACAAGAACGATGCAGGTGTCATTAACACCGAAAAGCAGGCTGCAATTGAGGACGCACAAGAGCGCCGCACTCCACAGGCTGGTAGCAAAGATCGTCCCAAGAAAGAGGCCAAGAAGCCCAAGCAACCTAAGAAGCCCACTATGGAAGGCATCGTTGCCAAAGTAGAGGCTAAGAAGGCTGCTCCAAAGACCACCTTGACCAAGGCTGAGATTGAAGCACAATTGAAGGACATGGAAGACGCTCCGTTCTAAGCGGAAGTGCCAGGTGTGGCAGAAATGCCACACCATTGACCTAGGGCGTAAATTAGCATATAATTATTGAACTGGACAACTACTTAGGAGCGAACAAATGCGTGGACCCAATATGTCATACTGTATGTGCGAGAACACTCTACTTGCTATGCACCAAATCCTCAATGCTATGCGGGAAGAGGGCCCTATGTTCTTACATGACCTTAGCCGCTCAGAGCGTGAGAGTTTTGAAGAACTGTTCCATGCTTGCGAAAGTTTCGTTAACATAGCAGACGAGCTTGTAGCAGGTGAAGAAGCAGGCATTGAGCCCGACTGCTACGAGCAAGAACGCACCAGCCTCTACCGATAGTTGCAATAACGCAACAGAGACCCTTAGGTTGACTAGGGTCTCGAAACTTGCTATAATGTGGGTATAGTGAATAACAAGGAGCGAAGATGAAATATGCGTGTTGGAGTGTAGTAGGTGGATGGGTCACTGCCAGCGTTGATGCTGAGGGCGAACCCGTAGAGTTCATTGGACCTGTGTTTAATAGCATAACGGACCTTTGGAAGTGGCAACGTGCTAACCTTTATACGGAGATGGCGTAATGATTAGAGTAATCACTAACAGTTTAGGCAGTGGGGATTGGGTCATTGTGCAAGAGGGCACGGAGACCCTACACGAAGGACACAGAGTTGGTGCCTTTGATCTTGTAGTGATCCTACAGAATTTGGGTATTCACGCAGAACTCGTAGAAGTAAAAGACAGTGAAATGGAAGATGGAGCATACTAATGGTTCTAGCAGAAGACATTGAGATTTTAAGCACCTTCACTGCCGCAGACTTGACGGAGGGCATTAGGATCACTGGCTATAAGGGTGACCGGTTTACCAGTGCCAAGTTCTTAGGTATTACTAACGGCGGTCAGTTCTGCTATAGTGTAAAATACTTTGACAAGGAAATGGGCATTGAGCAGACCACTAAGGTCTTTGTAGATGTTGACCCGGATACGGGTTCGACCAGAGTGGACTACTAATGCGAGTATTTGAGGAGACCACGGAGTGGACAGATGCCACTCCAAATCATGTCTATGTATTTGACGATGACCTGCGTCACATCATAGCCTATGTGCCACAAGGTGAGCGACAAGTTCGCAAGTTCAAGGCACCTATTGTATTAGATCGTAGAGGACGGCAGTTTAGGGAACTTGAAGAAGAGCCCGGGCAGAAGACCAATGAGTGGAGAGTGCCGGGAAGTCGTGGCGACTTTCATACAGTAAGACTCAGCGAAGGCAACTATTCCTGCTCCTGCCCGGGCTATACTTACAGAGGCTCCTGTAGGCATGTGGCAGAACAGCAACAGGTTGACAAAGATCTAAATTAGTGTATAATTATTGAACTGAAACATTACTTAGGAGCGACTGAAATGTTAACTACCAAAGAAGTCCGTAAGATCATCCGCAAGCATACAACTGGCGCAGACATTTGGACAGACAAGCCTGTGCCCCATAGGTCCTATACAGGCTCTCTGCGTCGTGTCAAATGCTACTTCGACGGCAACGGAGTCCTGCTTCGTGCCCTACAAAAGGCAGCAGGTCGAGACAATGTCACATTGACACGGGGCAATCCCTATAACATGTTTGACAGAGGTCCAGGCATTGTTGTAAAATGTCTACTAGGTTGACTGAAGCACCGAAAGGTGCTATTATACACACACTAAGCAAAGGAGAAACAAATGAGCAACTACAAAATACTACGCCAAGTTAAAGACAACCAATCTGTCTATGCTATTCGCAACAAGGAAACCGGAACGAACGATCATATCGTTCACGTGGGTAATGGTGTGTTCATCAACCGTATTCATACTGAAGTCTATCCCATGTGTGAGGTAGCAGATGGCTTTCACAGTCAAGAAGATGCTGAAAGAGCAGTCACTATGTTGATTGAGATTGACAATATGCGAGGCATTGATGCTTGGCGTGCCACTCCACAGAAGCCCTTGCTACGTGTGGCATAACAGCAACAGGTTGACAAACTTCTAAATTAGTGTATAATTATTGAACTGGACAACTACTTAGGAGCGAAAGATGGGCATGTTCACTACAGAGAATCAAGACACCATGAAGATTGTGCTAAAGGCGTTCACCGATGCCAGTCTTAAGAACTATGACAGTCATTCTTATGCTGCTGGTTACCTTGAGAGCACTGTGATTGAGATGTTGAGATATACGCCCAAGCGGTATCAGAAGGGCTTGATCAACGACTTCATCCGTGCTACACAGCGGCAGGAAGAGCAGGTGATCAAGAAAATGAACAAGGAAACTGTCTAACCAATAGCGGGGTATTCACTATACCCCACCTATCTAATTTAGAATGGAGTTTTTATTATGCCTAATTGGTGCGCTAACAAGTTGACAGTATCACACAAAGATCCACGTAAGATCAAGTTGGCTGTTTTGGCTTTCAATGATGGTAAATTGTGTGAGACCTTTGTGCCCTTGCCCAACGATGAGTGGAACTATGACTTCTGTGTGTCAAACTGGGGCACCAAGTGGGATGTCACAGGTGATGTCGTAGAGGAACTAGCACATCAAGCGACCTTCTACTTTGACTCAGCCTGGGCTCCACCCATCGAAGTCTATCGTGCCATGTGTGCTGCTGGTTATGAAGTTGATGCCTACTACGATGAGCCCGGTATGGCTTTCTGTGGTAGAGTGACGGGTGATGAGACGGATTTTGATGATGACTATAGAGAATATGCCAACGCTGATGTGGATGAGATTAAGGACATTGTAGGTGAAGACATTGATGAAGAGTTTGGCATCACCGAGCGCATGGCAGAGTGGGAATCATATAGGGATGACACTGAGGAAGAACTTGTGAATGAACTTGAGGAGATAGTTGAAGATCACCGCAAGAACATGGACATTGACATGGAGGACGAGCGCAACGACAAACTGCCGCCCCATACTGACTAAACGATGCTAGGGCGCTTCGCTCACGCCCTAGTGTCTGCCACAGACCAAACTGTATTGCCAAATTCGCTCCTTGTCAACCAGTTTCGAGTCTGTGGCTCCTCAACAACAAGGTTATGGCCACACTGGTCAAGACTGTGGCTTTTTAGCCACACGCTTGCTTTTTGTGCGCAGTATGCTATAATGCTTTTACTGTAACAACAAAGAGAGAGCGTAAATGACTAAAGTTTATAACTTGTTTTTTTATAACGACAGCAACGAGAGAGAGCACTATGGCACTTTTGCCACACGACGTGCTGCTGAACGTGTTATTAAAGAGATGCAAGCAGAATACGGCTGTGACATTTACGCAACAGAAGCATTTGACATTGTAGCAAGCACTGTGGCATAAAAACAACACATTTGCTTTTAACTAGCAGTGTGCTATAATGTATTTTTAACACAAAGGAGCAGCAAATGCAAAAACTAATTAACACTAAACTTGTGCGTAAACTTGTGCGCAGCATTGCAGGCGACAGCATTTATGCGCACAGTTACACAGACATTAATGTAACTAATAGCGACTTGCGCAATGTTACATTTTTTGTGTACGAACACAAAGCAAAAGAGATTGCTACAGAATTGCAAGCATTACTTGCACTTACAGGCTATACTAACAAAGTGAAAGTTACTACTAGCAAATATAACGAAATGGGACGCTGTGGTGGCAACACTTACTTGCGCATTAATAACTGCGTGTTGGGCTAGGTTATAGTTTGTATAGCACAGGCAACTGTGCTATACTTTTTACATTAGGAGCGAAGATGAAAAAATTAGTATTAAGCAGTTTTGAAAAGCATAACGATATGACTACTGTAAGGTTTGACTGCGACTTTACTGTAGTGTGTGCTGGCGACGGGCTTTGGGGCTGTGAGGCTGGGCGCAGAGTGCGTGTAACCAGTATAGATGTTAACACGACCGCATTTGACAACGAAGTGAATGTGCAAGTGCATGTTGGACACGACAGTGAATGGGACATTTACACAGACACAGCGTTTGAGCGTGCTATTAGCGAAGCACTAGGCTTTAAGGTCTGCTTTACAGAGCAGGGTATGCAAGAGGACGAACTTGCTAGCATGGAGGCTTAAGTTATGAGAATTATACACGACTATGGACTTGTACGTGTTGTAAGCATAGGGGATCCTTTTGCTAACACCTACGACATCCGTGTTGAAAATTATGACAGTGACGCAGACATTTGGCGCTTGTGGAGGGGCTTTAATAGTTTAAGCGATGACTATGCTTATACTAATGCATTTGAGGCTGCTGGTCGTGCTATAAAAGAAGTTGCTAGAGAGATTGCTACAGGTGAACGATAAATTATTAAACGTTTTAAAATGGACAGCGACGGCACTGTTAGTGCCCGCTGGCTACATGACACAGGCGAACATTGCGCATGGCCCTACACTGTTATACATAGCAGGACTGATTTGGTTAGCGGCTGCGGTGATGATGAAGGACAGGGCATTGATTGCTACAAATGTTGTAATGGCCATTGCGGGCACAGCGGGTTTGCTACAGAAGCATGGTGTTGTAGTCTTGCCACAGTTGACAATATAGTCATTTGGGCATATAATATGCTTATGGTGAACACAACGGAGCGTAAGATGAAGAGAGCACTAATTGTAGCAGGGTTCTTGTTCGCAAGCATCTCATCTGCACAGGCTGTTCAATGTGTTGTTCAGGGTTATTACAAATCTAACGGAACTTGGGTTAATTCTTATGTTAGAGAGCAGACCAGTTGTAAGACTACTCAATACGCAGGTGGCGACTCCTGGAAGAAGATGGCAATAAGAGCAGGTGCGGTTTTCCTTGTTGTCCAAGTATTAGGAAATATGAACAAGAACCATAATGCTAAATTAGGATATGGCCTTGATGAAGGCGATATAGAAAACATAGAAATGAATGAAGGAGAGTTTCAGTGTCCTGTTGGACAGTCATTAGTTGAAACTTGGACCCGGGAAAAGGGCACGGTCTCAAGTTGCCAATAAGCCACAGACCCCGGCACTCCCAGTTGCCAAAATGCCACAGGGTTGACAGCCACTCCAAATGATCCTATAATAGAAACATAGCGAAACAGACAAGGAGCAGCAAATGGCAAAATTAGTTATCCTCACCCAAGTGTATGAGAACTATGGCTCCGCCGAGAAGCCCCACTGGAAAGCCAAAGGAGGCGACAACTATGTGGTATCAAACTTTACCCAATTCAACGAAGTCCAGGCAGTCATCGATAGCATCCGGGACCGCCTTGAAGTCAATGACGATTTCTATAACGAATACATCATCGACTGGTACGTGGCTGAGGACGACTACCTCACCAGGGACGAGCGTAATCAGCTCGAATTCGACGGTAGGATCACCTACCCGGCAAAAGAGTTGGTGGTTGTAGCCTAATGCTACGGCTCATCGGCTTCATAGCCGTTATCTGGATTTTGATCCACTATGGCATCATACAGTCAATGGCATGGTGGGCAGCGGTTGGTCTATTGTGGATTGCCGCTGTGTTGTAGAACCGCAACAGGATTGACAGAGTGCCAGATCTACCATATAATAAGAACATGATGAAACAAAAGGAGCAGCAAATGAGCAAGTTGGATAGAGTGTTAGATGAACTGTTTTGGTTAGCCATCTATAGCATCCCCGCAGTGTTCGTCTTAACCTGTGTGTCTGGTATTGTATACGGCATGTTGTTTAGGTAAGGAGAGCAAGATGCAAGTAATGAAAGGTCCAATGATTCAAGGCCCCTTGTTCGAAGTCACTGTAACAGAGTATGAGCGTGGTTGGGGACAACGACTCTGTCCAGATGAAACAAGAATCTTCACCAACCGTCAAGATGCTGAGGCCTATGCTCAGACACGGAACTCAGGTACGGCCGGGATCTATTGGCGAGCAGAGATCAGGCAGTTTGGTTGACACGCATTGAGATTTGTGCTACTATACACTTACACTGAACAACAAGGAGCAGCAAATGGGCTACAAGGTCATAGCAGACAAGTTTCAAATGGACGAGATGCGTGTCAAATACGGTCCACGCAAAGGACTTGAGGGCCCATTCAACTTCTCAGGTCGTGTGCTCTACTACGACAACAAGGTGGGTCGATACTACGACCCACGAACGGATTGGTATGTGGATCAAGACGAAATGAACATGCTCCACAACAGGCTGATGGCTAACCTAAGGAGTGCCTAACATGACTGACACTATTGACAACCTCTACGAAGAACTAGTTTACCTTTGCGAAGTGCGGGGTGAACTGGATCCTGAATCCAACGCCCAAATCGAAGAGCGCATCGCTGC
>Ga0214917_10000630_pt1 | contig 45880 bp, 46 predicted proteins | sample LL_1208_BB_MetaG_FD_177983 | JGI IMG/M metagenome (GOLD analysis project Ga0214917, IMG submission 177983) | Freshwater microbial communities from Lake Lanier, Atlanta, Georgia, United States - LL_1208_BB | ecosystem: Environmental > Aquatic > Freshwater > Lake | place: USA: Georgia | collected... | reverse complement strand
TGGAGCAGTTGGTGGCGGTGCCGTCCAGACTGGCCATGGAGGCCTGCTCGTGGTTGCCGTTGACGAGAAAGAGCGGAGAGGAGCGTCCGATGATTCCCAGGTAAGGCCGCTGGAGGGCGTAGACCCCGTTGACCGACTCCTGGCTGAGCGACCCCCGAGAGATAAGATGCTCGATGCTGAAGTCGTCGCCCATGGTGATGTAGAAATCGGGCGCTTCGGCGGCGACGGTTTCCATGGTCCGTCGATAGAGTGAGGCATCAAACATCCGGCCGGCCCGTTCCGGATGGGAGTCCCCCTGAAGGGCAAAGGTGAACACGTTGCCAGGGGATCTCTGGGTATGGAAGGAGCCCTCGGCGACCGGGGCGGAGGAGTCGGCTGTCCGAAGCCGATAGTGGTACCGGGTGTTGGGTTTGAGACCGGTCAGGGAAACTTCCGCGGGGAAGTTTGCCTGCAAGGGAACCGAAGGGCCGACTTGGCTCAGGGAGTTCGGTTCGGTTCCGTATTCCGTCCGGATTTTTAAAGGAGTTGCGGAGAGGCAGTTCAGGGCGATGGAAGTGTCGGTAGGCCGACCCAGGACGATGTTGACCGAAGAAGATCCGGCATGAACAGATGCGAGCGGGAGAAGGCAGCCCAGAAGGGCCCCCCAAGGGCGGAGGAAGAAATAGCCCATCAAGGATTGAACCACGGATTTTGAAAAAGGATGCGACCTTTTTTTGGGAGGCAGATCGATTGTAGAGAATGAATGGGCTATCCTGCCGGGATGAAGCAGGTTGGAAATCTTCTTGCCGGGGAAGTTAGTCCTTATTTGCTGCAGCACGCCCACAATCCGGTGGCGTGGATGCCGTGGGGGCCGGCGGTTTGGGACAAGGCCCGGGCCGAAAACAGACCTGTTTTTCTCAGCATAGGGTATTCCACCTGCCACTGGTGTCATGTGATGGAACGAGAATCGTTCGAGGACGAGAAAATCGCGGAAATCCTCAACCGGGAGTTTATTCCGGTCAAGGTGGACCGGGAGGAGCGTCCCGACGTGGACCGGGTTTACATGACGGCGGTGCAGGCCATGACGGGGCAGGGGGGATGGCCACTCTCGGTCTGGCTGACGCCGGAAGGGAAACCGTTTTACGGAGGGACCTACTTTCCGCCGCATGGGGTCCATGGCCGACCGGGTTTCCCCGATGTGTTGCGGCAGATCGCCCAAGCGTGGAAAGAGAGGAAAGGGGAGGTGGAGGGTTGGGCGGAGGAACTTTCCTCACGAATTCGGGCGGTGGGGGAAAGTTCCGGAGGACATGGGGAAATCCGGGATGCGGAGAAGGTTCTGCGGGGGGCCACGGATGAATTGGCGGCCGAGCACGACCGCAAGAACGGGGGTTTCGGCGGGGCCCCGAAGTTTCCAAGGCCTAGCCAGCCGCTTTTTTTGCTGCGGCGGTCTTTTGTCGAGAAAAGCGAAAAGCTTTTGGAGGTCGTGCGGCATGCGGGCCGGGCGATGGCGGCGGGAGGGATTTACGACCAGGTGGGGGATGGATTTCACCGTTATGCGGTGGATGCGGGCTGGGCGGTGCCGCATTTCGAAAAGATGCTTTACGACAACGCCCAGCTCATGGGTCTGTATGCCGAACTGGGGGCAGCGACGGGGGAACCGTGGCCCGGAAAAGTGGTGGCGGGAATTGACCGCTACCTGCAAAGGGACATGAGGATGGCAGGAGGTGGCTTGGCCTCCGCGGAAGATGCCGACAGCGAGGGGGTGGAAGGCAAGTTCTACGTCTGGAGGCTGGGCGAGCTGAAGGCGTTGGCCACGGAGTCCGAATGGGAAGTTGCCCAGAAGATCTGGGAGATCCGCGAGGAGGGCAACTTTATGGACCCGCACCACCCGGAAAGGGGCTGGAATGTGTTGGCCCGGAAGAGGATTCCCTCGGCGGCGGAGGAGAAGGTGTTGGAGTCGCTCCGGGTGAAGATGGAGGTCGAGCGCACCAAGCGGGTTCGGCCCGGCAAGGACGACAAGATTCTCTGTTCATGGAACGCACTGGCGATTTCGGGTTATGCGCGGGCGGCGCGCTGGGGTGGACCGCAGATTCTCACAAAAGCCGCGGAAGAGATCCGGGACTTTGTGGAAAAGGAAATGACCCGGCCGGATGGAACCCTGATTCACCGGTGGCGATTGGGACAGAAAGACGAGGTGCAGCTGCTGGAGGATTATGCGGCGATGGTGCAGGCCCTCGTGGATCTGCATCAGGCCACGCTGGAGATCCGACCCTTGCGGCGGGCCGTGCAACTGGCCGAGGTGATGTTGGAGAAGTTTGAGGATCGGGAAGGCGGGGGATTGTGGTCGACCGCCGACCGGACCCTGTTGGCGCGGATCAAGGACGATTACGACGGAGCGGAGCCCAGCGGGAACGCCACGGCAGCGCTGGCTTTGGCTGAACTGGGCCGTCTGACGGACGACCCGCAATGGTCGCAAGCCTCCCGGAGGATTCTGGACTGGCTGGGGGAGAGGATGCGGAGGTTGCCACAGGCGGTCCCGCATGCCTTGCTGGCCCTGCAACGTCTGCAGGAGCCTCCGGCGCGACTGGTGCTGGCGGGTCCCTGGCCGGCCAAGGAAACCGAGAACCTACGGAAAGCCGCCGGTCAAATTTACCGGCCCGACGTTTTGCTCACCCGGGCCGAAGCGGATCATCCCAGCGAGTTTGTCCGGTCCCTGGCTGCCAGCGCGCGGGCGGCCACGGCCTTTTTGTGCGAAGGGAACGCGTGCCGGAAACCGGTGACCCAAGCGGAAGAACTTCTTCGGGAACTGGCGGGACCGGCGGCGGTCTAAGTTGGGGTTGAGGGAAGGCCGTCGAGGGGTGTAGGATTTCGATCAAGGGAGGGATTAAACATGGATCGCGAAGGGGAACGCACATTGCGCTCGGAAAAGGTGCAGATCGAGAGGAAGACTTTCTTCCTCGATTTGAAGGAAAACGACCGCGGCCGCTTTTTGCGGATCACGGAGGATGTGGGAGGGCGGCGGGACCGGATTATCATGCCGGCCAGCGGGATGGAGGATTTTGCCCGTGCTTTGGACGACCTGATTATTTTCGAGCAGGAAGAGTTGGGGCCGAGGTAATTTAATCCAGATTTCGCAGGGCCAGGTCGTCCTCGTCAAAACCGAGGAAGTGGCCCAACTCGTGGAGGTAGGTGGTCCGGACCTCCTCGGCGAAGATTTTCGGATCCTCCCCGGCCAAGTCCCACAGGTTGTCGAGGTAGAGAATGATGCGCGGGGGCGAATCCAGGGAGGTGGGATCGGCCTCCAGGCGGCTGGCGCCCTCAAAAAGCCCGAGCAGGTCCGGTTCAAAACCCTGGTCCAAAACAGTCTGGTCCGGCGAGGACTGGTAAAGGGTGACAACCGGGTCCGAAGCGCTTTGCAACTCTTTGGGAAGACGGGCGCGAGTCCTGGCGACGCTCTCGGCGGCCCACTGATGGAGTTGTCGGGGATGCAAGGCTCCCAAGGGTATCGTCGATGTTTGGCTCAAGGAAACCGGGAAAAGGAGGAAAGGAGCAAAAAAGCACTTAAAATGGGGAAGAGGGGGGGGCAGAATGAAATGATGCTTGGGCTGGTGATTTTCTTTTTGGGGCTGGTCTGTGCCGGGACGGCACAGACCCAAGGCAAGTGGGGGATGATCGACACCCATGGGACGGTGCGGATCCCCGAGCGGCATGATGAGATCGGGGTTTTTCGCGGGGACCTGGCAAAAGGTCTTCCCCTGCCAGAATTTTTGCCCGGTCTTCAGGGTGCAAAAATCGTGAAGTGGCTGAAGACGGAGGGGCAGGAGGTCAAAAAGAACGAGCCCCTCGCCCAGGTGGAGCTGAAAGAGCCCTCCATCCCGGTGACGTCGCCGGTGAACGGGATGTTGACCAAAATCGGCGTGCCGGCCGGAGGGGCGGCGATTCCCGGATCTTCTTTGGGGCATGTCAAGATTCTGGGTAAAATTGATCTTTTTGCGAAAAAGCAGTTCGAGGTTGAGTGCCCGAGCTTCGGGCCAAACTCGGGCTCGGCCACGGTGGTGCGCTGGTTAAAGTTGGAGGGTGATGCGGTGGTGAAAGGAGAAAAGATCGCCGAGATTCGCCCCTTGCAGGCGATGGCGGCGGTGCTTTCGCCCGGAACGGGGACGCTGGTGAAGACCGAGGTGGCGGAGGGTGCCGAGGCCTCCACCGGCCAAATCATCGCCCGCATGGGCATCGGCCGGGTACCGGTGAGGCAGGGTCGGGACTGGTTTTATGTGGATGAGCGAGGGAACCGGGTCACGCCGGGCCGATTTGACCAGGTTGGTGTGATGCAAGGAGGCATGGCTCCGGTCCGGCAGGGAGAGCGGTGGGGCTTTGTGGACGTGGAAGGCAATCTAATCGGAAAAGCCGAGTACGACCTGGCCCGGGAAGTGTGGGGTGGTCTCGCGGCCGTCCGCACCAAAAACCGGTGGGGCTTTGTGGCCTACCAAGAGGGCATTCTGAAAAACGCCTTCGCTCCAACCCTTCTTCAGGCCAAGGATTTCGCGGAAGGTTTGGCGGCGGTGGAAGAGAGCGAGGACGCTTCGGCGGAAAGTGAGACCGAGGGGGCTCTGTTCGCCCAAAAGGAGGAAAAAGAAGCCAAGCCTGCCGGTCCCGCCCTGTGGGGCTACATCTTGCCCAGCGGCAAGCTGTGGATTCGGCCGGAGTTTGCCGAGGCTGGCAATTTCCTGGATGGCCGGGCGGCGGTGAAACCGGCGAAGGAGGGGTCGCCCTGGGTGCTCATTGACAGCAAACCGGACAAGGAGGGGCGGGCCAAAATCCGGACCACCGGGCAGTATGCGGGACTGGTCTCGCTGGGGGAGAAACGGGTGGCATGGAAGCGGGAGGGGCGTTGGGGGTTGATGGATTTCCAGGAAAAACCGATGGAGCTTTCGCCAGGAAAGGAAAAGCAGGATATCCTGCTCGCGGTCGGTCCATTTGGGAATGGGCTGGCTCCGGCCAAAGATGAGAGTGGGAAATGGGGTTATCTGGATCCCGAGGGAAAGTGGGTGATCCCGGTCAAGTTTGAGCGGGCAGGAGTTTTTCGGAACGGTTTGGCGCCGGCGCGGGAACCGGGGGGGAGATGGGGTTTTCTCAAGCCGGACGGGACCTGGGGAATTGAGCCCAAGTTCAGCCGGGTCCGCAGTTTTTCCGATGGACTCGCCGCCGTGGGGGAGCAAGGGGAGGTGGAGGCGGGGATGGAACCAGAAACGGGCGGAGTCTGGGAATGACCGAATACAAGGACTACTACGACATTCTGGGCGTGTCCCGGACAGCCACTCCGGAGGAAATCCGCAGTGCTTTCCGCAAAAAGGCCCGCGAATACCACCCGGACGTGGCCAAGGACAAAATCCAAGGGGCGGAGAAGTTCAAGGAGGTCAACGAAGCATACGAGGTCCTGAGTGATCCAGCGAAACGGGCAAAATACGACCAGATGGGGCGGGAAGCTCCCGGAGGTGGTTTTGCCTGGCAGGAAAGGGCGGGGGGAGCTGGGGCGCCGGACATGGAGGAGTTTCATTTTGGCGGAACCGGATACAGCGATTTTTTTGAGCACCTCTTTGGGGGCATGGGTGGAGACGGCGGTTTCCGGGGACCTTCCGGGCGCCGGATGGCCCGGCGGGGTTCCGACATCGAGGGAGACCTGATGGTTACGTTGGAGGAGGTGCTGGGCGGTTCCTTGCGCGAGGTGACCCTGCAACGGGGCGAGGGAAAGACAGAAACCTACCGGGTGAAAATTCCCGCAGGGGTCCGCGAGGGCCAAAGGATCCGCCTCGTGGGAAAAGGGGAAGCCGGCCGGAGCGGGGGAAGATCCGGGGATCTTTATTTGCGGGTCCGGCTGGCCCGGCATCCCGATCTCCGGGTGGAGGGAGCCGATTTGTATGCCGATCTGGAGGTCGCGCCCTGGGAGGCGGTGCTGGGGGCCGGCGTGCCGGTGCCGACCTTGGAAGGTGCCGTCACCCTCAAGGTCCCGGCAGGATCCAACGCCGGCCAGAAACTGAGGTTGCGGGGACAGGGGTTGCCGCGGGAAGATGGAACCCGTGGCGACCTGTATGCGATTTTGGAAATCGTGGTGCCTTCCGAAATCGGAGCCGAGGAGAAAAAACTCTGGGAAAAACTGGCCCAGGAGAGCCGGTGGCGGCCCGGGGTCAAAAATTAGGCCATGAGAGGTAAGCGGAGCCAAATGGCCCGGGGAATCTGGGTGGAGTCGCCCCGGTCCTTTGCCTTGGAGGAGTTGGCCCGGATGGCGGAGACGACCGCCGAGGCGATCCGCCAGTATTGTGAGTTGGGGTTGTTGGGGGAGGAGGGAAAAGAGGGGCGTTTCGGGGAGGGAACGCTCTTTTTGGTCCGAAGGATTGAACAGCTCCGCATCGACTATGGGATGCCGGCCCATGGGGCGGGTCTGGTGCTGGATCTGGCAGCGCGCGTTGAAGAGTTGGAGGGAGAATTGCGGGCCCTGCGGGAAGCCCTCGGCCGATGAGCGGCCAGTCGCGTCGGTCGGTGGCGGGTCTGCGTGGTCCGCGTGAGGAAGTGGAGGGGCTGGTATATTTTGGCCGCATGGTGGACAAGATCCGCCTGGAGCAGGCCGGAAACTTGCCCGCGGACTACCATGAAAATCTTGGCCGGGGTTTTGACGGGGCCTGCTGTGACTTCCTCGGGGTCCCGTACGCAGAACTGCGGGAACGGGTCCGGCAGGGCGGTTCGGACCGGGAGCTGCTCGAATGGTGTCAGACCAAGGGGAAGCGAAGGGACGCATCCGACCGGGCGTTTTGGAGCGCTTATTTGGCCAAACGGGGCTGGCGGGACGATCTTTCCGATCGGCTCAATTTCCGGAAAAAGGAGGCGGGTTGGGAGTCGCGCCAAGAGATCCAGACCTTTTTCGACTATCTGGATGCAGACGAGGGCCGCGCCTGACGGGATCCGATTGCCAACGAGGAAATGTCAGGACAATCTCGGCGGATGAAAACCATCCTCTCCATCCTCCTTGCCTTGGTTTTGGTCACCCCTTCCCTGAGCCTGGCCGTCAGCAGCATGGAGGAGCGGATTGAAAAAACGATTGATGTTCTGGAGGAATACGGGAAAGCCCAGGGGGACAGCATTCCCCGGCAGGTCTTTCATGATGCCAAGGGACTGGTTGTCATGTGGGTCATCAAGGCCGGTTTCCTGATCGCCGGGGAGGGAGGGGACGGCCTGGTGGTGATTCGTCAGGGTAAAAAATGGTCCCATCCCTCGGCGATTTCGGCGGCGGGGGCCGGGGTTGGATTTCAGGCGGGCGGATCCTCGCAGGATTACGTGCTGCTCCTTAACACGGAGGAAGCGGTGCGGCAGTTTTCGCAAAAGGGCAACTACACCAGCAGTGCGGAGGTGGAGGGAACAGCCGGGCCGACGGGTCGGGAGCTTTCCGCGGGAGTGGCCACGGTGAATGCCCCGGTCTACACCTACAGCTTCACCAAAGGTTTGTTCGGCGGAGTCTCCCTTTCAGGCCTGGGTTACGGGTCGGCCGACGATACCAATGAAAATTTTTACGGCCAGAGGCTCACGCCAAAGGAAATTCTGGACGGGAAGGTTAAAAAAACCCCGGAAGCGGTCCATCGCCTGTGGAAGGCTTTGGAAGAGCTGGACAAAAAGCCCAAGATCGAAGGCAAAACCCCGCCCAAAGACAAAAAGAAATAAGTAACTGCCGTCATGGCCCAACCCGTTCCCCCGCCTCCGCCAGCGCCGCTTCCCCCGGGATCGCTGCCCACCTCGTTGCCCGCCGCCGCGGGAAAATCAGTGGCCAAGACCGCCGCCGCCGGCGCCGCCAAGACGGTTGCCTCCAGCGCGGCCACCGTGGTCGCCTGGAAAACAGCGGCCCTCGCCACGGCGGCGGTGCTGGGTCTGGGAGGGGGAGGGTATTATTTCAACCGGGATCTGCAGGCCCGCAATCAGCTCACCGAGGCCGAGCAAAAAATCACAGGCCTGGAATCCCGCCTCAAGGATTCCGAGAGCGCGGGGGAGGCGGTCCGGGCTCAGCTGGATCAGGTTAAGGCTGAAGCGGAAAAGGCGAAAAAACTTTCCCTCGATCTGGAGCAATCGCGGGCTGAATTGGCCAAACTGAAGGATCTTTCCGCCTCGGAAAAAAAGGCCCTTGAACAGAAGCTGGCGGAGCAACAACTGGCGATGGAGAAGTTCAAGGCCAGCACCGTGCAGGCCGACAGCAAGCTGGAGGAAAACCTGAAAAAAGAGCTCGCGGACAAGGATGTGATGATCTCCCGCTTAAAAGATCAGCTGAAAGTGACCGTGGCGAGCGAGATTCTCTTTCCCAGCGGTTCGGCGGAACTCTCCCCTGAAGGGGTGGATGTGTTGCGCAAGGTTGCCAATGCGGCCAACAAATCGCAGGACGAGGTTCGGGTCGAGGGGCACACGGATATCGATCCGATCGCACCGATCCTGGCCCAATACTACCCGACGAACTGGGAGCTTTCGACCGCGCGGGCGTCGGTGGCGGTGCGGACGCTGGAGGCCACGGGAATGGTTCCTGCCTCCCGGCTTTCCGCGGTGGGTTATGGGGACAGCCGACCTGTGGTGCCCAATGACACGGCGGAGGGTAAGGCGAAGAACCGGAGGGTGGAGATCGTCTTTACGCCGGTGAAGGGCCGCTAGCCGGCGTGGCCGCTGGAACCGGCCCGGGCCGGATTCCGGAATCATCCGCTGTTTCCACGGATAAAGGTCCGTCGTACCAAGTCACGCTGATCACCTCGTTCTCCGCGGTGTGGGGACCGTGCACCGTGTTTTTGGGGGCATAAAAGAAGGAGCCGGGCCCGTAGGCCACTTTGCCCTCGATCCATTTGCCCTTCAGGACCACGACCGATTCCGAAGTTTCCGGATGGCGGTGGGCGGGGATGACCGTCCCCGGGGCAAATCGCCGCAGCAGGAACCGCGCTCCGGAAGCGGCATCGTTTGAAAGGGAGGCGAATTCGACCCCGGGATAAGGGCCGGGCTCCCAGAGGGTGGTGTTGGGTAGTCTGACGGTGGGGAACATTTTTTCAGGGTGCCTGAAGGAATTCTTTCTGACAACCGCCCGAAGGTTTATGGTCTTGGCATGACCGCTTCGGCCCCTGCCCCGGCTTCCGGCGAAGGATATGTGGGCTTGTTGCGTTTGGCGGGGGAGATCGGGCGGGAACCGGCTCTCCGGGGCCTTTTGGCCATGATTCTCGAAAAAAGCCGGCCGTGGATGAGGGCGGAAGCCTGTTCCATCTTCTTGCCGGATCCCGACACCGGCGAACTGGTGATTCATTCCGCCCACGGGAACAGCGTGCCACAACTTGGCAGCCTGCGGGTTCCGCAGGGAAAGGGAATTGTGGGGGCCACCATGCAGGAAAGGAAAATGATCCGGGTGGACGATCCCGGCCGGGATCCAAGGTTTTACTCCAAGGCGGACGAACAGACGGGTTGGAAGACGAGGGCTTTGTTGGCCGCGCCCCTGTTGGACGGGGAAAATTGCATCGGGGTCATTGAGTTTTTGAATCCCGAAGGGCGTCCGGCTTTCACCGGGGATGACGAGCAACTGATGGAATATTTTGCCGGGTTGGTTTCCGCCGCCCTGGTTCGCATCCGTGCCCACGATGCCGCGTTGGAGCGGGCCCAAGTCCAGCGGGATCTGGATCTGGCCCGGGAAATGCAGCAAGGGCTTTTGCCGCGGGAGTTTCCCAGCAAGGAGCAGGCCCCCGGGGTGGAAATCTTCGCACGGTTGGATCCGGCCAAGGAGGTAAGCGGCGATCTTTATGACTTCTTTCAAGTGGAGCCCGGTCGGATGTGTTTTGTCGTCGGAGATGTTTCCGGAAAGGGGGTGGCAGCGGGTCTCTTCATGGCGGTCACCCGAACCCTGATCCGGGCCACCGCGGTACCGGGACGCAGCCCGCTGGAGATCCTGCAGCGCGTCAATGCCCAGCTTTATGCAGAAAACCGGGCCAATCTTTTTGTCACCATGATTCTGGGCATCGTGGAAACGAACACCGGCAAAATTCAATATGGCCAAGGGGGGCACAATCCATCCTTGCTGATTTCCCCGCAGGGTGAGCCGGTTTACGAGCCGTCCGGAGGGATGCCTCTGGGAGTGTTCGACGATGCCAAGTTCGGCCAGCGGGAGTTGCTTTTGAAAGCGGGAGAAATCCTGCTCGTCTACACCGACGGGGTGACCGAGGCCATGAATCCTCTGAAGGAACTTTTCGGGGAGGAACGGCTAAAGGAGGCTGTGCGGGGACAGGCCCGTCTCTCGGCAGAGCAACTCACCCAGCGGGTGGTGGAATCCGTGGCGAAGTTTGCGCGGGGAGCGGAGCCATCGGACGACATCACCCTGCTGGCCATCAAGCACCGGGAGGCATGAGTCCCGATCTGCGGAAGCAGGTCTGGGCGGAGATGCGGGCGACCGGGGACCGGTTGCAAGGGATCCTTCGTCCGGATCCAAGGCATCCCGCAGGGCGCAACCCTTACGCTCATGTGGCTGGATGCGTCAAAGAGGAGTTTGGGGCTTCTTACGGGGATTTGCCCGATGAAAAAGCTGGAGAGGTTCTGGTCTATCTGAAAAAACTCGAGTCTTTGGAAAAAGGCGGAGCCGGCTAGGGCGATCTAGTCGATCAGGTGGGCCTGGCGGAGCGGTTCGAGGTCGGGATCCTCGTGCGCCAGTCTTTCCAATCCGTGGTCCAGCTCGATGGCCCGCTGAACGTGGGACTGCGCCGTGGTGAGATCACCCCGCTGGGCCGCGTAGCACCCTAGATTGAACTGGATGAGGGGGTCCTTGGGATGAAGGGAGGCCGCTTCAGAAAGAATCTTGGAGGCGGTCTCCAAGGAGTCGCTCCGGCGTTTGGCAAAAGCCCAGGCCACGAACCAGCGGGCTTCGTTGGGGTGGGAAGAGGCAAGCTTGGCTGCCAGGGAAGCAGCCTCCGACCATTTCTGTCCTCGCTCAAGGAGGCGCAACTTGAACTCCATCACCCCGCCATCGGCCGCCATGGAGGGGGAGAGGTTCTCCAACTCAGCCAAGGCGTCGTTAACCATGCCGAGGTTGGCGTAGCCCACGGCACATTCCGCATGTCTGAAATCTTCTCGAAGTTGATTCAACCGGCTCACGCTGAATCTTATCACAAATTCTGTGAAAATTAAAGGGCCTAAATCACAACTATCTAAAAATCAAAGCTTTATGCCTAAGGATTTCCAGTCTACCCACCCCACAAGAATTGCGTGTGGAAGAGTGAGCACAGCGAGAAGAATGAGGTAGGTACCCACCCATCCTTCCTGGGTGACTGGTTGGAGGCCCAGGAAGCGGGGTAGGGCCGGCAGAAATGCCAGGGTGGCTAGGGTCAGCGGTATGGCGAAAAGCAGGAGTCGGCCGAGAGAATGAAGCCAGACCCGGGTATTTGCCGAAGGTCCCAATTGGTCGCGAATCTGTGCCAAACGGAGCAGATGGCGCCAGGCGTGGAAGGCGACGAAGTAGGTGCCCACACCCACGAGGGGTGGAGTGAACGCAAGGAGCAGCAAGAGAATTGCGGTTTCGCCCCATTCCTTTTTCCCCGGGCGGGCGGCCAAGGTGAGGAGAAAAGGCAGAAGGAGCCAAGCCTGGAAAAAGACCTGGGAGGGGGCAGGACCGGCATCGGGTGCCATGAGTTGGACAACCTTCCAAGCCTCCAAAGTGTGGAAAGCGAACGGTCCGAGCATTACCCAGAGACCCCGACCGAGACCGAAAGCCAGCCAGCGTAAGCCGGGCGTGAAACCCAAGGAGGCATCGGCCGTACCCCAATGCCAGGCGGTCAACAGAAGGAAGAAAACCGTGGCTGCAAAGGGGGTCGCCTTCCAGACGAGCAAATAGAGGAAGGAAATCGTCAAATAGACGACAAAAAAGACCACCAGAAAAGGCAGGCGGAAAGGGCGGCGCTCCAGCCAGCCCGGAACCCACGGATCGCAGGCCCCATGGGGCACGCCGAGGACCACCGCAGAAGCCAGGAAGAAAAGCGGGGCCAGCTCCATGGCCCGGGCAGGAAACAGAAGGCCCAAGATTCCCAAAAGTCCCGCCAAGATCCATGGAACGGTCCGGTGCAGAAGGACAGGCATCGATCGAGGTTAGGGTTCCGGTTTCCGCGGGAAAAGCGGGGGAAAAGAAACGGGGGATCCCCGAAGGGATCCCCCGTCGCATCGCGGAAGACGTTTCCGCGAATCTGGAAGGAATCTTATTTGCCGCGTTTGGCGAGATTCCAAACCACCAGACCGAAGCCAATCTTGTTGACGGCGTCACCGATATTGTAGACGACGTTCATATTGGCGGCCAGCTCGGTGGATCCGCTGAGCACGTTACCCGGCAGGGTCATGTACCCGATCGGATAGATCGCCCAGCCGATGAGCACGAAGCCCCGGAGGAGGTTGAAGGCGCGGCGGACGTTGGCATCGCTGCTGCCGTCAGCCAGTTGCTTGGCCTCACCGAAGAAGATCTCATAGACGATACCGGCCCAGCCGATCGTGGAGATCACACCCCAGCCGAAGTTCTCGAACCCGCGGATCGGCTTGCCGATCTCGGCGGAGACTTCGCCGATGTATCCGGCGACGAGCATGAGAATCGCGTAGCCAACCAGGCGCCAGAGCATGTTGATGCTGGCTCCGGCGGCCCGGAGAAGGAGGTAGAACTCCGTGCACATCAGCGGCACCGTGAGGAGCCAATCGATGTAACGAAACTCGGTGGGGGATGCGACCGCGGCATTGTTCCCGGTGAAGGTGGTCACCCAGAACTCGCGCATATACCAGTAATGCGCCGCCGCGATGGTGGTGATGAGACCGCTGATCAGAAGCGACAGCTTCCACTTGTCCGAGACGGTGGCCCGCTCGAAGAAGAAGAAGACCGAAGCCGCAAACATGGCCATGGTCCCGATGAAGAAGGTGAACCCGACGAGGTCACCTTGTTGAAGTGCACTAGCTGCTAACATGTGATTTCCTCCTTCTGCCCGTGAGGGCGTTTGCTTGAACGCCGATACTTGGAGGTGAAGCGGTTGCGCGCAAGGGCAAAGAAGGTAAGGCGATGGATAGTTTGTGAAAAGTAATTACGTTAAAATGTTTAAAAATTAACGGGATTTTGCGAGTTTCCAAAGCCGGTCCAGTTCCTTGGGGGACATGTCACCCGTTTTTTTTCCCAGTTGGCGGGCGAACGCCTCCACTTTTTGGACCCTTTTTATAAATCTCTTTGAGGCGTCCCGCAAAGCGGTCTCGGCATCGACTTTGCGATGGCGCGCAAGGTTGACCAAGGTGAAGAGCAAATCCCCCAGCTCCATGGAAAAGGACGGGCCTGTGGAGGGGGTTTGTGCCAACTCCCGCAGTTCCTCGCGGATTTTTGCCGGAATGCCTTTCTTCGGGTCGGTCCAATCAAAACCCGCCCGGGAGGCCCGCCTCTGGAGGTTTTGTGCGTAGAGCAGGGCGGGGAGTCTTTGGGGAATCCCATCCAAACAGCTTTGGCGGGACGGTTTTTCCTGCTGCTTCAGCTGATGCCAGCGTCGGAGAACCTGGGAGGGATTCCGGAGTTTTTCCCGGCCAAAGACATGCGGATGGCGGCGAACGAGCTTTTCGGCCAGTTCCCGGGCCACGGCCTGAAAATCGAACGCTTTTCTTTCCCGCGCCAGTTGGGCGTGAAAAAGAACGTGAAGCAGGACATCGCCCAGCTCCTCCTTGAGGGCGTGGTCATCGCCCTGATCGATGGCCTCGAGCAGCTCGTATACCTCCTCCAGGATCATGGGTCGGAGGGAACGATGGGTCTGTTTCCGGTCCCAGGGACAACCCCGGGGACCACGCAGTCGGGTCATGATCCGGGTCAGGGCTTTGGTCTCGTGCATGTCTCTGCACTACGGGGGCCACGGCGGTTCGTCGAGCCGGAGCGTGACGAATGACCACGTTTGGTTATGTTGATTCCTTGAGCAAATTCATTTCCCCCCAAGCATCCTGGCCTTCGCTGATCGAGCAGCACCGCAAGGTCATCCCGGAGGCCTACGGCCCCGAGGGCAACCTCTATAACCTGATCGGGGGTGAGTGGGGACAACCCGGACACGGAAAACTTTTTCTCAGTCCGGTCGACGCCACCCCGTTGGGCCGCTACCCCATGATTCGGCTCGATGCCGCCCGGGTTGCCGCTGAAAAAGCGGAGAAGGAGTTCCACACTTGGTCCCAGATGGATCTGGATGAACGGAAACGCCGGGTTGCCGAAACGGTCGACGATATCGAGAAGCATGGCGATTTGCTGGCCAAAACCCTGGTGTGGGAAATCGGCAAACCCTACCCGCAGTCCAAGGTCAGCGTGGAGCGCTGCGTTTCCGGGGTGCGCTGGTATCTCAAGGAAATTGAAAAAATGATGGAGGGCCGCCGTCCGATCGGCCTGATTTCCAACATTGCCTCCTGGAACTATCCGCTCTCCGTCCTGGTGCACGCCGTTCTGGTCCAGTGTTTGGCGGGAAATTCGGTCATCGCCAAGACCCCCACGGACGGCGGTATCCACGCAGTGACGCTGGCGTTGGCCCTGGCCCGGCGACGCGGGTTGCCGGTGAGCCTGGTCAGCGGTTCGGGCGGCGAGCTGAGTGATGCGTTGGTGCGCAATGATGCCATCGCCTGTCTGGCCTTCGTCGGCGGGAAAAACAACGGTCGGGAAATCGCCAATGCCTTCTACGACCGGTCCAAACGCTACATGCTCGAGATGGATGGGGTGAACTGCTACGGCGTGTGGGAGTATTCCGACTGGAAAGGCCTGGCCGCCCAGATCAAAAAGGGGTTCGAGTACGGCAAGCAGCGTTGTACGGCCTATCCGCGGTACGTGGTCCAGCGGGCTCTCTTTCCCAAGTTCCTTGAGATGTATCTCGGCGTGGTCCAGTCCCTGAAGGTGGGTAACCCTCTTTTGGTCGAAAAGGCGGAGGATCCGCTTCCCGCCCTGGATTACGGCCCGCTCATCAACAGCCGGAAGGTCGAAGAACTGCGCGTCCAGATCAGCGAGGCGGTGGCCGGCGGTGCCGTGGCCTTGTATGAAGGGGCTCTGGATGAGTCACGCTTCACCCCCAACCAGGACAACTCCGCTTACCTGGCACCTGTGGCCCTCCTGAACCTGCCGCGAAACTGCAAGCTGTACCACGGCGAGCCGTTTGGGCCGGTGGATTCCGTGGTGGTGGTGGACAGCGTGGATCAAATGATCGCCGAGTTGAACGTCTCCAACGGCTCCCTGGTTTCCAGTTTGGCCACGGATGACGCCAACCTGGCCAAGCAGGTGGCGGGGGATTTGCGCTGCTTTAAGTTCGGCCACAACAAGGTGCGGTCCCGCGGGGACAACGAAGAGAGTTTCGGCGGCTTCGGACAGTCCTGGAAGGGATGCTTTGTTGGCGGGCGGTATCTGGTGGAGGCGGTGACGGAAGGGCCGGCGGGGGAGAGGCTGAAGGGAAACTTCCCGGACTACGTGCTCCTGCCAGAGCAGCGCTAAGGGTTTAGCGGGTCGCGCGGCCGGGAATCCGCCGGTTAATCAACCAGAGGCTGACTGCCACCAGAAGAATAATCAGGCCGCTGATGACCAACTCGATCATGTAGTGCTGGAATTTCATGGGGTCGAGGGTTTGGCCCTCGGTTTCCGTGACGGAGAGTGAGGCACCGATGGTCAGAATCCGGCGGGTGACGCTGATGCCGGCGATGACGAGGAAGGGATTCAGATCCTCCACACCCACATCGTGGGCCGGGGAAAGCAGCAGGCGGGTAACGGTTCGAAGAAGCTCCATCACGATCATGATGAGGAGCACCTCGTTGATCAGGGTGATGAGGATGGAAAAAAACGGCTGCCCGGCCGAAGTGATCAGGAATTTGAAGAGGTAGACGGCGATGGCGCCTGCGATAAAAAGAAGAAGCAGAGCCACGCCCCCGTAGGTGATAATTTCACCGCGGTTCAGAATTCGAAGAAACCGTTGGGCAACGGTCGGAGTGGAAGCCGGCTTTGGCACACTTCGAGGGTGATGGAAAAAGCTGTTGTGGCAAGAGTGCAGTTGCGGCGGAAAATGGAAGGAGGGAGGGTAAAAGGCGGAGGTTGGGTGAGGGAATATTCTGCGGTAAGTTACCCTAATGGCCAAGGTGACCCTGTTTTACGATGCCGACTGCGGCTTCTGCCAAGGAAGCGTGGACTGGCTGCTGCAACGGTCGTTGCCGGACACGTTTGATCCGGTGGCCTACCAGGATGGACACGCCTTGCGGCAATTTCCGATGGTGGATCCCGTTTTGGCGGATAAAGGGATCCAGGCCTTGGGTCCGGACGGCAAACTCCGCTCCAAAGCGAGGGCCGCGGGTTATTGCCTGACGTTGGTGCCGGGCTGGCGCTGGCTGGGGCATTTGATCCTGTTTCCCTTGGTTTCGCCGTTGGCCGCGTTCGGTTACGCGATCGTGGCGCGGAACCGTCAGCATATTTCCCGCTGGATGGGGCGCACTTCCTGCCGGATTCCCCCGCGCGCGGGAAGGTGAGTCTGGAAACTCTCCTGCAGCAGGTCATCGCCTGCCGGCGATGTCCGCGCTTGGTCCGGTGGCGGGAGAAAGTGGCCAAGGACAAGAAGGCCGCTTACCAAGGGGAGGAATATTGGGGCAAGCCGGTACCCGGCTGGGGAGACGCGAAGGCAAGGGTGGTGGTGGTGGGGCTGGCCCCCGGAGCACATGGTGCCAACCGTACCGGGAGAATGTTTACGGGGGACGAGTCGGGCCGTTGGCTTTATCGGGCCCTGTGGAGGGTCGGGTGGGCTAGCCAAGCGGAGAGCGTCGGGCGCGGGGACGGGCTCAAACTTCGCCATGTGTGGATCACTTCACCGGTGAAATGCGCTCCCCCGGACAATCGACCCACGACAAGGGAAAGGGACCAGTGCGCGGATTTTTTTACAAGGGAGCTGGGGTTGCTTGCGGCGGCGCGGGTGTATCTGGCCCTCGGAGGATTTGGTTTTGAGGCCGTGGGCCGTTATTTCGGCCTCCGGCCCAAGCCCAAGTTTGGACACGGGGTGGAAGTGGCCTTGCCGGGTGATAAGTGGCTGATCGGGTCCTATCACGTAAGTCAGCAGAACACTTTTACGGGGCGTTTGACCGAAACGATGCTGGACACGGTCATGCAGCAGGCGGGTCGGAGGGCCGGCTTGTCAGGGAGAAAGGGCTGAATTATGCTTCCGCCTTCAAGCGCTCGTGGCGAAACTGGCAGACGCACTACCTTGAGGTGGTAGCGGGGCAACCCATGGAGGTTCAAATCCTCTCGAGCGCACTTCAAATTTCCGTAGTTTGAACCTATGCCCGATTCCGAGCGTTCCATTGAATTTGAGTTCGTCCGTGCCACGGAAAATGCCGCCCTCAACGCCATGCGATTCATCGGCAAGGGGGAAAAAGAGCAGGCCGATGCGGCCGCCTGCGACGCCATCCAAGGGGTTTTTGACCTGATCGACATCCGTGGGGAGGTGGTGATTGGCGAGGGGATCAAGGACAACGCTCCGGGGATTTTTTTGGGAGACAAGCTTGGCAAGTGGGGAGCCCAGGATCCCGTCTTCAATATCGCCCTCGATCCGATCGACGGAACCACCAACCTGTCCAAGGGTTCCCCCAACGCCATTTCGGTCATGGCGGCGGCCGAGGCTCCCGCGGGCTCGTCCCAGCCGATCATGCGCAACATTCCCAGTTACTATTCCCATAAAATGTCCTATGGGCCGGCCGTGGCCGAGTTTCTGAAACGGGAGGATCCCCAGGCGAACTTTCTGGATGCCCCGCTGGAGGAGACGCTGCCCCGGATGGCCCAAATTCTCCGAAAAAGAATCACCGACATGGTGGTGCTGGTACTGGACCGTCCGAGGAACCAGGCGTTCGTGGATGCGATCCGCCGGTGCGGTGCGTCCTTGCGCACCATCGGGGACGGTGACATCACCGCGGCGGTGGCACCCTCGTTGCCGGATTCGGGGATCGACCTGTATGTGGGCATCGGGGGCTCACCGGAAGGGGTCTTGACGGCCACCGCCCTGCGGGCGTTGGGAGGAGAAATCCAGATGCGGATGTGGTTCCCCAATCCCGAGGCGAAATCCCGGGAGGTCAAGGGCATGGCAGAAACCGAAATCCAAAGAATTTACCGGTCCCGGGACATCGTTACCGGGGATAGTGCGATCTTTTCCGCCACCGGCATCATCGAAAGCCCGCTGCTTCCCGGCGTGAAACTGATCGGACACAAGGCCATCACCCACACGATCCTGATGAGGGCCAAAAGCCAGACGGTTCGCTACATCCGGGCCGTCCACGATCTGGAGAAAAAAACCATCCACCTCCGTAGCCGCGGCGGGGAGGGCAAGGAATCGAAAATCGGCAAGGGCTAGGCGGTCGCCCCCGCCTTTTCCTCGCGAAGTCGGAGTTGGCCGCAGGCGGCGTCGATATCGTGCCCTTTTTCCCGCCGGACGGTGGCCTCCACGCCCGCATCCCTGAAAACATTCTGGAAACGCCGGATGGCGCTTTCGGAGGGGCGTTCGTAGGGCAACCCCTCGACGGTATTGTAGGGAATCAGATTCACCTTGGCGTGGAGCCGGCGGGCGTGGCGAACCACGGCCCGGGCCTCCGCGGGGTCATCGTTGAGGTCCTTGAGCAGGATGTACTCAAAGGTGATCATTTTGCGTTTGGCCTTGGCGAAGATCTCACAGGCCGGAATCAGTTTTTCGAGCGGGTACTTGCGGTTGACCGGCATGATCTTGTCGCGGGTTTCGTTGGTGCCGGCGTGGAGCGAGAGGGCGAGGCGGAACTGTCCGGGCACCTTGGCCAACTCCTCAATCTGGGGGGCGAGTCCGCTGGTGGAGACGGTGAGATGCCGGGAACCCATGCCCAGTCCCTCGGGCGAAGTGAGGATTTCCAGGGCGGCGCGAAGACGAGGCAAGTTGGCGAGGGGTTCTCCCATTCCCATGAAGACGAGATTGTCGGGCCGGCGCCCGGCGATTTTTGCGGCTCCCAGAACCTGTCCCACAATTTCCCCGGGGGTGAGGTTCCTTCGCCAGCCGTCCAGGCCGCTGGCGCAGAAGCGGCACCCATAAGCGCAGCCGACCTGGCTGGAGACGCAGAGCGTGAGACGTCCGCTGCGCCCGCCGTCATTTCCCGGGTTGGCCGGGATGAGCACGGACTCCAAAAAGGAGCCATCCCCCAACCGCCAGAGAAATTTTCGCGTGGTGTCCGCCGAGCCCTGGATTTTCACCGGTTCGACGGCGGCCAGACGACAACGACTGTCCAGATCCTGCCGCAAGGTGGCGGAGAGGTTGGACATCTCGGCAAAGGAGGAGGCAAAGCGCTGGAAAATCCATTCGCGAATCTGCTTTTCGCGCCAGGGTTCGTGGACCGGCAACCGCCACTCCTTGACGGGAAGATCCAAAAGTAACGGCTTGGTCGGATTTGAATTCGCCTTCATTTCGACCTCTGACCCCAGCCCCTGAAAAACTTCTCTTGAAAGCCTTGAACACCAACTAACCGCATGACCTCTGACCCCAAGCTTGTCATCCAAGGGATGGAGCAGGTTTTTTTCAGGGGAAATATCAGCGGGCGCCGCGTCCGAAAAGGACCGCGGGAACCGTGCGGAGAAGAATCTGAAAATCGAGCCAGAGAGACCATTGGTCAATGTACTCCAGATCCAGGCGAACCCAATCGGAGAAGTCCTTCACCTCGTTGCGGCCGGAGATTTGCCAGAGGCAGGTCATTCCGGGGTTCACGCTCAGACGGCGACGTTGGGCGTTGGCGGTCATGGCGAGGGTCTCGTAGGTGGGCAGGGGACGAGGGCCGACCAGGCTCATTTGGCCCAGAAACACATTGAAGAGCTGGGGGAGCTCGTCCAAGGAGGTGAACCGGAGAAATCCGCCCACCCGCGTGACCCGGGGGTCTTTTTTGATTTTAAAAACCGGGCCCTGCATTTCATTGAGAGCCTCCAGCTCGGCTTTCCGCATCTCCGCGTCCGTGTGCATGGTGCGGAACTTGTACATGGTGAAGGGATCCCCGTGGCGGCCGCTCCGCCGCTGCCTGAAAAGCGCCGGGCCGGGGGATTCCAGCTTGATGGCCGCCCAGATCAACAGAAAGAGCGGAAGGAGCAGAACCAGCAGAATCGTGGAGGCGAGCCGGTCGATGAGGATTTTCGCCACGGATTGCCAAGTGCCGGCACGGGTCGAACGGAAGACCAGCAGATTCCGGTTCATAATCTCCTCGAACTGGGCCCGAGCGATCTGGGTGCCGACAAAATCCGTGCTGAGCCAGGCTTCAATGCCCTCCTCCTCGCACGCCTTGATGGCCTGGGCTGTCCAGTTCATGTGCCGCGTGCCGACATCGAAGAGGACAATGCCGGCGGAATCCTCGTGCAGCGCCTCGACAAAATCCGCGATGGATCCGGACTCGGCAGGAAAGGTCCGGGTGATCCGGATACCCACCGGGGCATCGGAAAAAAGGTTGATCCAGCGATCCGAGTGATCCGGTGAATCGGTCACCAGCAAAAGACGGACCGAGTAATGCTCTGTTTGCCGGCGAAAGAGCCGGAATCGATAAAACACCTCCTCCCGCAGAAGCAGGAGGAGAAAGAACAGAGGGACAAAAAGCAGGAAGACGATGCGGCTCGGGGACTGCTTGAAAAAGAAGATAACCGACACGCCCACCAGGAAAAGGATCAGTCCTGCTTCAAACATGGCGGCCCAGTTGGCCTTCCGTCCGCGGCCGGAAAAATGGCGGTACAAGCCGCGGCGGCTCAGGACCAATGGAGCAGCCACGCCCATCATGACGATGTAGGGAAAATACAGGGAAAATTCGCCGATTTCCCGGGATTCCAAAGGGAGGATGTCCGGCAACCAGTACACCCGGATGTAGTAAGCTGCGACCATGGCGGTGGCCGCCAGCAGGCCGTCGATCAACTGCAGCCAGATCCGGATTTGGCGGACATCGCTTAAGTTCATGACTGCCTTGAAACTGCCTGTCCTTGGAGAGTTCGCCAAGACGGGGAAAGTTGTCGGGCCACATCTGAAGCCAGCACAGCCGGACCCCCTTCTTGCGTGGCACGATCCGCGGCCAAGCCGTGCCAAAGAACGGCCAACCGGGCGGCGTCGTAGGGTGGATATCCTGAGGCCAGCAGCCCCCCGATCAGTCCGGCCAATAAATCGCCCATCCCGGCGGTGGCTTGGGCGGGGCCGCCGGTTCCGTTGTGGCTGAAGGGCAGGTCCGCACTGGCGACCAAAGTGTGCGGGCCTTTGGCAACGAGGAAGGTATGGGGATGGCGATCCAGCCAGATTTGGGCCGCTTCCGAACGGTCCTGGACCTTTTGTCCAATCAGGCGACCCAACTCACCGCCGTGCGGGGTCAGGATCAACGGAGCCTTCGCTTTTTCCAGCCACTCCGGGTGGGTTGCCACGAGATCCAGTGCGCCGGCATCCAAGACCACCGGCACGGTGGCATCGGCCAGCAGACGGGCGAGAAAATCTGCAAGGGTTTGGGTGGGGGGCAGGCCCGGACCGATGACCAAGGCCTTGGCCTGTTTTTGAAACGCCTCCACGTCCGGAGGAGTGCCATCGGCATGGGTTGACAGCAACAACTCCGGCAGGCGTCCGGGAATCGAAGATGCAATGGATCGATCCGTGAACAGCCGGACGTAGCCGGCTCCCGAGCGAAGGGAGCCTTCCGAAGCGAGGAGGGATGCCCCCGGGTAGGCGTTGGAGCCGGCCCAGAGATGGACGATGCCGGCAGAATGTTTGTGAAGATCCGCCCGCCGGGTGCGGACCAGAAGTCCCGCTTCGGCGGGCAGAAAAAAAACGGCATTGGCCTTGGGTGGGGGAATCCCGAAATCAATAGGAACCCCGAGAAGCCGTCCCACGTGGGGAAGGGCCTGATCCTTGAGGCAACCGGATTTGACCGAGCCCAAGGCGACGGTGAAATCCGCGTGAAAAACGGCTCCGGGGGCATGGCCTTCCGCCGGGTGCAGCCCGGTGGGCAGATCCAGGGCGACAAAAAGGTCGGTGCCCCGCTTTTCCTTGCCGACCCAGTTGAGGATGGCGGTTTCCGGGGGGCGCGGGGGCGGAACGGCGCCAAGCCCAAGCAGGCCGTCGACCACCAGGCGCGGCCCCGGGGCTTGGAGAAATCCCTGCGGCTTGGCCGGCCAAACCAGCGCCTTTTTCCAGACCTTGGCCTTGACCCGCGGATCGGGATGGGTCCTTTGGCCGGCAGCGCGGGAGAGAAGCAACTCGACCTTCCAGCCCAGCTCTTTCAGTTCCAGTGCCAAAAGAACGGCGTCATCCCCATTGTGCCCGGGTCCGACCAGGAACAAGGCGTGCCCGCAGTTTGGAAGATAAGGACGAATTTCCCGCAGGGCACCCTTCACCGCCTGCCGCATCAACTCCTTCATGCGAGCGCCTTCCCGCAGGCTTTTTTCTTCCCAAGTGCGGGCTTGGGCGGGAGACAGGACGATCATGGTCCGAGCAGGGCGACGGTTGCCGCCGAGTGGGTCCGCGTGTGGGTCAGGGTGACGAGGGCCCGCGCCACGCCCCGGGCCTTGGCCAGCTCGGCACCGGCGGCGTGAAAGCGGAGAAAAGGCTCGCCGGAGGAGTGGCGACCGATTTCCATCCCCAGCCAAGGGAGTCGTTTCCCGATTCCGGTTCCGAAAGCCTTGGAGGCGGCCTCCTTGGCGGCGAAGCGTGCGGCCAGATGGGTGGCGGGGCGGGCCTGGGTCTGCGCATAGGCAACCTCGGACGGGTGAAAAATACGCTGGAGGAAACGGTCTCCGAATTTCTTCATGGAATCCTCAATGCGGTCGATCTCCACCAGGTCCATGCCGATGCCGAGAAGTTTTTCCTGGCTCATTGTTCGGCGATGGCCTCCAGGAAGTCGCGCACGCTGCGATCCAGGCCGACGATGAGGGCATGACTGACCAAGGAGTGGCCGATGTTGAGGGTGTGAAGGTGGGGAACGCGGAGAAGTTCGGGAAGGTTGGAAAGCCGGAGGCCGTGACCCGCATTGACCTGTACCTTGTGGTGGTGCGCCTGTTGGGCCGCCTTCTCCAGGCGGGTCAGTTCCCTTTGACGCGTCGCCGGAGCGGCATCCGCAAAGCGTCCGGTGTGGAGTTCGATCACCGGGGCGCGGATGGCGGCCGAGGCGTCGACCTGCCGTGGATCAGGGTCAATAAACAGGCTGACGAGGATGCCGGCTTCGCGGAGTTTTTGCACCACGGGACCAAGGAGCTTTTCCTTTTCGGCCACGTCCAAGCCGCCTTCCGTGGTGACCTCCGCGCGATTTTCCGGAACCAGGCAGACTTCGGAGGGTTTTAACCGCAGGGCGAAGTCGAGCATGGCGGGGGTCGCGGCCATCTCGAGGTTAAGACGGTCGCGGAACTCGCGGGCAACACGCAGGACATCCTCGTCCTGGATGTGTCGGCGGTCCTCGCGGAGGTGGACGGTGAGCGAGTGGGCCCCGGCGGCCAGGCAAACCCGGGCGGCGATAAGCGGATCCGGTTCGGGAGCCGAAGGGGCGGCGTGATTCCGGTAGCGGGCCTGCCGCAGCGTGGCGACATGGTCAATATTCACGCCCAGACGGATCATGAGGAAAGGATACCACCCAGGGAGAGCCAAGTTGAGGCGGAAGTTGACCGTTCTTCTGTGCCCCGGGAGGGGCTAGGGTGAAAGGGTGAAGGCGGAGGAAAAGATTTTGGCCCGGAGGATTCTCGAAGCCGGCCGGGGTGTGTCCAAGGAAGAGCTTCTGGAAATGATTCCCGAGGATCGGGACTGGGCGAAGGAACTGCGGAGTGCGGGGTTGGATAAAGTTTGGGAGCTGGAACGATCCCTGGCTCCGGTGGTGGCGGCCATGAAGGCCAGGGGGTTTGGGGTCGACCTTAAAAAAATGGATGTGTTGGCCCGCTCGGCGGAAAAGAACCGGCGGGAGACGGAAGCCAGCGTGAAAAAAGAGCTGGGTGCGGATTTGAATCCGCGGAGTCCCAAGCAGGTCAAGGAAGCTTTGGAAAAGCGCGGGTTGAAGCTGAAGTCGACCGACGAGGTGGCTCTGGTGATGAGCGGGGATGCGGCGGCCGAACTGGTGTTGCGCAGTCGAACGGCGGAAAAGCGTGCCCAGATGATCGCCGCCTACCGGGAGGCGGTAGGCCCGGACGGGCGAATCCACGCGGAGTTCGATCCCCTGGGCACAGCCACGGGCCGTTTTTCCTGCCGGGAACCGAACCTGCAAAATGTGGGGCGGGATGTGGAGATGCGCTCGTGTTTTGTGGCCGGCCCCCGGCGGGTGCTGGTAATCGCCGACTACTCACAGATCGAGCTGCGCGTGGCGGCTTTTTTGGCCAAGGAGGAGGCGATGTTGGCGGCGTTCCGGTCCGGTCGGGACATTCATGCATTGACCGCAGGCAAACTGGCCGGCAAGGCGGTGGAAAAAGTCAGCGAGGAGGAACGGAAGCTGGCCAAGGCCGTCAATTTCGGACTGCTTTACGGAATGTCGGCACGGGGCCTGGCCGAATACGGAAGGATCTCCTTTGGATTGAAACTGGAGGAAAAGGAGGCCCGTGAGTTTCGCCGGAAATTCTTCGAGGCCTATCCGGCTCTCCAGCGGTGGCACGACGAGGCCCGGCAGGCGGCGGGGGATTCCAAGGTGACCGAAGTGCGGACCCTTTACGGGCGGCGGCGGTGGCTTCCGCCTCCCGGGGGCAGGATGGAGTGGGTGCGTTTCACGGCCTTGGTGAACACGCCGGTCCAAGGGTCGTGCGGGGACGCGATCAAAAGGGCCATGGTTGCGCTGGCGGACGCCCCCTTGGTGAGCACCGTACACGACGAGCTGATCCTGGAGGTACCGGGCGAGGAGGCGGCGGCCATGGCGGAGCGGGTGATCCGGGTCATGCGGGAGGGGTTTGCCGGCATGGTGCCGGAGGATCTGATTGAGGTGGCGGTGCGGCCGGCGGAGAGCTGGGGCGGCTAAAAGTTGTTCCCAACCTGAAAACACGGGGCGGAGAGCAGGGTTGCCCCCTCTTGTCGGAATCCCATACGATTTAGGAGTATGTCGGAAAATAATCCGATCCCGTCCGTGTTGTCCAAAGAGATGCTTTTGGAAATCGGAGGATGGCGGGCGATGCAGGAAGGGCGTTCCTTGTGGGAGGCGGGGAAAGTGATGTCGGTCGAATGGATTGACCCGGTCTTGGGGGGGGTGGTCCAAGCGGGGACCGGCACGGTCAACGCCCGCCTCAAACTCGGCAAGCGCCTGGCAGACGTCGAAAACCTCTGCAGCTGCCGTCAGGCCCGCGAATACGGCACGGTCTGCCCTCATGTCATTGCCCTCAGTTTGAAATATTTGGAGCGGAACGGAAAAGCGGCGACCGCCCCCGCCCCCCGCCTGAACGGCCATATTGCCGGACCGGTGGCTGCAGCAGCCCGGGCCTTGGCTCCCCGGTTTCCGCGGGTCCTGGGGCAACTCGCAGGCAAGGGGTCCAAACCGTTGTCTCTCGAGGTCCATCTACCCCTTGATCTCGGCAAGGCTTGGCGCGCCGGAAAGATTCCGCTGACGGTGGAGGCTTCCGTCGACGGGGGTCCGACCAAGAGCCTCGATGCGGTCCCCGTCGACAAGGTGGAGCCGTACATTGTGGACGAATCCGATGCGGCCCTGCTGACCACCCTGGAAAAAATGGAGGGTGCCTCGGTTCATGGAGAGGCTGAACTCACGGCCGCGGATCGTGACATGTTTTTTCCGGTGTTGCTTGGACATCCCCGGGTGTTTGTCGGCCGTCGGAAGCATCTGGCGGTGAGTCGCGCAGCGGAGGGTACCCGGCTCAAGGCGGATCTCGATGATGCCGGCGTCCTGCATCTGGAGGTTATCCCCGCACCTTCCGGGCCCGAAGGAAGTGAGGTGTTGGAGGCCACCCATGGCCGGTGGTGCCTGCACGGCGAGCATCTGGAACTGCTGGACAGCCTGCCGCAGTCGTACGACGGGCTGCGCAAAGGGCCGCGATCCGTCGCCCGCGAAGGTTTGGCCAACTTCCTGCAAAGAGAGATGCCGTTGCTTGAGCGGCATGTGCGTCTTGAGGCCGGCGATCGGCTACGTCAGCTCCAGTTTGAGACAATGTTGCCGAAAATCCGGGTGGAACTGGACGGTTTGCTTTCCGGCGTCAGCTGCCAGCTGGAGGCGGTTTATGGAAATGAGAGCCACATCCTCACGGGGATGCCGGGCCAAAACGAAGGCATGGATTCCTGGGTGCCGGATGCCGGCGATCCGCGCCGCTACCGCGTGCGCGGCCGGGAAGCGGAGCGCGTGGCCCAGCGAGAGCTCTTGGCCGCCGGTTTTCTGCCCGGGCAACGGGCGGCCGAGCGGTATACGTTGGCCGGGGAAGGCAAGGTAGGTGCGTTCCTTGCCAACGTGCTGCCCCGCTGGAAAAAGAAGTGGGAGGTGAAGTTGACCCCGCGGATGGAATCCCTGCTGGGACGTTGTGATTACATTGCCCCGGAGATCACGCTGCGGGACACCGGGGGTTCCTGGCTCACCGTGGAGGTGGATTTCAAGTCCGGCAGCGGCAGTGATTCGCTGAGCCAGGCCGAGGTTCAGCGGTTGCTGCAGACCGGGCTCAGCCATCACCGGTTGGCCGGGGGACGCATCGCCCTGGTGCCCACGGATGAAGTGGCGGAATTCAGCGAGGTTTTGCGGGACTGCCAGGTGCGACAGGACGGGAACCGCTACCGCCTGGAGAAAAGATACCGTGGCTATTTCGGGGAAGCGTTGAAGGGAACAGGTTGGGCGCTCAACGGGCGCTCCAACTGGAAGCCCCCTGAGGAGTTGGTGCATTTCGAGGACGCCAAGTTGCCGGCCCGACTGGAAAAAATCGTCCGGCCATACCAGAAAGAAGGCATCGGCTGGCTCCAGTACCTTTCCCGAAACCATTTTGGCGGAGTGCTGGCTGACGAGATGGGTCTTGGCAAAACCTTGCAGACCCTGGCCTTCCTGGAGTTACGCCGGGCGGAGGCCAAGTCCAAGCTGCCTTGTTTGGTGCTCTGTCCGACCAGCCTGGTGATCAACTGGATGGATGAAGGGAAAAAGTTTGCGCCCGGTCTGAAGATGCTGGCCCTGTACGGGGCGGGCCGGAAGGGGCTCTTTTCCAAGATTCCCGACACCGATCTGGTCGTGACCAGTTACGCGCTGCTCCGCCGGGATATCGCCGAATACGAGAAGCTGGAGTTCGACACCATTGTCCTCGACGAGGCCCAGAGCATCAAAAACCGCACCAGCCAGACGGCCGTCTCCGTTAAAAAACTGGTCTGCGAGCACCGGATGGTGCTGACCGGCACGCCGCTGGAGAACTCGCTCCTCGATCTTTGGTCGATCTTCGACTTCCTCATGCCGGGATATCTCGGCTCAGCCACGGATTTCCGGGACCGGTACGAGATCCCGGTGGCCAAGCTGGGCGATGAGCGGGCCCAGAACCGGCTCCGGCAGAGGGTCCGGCCCTTTCTGCTCCGGCGGACCAAATCCGAAGTGGCCAAGGATTTGCCGGCCAAGATCGAGCAGGTGGCCTGGTGTGAGATGACCGACGAGCAGAAAGGAGTCTACCGCCAGATTCTGGAGGAGGGGCGCAAGCAGGTCAGCGAGCTGTCCGGCAAGGAGTCCGGCGGGCGCGACCGCATCGCGGTGCTCACGGTGCTCATGCGCCTGCGTCAGGCCTGTTGCCATCTCGGCCTTTTGCCCCAAAACGGCAAGACTTGGACCGAGCCGTCCGGAAAGATGGAGTACTTTCTGGACCGTTTGGAAGAGGCGATCTCGGGCGGGCACCGGATGCTGGTCTTCAGCCAGTTTGTCTCCTTGCTCAAGCTGGTGCAGGCGGAACTCAACCGCCGGAAGATCCCCCACTGCTACCTCGACGGCGGCACGGTGGACCGGGCGGGGGAAGTGGACCGGTTCCAGCGGAATCAGGAGATCCCCGTTTTCCTCATCAGCCTGAAAGCCGGCGGAACGGGATTGAACCTGACGGGCGCGGACACGGTGATCCATTTCGATCCATGGTGGAACCCCGCCGTGGAGGAGCAGGCAACGGCCCGGGCCCACCGGATCGGACAAAACAAGATCGTCAGTTCCTACAAGCTGATTGCGCGGGATACCGTCGAGGAAAAGATCGTCCGGCTCCAGGAACGGAAAAAGGAACTTTTCCGCGGCACGTTGGTCAGCGAGGAGGATTTTGTCCGGGGACTAAGCTGGCAGGAGCTGCAGGAGTTGTTGGAGTAACCGAATTTCCACCCCCGCCTATTTTTTTAACCGATTTAATTTCACCTTTTCCCTTAGCATCTGCCGCAACACGGCGACTGGAATCGCCTGATCGAACCGGACTTGCACGGTGCATTGACCGGTCCGGTAGCCTGATTTCTCAAGTTTTTGCCGCCGAACCCCGGGCAGAACCTCGGCCCCCACGCCCACGCTGACGTGGTGCTTGGCCAGACTGAAGCCCACCACCTCCCCTCCCTCGTGATAAAAGGGCACGCCATACCAAATCTTTTCCTCTGCCCGAGGAAGGATCGATCGAATGCAATCGCGCAGCTCCCGGAGTTTGGCCTGGGCCTCCGCCCGGGCATGAGTGATATATTCATCAACGTTCGAAGCCTTGCGCCTGACCGGCTTTCCGTAATTTTTCACGTGTGATTGCCATGCACCGTAGAGGACTTGAACCTCTGACCTCCACCGTGTCAAGGTGGCGCTCTACCACTAAGCTAACGGTGCGAACGACCTAAAACCGTATCACAATTTGCCGTCCAGGGGAGCAGCAAAAAAAGCCCCCCGGGGGAGGTTTCCGTCGTCAATCCCACCTGAGCCGGCCGATTGCCGCCATGATTTCATCGGCGAATTTTTGAAAATCCTCCCGGTTTCTGGGGTTCCCGGAAAACCGGAGGGGAGTCCCGAAGACCACCCGGATCGGGCGGAATGGTTTCCAGCTCCCCCCACGCGGCAAGGCCTCGCGGGCGCCAAAGAGCCGGACGGGAACCACCGGTGTGCCGGACCGGGCCGCAATCATGGCGATGCCGGGTTCCCCCCGGCCGAGTTGACCGTCGAAAGTGCGGCTGCCCTCCGGAAACAGGACGAGAGTTCCCTTGTTCTGGAGCACCTCGAAAATCCGTTTTAAGGAGGATGGGCCCGGGGAATTTTGGTTCACCGGAACGGAACCGACGGACGGCAGAAGCCACGAGCCGATGGGTGGTTGAAACAGGGTATGCTTGGCCAGATAGTAGGTCACCCGCGGCACGAGGCAGCCCACGGCAGGAGGATCGAAATAACTGGCGTGGTTGGGGGCCAGGATCAACGGGCCAGGCGGCAGATCCGCCATCCCGCGACCTTGGATGAAATGGAAGGTCCGGAAGAAAAAATAGGAAAAAAGCCGGCAGGCGTGGAACCAGAAAGGGGAGACCTTCATGGAACCGAAGGAGTCGGCCTCAGGGTGGCGCGGACCTGGCTCACGATCCGGTCGGCCAGGGAGCGGGCATCCGCCGTGCCGCTGTCCAGCAGAAGGGCATCGGCAGCGCGGATCAGCGGGGCGGCGGCCCGGGAGGAATCGATCTTATCCCGGGCGGCGAGATCGTCTTTTTGCCCCTGCTTCTGGCGCCGTTCGGCCCGGACTTTGGGGCAGGCGTCGATGAAGAATTTGTGGGGACTGTCGGAGCAGACCACGGTGCCGATATCACGGCCCTCCATGACCAGCGGGGCGGAAAGGCGGAGCCTCCGCTGCACATTGACGAGGTATTCCCGGAGTTCGGGCAACGCGGAGACCGGCGAGACGGCGGCGTTCACCTCCGGCAGGCGGGTGTGGGGGGCGAGGTCCCGGTCTCCTTCCCGAAGCTGGATTTCCCCGTTGCGGATTTCGGCGTGGAAGTCGACCTTGGCGAGGAGTTGGCGGATCCGGTCCCGGGAAGTGGGATCGTGGCCGGCCTCCAGGGTCAGGAAGGTGAAGGCCCGGTACATCGCGCCGGTGTCGACATAGACGAAGCCGAGATCCTTGGCGACAAGGCGGGCCACGGTGCTTTTGCCCGAGGCGGCAGGGCCGTCGATGCAAATGACCGGGTGCAGCATGATACTAGCGACCGAGCTCCTGGAGCAGGGCGATCTGCTTGGCGAATCCGGGGTAACTCGTCTCAATGCAGTCGGTGTCCTTCACGAGGGTTTTGCCTTTCGCCAGAAGACCGAGAATGGCGCAGGACATGGCGATACGGTGATCCCCGTGACTTTCGACTTCCGCGCCGACGAGGGAACGTCCGCCCTCGATGGCCAGCCCGTCGGGACGTTCCTCCACGGGAACACCGAACAGGCGGAGATTTTTGGCCATCACCGCCAAGCGATCGCTTTCCTTGTGACGCAGTTCCTCCGCCTCGCGGATTTCGGTGATGCCTTTGGCCAGGGCGGCGGCGGCGGCCAGGATGGGAATCTCGTCAATGAGGGCGGGGATCTCCCTGCCGCCGACGGTGGTCGCGCGGAGTTCGGAGCCTCCCTCGACATAAACGGTTCCAATCGGCTCGGGGAGGGGCTCTTCCACTTTTTCGACGATCCCGGCCCCCATGCGAAGCAGGGCGGAAAGCAGGGCGGTGCGGGTGGGATTCAGGCCGAGACGGCGCAGCGTGAGCTTGGATCCGGGGAGTCCGGCGGCGAGGACGATCCAAAACGCTCCCGAGGAGAAGTCCCCGGGAACCTCCAGATCGGTTCCTTCCAGCCGTTGGGGGCCGTGCATGATCAGGTGGTTTTTTTCTTTCCGGAAAGTGGCGCCAAAGGCCGGCAGGAGTCTTTCCGTGTGATCCCGCGAAAGGGAGGGTTCGGAGAAATCGGTTTTTCCCTGGGCCTGCAAGGCGGCGAGCAGCACACAGGACTTCACCTGGGCACTGGCCACCTTGCTCTTGAAAGTGATCGCCTTGAGTTGCTGGCCGCGGATCGTGAGAGGTGGCCGATCGCCGGTTCCTTCACATTCAATTTCGGCCCCGAACAGGCGCAGGGGTTCCGCAATCCGGGCCATCGGACGACGGCTAAGGGAGGCATCACCAAAAAGGCGGGTGGTGAACGGCTGGCCTGCGACCATCCCGGCCAGGAGACGCATGGTGGTGCCGCTATTTCCGCAGTCGATCGGCTCCGCGGGGGCGAGCAAGTGGCCGTTTCTTCCTTCCATGACCACCTCGTCCGGCGCCACGCGGTCCACGCGGCAACCAAGGGCCTGGAAGGCGTGCAGAGTGGAGAGGCAATCCTCCCCGGGAAGAAATCCGCGGATCCGGGTGGTGCCGTGGGCGATGCCGCCGAGCATGATGCCCCGGTGGGAAATGCTTTTGTCGCCGGGTACGGTAAATTCGGCGCTGAGCTTGCGCAGGGGTCGGATTTCGAGCTGGCTCATGAGGCGGGAAGATTGCGCCGGATTTGGGCGGCTTCATCCAAAAATTTGGCCAAGGCCGTGGCATCCGCTTTTTCCAGCGCGGTCTCGAGTTTCTGCAGTCCGCCGCGAAGCTCTTGCAGGCCGGCCAACACTTCCTCCCGGTTTCCGAGCAGGATTTCCGCCCAGAGGGCCGAGGGTCCGGCGGCGATGCGGGTGGTATCGCGATAGCCCGGGCCGACCAGGGCCAGGTCGGACTTTCCGGCCGCGCGGACCAGGGCGGCTGCCACCGCGTGGGGTAAATGGCTGATCCGGGCCACCGAACGGTCATGTTCCTCCGCCGGCATTTGAAGAACTCGTCCCCCCAGGGTTTGCCAAAAGACCTCGGCCTCCCGGGTGGTGGTGGAAGGGGTGGAAGAGGTGGGCGTGAGAATGATGGCAGCTCCCCGGAAAAGATCCGCGCGGGCGGCGGAGAAACCGGAATCCTCGGATCCGGCCATGGGGTGGGACCCAATCCAACGGGCCCGCCCCTGGAGAATCGGGGCGACTTCCCTCTCCACCGGCATTTTCACGCTGGCCACATCGGTCACCAAGGTTTTGGCGTTGAGGTGAGGAAGAAGAGAATGAACAAGCTGGCCAAGAGCCGAGGCCGGCGCCCCGAGAAGAACCAGGTCGGACCCGGCGGCCATGGCAAGATCCGTTCCGGTCTGGGCTTGGGGCAAGGCCTTTTGGACCGGAGCCAGGGATTCCTTTTTCCGGGACCAGATAAAAAGGGAGGTTGTCGGGAAGGCCTGGGCGGCGGCGAGGGCGACCGAACCACCGATCAGTCCGGGCGCGAGGATGGAGATTTTGGCCGGTTTCATTTCCGGCCGGGGAGCGCGCGGGGCAGGGCCTCCTCGAGCCGGGTCATCTGCTCGGGGGTTCCGATGGAAATGCGGATCCATGAGGGAAGGCGGTAGCTGCGCAAGGGGCGGACGATGAGTCCGCGCTTTTGGAGTTCCCGGAAGACGGCGTCCCCGTCGCCGACCTCGACCATGACGAAGTTGGCGGTTCCGGAAACAAAGCGGAGGCCGAGTTTTTTCAGGAAGGCTTGGAGGCGCTCGAGACCCGCGTGGGTGAGGGCGACTGTTTTGCGGACGTGCTCGGTGTCGGCCAGGGCGGCGAGGGCAGCGGCCTGGGCGGGAGCGGAGGTGTTGAAAGGCTGCCGGGATTTTTGCAGGACGGCGGCGATCTCGGGGCGGGCGAGGCCGTAGCCGATGCGCAGACCCGCGAGACCCTGAACCTTGGAGAAGGTGCGGAGGAGAACGACGGGACGGCCTTCCCGGATCCACCGGATGGACGGAGGCGGTTCCGGCACAAATTCATAGTAGGCTTCGTCGAGGACCAGAAGAGGGCCCGCCGGAAACTTTTCCACGAAAGCGGCGAGTTCCGCGTTGGGGATGCGGGTGCCGGTGGGGTTGTTGGGCGAAGCGAGAAACACGAGGCGCACCTCGGGGGAGAGGCGGGCGGCGAAGCCGGCCAGGTCGTGGTGGAAATCGCGGTCCGGCACTTCCTCAAACGGGACGCCGAAGAGCTTGGCCATGAGTCCGTAGACGGCGAAGGCGTAAGCCGACGCCAGCACCTTGCCGTCTCCCGGTCGGGTGAAGGCGTGGTAGCAGAACTCAATAATCTCGTTGGAACCGCAACCGAGGACCACGTGGTCGCGGGTCAGGCCGTGGGCCTTGGCAATGGCCTCACGAAGGGCCAGGCCGGCGCCGTCCGGGTAGAGGTGTGTGTGTGCGAGGGAATCCCGAATTGCCTGGAGGGCCTGGGAGGAGGGGCCGAGGGGGTTTTCGTTGGAAGCGAGTTTGGCGATCTGGGAGGTCTCCAACCCGTATTCGCGGGCCACATCGCTGATGGGTCGACCCGGTTCGTAGGGAACCAGCTCGTCGACGTAGGGATTGGGGCGGGGAGTCATTTGGGCAGGAGGTGAAGCGTTAAGATGGAAAGAAGGGTTAGGGTTTGGATGGGACCGAGGAGGTTTGAAGGGAGCGAAATCGGTCCAAAGCACGACGTGTTTTTGGATCCCGGTTGGCGAGGCAGGCGGCGGCAAAGAGGGCTGCGTTGATTTGGCCGGCCTTGCCGGCGGCAAAGAAAGGGCCGGGCGCGGAGGTTCCCAGCCGGCGGAGCAGCGCCAAGGCTTGCGTCGGGGATGAGGCGGCAGGGACCAGCAGGGGTGCGGTTCCGCGAATCTGGGAGAATTTGGCGGAAGGAAAAGGGACGATGGACAAGGTGGCCTCGCCGGAAACCCGGATCCCAAGCCGGCGGAGGGTGCGCATGGTCTCGGGGAGGCGACGCGAGACGGGCATACGTACGGAAGCGGGCATAGTCAGATAGCCTAGCGGGAAACGGGTCCCCGCCTCAACTGGAAGCACTCTGGTAACGCCGGAGGCCCAGAAGGAAGAAAGAAGTGGCCAAAACCGCGACCCAAAGGCTGGAGAGAAGAAAAATAACAATCGGGCCGGGTTCCAGTCCCCGGACCAGGGTTGAGGCCGGCACATTGGCCACCAAAAGGAGGGGGACAACCAAGGTGAAAACGATCCGGAACCATCCGGTTGAGGCCTCCCTGGGAATCCGTGCCACGTGAAAGATGGTGTAATACCCGAGCAGGACCGATTCCGCCTGGATAATCCAGAAGGTGAGGGAGACCAAGGCCATTAGAACCGCGTAATGGACCAGCAGACCGGCCAGAATCAGGGCGAGATAGGATCCGAGCTCCATCCAAGACGGGTGCAGCCCCAGTCCCTGGACGGCTCCGGCCAAAACCACGATCGCGATCCCCCCGTTGGCGAGCGGACCGATCTCCAAATGGGAAGTGCTGACCAGAAACGGGGGGGGAGCCGGCTTGAGCAGGATGAAATCGAGTTTTCCGGTGCGGACCAGGTCCGGAAGCTTGGAAAGACCGGGCATGAGGAAGGCGGTAAAGATCTGCATGACGAGTTGGTTGGTGGCGACCAGGACGATCATCTCGTTCCGGCTCCATCCGGCCACCTCATCCACGTGGTGATAAATCACGCCCACAAAGGCGAGCTGAATGACGAACCAGGCCAGTTCCACGGCGACCCAGACAAAGAATCCCGCACGGAACATCAGTTCGCGGGTGGCCGCATAGCGCACCTGCAGAAGCCAGAGGCGAAGAAGCTTCATGGCTGGTTAGCCTCCGGCGGCGGTGTAGCGCCGCAGCCCGGCCTTCCAGATGAAATGGGCCAGGACGAGGAAGAAAAACGCCCAACCATACTGCAGACAAAGACCGGCCTTCCACGCCCCGTCTGTCAGATGGCCGCACAGAGCGGCGGCGGGGAACCAGTACTCGTAGGCAAAAGGAAGGAGTCGAACCACCGCGAAAACCGGCGCGGGCAGGAGATCGAGCGGGAAGACATGGCCGCCGGCGAGAAACTCCAGGGCGTAGACGAGGAAGATCAGGGCGCTGACATCGAGAAGCCAGAAGGAGCAAAGGGAAAGGCAAAGGGTGAGGCTGAACTGCAAAAGGGCGGCGCCCACCAGGGCGGGAAGGCCGTGCCCGAGGTTGAAGTTAGCCCACTCCAGGTCGATGACCCTGGAAAGGAGAAGGAGGCAAAAGGAAACCGGGATCAAAGCTGCGACGAGATAGGCGCAACGTCCGGCGGCAAACAGGGCGCCACGGTAAAGGCCGTACGGAAGGGGGCGGAGCAGGATGGGATTGAGCATTCCCTCGCGGATCTCGCGGGAGATTTGAAAATCGTCATCGGAAGGCTGGCAGACGGCTTCGACCACCAAGAGGACGGCGTAATAGGTGAGGATCCCGGCAAACGTGTAGGGGCCCACGGTTTCCCGTCCCTGGAAAACCGCGCCCCAAAACACCCACGAAACCAGAAGGGGAAGCGCGCTGAAAATTGCGCGGAGAAAATAGTTCCAGCGGTAGGCGAGTTGCTGTTGGAGGCCGAGGGAAAAAACGGCAGGCAGGGCGCGGAGGGGGGCGCTCAACGTTTGCGTCGGAGGTGGGTGGGCAGAATGCCCAGTTCGGAGCGGTATTTGGCGATGGTTCGCCGGGCCACGGGGATGCCCCGTTCCTTCAGGAGTTCTTCCAAGGTGGCGTCCGAATAAGGCTTGGCCGGATTCTCCCGCCCGACGATTTCGGCCAAGATCTCCTTCGCGCTGGTGTTGGCCACCGCCGGCCCTTGCCCGTCCTCCCCGCCGACCGCCGTGGCGAAAAAGAATCGCAGCGGCACCACCCCGAAAGGTGTGCGCACATACTTGTTGGCCACGGCCCGGCTGACGGTGGTTTCGTGAACCCCAATTTCGGCGGCAGCCTCCGTCATGGTGAGGGGGCGAAGGGCGGCGGGTCCCTGTTCGAAGGAATCGGCCTGACGCCTCCCGATGACTTCCAAAAGTTTTTGCAAGGTCTGTTGGCGCCGTTCCAGGGCCTGCAAAAGAAACCGGGCCGAACGGATCCTTTCCTTCAGGTACGTGCGGGTCTGTTCGTCCGCGGAACCGTCACCGAGCAGGTCCTTATACAGATCACTGATCCGCAGGCGGGGAAGGAGGTCGCCTTCAAGCTGGGGAATCCAGCGTCCCCCGTCGCGGGCAAAGGATGCCTCGGGCCGAACCACGAGATCGGGACGATCGGGGGCATACGCCGCTCCGGGGCGGGGGGAAAGCCTGGCGATGGCCTCGGATGCGGCCAGGACGGAATCGACCGGGACTGAAAAAGCGGCGGCGACCTCGGTGAACTTTCTTTTGCCAAGCAGGTCGAAATGTTCGCGGACCATCCGGGCTTCCAGGGAGTCGTCCCGGCCCCGGGCGTGCAGTTGCAAAAGGAGGGCTTCAGGCAAAGACCGGGCGGCCACCCCTGGCGGATGAAACGACTGCACCAGGGCAAGGGCGTGGGCGGCGGTTTCCGGCGACACCTTGGCGGCGGCGGCGATTTCGGGCAGTTCCACGCGCAAAAAGCCGTCCTCGTCCAAATTTCCGATGATCTCCGAGGCGGCGCGGCGCAGTTCCGGGCCGGTGGCGGCCAAGGCCAGCTGGGACTCAAGGTGTTCGGAGAGCGACTCCGGACGAACCGTGGATTCCAGGATGGCCTGTTTTGGGTCGAGTTTGGAACGGTCCGGCCGCGCCGAAGCGACCGGCCAGTCGGTGTCCGGGCCGGGAGACTCGGTATCGTCCGTATCCGTAGAGGGGGCTTCCGCCAGCTCGGCGGGAGGGGATTCCTCCTCCAGGACGGGATTGGTCTGAAGCTCGGACTGCAAAAGCTTCTGCAGTTCCAAAGCGGGGGTCTGAAGCAGCTGGAGGGACTGTTGGACCTGGGGAGATATGGTGGTGCTCTGGCGCAGGCCGGTTTGCAGGGAAATCGACATTGCAAGGATTTTGGGATTGGGCTCAGGCTGAAAAAAGGCAAAAGACACCATGGCCGAAGCGATAGTGACCGTCTTGGGAAGCGGTTCCCGGGGCAACGCCCTCCATTTGGAGCACCGCGGGGTGGGGTTGTTGGTGGATGCCGGACTGAGCGCCAAGCAGCTGGAGATGCGCCTGGAGGAGACCGGGGCGGGGGGGGCGAAGTTGGCGGGGGTGGTTTTGACCCATGAGCACGGAGATCACACGGCCGGGCTGAAAACCTTTCTTAAAAAAAGAAAAATTCCCCTGTATGCCTCCCATGGCACCAAGGAGGCGTTGGAGCCCCATCTGGCGACGGCGGAGTGGCGGGCGTTTGAGGCCGGGACGCAGCTGGAGATCGGGGAATTCAAGATCGAGACCTTTCCGGTGCCGCACGATGCGGCAGAACCGATTGGGTTGCGGGTCACGGCCGGGGCCGTTCGCATTGGGTTGATCTCAGATCTGGGATTCGTCACGCGGCTGGTGGTGGAGCGGTTGCGGGGGTGCACGGCGCTGGTGCTGGAATCGAATTATGACGAGGCCATGTTGCGGGAGGAGGAAAAGAGGCCGTGGTCAGTGAAACAGCGGATTTCGGCCCGACACGGGCATCTTTCCAACGGAGCCGCCGCCAAGCTGGTGGAAGAAGTGGCGGGGCCGGAGCTGCGGGAGTTATTCCTGGGACACATCAGCGAGGATTGCAACCGGCCGGAACTGGCCCGCCAGGCCATGGAGGAGGCCCTCCGCAAGGTGGGCCGGTCCGGGGTAAGAATCCACGAGACCTGTGCGGATCAGGCGGGGCCACGGGTCGAAATCCACGCCGGGAAATAGGGTTGCGCCCGATGCCGGGCGGGAGGATAATTTCTCTTAATCGCGGGCGTAACTCAGTTGGTAGAGTGCAACCTTGCCAAGGTTGATGTCGAGGGTTCGAATCCCTTCGCCCGCTCGAGCGTTGCGAGAGCGGGGAAAAACCCATCCGGCGGAGGCGTAATTCGGATGGCGCAGGGGCAGGTCTTCGGGGCGCAATCCCTTCGCCCGCTCTCGTTCTAGATGGAGTTTCAAGGGTTTATTGAGAACGAGGGAATTTCTGGATACAGCCGATCATAGATAGGTTCGAGGGGATGGTCAGCCCGTTGTGGAAAATTACCTTACCCAAAAGGTAGGGCGGGTTGTCCCAGCCCGCCTCGCCAAGGATTTAAACGCCAAACCGTAACGAGGCGGCCTGTGGACAGGCCGCCCTACCAGAGCCTGGATTTTGAGGCCAGTAGAGCCGGGGCTTGAAGGCCGATTTTTGGAAGATAAGTTAAAAATTTATGAACTTTCTTTGGGGGAACTCCGTCGCGCTGTCCTGGATGTGGGGACTGGGGCTGTTTTTCAGCGTCCAATTTTCCCTGCAGTACGGATTGTTCGGCCTTTTGACCTTCGCGATTCCGAACGCCCTTGGCCTGATGCTCTTTGGAGGACTGACCCAGCTCATCGCCAAGCGGGCCGGCGATGGGCCTGACGCGCTTGGATCCTTCTTTACCAATTGGTCCCGGCCCTACCGCCTGGTCTTTTTTCTTTATCAGATCCTGGCCATCACCCTCACGATCTTCGCGCTGGTTCGTTACGGCTGGCAACCGCTTGGGCTGGAGCCGTCGGGGCTTTATCTCCTTTTGACGATCCTGGTGATTTTGGCGGCAGCCACCTTGTTCGGGGAGGAATTTGATATTCGCCGGATCAAGTTCAGTCACGGTGTCCTCGGGTTGATCGCGCTCGCCGCCATGACGCTTTTGGCGTGGCAACTTCCCTTGATCGGCAGTGGCAAGCCCATCATGACCGGGGCGAACCCCTTTATGGGCCTCAATTTCTGGGGTTATGCGATTCCCATCTGCGTGGGCCTGACCTTGGGGCCTTGGCTGGATCTCCAGCAGTGGCAACGGGCCATTCAGATCCAGCGGGAGGGAAAGTCCCCGCTCCTTAGTTACCTGATCGGTGGCGTCATCTTCTTTCTGTTGCTTTTGGCTCACGGCAGCCTGGCCTTGTGGGTGGCCGGGCAAATGGGCGCCGCGCCGATGCACCAGGGAATCGACGGATTGGCCTATGGGCAGGACGGAATCACCAAGTTCCTCTGGGGTTTGGCCTCGGTCCATCCGTGGGCCTTTGGAGCCTACGTAGTGATTTTATTCGTGATGACCCTGACCACCCTCGACAGCGGCTACATCGCCTTGCGCTGGCACCTGAGCAAGTCGGGCGGAGCGGGGCGCCCCTTTCCCCTGAGCCTTTTGCCCGAGGGGCTGCTCGCCTCTCCGGTGCCGGCCCTGGTGTTCGCCGGCTTCTTCAGCCTGGTGGCCGTTTACCTTAGTCTGGAGCTGGAATACTTCATGATCTTTTACGCCACGTTCTTCGTGGGATACGCGGCCCTGGCTTTGGTGCGCGCGTTCCACACCGGACAGGGAAATGCCTTGCCGCAGATCAAAATGTTCTGCGTGGGCAGCGTGGCGGTGGTGATCTTTGCCTACGGGTATTTCCTTTCGAACCCGTGGGGCATGATCGTTGGTTCCATTTTGCCGGTCGGTTACATCGGCTGGATGTTGTTGAAACCGGGCGCGGCCCATGAGTTTGTGAAGGGAGTCGAAGAGTTGGAGGGGGCCGCAGGCGGACCCCCTGGGGAACGGGTCGTGCAGGAGGAGAAAATCGAGCCGGGTCGGTTGGTGCCGTTTCCCAAACAGGAAGGCGGGGTGGCGACCGACCTCTTTGGGCATTTTGAGGGCAAATGGTTCGTGCATACCTTCGTGGCCACCTACGCGGACACGAACTCCGTGGGGAACGTCTACTTTGGGATGTACGCGATGTGGGTGGGCAAGACGCGGGAACTGTTTTTCAACCGATGCCTGCCCAAGTTCAACCTCAAGACCACCCCTTACTACATTCTGACCCGTTCCTTTGAGCATAAATTCATGCGGGAGACGCGGGAGTTTGAACGGGTCAGCGTGAAGATCAAAGTGGGGGAGTACAACCGGAAGTTCGTCACCTTGGAACACGCCATCTTTGATTCGGCCGGCAACCAACTCGGCAAGGGGAAGCAGCAGTTGATCTTTGTTTCTTCCAGCGATTACAAGCTGCTGGATATCCCCGACGAAGTCTACGAGGCGTTTGTTGCCTACGCCTAAGCCGACGACCGGCTAGGTTCCGAGCTCCCGGGCGCGGGCGAGCGCCGATTCCCGGTCGGAGAATCTTCCCTCCAGTTGTTCGTCCATCAGCTGATGCAGCAATTTCCCCATCCGGGGCCCGGGGGCGACGCCGATTTTCTCGAGATCGTGGCCGGTGATCAGGGGCTTCGGCCTGATTTCCTCCTTGGAAAACTCCGCCTGCTTGGCGACCAGGAAACGGTGGATATCCAGCTCGCCGTGGCTGGAGGTGCAGTCGATACGGTGGAGTTCCAGTTCCTCGGAAAAAGTGGGGCGGGCGAGGAGGCGTTTGAGGGTGCTGACGCGCATCTGGGGGGCGTCCTTGAACGCCATGTGGTTGGCGATGCAGGCAACCACCGCTTCGATCTGATCGTTGGAAAAGCGAAGCCGCCGCAGAATCTCTTCCGCCATGCGCGCCCCCACGCCCTCGTGGCCAAAGAAGCGGATGCGACCCGAAGGCTCGGTGCGGGAGGTGCGGGGTTTGCCGACGTCGTGCAGGAGCGCGGAGAGCGCCAGCACGGGGGAGGGATTTTTCAGGTGGGTAAGAAGCAGCCGGGTATGGACCCAGACATCGCCCTCCGGATGATGTTCGGGCGACTGGGCGCAGCCGCGCATTTCAAGGAGCTCGGGGATCCAGACGGCGATCAGGCCGGAATCATGCAGGAGATCCAGGCCGCGGGCGGGGTCGGGGCTGGTCAGGATTTTGACCAGCTCCTCCCGGACGCGCTCGGGGGCGAGATTTTTGGATTCCGGGGACAGGCGCATCAGGGCTTCCCAAGTCGCGGCCTCGATCTGAAAGCCCAGCTGTACGGCGAAGCGGATGGCCCGGAACAAACGAAGCCGGTCCTCGCTAAAGCGGGCCCCGGGATCCCCGATGGCGCGGACCGTTTTGGCCTCCAAATCGGCCCGGCCCTTCACAAAATCCAGCACCTTGTTCTGCAGGGGATCGAAAAACATGCCGTTGACGGTGAAGTCGCGACGTTTGGCATCCTCCTCCGCTGTGGTGAAAGTGACGGAGGAGGGGCGGCGACCGTCGAGGTAGGGTCCGTCAACGCGGAAGGTGGCGATTTCAAAAACGTGCTCGCCTTGTTTGAGCCGGATCACGCCAAAGGCCTTGCCCTGGGGATCCGAGGCCTTGGGAAAAATGGCCTGGACCTGATCCGGCGTGGCGGACGTGGCGATATCGACATCCGGATAAGGGCGGTTGAGCAGGGCGTCCCGGACGCAGCCCCCGGCGTAGACGGCTTGGTGCCCGGCCTGATGGAGACGGCGCACAATGTCCTCAGCCTGGGGGTGGTGAATCATTTTTTGTCGGGGGATTTCAAGGTGAGGTATGCCAGTCCCCCCAGCAGACTCCAGAAAAGCCCGAGCCCGTAGATGAGCAGGGAGTAGGCGATGGCGGGTTCCGGATCCTGGCTGATCCCCAAATGGGCGAAGAGAAAGATCATGACCCCCTCCCGCACGCCGTGTCCGCTGACGCTGATCGGCAAGGCGGAGGCGGAGAAAATGAGGCAGAGGATCAGGCCCGCGAGAGCGTAATCGATCGGCAAGTTCAGGGATCGGGCCAACAGGGTGGCGGCCGCGAAGCTGAAGAGGTGAACGGAGATTGCCACGGCCACGGAGGCAACCGTGGTCCAACCCCCGTGCAGGGTATCCCGCAGGGCATGGAGAAGGTCGAGAATTACCGTGCGGCCGGGGAGTTTGGCCGGGAGGGGCAGGTTGGGGAGCAGACCCGGAAGGATGAAACCGAGGACGAGCAAGACGGCTCCGGTCGGGCCCAGCCAAGGAATAGCGGCGGCCAGGGGCGCGAAGGCGGGGTCCTGGGCAAGCCTGCCCGCGGTGGCGGGAAGCAGTATCAGCGTCAGGCCAAAAATGACCGCCACGCCAAAGACCCGATCCAAAAGGACAGCCAAGGCAGATCGGGCCTTACGGTCGGGAAACCAGCGAATCAGGTAATAAAGGCGCACCGCATCTCCGCCCGTCGAACCAATCAGGAAGAGATTGAAAAAGAAGCCAGCGAAGGTGAGCTGCAGGGCGCGGAAAAGCGGTAGGCGAATACCCTGGAGACGCAGAAGAAACCAAAAACGGATTCCGCAAAGCAGGATGGAAATCAGGGTAAGGAAGAGGGCGCCCAGAAGCCAGCCGGGCTGGGCGGAGAGAAACCGGTCGCCCAGCTGGGTCCAGTTCACCTTGCCGGCGAGGAATCCGAGGATGCCGGCGGTCATGCCGACCCGAATCCACGGCGACAAGCGGCTCAGGAGCGAGCGGGTTGGTTTTGTTTCCACCATGCGAGACTGGCACGGACGTCGTCGGCGGACACATCCGGAGATAGTTCGAGGGAAATGTGGGCGGAGGGGGGCACCAGGGGCAGGAGTCGAGAAAAGGGGATGGATCCCTCGCCCAAGGGAAGGTGATCGCCTTTTTGCGGGTGGTAATCGTGCAGATGGACGCCGATCAGGCGGGGGGCCAGGCGGCGCAGATGCTGTTCATGGTCGATCAGTCCCAACCAGTCTTTGGCGGCGGCGTGACCGAAGTCGTGCCAATAGCCGAAAGTTGGGGGCGGAAGGTTGGCGAAAACACGATCCCAGAAATCGTCAGGCGGGATTTCCCGCAGGCTTTCCCGGCATTCCAAACCCAGCTGAAGTCCCAGGGCGGTGGCCTTTTCGCCGACGCGTTGGAGAATTTCCTCCACCCGGGGCCAGACCTCCTGAAAGGCCTGCTCCATCGTGCGAATCGCCTCCGTTTTTTTTCGCACATAGGAACGGGTGCCGATGGCGCCGGCCAGGGCCATGGTTTCGAGCTCCTCGGTCCTTCCTCTGGGTCCGGCCGAACCGATGTGCAAAACCACCCAGGAGGCTCCCACGGCGGCGGCGGCTTCCAGGGTTTCCACGGTATGACGCTCCGCCAGACGACGGGCGGAGGGACGGGGATCGGAAAATTCATACGCGTTGGGATGGGGGCGAAGAACTTCCACGGGGACGGGGCAAAAGTTGTGGAGGACAGCGATTTTTGGCATCCCGCTCTGGGTTCGTCCCGAAAGGATCCCGGGCCAGAGGCTGTAACGGGTGTTGTGACTAAGCTCCACCACGTTGAAACCGAGGTCGGCGGCCTCCCGGAGCAGGTGGGCACCATCCGTCGTCCGTTCCGCGTGCCAACAGGTGGAAAGGGCCAAGGGTCGCACCCGTCCATGTTCCAAGAGACCGTTCCGAAGGGCGAGAGGAAGATGGGGTGGTTGAAAGAAGGGGAAGGGCGGGGCAAAATCTCCCCGGATGATGGCGAAGAGGATTTTTTACGAAGGGCGGGTCCAGGGGGTGGGCTTCCGTTTCGGCGTCCGGCAGATTGCGGAGGGATTTTCCGTGGCCGGCCATGCGGCCAACCTGCCGGACGGCCGAGTGGAGGTGTTTTTGCAGGGAGACCGGGCCGAAGTGGAGGCCATGGAGAAGGAAATCGCGCAAAGCCATCTGGAGAGTTTCATCCGCAGGCAGGAGGGAAATGAGGTTCCGTTGGAATCCGGCCGGAAAGGGTTTCAAATCCGATGAAGCCGGCGGTTTTCACCCGGGCCCTGCGCAAGGAGTTCAAGCTGGGGTGGGGCCGCGGCCGGGTCCTGGCCTTGGAGGGACTGGATCTGGAAGTGCAGCGGGGCGAGGTGTTCGGTCTCTTGGGGCCCAATGGCAGCGGGAAAAGCACGGCGATGAAGATGATTCTGGGCCTGCTCCGGCCAACCTCAGGCCGCGCCGAGGTTTGTGGTTGCCCTGCCGGCACGCTTGCCGCCCGACGTCAGATCGGATTTCTTCCGGAAAATCCCTACTTTCCGGCGTTTCTCTCCGGCGGGGAGCTCGTCCGCTACTATGGGAAGCTCAGCGGCATGGGCGGACGGACGCTGGAGGCAAGGGTGCAGGAACTCCTCGCCATGGTTCGTCTTGGAGGGGAGGCCGGCCGCCGTCCCCTGCGCACCTACTCCAAGGGAATGTTGCAACGGGCCGGTTTGGCGGGTGCCTTGGTGAGCGATCCCGAAATCATCATGTTGGATGAGCCCACCGCGGGGGTGGATCCGGCCGGTTCCCGGGAAATCCGGGATCTGATCCGGGAACTGAAGGAGCGGGGAAAAACCGTGATCTTCTCCAGCCACCTTTTGGAGCAGGTGGAGGATGTGGCCGACCGGGTGATCATTCTTCACCGGGGACAAAAGCTGCGGGAAGGCCGCCTGGAGGAACTTTTGACGCAAACGGGGGAATGGCAGGTGCGGGCCAAAGGACTGGGGGAGACCCAGCGCCGGGAATTGAATGCGTGGCTGATTCAGCATGGGGCGGAAGTGGTGCAGGAAGGCCTGCCGCGGGAGCGGTTGGAGGACTACTTTTTGCGCAGTTTGCCGGAACAGGAGCGGCGATGAGGGAAAGTTGGCGGCGGATCCGGGCGGTGGCCGCCAACACCTTTTTGGAGGCGGTGCGGCAGAAGGTGTTCGCCGTGTTGCTGATTTTCGGCCTGGTCCTGCTCGGCGGGGCCAACTACTTCGCGGAATTTTCCTTCCAGGAGCAGTTCAAGTTTCTGAAGGACCTTGGATACGCGGCGATCAGCCTCACCGGTCTGCTGGTCGGGCTCCTGGGGGCCGCCCAGTTGATCCCGGCCGAAATTGAGCGCCGCACCATCCTGACCGCCCTCTGCCGGCCTTTGCGGAGGTGGGAATTCGTCACCGGCAAATATCTCGGTCTGGTTTCCCTGCTTTCCGTGATGCTGGGCGTGATGGGAGCCGTGTTCTGGGCGGTTTTGCGGTGGAAAGAAACCCAGTTAATCGGCATGGAGGGCGCTGGGGAGGAGGTGGTCCGGGCGATCCAGGCGGAGGCACGGGACCCCCGTCTCTGGCAGGCGTTTGTTCTGGTGGCCGCCAAACTTTTTGTGGTTTCGGGGCTCGCGGTATTTTTCAGCACCCTGGCAACCTCGACCACCTTTGTCGTGGCCATGACCCTGATGGTCTATCTGATTGGACATCTGCAGAGCGTGGCTCGCGAGCAGTGGTTGGAATCCGGCGAAGTGGCGGGTTGGGGCCTCAAGATTTTTCTGGCAGCGGTGGCTTTGTTGGTGCCCGATTTCAATCTCTACAGCCTGATCGACGAGATTGTGGCTGGAAACGCCGTGGTTTGGCGGTCCACCCTGCAGGTGGCGGGTTATTCGGCGGCCTATGTGGGGGTTTTGCTGGCGGCGGCCGCTTGGTTGTTTGAGGGACGGGACCTTTGAGTTCCCTGGCTCCAAGGATCCTCGCGGCTTTTTTGCTCGTGGCTTGGGGTGCGCTGAAGGTCCCCTGGGAAAACCGGATGACCCGGGAGCAACGTCTGGCCACCTTGGGCTTTTCGGGGCCGAGCACCATCGCCTTACGGGAAAAACTCGGCCAAGGGATGGCGTTGGCCGCCTTGGGCGGTTTCCGTGGGCTGGCCGCCAATGCCCTGATGCTCCAGGCTCACGGCGCCTGGGAGGAGCAGCAGTGGGTCCGGGTGCGAAGTGCTTTGGAGATGGCCACCTTGTTGCAGCCTCGCGTGGCCCTCTTCTGGGATCTGGCTTCCTGGCATCTGGCCTGGAACGCCGCCGTTGCAGCGGAACGCTACAGTGGAGAGCCCAGTGAAACCCGGCGCCGCATCGAGGCGCGAAAATGGGTGGAAGCGGGGCGGAGTTTATTGGAAAGGGGCACGAAGGCTGTCCCCGAGAAAGCCCTGCTCTTTCAACGACTGGGGGATCTGTACTGGCAACGGCTGGCGGATTATCAGGCTGCGGCGGTCTGTTATCGTGAGGCGCTGGCCAAGGGCGACGCCCCGCCTTACCTCGAAAGATTTGTCGGCTACGCGCTCGACAAGGCGGGGGACAAGCCGGCTGCCTTGGAATATTTTCGGGAATTACGGCGTTCCATGGGTTCGCCTCCGGATCCCGCCCGCAAACCCGAAGTGGTGGAACGGGAGATTCGGAAGCTGGAGAAAGAAATCCAGGAAGGGCC
>Ga0214917_10000629_pt1 | contig 45954 bp, 39 predicted proteins | sample LL_1208_BB_MetaG_FD_177983 | JGI IMG/M metagenome (GOLD analysis project Ga0214917, IMG submission 177983) | Freshwater microbial communities from Lake Lanier, Atlanta, Georgia, United States - LL_1208_BB | ecosystem: Environmental > Aquatic > Freshwater > Lake | place: USA: Georgia | collected... | reverse complement strand
GAGGGCGTCGTGCTTCGCTGCGATCACGCCGATGTCGAGGCCCTCGGGTGTGGGCAGCAGGTTGACGAGGCTGTCGGAGGCGGTCGAGAGCTCCGTGACGGGCCGCAAAAACCGGCCGAACGTGCCGACGGCTCGCGTGGCCACGAACGAGCCCCGGTTCGGCGGGGCGAGCATCACGACCCGGCCGAGCTTCCGCGGACGGTAGCGGTCGAGCGCCGCCCGAGCCACGATGCCCCCCATGCTGTGCGTGACGAGGTGGATCGTGCCGATCGCCGGATCGGCGTCGAGCGACTCGAGCTGGCGGCAGAACCGGTCGGCATGCACGAGCAGCGAGCAGCGGATGTTCCAGTAGCCCCAGGGCGTCGTGCCGAAGCCGCGGCGTCGCAGCCGGCGGGCGAGCGGCACCAGCATGTATTTGTTGGCGAGGTAGCCGTGGATGAGGGCGACGTGCTCGGCGGCGATCATGACGCCGCAGGCCGGGCGGCGGGCCGCTGCGGAGCGGGGCAGCAGTCGAGGGGGCAGACGTCGTGGTTGGCCGGGAGCAGGCCGATCGCGGCGCGGGTCGGCAGGTTCCAGGCCCGCTCGGCGATCAGGTCGCGGACGCAGGAGATGAACTCGGGGGCCGTGCCCACCGTCGCCGCCCGCTGCATGTCGATGCCGAGTTCCTTGCAGAGGTCGGCCGCCTCGGTGTCGAGATCGTAGAGCACCTCCATGTGGTCGGAGATGAAGCCGATCGGCGAGATCACCAGCCGGCGGACTCCCCGGGCATGCAGCTCGCGGATCGCGTCGCAGATGTCGGGCTCGAGCCACGGCTGCGTGGGGGGACCGCTGCGGCTCTGATAGACGAGCCTCCAGTTCGTCGCGCCCGCCTGCTCCGCCACCAGCCGGCACGACTCGGTGAGCTGCGGCACGTAGCGGCTCGTGTCGGCCATCGACATCGGGATGCTGTGGGCCGTGAACAGCACCGGCACGTCGCCGCGGGCATCGGTGGGGAAATGGCCCAGGGCCGTGCGGACGTTGGCGGCCATCGGGCCGACGAAGCCCGGATGGTTGAAGAACACGCGGATCTTGTCGACCTGCGGCGCCTTGTCGCCGAGCGGGGCGCAGGCGGCTGCGATGTTCTCGCGGTATTGCCGACAGCCGGAGTAGCAGCTGAAGCCGCTCGTCACGAAGGCGATCGCCCGCTTCACGCCGGCATCGGCCATCTCGCGGAGCGTGTCGGTGAGCAGCGGATGCCAGTTGCGATTGCCCCAGTAGACGGGCAGGTGCGGGCCGCGCCGCTCGAGCTCGGCCCGCAGGGCGGCGAGCAGGGCCAGGTTCTGCTCGTTGATCGGGCTCTTGCCGCCGAAGTGGTGGTAGTGCTCGGCGACCTCGAGCATTCGCTCCCGGGGCACGTTCCGGCCCCGGAGCACGTTCTCGAGGAACGGGATCACATCGTCGGGCTTGTCGGGCCCGCCGAACGAGACGAGCAAGACGGCGTCATAAGCGGCGGGCCGAGATGCATCGACCGAAATGCTCGAGTCAGGGGCGGTATCAATCACCTGAATGCAACCTCGTGGATATCAAAGTGGATCTCAAAGTGGATCTCAAATCAAAGGGGCATCGCAGGATGCGATGCCGTCGATCGCGGAAACCCTCGCGCGTTTCCCGATCGACGGAGCCGAAAAGGGCCATGGATGGCCTTTTCCGCGGGAAAGATTGACCCCACGGGGATTCGAACCCCGGTTACCGCCGTGAAAGGGCGATGTCCTAGGCCTCTAGACGATGGGGCCGTCGTGCAGTTGGAAGAACCGCCGATTGCCCCCCAAGCCTAACCGATGTCAGGCATCGGGAGCCAGAGCCTCGGGTTCCGGCGGTTGGCCGGCACCGCCCGCCTCGTGGGCTCCGCGGCCGACCGCCGCCTGATCGACCGGCTCGCCGCGGGCGATCGCCTCGAAGACCTCGCGGCGATGCACCGGCACCTCCTTGGGAGCCTCGACGCCGAGCCGCACCTTGTCGCCACGGATCTCCACCACAACGATCGTAATATCGTTGTTGATGACGATGCTCTCGTCTTTCTTGCGTGAGAGGACGAGCATGGGCCATTCCTTTGGCGCTGTGGCGAGCCGGGAAAGAAGTGAGGATCAGGGTGCGTAAACTGCCAGAAACTCCTCAATCGTAATGGCCTGAAACGAGCAGTCAAGCAAATCCCGGACCCTCCGCGGAAATAATGCCGGCAAATGCGGGCGATTGCGGGGGAGATGCCGTCTTTTCCGCCCCTTTTGCGAGTGGACACAAGTTCTGCGCTGAAGCCGGGGGCGCCGGCGAGGGGGCGGTACAAGTCTCGTCGCGGTGGACCTCGAGCTTGCACCGACCCCCTCGCCTACCCGCTTTGGAGTTCCGCGAGACTTGGCTCGCCCCGGAAGCCACGAGTTGAAGCCGTGCTTATTGCGGCGTCCTTGTTGCACTTCGCAGGCTCCCTATACTCTGCGCGTCGGTGCCGCGGCCGGAGTCGCAGCGCCGTGCCGTGGACTCCGCCGGACGACGTGTCAGCCATGAAGACCTGGTTTCGAAACCTGTTTACGGCCGTCTGGACGGTGCTTGACGGTATGCGGGTGACGATGCGGGTGTTCAGCAGCACCTACGACCAGAAGCGGCGGACGTTCACCGAACATTTCGAGTACCCCGAACTGCCGGCTCCGGTGGCGGCCCGCTATCGCGGCTTCCATCGTTACGACCTCACCACCTGCATCGCCTGCGACCAGTGCTCGAAGGCCTGCCCGGTGGACTGCATCTACATCGGCAAGGAGCGGGTCGAGAATGGCAAGGGCTTCCGCGTGAGCGGGTTCACGATCGACTATTCGAAGTGCATGTTCTGTGCGCTGTGCGTCGAGCCCTGTCCCGTGGACTGCATCTTCATGGGCTCCACGCTCGATCTCTCCTGCTACAGCCGCGACGGAACGATCGTCGACTTCGCCCGGCTGCCGGTCGAGGTGGCCTGGGGCCGCTCCACGCTCAACCCCACCGCCGTCGCCGCGTCGAAGGTGATCGTGGAGCCGGTTCACGGCGGCCCGAACCAGTAATCCCTGCTCGCGTTCACCCCGAAAGCCCGCCCTGATGCATCCCGTTCTGATCGCCGGCTACGTCGCCCTGTTCGTCGCGGTGGGAATCGCGTTCTTGGCGGTCAACCTGATCGTGGGCTGGCTGGTGCGGCCGCGGGTGCCCAACACCGAGAAACTGGAGGTGTATGAGTGCGGCGAACCGACGATCGGTTCGAGCTTCGTGCAGTTCGACCTGCGGTTCTACGTGGTGGCGCTCTTGTTCATCATCTTCGACGTTGAAGTCGCCCTCTTCTTTCCCTGGGCGACCGTGTTCGGCAAGGCCACGCAACTCACCGACCCCGCGCTCCAGACCGTGCAGGCGGATGGCGGGCTGACGCCCGCCGCCGTCGGCCTGATGCGGGAACTCGGCGTCGGATCGCCGGCCGTGCCCGACACCGCCGGCCCGCTGCTCACCCCCACGATCTCCGAGGCCCGGGCGCTGGAAGCCACCCGCGGCGACGCGACGCCGCAGCAGGCCCTGGGCCGGTGGTCGGTGGCCCGCACGGGATCGCTGCTCGCCCGAACCGCCGTCGTGGACATGGCCGCATTCTTCGCCATTCTGCTCGTGGGTTTTGCCTACGTGTGGTATCGCGGCGACCTCGACTGGGTCCGCGCGGTGTCGGCCGAGCGGTCAGCCTGACAGTTTTTTCACTCCCACCCTCCAGCCACCATTCGTCACCATGCGCGGCCCCGGATTTCTCGACCAACTCGACGAGGCCCTGCCCGGGGCGATCGTCGGCAAAAACCTCGAGGCGGTCGATCCATGGATCGAGATCGCGCCGGAGCGGATCGCCGACGTCTGCGGCTGGCTGGCGAGAAAAAGCCCCGTGCGGTTCGACTCGCTGCAGTGCATCACCGCCGTGGACTGGTTCGAGCGGGATCCGAAAAAGGCCGCGAAGGTGGCGTGGCAGCCGCGGACGGAACTCGTCTACCACCTGTGGAGCACGCCGGCCCGCGTGAGCATCGTGCTCAAGACCTCGCTGCCGCGATGGAAGGGGGACGTCTCCGGTCAGTTGCCGGAGATTCCGAGCGTGTGCGGCGTGTGGCGGGGCGCGAACTGGCACGAGCGCGAGGTCTATGACCTCTCCGGGGTGTGGTTCACCGGGCATCCCGATCTGCGTCGGATTCTCTGTCCCGAGGACTGGGACGGCCATCCGCTCCGCAAGGACTACGAGCAGCCGCTCGAATACCACGGCATCAGGGGAAAGTAGGCAATGGCGCAACTGCTCGACGACGATCCGCGGATCATCGAGTTCGACGTCCGCACGGACGAGATGCTCGTCAACATGGGACCGCAGCACCCGAGCACCCACGGCGTGCTCCGGCTCGTGCTGCGGACCGACGGCGAGGTCGTGTCGGAGGTCGAGCCGCACATCGGCTATCTCCATCGCTGTGCCGAGAAGATCGGCGAGAATCTCACCCACCGGCAGTGGATTCCCTACACCGACCGGATGGACTATCTGGCGGCCATGAACATGAATCTCGGCTGGGCGCTGGCCGTCGAGAAGCTGATGAAGTACGAGGTGAGCGAGAAGGCCCGGCACCTGCGTGTGCTCATCGCCGAGCTGAACCGGATCGCCAGCCACCTCGTGGGGATGGGGGCCTACGGCCTCGACCTCGGCACGTTCAGCCCGTTCCTCTACGCGTTCCGCGAGCGGGAGAAGATCCTCGACCTGTTCGAAGAGGCCTGCGGCGCCCGGCTCACCTACAGCTACATCACGGTCGGCGGCCTCACGGCCGACCTGCCGCCGGGCTGGCTGCAGAAGTGCGAGGCGTTCCTCGACCAGTTCGAGCCGATCATCAAGGAATACCACGCCCTGCTCACGACAAATGCCATTTTCGTGAAGCGTACGGCCTCCATTGGCATGCTGTCGCCGGCCATGGCGATCGAATACGGCTGCTCGGGGCCCGTGCTCCGCGGCAGCGGCGTCGATCAGGACATGCGGCGGGACGGCGAGGCGATCTACACGGCGATGTACGACGGCTACGCCTTCGAGGTGGCCGTGATGAAGGACGGGCATTACCCGCGGGATCACGAGTATCCGCCGGTGCCGGCCGACGCCGTGCTCGGCGACTGCTGGCACCGGTTCTTCGTGCGGATGCTCGAGGTGGTGCAGTCGATGGACCTCGTGCGGCAGGCGATCGACCGATACTCGGCCTGCAAAGGCACGATCGGGGAGCCGCTCAAGCTCACCGAGAAGATACCGGCCGGCGACGCCTACCTCGAGACCGAGGCCCCGAAAGGCCAGATGGGCTTCTATCTCGTGAGTGACGGCTCGGCGATTCCGTGGCGGGTCCGGGCCCGCTCGAGCTCGTTCTCGAATCTCGCCGTCGCGCCCGAGCTGTGCCGGGGCTGCCTGATCGCCGACGTGCCGGCGATCGTGGGGAGCCTCGACATCGTGATGGGTGAGATTGATCGGTAGCGAATCGGTTGGCGGGTGAAGTGCGCCGGCTCGTGGGCGGCAGAAGTGCTTTCTCCGCCGTTCCAACGGCGGATAGGCTCGTCGCGGTGGGCCGCGGCGGCCCAAGGCTCCTCGAGCTTCCGCCGATTTCGGAGCCTCGTCGATGACGCGGAGAGCCGGCTTCGTGATGCCGATTCGCTGCCGGGACTTGTGGAAAGAGAGTGGCTAGGGCACACTTCGTGCAAATTTTCACGAAGTCGGATTTTGCCGGGAAATATCGACCCGAATGGCTGAATTCCTGATCAATACCGTCGGGCTTTCCGCGTGGCTGGCGTGGACGGTCACCGCCGTCGTCGCGGCCGTGCTCGTGCTCAACGTGATCGCCGGCGGTGCGCTCGTATTCATCTGGGCGGAGCGGAAGATCGCCGGCCGCATTCAGGACCGGCTTGGCCCCACCCGCACGGGCGGTCGGTTCGGCTGGCTGCAGTCGCTCGCCGACGGCATCAAGCTCCTCGCCAAGGAAGACCTGATGCCCGAGGGCGCTGACGGCATGCTCTTCCGCCTCGCGCCCTACGTGAGCTTCTGCGCGTCGTTCTGCGCGTTCATCGCCCTGCCCTTTGCCTTCGATTTCATCGGCTGTCGGCTGAACGTGGGCGTGTTCTTCGTGGTGGCCGTGCTCGGCCTGGAGGTCTTCGGCGTGATTCTCGCCGGTTACGCCTCGGCCTCGAAGTGGTCGCTGTTCGGCGCGATGCGCGAGGCTGCCCAGGTGGTGAGCTACGAGGTGCCCCTGGGCATGTGCGTGGTCGTGCCCGTGATGCTCGCCGGCAGCATGGACATGGTGACGATCGCCGAGAAGCAGGCCGGCTGGTTCACCAACTGGTATCTGTTCCACGACCCGTTCACGTTCGTGATCTTCTGGGTGTACGTGACCTGCGCCGTGGCCAGCGTGAATCGGGCGCCGTTCGATCTCGCCGAGGCGGAGAGCGAGCTCGTGGCGGGCTTCCACACGGAGTATTCCGGCCTGCGGTGGAGCTACTTTTTCATGGCGGAATACGGCTCGATGTTTCTCGTGAGCGCGATGGCCGCGGTCCTCTTCATGGGGGGCTGGAACGGTCCGATTCCGCTTGCCACGCTCCTCGGCCTCTCGGAGGGCACGGGCGACACCGCCAATTACTTCGTGCGGCTCCTGGGGATGTTCAACCTCCTCGGCAAAGCCACGCTCGGCGTGCTCGTGATGATGTGGGTGCGGTGGACGCTGCCCCGCCTGCGAATCGACCAGGTGATGACGACCTGCCTGAAATACTGCACGCCGATCGCGGCCGCCATGTTTGCCGGGGCCATGCTCTGGCAGCTCTTCCTGCCGGGAGGGCTGGCGCCCGGGCTCGATCGACCCGCCGGTGAAATCCGCGAGGGCTGGCTCGAGGGTCCCGGAGGCCGTGCCGCCACGGCGCCTGCCGCAGAGCAGAAGAAAGTCGCCCAGGTGAACCGATGATCGCCGCCGCCTTCGACACCGGGCTCGTCGCCGCGGCGCTGCCGCTGGCGGCCATCAACTGGCACTCGACGTTCTTCCTGCTCTTTGCCGTGCTCGCCTGCGTGTGTGCGATCGCCGTCGTCACCGCCGACAACGTCGTGCGGATGGCGCTCTATCTGGTGCTCTCGCTCGGGGCCACGGCCGGACTCTTCTTTCTCGCGGGCGCCGAATTCGTCGGGGCGATGCAGCTGATGATCTACGTCGGCGGCACGCTCGTGCTCCTGGTGTTCGGCGTGATGCTGACCGCCCAGGCGCCGTTCGTGTCGATCAAGACGGCTCCGGGCGATCGGGCGCTCGCGGGCATCGTCGGGGCGTCGCTGTTGGCCGTGCTCTTGCTCTCGGCCTTCTCGGTGGAGGAGTGGCGGAAGCCGGCCGCGGGCGTCGTGGGCGATCCGACCGCCACGCCGATCGGCATGGCGCTCCTGGGCGTGCGGGTCGATGAGCCGCCGGCGGGCTCGCCGGCGGGCGTCCGCAGTGGCTATCTGCTCCCGTTCGAGATCGTGTCGGTGCATCTGCTCGTGGTGCTCGTGGCGGCCGCCTATCTGGCCCGGGCCAAGCGGCGGAAAACGCCGCGGGCGATCGAAGTGGCGGCGTCGGCCGAACCGCCCGCCTCGGTGGCCGAGCATGCGGCCATCGGCCGTGAGCCAGCGGGCCGCGGCGGCTCGGTGCTCGTGGGAGGCCCCCGATGAATCCTTCGGCTCTCGTGCCTGGCGGGCTCCTCGCGATGGGGCTGTTCACGGAACCGGTGAGCGTGGCCCACTACCTCGTCGTGGGCGCGATCCTCTTCACGGCCGGCGTCGCGTGCATGGCCGTGAAGCGAAACGCCCTCGGGGTGCTGATGGGCATCGAACTGGTGCTCAACGGGGCCAACGTCAACTTCGTCGCCTTCGCCTCCCCCTACCTGCAGGCAGACGGCGGGCGCGGGCTCGGTCTCGACGGTCAGGCGATCGCCCTGTTCGTGATCCTGCTGGCGGCCGCCGAGGCGGCCGTCGCCCTGGCCATCACGCTGAACTTTTACAACAACCACGCCACGGTCGACGTCGATCGCGCCGACGACCTGAAGGGCTGAACCGAACCGCACATGGACCTTGCCGCACAACTGCCGACGCTCCTGGGCCTCGCCTGGCTGGTGCCGCTGGCGTCGTTCATCGCGATCCTCTTCTTCGGGCCGCGGATGGGGCCCCATGGCCGCAACGCCGCCTGGGTCGCCACGGCCGCGATCGTAACCTCGCTCGTGCTCTCGCTGGCCGCGTTCGTAGCATGGCTCGGGGCCCATCCCGTGCGGGTCGTGCATCACGGCGGGCATGACGGTCAGGGGGCGGTTCATGCGTCCGATCACGCCGACACGGGGCACGCCGACGCCCGGCACGACGGGCACGGCACGCACGGCGAGCATGCGGCTCCGGCCGCCTACTCGGGCGACTGGTACACCCTCTACGAGGGGGGCAGGCTCAGGCTCGCGATCGGCTGGTACATCGACTCGCTGACCGTGCTGATGTTCGTGGTGGTGACGTTCATCGCCACCTGCATCCACGTCTATGCGTCGGGCTACATGCACGACGAACTGCACGACGTGACCGACCACGAGGTGCATCTCTCGTCGGGCGGCCACCTGCACCGACCGGGGCGGTTTCCGCGGTTCTTCCAGGCGCTCTCGCTCTTCTGTTTCTCGATGCTCGGCATCCTGATCGCCGGCAACCTGGCGATGGTGTTCGTGTTCTGGGAGCTCGTCGGCATCTGCTCCTGGTTTCTGATCGGCTTCTATTACGAGCGAAAGAGTGCCTCGACCGCCGCCAACAAGGCCTTCATCGTCAATCGCGTGGGCGACTTCGGGATGCTCATCGGCCTGATGGCCCTGTGGGGCGCCCTGGGCACGCTGCAGTTCGCCGACTCGACGACGACCGCCGCCGACGGCACGAGCGTGACGACGCCCGGCCTGTTCAGCCTCGTGAGGCCGGCCGAGGCGGGGCACGCCCTGCGGGTGCCGGACGGCATGGTCACGTTCGCCGCCGCCGACGAGGTGGCGGCGATCGCCGCCGCGAAGGCCGCCGATCCCCGGGCGGCCGCGACCGAGATCGCCAGTCGCGTGCCGGGCTGGCGGGAGCAGGGGCTCGGCGGCTGGCTGCTCTTCATCGCCGGCCTCGGCATCTTCTGCGGCTGCGTGGGCAAGAGCGCCCAGTTCCCGCTCTTCGTCTGGCTCCCCGACGCGATGGAAGGGCCGACGCCCGTCTCGGCACTCGTCCATTCGGCCACGATGGTCGCGGCGGGCGTGTACCTCGTGGGACGGTTCTTTCCCGTGCTCACGCCCGACGCGCTGCTCGTGATCGCCTACACCGGGGGCATCACGCTGTTCATCGCGGCGACGATCGCGCTCGTGGCCAACGACATCAAGCGGGTGCTCGCCTATTCGACGGTCAGCCAGCTCGGCTACATGATGCTGGCGCTCGGCGTGGGGGGCTGGGTGGCCGGGCTCTTCCACCTCGTGACCCATGCCTTCTTCAAGAGCCTCCTCTTCCTCTGCTCGGGTTCCGTGATCCACGCCTGCCACACCAACGACATGCGGAAGATGGGGGGGCTCGCCAAGGCGATGCCCTACACGGCAGGCGCGATGCTCGTGGGCTGCCTCGCGATCATCGGGGCGGGGGTGCCCTTCGTGATCGGCCTCTCGGGCTACTACTCGAAGGACTCGATCCTGGCCCAGGCCCTCTCGTTCGCCCAGGCGAACCCGCGGCATGCGATCCTGTTCTACGCCGTGGCCGGCGGCGCGTTCCTCACCGCCTTCTACATGTTCCGGCTCTGGTTCATGACGTTCGCCGGCTCGCCCCGCGACCACCATGTGGCCGACCATGCCCACGAGTCGCCCGCCGTGATGGTGTCGCCCTTGATCGTGCTCGCGGTGCTCTCGGTCGTGGCCGGCTGGACGCTGCCGGGCGGCTTCGGCGTGGCCAATCTCATCGAGCAGTCGCGGCCCGCGGGCACCGCGGAGACGGTGACCGGCGGCTTCGTGTTCGGCCGGTCGCTCACGCTGCCCGCCGAACACCTGAGCCACGAGGGAGCGATTCACGTGACGGCCACGATGACGGCCTTCGGCACGGCGCTGGCCGGCGTGCTCGTGGCGGCGGCGATGTATCTCTGGCGGATCGTGTCGCCCGACGTGATCGCCACGCTGTTTCGCCCCGTCTACGCGTTTCTGGCCGGCCGCTGGTACTTCGACGAGCTGTACCACGCCCTGTTCGTGCTGCCGGCCCTGGGCATCGCCCACTTCGCGAGCTGGATCGACAAGGGCCTCATCGACGGCCTGATCAACGGCCTCGCCTGGGCGGCCCGGCAACTGGCCGGCATCGACGCCTGGATCGACCGCACGCTCGTGGACGGCGTGGTGAACGCCACGGCCGCCGCCACCTGGAATGCCGGTCTCGGGCTCAAGAAACTGCAGACCGGCCGGCTGCGGCAGTACGTGATGTTCATCGCCGTGGGCACGGTCGCGCTCTTCGTGATCGCGAGCATGCTGTTCCGCACCACCTTCGCCGGCTGACCGCCGCACTCCCCGACACTTCGACAGAAACCCGACGGACCTCGCCATGACCGCCGCCGACGCGATTTCGCAGCCCGCCCTCTGGCCGCTCACCGCCATTCTCTTCATCCCCGCCGTGGTCGCGGCCTTCCTTTCGCTGCCGATCATCCCGAAGGCCCGCGAGGAGGCGGTCCGCTGGATCACGCTCGCCACGACCGCCGTCGTGTTCGTGCTCTCGCTATGGATGGCCTGGCCGCAGCTCTTCGGCGCCGTCGGTCCCGCCCAGTTCACGATCGGCGAGGCCGGCATGCAGGGGGTGGTGAAGCAGCCGTGGATTCCCGCCTTCGGTATCGAATACCTGCTCGGCGTGGATGGCATCAGCATGCCGCTGGTGCTCTTGACCACCTTCCTCTCGATGCTCGCCGCGGCCGCCAGCTGGCCGATCACGAAGCACGTGAAGGCCTACCACGTGCTCTTCCTGCTGCTCGAGACGGGCATGCTCGGCGTGTTCGTGTCGCTCGACTTCTTCCTCTTCTACGTGTTCTGGGAGGTGATGCTGCTGCCGATGTATTTCCTGATCGGCATCTGGGGCGGGCCGCGGCGCGAATACGCGGCCATCAAGTTCTTCCTCTACACGCTCCTGGGCAGCGTGCTGATGCTGTTGGCGATCCTGATGCTCTACTTCACGAGCGACCTGCGCATGCTGTCGCCCGAGCAGCTCCAGGCGGCCCACGTGATCGCCCCCGGCCTCGACGCCGCCGCGGCCGCCGACGCCGTCGCCGCGATCAAGACCGCCGCCGACCCGATCCACACGTTCAACCTGCTCGCGCTGGCCCAGCTCGGCCAGTTGCCGAACTCGCCGTTCGCGGCGGTGAACCTCTGGGGTATGAGCCTCGAGGCCTGGGCCTTCCTGCTCCTGCTCATCGGCTTCGTGATCAAGGTGCCGGTGGTGCCGGTGCACACGTGGCTTCCCGACGCCCACGTGGAGGCGCCCACGCCGATCTCGATGATCCTCGCCGGCGTGCTCCTCAAGCTCGGCGGCTACGGCATCCTGCGGATCTGCTATCCCGTGTGCCCGGGCGCCGGCCTGACGCTGGCCTGGCTCGTGTGCGGGCTCGGCGCGGTGTCGATGGTGTATGGCGCCTTCGCGGCCCTCGCCCAGAAGGACTTCAAGCGGATGGTGGCCTACAGCTCCGTGAGCCACATGGGCTACGTGATGCTCGGCCTGGGCGTGTGGAGCGCGGTGGCCGGCAACGAGTTCCGCTGGGATGCCTGGGCCCAGGGCGTGAACGGCGCGATGTTCCAGATGCTCGCCCACGGCATCTCGTCGGCCGGCATGTTCTTCATGGTGGGCGTGCTCTACGACCGCGTGCACCATCGCAACCTCGAGGAGTTCGGCGGCATCTTCAACCGGATGCCCGTCTACTCCGGGCTCGCCGTCGCGGTCTTCTTCGCCGGTCTCGGTCTGCCGGGCCTGTGCGGGTTCATCGGCGAGGTGCTCGTCACGCTTTCCAGCTGGAACTACAGCCGCGTGCTCGCGGTGATCTCGGCCTTCACGGTCATCCTCACGGCCGCCTACATCTTGTGGGCGATCCAGCGGGTCTATCTCGGTGCGGAATACAAGGGTCCGCACGGTGACCACCTCACGCCGATGACGGGCCGCGAGCTGGCGATCGCCACGCCGCTCGTTTTTCTCGCGATCCTGTTCGGCGTGGCGCCGCAGACGCTCTTCAGCTACGTGACGCCGAGCGTCAACCGTCAGGTGGAGACGCTCGCCGACTGGACCCGGCGGGTGCGGCCCGACGCCCCCGGTGCCCAACGGCCGCTCGTGCCGGCCGCCGCTGCGACCGTCGCTCCGGATGCCGCCTCCACCGCCCAGCGGTAACCGCCGTCGTCACTCGTTTCCTCATCGATTGAAAGCCGCCCCGTGGATCTCGGATCACTCCTCACGACGACGCTGACCGACACGCTCTCCGTGTCGCTGCCGCTCTTTCGCACGGAACTGGCGGTCGCGGCGACCGTCGTGCTGCTCCTGCTCTGCCGGATGCTCCCGGTGCTGCGACTGCTCGATTCGGGCCTCGTGGCCCTGGGTGGTGCGGCCTTCGCACTGTGGTTCGCGTGGGTCGATCTGCGGGGCCTGCCCGGCTCGCCTTGGGCGGTGGCCGACATGGCTGCGACGCCGCTGCGACAGGAGCTCTTCGGCGGTCTGCTCGTGTTCGACTCGCTCACGGCCTATATCCGCCTCGTGCTGGCCGGGTTCCTCGTGCTCTACATCCTGTTCACGAAGGTGTCGGGCATTCCCGACCGGGAAGACGGCGCCGATTTCTACACGATGGTGCTCGGGGCGACGCTCGGCATGTGCCTGATGGCGTCGGCCAACCATCTGCTCATGGTGTTCATGGCGGTGGAGATGGCGAGCGTGCCGTCGTACGCCCTCGCGGGCCTGCTCAAGGGCCGCAAGGCGAGCTCCGAGGCCGCCCTCAAGTATGCCGTCTACGGCGCCGGTGCGGCCGGGATCATGCTCTACGGCATCAGCCTGCTGGCGGGCGTGCTCGGCACCTGCCACCTGCCGACGATGGCCGCGGAATTGGCCCGCGTGGTCGGCGAGCAGGGCATCGGCTCCGGCAAGGTGACGGTGCTCTCCCTCGGCGGGTTGATGGTGGCCGTGGGGCTGGCGTTCAAGCTCTCGGCCGTGCCGTTCCACTTCTGGTGCCCGGACGTGTTCGAGGGGGCGGCGGCCGAGGTGGGAGCGTTTCTCTCCGTGGCCAGCAAGGCGGCCGCCGTGGCGCTGCTGTTGCGGCTCGTATCGAGCCTTGGCGATCCGGCCGCGGCCACCGCCGCCGGTGGCGCCTCCGCAGTGGCCGGCCTCGCCGAGACGCGTCACTTCATGGTGTATGTGATCGCCTTGATGGCAGCCGTCACCTGCACGCTCGGCAATCTCGCCGCCTACGGCCAGACGAACATGAAGCGGCTGCTCGCCTACTCCACGATCGCCCACGCGGGCTACCTGATGATGGGCGCCGCGGCGGCGACGGCCATGCTGGGCACGTCGCCTGCCGGAGCCCGCAACGCGGTGACGGCCCTCGCCTTCTATCTCGGCACCTACCTGTTCATGAACCTCGCGGCTTTCGCGATCGTGGCGCTGCTGCGGAACCGGCTCCGGAGCGAGGAGATCGCTGCCTATGCCGGGCTCGTGCGGACGAGCCCGGGGATCGTGGTCGCCACCGCGGCGGTGCTCGTGAGCCTCATCGGCCTGCCGCCGCTGGCAGGCTTCGTCTCGAAGTTCCTCGTCTTCTCGTCGATCGTCGAGGCGATCCGGGCCGGTGCGGAGCGGCCGCTCATGCTCGTGCTGCTCGTGCTGGGTGGGCTCAACACCGTTCTCAGCCTCTTCTACTACCTCCGCGTGCTCAAGGTGATGACGTTCGACCCGCCGCCGGCCGACCGGCCGACCGAGGCCTTCCCGCTCGTGTCGCTGCCGGGGGCGTTCATCACCGCAGTCACCGTCCCCGTGGTCGTGCTGGGCATCTTCTGGGCGGGCCTCTATGCGGCCGCCCAGGTGGCGGGGCGGATGGTGTCGTAAACAGAATGGCGGGCACCAGCCCGCCGGCACAGGGATTGACGATGGCCTCGCTCTCAGTACCCGCCTCGCTCTCAGGAGGCACTGATCCGCTCGTGCGGCTCGTCGAGACGCTCGAGTCGTCGCCGGCGATGTACCTCGCCGATTCCGGCCTGGCCTCCTATCCCGGCGCCGCCGAACTTCGGGTCGCGCTCGGAACGCTCGTGGCGGAGCAGAGGGACGTGCTCGCTCGTGCGGCGAACGTCATCGCGGATCGCGAGCTGCCGCTGCCGCAGGCGGCCTTTCCGATCGCGTTCACCGCCTGGCATGACGTCGATCTCCGGCATCTCGTCCCCCGCGTGATCGAGAGTCTGAAGCGGCAGGCGGCGGAATTCACGACGCTGGCCGGAGCCGGTGGTGATGCGGCGGCCGGCGACCTCGCCGGCCGGGCACGGGAGATTGCCGACCGGCATGCCGAGCAGCTCGCAGGGCTCCTGATGCGGCTGCGCGCCGGGCTGGCGGGCCGGCCGGCCTGACACCCCCGATCATGCAGTTTTTCGACAGCCACTGTCATCTCGACCCGATGCGATACGGGGCTGAACTGCCCGACGTCCTGGCCCGGGCCCGTGCGGCCGGCGTGGTGGGCATGATCGTGATCGGCACCCGGGCCACCGACAGCGAGGCCGCGGCGGGGCTCGCGGCCGCCGAGCCGGGGCTGGCGGCCGCGGCGGGCATTCATCCCAACGACACGGCCGAGGCCGGGCCCGACGAGTGGGGTCGCATCGTGCGGCTGGCCGAAAGTGGCCGCGTGGCGGCGGTCGGCGAGACGGGGCTCGACTGGTATCGCACCACCGCCCCCGCCGACACGCAGCGGGACTTTTTCGACCGCCACATCCGGCTCGCCCAGCGGCTCGGCCTGCCGCTCGTGATCCACACCCGGGAGAGCATCCGCGACACGCTCGACATGCTGCATGCGGCCGTGTCCCGCGGGCCGCTCGTGCCGGTGCTGCACTCGTTCACCGGCACGGCCGCCGAGGCGGCGGAGGCGATCGACCTCGGCTGCTTTCTGGGCTTCGCCGGGATGGTGACGTTCCGCTCGGCGGCGTCCCTCCGTGAGGTGGCGCGGACCGTGCCACTCGACCGGCTGCTGATCGAGACCGACAGCCCGTTTCTCACGCCGGAGCCGTTTCGCGGCAGGCGCAACGAGCCCGCCCACGTGGTCCATACGGCCCGCTGCCTGGCCCTCGCCCGCGGCGAGCCGCTCGACGCGTTCGCCGCCGCCACGACCGCCAACGCCCGGCGAGTGTTCCGCCAGGCCGCCACGGCATAAACTTTCGCTCGCGCCGCCCCACGATCGCGGAGTTTTCACGAGGAGTTTTCAATGGTTCGCACCCCCAGCACGATGCTGCCGCTCGGCACCCTCGCCCCCGACTTCGCACTGCCCAATGTGGACGGGCGGATCGTCGGCTTCGCCGATGCCGCCGGCCCGAAGGGCACGGTCGTGATGTTCATCTGCAACCACTGCCCGTTCGTCAAGCACGTGGCCGACCAGTTGGCGACGCTCGGCCGCGACTGCATCGGGCGGGGCGTGGGGGTCGTGGCGATCAGCTCCAACGATGTGGCGACGCATCCGGCCGACTCCCCGGAGCAGATGGTGCGCGAGGCGGAGGATCGCGGCTATGTCTTTCCGTATCTCTACGACGAGACGCAGGAGGTGGCGAAGGAGTATCACGCGGCCTGCACGCCCGACTTCTATCTCTTCGATGCCGACCGCAGGCTCGTCTACCGCGGCCAGTTCGATGCCAGTCGGCCAGGCGGCGAGATTCCGGTCACCGGCCGCGACCTGAGGGCCGCGATCGACGCCCTGCTGGCAGGGCGGCCTCCGCTGGCCGAGCAGATCCCGAGCCTCGGCTGCAACATCAAGTGGAAGGGGGGCAATGAGCCCCCCTATTTCCACGCGTGAGCGGCACGGTCGCTCAGCGGCGCGGCGCGTCGCCGGGACGAGGCGTGGAACTCCGGCCGGCGAACGCGCCGATGTTCTGCGTGTCGCCCGGCTGCAGCTGCGAGGCCCGCAGGTTCTCCCGTTGGATCGCCTCGTACACCTCCTGGCGATGGACGGGGATCTCCGCCGGAGCGTTGATGCCGAGCCGCACCTTGTCTCCCCTGATATCCACGATCGTGACGACGATGCTGTCGCCGATCATGATGCTTTCGTCGCGTTGTCTGGAGAGTACGAGCATCTCTGGCTCCTTCCCGATCCCGGCTGGAAACCGGCAGTTCCACGCCGGTGGATCATCTGCCGGATGACGATTGGATTATGCGCTCTTTTTGAGCGGCGGACGTGTGGATGTGAGTTCGTACCGCAGCGGAAGCTCGCCGCTCGCAACGACTTGACGGCCGGTGCGGGCTTCGAGGTTGATGACGATCGGTGCTTTCAGATTGAGCGTGAGGTCTGTGCCGGTGGTGCCGACCACCACCACCACCTGGGCCTGCCGGATGTCGGCGATGTCGAGCGGGGTGAGTTCGCTCCGCGGAATCCGCACCTGGTAGTCGGGCACGAATCGACGCGGGCTCACGACCGCGACCGCCACGTCGCCCCGGGTGGTGCTCTGCAGCCAGCCCAGGGCGTCGTTCGTCGCGTCGGCCAGGAGGGCCCACTCGCGGCAGTCCTCGAGCCCCGGCAGACCGCTGGGAAACCTGATGACGTCACCCGTGGCGACGTCGATCCTTCCGAATCGGCTGGTGTTGATTCGCATGACCCGGCACTCCTTCGCCCTGAAACATTCCGCGGGACGTCGGGCCCGCATCGCGAACTCCCGTCCGCCCCTTGGAGATCGGCAGGCAGGGGGGGCGGGGTGAAGAAAAAAGGTCTGGCGAAACGGGAGGGGTGCGGGCGTGTCGGCTGCTTGGCCGGTTCGTGCGGATCGTGCGGCCTGTGCCGCTGCCGCGCTACTGCCACATGGGCTGTGCCCGCCACGCCGCCAGCGGCGCGAGCGTGAGCAGCGGGATCCACGCTCCGAGTGACGCCGTCCAGGCCTCGCCGACCGCGAGGGCGTGCGACCCCAGCACGGTGATGAAAAACAGCACCGTCATCGCCACGCACATGCCCACCGCGACGAAGATGCCGCGGCGGGCCGGGCCCGCCACGAGCGGAACGCCCAGCATGACGAGCGCCATGTCGAGCAGCGGCTGGAGGACGCGGGCATGCACCCGCAACGGAACGTCGAGGCCGACGCCCAGGCTCGGATTCCGGATCGCGGCGAGGAGTTCGGGCGTGCCGGAATACTGGCTCCAGTTGGTGGATCCGATCATCTGCTCGAAGGTGACCGCGCTGGCCACGAAGCACTGCTTCGGCTCGAGCCAGCCCGCCGTGGCACGCGTCGTGACGATCGGCTGTCCGCCGGCCACGAGCGGCTGCAAGGCGTCGATGTCGGCCGGCTCACGGACGCCGGAGAGGAGAAAGCCGGCCGGATGGTCGGCGGTGGCCGGAAGCCACTTCGCCTCCGCAGCGTCGAGTTGTGGCCCGTAGTCGCCGAGATGTGGCGGCATCAGCAGGCTCGGAGATTCGATCGTCTGGCCCGCGGCCCGGGCCGCACGTGCCCGAAACAGGATCTCCGTGGCGTGGTCGTACCGGGCGTCGAAGGGCTGGGCGGCCTCGCCGGTGAGGTCGTTGGCCGTGCGGGCGAACGTGTGCCGAATCCGAGGGATCACGAGTTCGCGGCTGACCGCGGCCGCGATGCTCACCACGGCTGCGAAGACGATCACCGGCCGGGCGATCCGCCAGCGGGTGACGCCCGCTGCCAGCAGGGCGGTGAGTTCGTTGTGCCGCTCGAGCCACGACAGGGCGAACATCGCGCTGGCCAGCGAAATCACGGGGCTCGTCGCGTCGAAAAACCAGACCATTCGACAGCCGTAATAGGTCGCCAGCACGCGGGCGAGGCTCCCGGACTTCGCTGCATGCGAGATGAAATCCTCCATGTTCGTGAAGGCGTCGAACACGAAGTAGAGGCCCGCCAGGCTCACGAACACGATCACGAACGCATGCAGCATCGCGCGGGTGATGTAGCGGTCGATGAGCATGACGCTTGACGGCCCGTTCGGGGGGGCGAGGATGGGACGCCGGACGGGCGGGCCGCCCGGCGGGGCCGCGGAGCCTAGGCCGCGTCCCCGGGAGCGTCAATCGGAGCGTCAATCGGCGTCCCTGCCGTCTGGGCAGGGCCCGCCGCCCGGTGATTGGAGGCCGAGATGCCGTCACCTGAACTGCCACCGTCCGGTTCCTGTACGTCCGGTTCCTGGAGAGGCTGGGTCGCGCTCGGCTGCGACCTGCTCTGGCCTCCGCGGTGTGTCTTCTGCGGAGCCGAGACTTCCGGGGCCGATGGAACGGGGCCGCGTCGCGGCGCCGAGGTCTGTGCCGCCTGCGTTCGGGGCGTCACCACCGGCGGCGGCCGGTGCGGCCGGTGCGGCCGGCCCGGTGACGACGATCCGTGTGGCCGCTGCGGCCGCGGACTGGGGGGCTGCGGAGGTCTCGTCGTGCTCGGGAGCTACGCCGACACGGTTCGCGATGCGGTGCTGCGGGCGAAGCGTCCGGCCGGCCACCTGATCGCGGCCGGACTCGCAGCCCTGATCGTGGAGCGGCACGGCGATCGGCTCCGGAGCTGGGCCCCGGATCTGGTGGTGCCCGTGCCGATGCACTGGACCCGCCGCTGGCTGCGGGGCGGCAGCGCCGCCGACGAACTGGCGCGGGGTGTGGCGTCCGGCCTCGGCCTGCCGTTCCGGCGGGCGGTCCGCCGCTCGCGGCGTACGGTCATGCAAAATTCTCTGCCCCGCGGCGACCGTCGCGGCAACGTGGCGGGGGCCTTTCGGGCCGGCCGCGTCACCGGCCGTCGCGTGCTCGTGGTGGACGATGTCACGACCACGGGATCCACTCTCGCGGCCTGTTCCGCCGCCCTTCTCTTCGCCGGGGCCGCGGCCGTGTACGCTGCCGTTGCCGCCCGTGCCGACATGACCGACTCGACCTGAATTCACGCCGTCGCGATGCCCGTCCCCACCCCTCTGCGTGTCGGCACCCGCGGCAGCCAGCTGGCTGTGACGCAGACGGGCTGGGTGGTCGAGCGACTGCGGGCACACGGCCTGCATGTGGATGTGCAGACGATCACCACCCGGGGCGATGTGCGGCACGACGTGCCCGTCGTCGGCCTCGGGCAGGACGGTGTGTTCGTCCGTGAATTGGAGCAGGCCCTGCTCGACGGCCGGATCGACGTGGCCGTGCACAGCCTCAAAGACCTGCCGACCGCGGAGACGCCCGGACTGGTGATCGCGAGCGTGCCGGAGCGGGAACTCCCTTTCGACGTCCTGGTCGGTCGGCCCGGAACCACGCTGGCAGGTCTGCCGGCCGGCAGTATCGTCGGCACGTCGAGCATCCGCCGCGTGATGCAGGTCCGGGCACTCCGCGATGATCTCGTGGTGCGGCCCTTGCGTGGCAACGTCGATACGCGGCTGCGGCGGCTCGAGGCGGGCGACTACGACTGCCTGGTTCTCGCCGGGGCTGGGCTCCGCAGGCTCGGCCTGGCCGAGCGGATCGCCGAGGTGCTCGAGCCCGATGCGTTTTGGCCCGCGATCGCCCAGGGAGCGCTCGCGGTGCAGGCGCGGGCCGACGATGCCGACACGCGGCGGGCCGTGGCGGTGCTCGATCATCCGCCCACGCACGACGCAGTTCGGGCCGAGAGGGCCTGCCTGGCGGCGCTCGCCGGCGGCTGCCTGGCCCCGATCGGCGGCTGGGCCCGCATGGATGCCGAAGGCCGACTGCGACTGGGTGGCTGCGTGCTCGAGGACGCCAGGGGCCGTGTGCGTCGGATCGTCGCCGAGGAGTTGATGAGCCCCGCGACGGATCTGTCCACCGGCTCCGGGCCCGCGAGCCTCGGGGCTCGGGTGGCGGCGGCGCTCCTGGACGAGGGGGCCGCCGAGATGCTGGCCCGCGTGCGGGCGAACGCGGCGCACGGATGAAATCGTGCCTGCACGGGGGATTGACGCCGTGCGAATGCTGCGTCGCCAGGCGCGGTCGAACCTGTGCAGACCCCCCCTACGGCGTTGATTCAAATAAGTTGAACTGTTACCATTCAGCGGCCGGGTGGTATCCCGGCGATGCACGATGTGTTCGTAATGGAATTGAAGGGGCGTATGCCGATCAAGGTGGTGATTGCCGACGACCACGAGGTCGTGCGCCGCGGGCTGATGAGCCTGCTGGCGAACTCCGACGTGAAGATCGTCGGTGAGGCGGCGACGGGGGACGAGGCCGTCAAACTCACGAAGAAACTGAAGCCCGACGTCGTGCTGCTCGACATCCGCATGGCGGGCAAGGACGGTCTCGCGGCCCTGGAAAAAATTCGTCACGACATGCCGGGCGTGCGGTGCGTGATGCTCTCGACGTTCGACAATCCGACCTACGTGGCCCGGGCCGTCGCCGCCGGCGCGCACGACTACATGCTCAAGGGGTGCACCCGCTCCGAGCTGATCAACTCCATCACCGGGGCCGCGGCCGGCCAACTGCCGATGCGGGCGGGCGAACTCCGCCGGGTGGCCACGACGATGGCCAACCGCGTGGCCACCCCCGATCCCGACATTCCGCTCACCCAGCGGGAGACGCAGGTGCTCCGCCACATGGCGCTCGGGCTCTCCAACAAGGAGATCGCCCAGTCGCTCACGATCAGCGTCGAGACCGTGAAGGAGCACGTGCAGAACATCCTGCGAAAGATCGCCGTCAGCGACCGCACGCAGGCCGCCGTCTGGGCCGTCAGGCGCGGCCTGGTGTAAGTCATCGGGCCCGGGGGTGGGCCTTGTCGAAGGCGTCGAGCAGGCGGCTGGTCGTCACGTGGGTGTAGATCTGCGTGGTGACCAGGCTCCTGTGGCCGAGGAGTTCCTGCACGCTCCGGATGTCGGCTCCCGCGTCCAGGAGATGCGTGGCGAAACTGTGCCGCAGGGTGTGCGGGCTCGCGCGGCCCGTGAGGCCGGCCGCAGCGAGATGCTTTTCCAAGAGGCGGGCCACGCCTCGGACCGACAGCCGGCCACCGAGCTTGTTGGTGAACAGCGGACGAGCGGGGCGGGTGGGCCGCGGGTCACGCGGCGCCGCGTCGCGGGGACGAGGCCGGGCCGTCAGCCAGGCCCGCAGTGCCGCCCGGGCGTGTGAGCCGACGATGCCGAGCCGCTCCCGCCGCCCCTTGCCTCGCACCCGCACCGTCGCGTTCTCGAGGTCGAGATCACCATCGTCGATGTTCACGAGCTCGCGGACACGCACGCCGGCTGAATACATCAGCTCCAGGATCGCCCGATCCCGCAGGCCGCCCGGAGCCTCGGGCCGGGGCGCCGCCAGCAGCCTCGCGATCTCGTCGCCGGTGAGAAACTTCGGCAGCGATCGGGCCCGCTTCGGACTCCGCAGCGGCTTCGCGGGATTCGCGGCGAGCCAGCCCTCGCGTTGACCGAAGGCGAAGAAGCTCCGCATGCTCGCCAGCTTCCGGGCGATCGTGGAGGCTGCGTAGCCGGCCGCATGCAGGCCGGAGGCGAACCGCCGGAGCACGAGCGTCGTCGCGGCCGCCGGTGACCCGCAGCCGGCCGAGCGGAGAAACTCCTCGAGTTGCAGGAGATCCTCCCGATAGCTCTTCAGCGTGAGCGGAGAGCAGCCGCGCTCGGCGGTGAGGTGCCGCAGGAAGCGATCGATCGCCTCCGCATACGGCGGCTGCGTCGCAGGCATGGCTCAGGCCGGGCGGTCGGCGCGGGGACTGAAGCGGAGCCGCCGGGGCTTCGGGGTGCCGGCCCGCACCTTGTCGCCGAGCACCGCGGCATCGTGCCAGGAGAAGCTCAGGTCGGGGTTCGCCGCCTGCCGTCCCAGCGCCCGGAGGGCTGCGTCGCGACTGTCGTCGTCGTAGAGGAAGATGTATCGTTCATTGCCCTTCACGAGGGCGACGACGTTGATGTCGCGGGAGTTCATGAGTAGCCCCGAGCCGGCTCCGCGACCGCGCACACGATCGCCCGGAGGATATCGGCGCCGTGGCGGACCGGTCGCCAGGCTCCAACGGCTCGCCCGCCGGGTCGCCGGAATCGGGCCAGCCCTCCACTCTCGAACGGACCCCGGTCACGATTTGGGCAAAATCTGCGGGCCTCACACCAGGTCCGCGAAGCCGCGCAGACCGATGGGCTCCCGGCACCAGAACGGCTCGCCGCACAGGGTTCCGATCATGGACCCCCACCAGGCGTCGGCGGCGGCGACCCGCTCCAGCACGGTCGGCCGGGGGGCGTCGGCCGGAAACTGGCTCGCGTAGCAGGCGAGGCTGCGGCGTTTGAGATCCACGGTGGCGGAGATGTCGACCACGAAGGCGGGGCGGCGGACGGTTCGCAGATGAACGCACGAGTAGGAGAAAATCCGTTCCGGATGCCAGGGTTCGCCCGGCAGGTCGCACTTCGTGAGTTTCGCCCAGAACCGGGCCGCCTCGACGAGCCGCGTGGCGGCGACGTGGTCGGGATGGGCATCGACCCAGTGGGGCGCGAACAGCCACCGCGGGCGCACCCGGCGGATGACCCCGGCCAGCGCACCCCGCGCCCGGAGCGTGGCCCGCAGCCGCCGGTTGGGCAGGCCGAGGTTTTCCCGCCAGGGCAGGCCGAGGGCCGCCGTCGCGGCTGCGGTCTCGCGGGCCCGGATCTCGACCGACCCGCGCGGCGTCGGCTCTCCGTCGGTGAGGTCGAGCACGCCCACGCGGAGGCCGCGGCCCAGCAGCAGGGGAATGGTGCCCCCCATGCCGAGTTCGGCGTCGTCGGGATGCGGTGCGATGACGAGGGCGTCGAGCATGGGCGGGTTGTCCAGCGGGTTCCCGCGAGCATACCCTGCGTGCCACGTCGCTCCTTCCCGCTCCCGTCATTCCGTCATTTCACGCCATGCCGCTCGACACCGCCCAGCCCCACGACGACCCATTCACGGCCGCCGCCTCCCATGCCCGGCGGGCGGCCGTCCTCGGCTCGATCGACGCCCTGCTCGGCTGGGACGAACGCACGAAGATGCCCCCGGCCGGTGGCAGCCATCGGGCCGATCAGGCTGCGGCGCTGGCCGTCGTCGTGCACCGCGAGCGAACCGACCCGCGGCAGGGGGAGCGACTCGAGCGGCTGCTCGACGATCCTCGGGCGCGGCAGGGCACACCGCAGGAACAGGCGACGATCCGCCTGCTTCACCGCGACTTCATGAAACAGGCGCGGCTGCCGACGAGGCTGGTCGAGGAACTGGCCCGCACCTGCGTCGAAGCCCAGCAGGCCTGGAGTCGGGCCCGCGAAGAGTCGTCGTGGCCCCTGCTCGAACCGTGGCTGCGGCGGATGTTCGACCTCAAGCGGGAACAGGCGGCCTGCCAACTGCCCGACATGGATCGCTACGACGCGCTCCTGGACGACTACGAGCCGGGGGCCAGGTGGCCGGCCGTGGCTGATCGATTCTCGCGGCTGCGGGCCGGCATCGTGCCACTCGTGCAGGCCTGTGTTGCGGCGACACCCCGACCATCCGACGCCCTGCTGCGGCGGCGGTATCCGCTCGACGCCCAGCGACGCTTCTGCCGCGCGGTCGCGGCCCGGATCGGCTTCGACTTCGATCGCGGCCGGCTCGACACCACCGATCATCCGTTCTGCACGACGATCGGCCCCGACGACTGTCGGATCACGACGCGGTGGGATGAAAACTTCCTGCCCACCGCACTGTACGGCGTGCTGCACGAGGCCGGGCATGGCCTCTACGAGCAGGGGCTCCACCGCGATTGGTTCGGACTGCCACCGGGAGAGGCCGCATCGCTCGGCATCCACGAGTCGCAGTCGCGGCTCTGGGAGAATCTCGTGGGCCGGTCGCGGGCGTTCTGGGACTGGTGCTTTCCGCTGGCCCGCGCCGCGTTTCCCGACGCGCTCGCCGATGCCGACGCCGCGGCCGTGCACCGGTCGCTCCTCGTCGTGGAGCCGTCGTTCATCCGCGTCGAGGCCGACGAGGTCACCTACAACCTGCACGTGATGCTCCGCTTCGATCTCGAGCGGGCCGTCGTGCACGGCGATCTCGACATCGCCGATCTGCCGGCCGCATGGAACGAACGCTTCGAGCAGGATTTCGGCATGCGGCCCCCGACCGACGCCGTCGGCGTGCTGCAAGACATTCACTGGAGCGCCGGACTCGTCGGCTATTTCCCGACCTACACGCTCGGCAACATGTTCTCCGCCCAGCTGATGGCCGCCGCGGAACGCGACGTCGGCCCGCTGGCGGCGGAGTTCGCCGCAGGCAGGTTCGCGCCGCTCTTGGGCTGGATGCGGCAGCATGTGCATGCCGCCGGACGGATGCTCGAATCAGACCCGCTCGTGGAGCGGGCGACGGGCGAACCCGTGTCCGAGGCCCCGCTCCTGGCGAGCCTGCGGGCGCGGTACGGGGTGGCTCATGGGTTGTGAGTGGCGATTTGTGGCGTCCGGTGGGGGTTCGGGGCTGCCCATGCCCCGAGAGCCGGACGCACGCATCGGGCATTCCGTCACGGAGTGACGGGCCTGTGGGATGGGAAGACGGGGGATGGGAAGACGGCCGGCCCGGGTGGCCGGGCGCGAAATCCCGGTGGTAGACTTTGACGGCACTGCGAGGGCCGGCGGGACCGGCCCGGCGACCGCCCCAGGAGTTCCCTCGATGGCTGCCGACGACGACGAGAACGAGGCCCCGGATCCGTGGGCCGACCTTGTGGCCGATGACCTGGGTTCCGATGCCGCGTCGCTGCCCGGCGAGCCGGTCGCGGAGGAGCAGGGAACTTCGGCCAACGAGGACGACGTGGGTGCGTGGCTCGCGGCGATGGATGGTGAAGCGGGCGACTCCGGCACGGCTGCCACCCCCGATGCGGACGCCGCCGCGGCCCCGCCGCCGCTGTCCGTGTTCGCTCCCGAGGAAGTGGCCGCCGAGGCTGGCTCGGAGTCGTCGATCGAGATCGGCACCGGCTTCTCGGGCATCGACATGTCGGCCGGCGACGGTGGCTCGCAGGCCGATGCGACTGGAGCCGAGGACCTGGAGGGCTGGGGCGGTCTCGACGCCGAGGACCCGGCCGCACACGACGAGACGGGCGCCCTCGCCGAGGATGCCGCCGAGTCTGAACCCGACGCCGGAATCGGCGTGGACGACGGCGACTCGACCGCGGCGGAGGAGTCCACGCTGGCGTTCGGATCGGCGGCACCCGTGGCGGCCGCGGCCGCCGGCGTCGCGAAGCCGCGCGCTGCGGTCGCCAAGCCGCGTGCCAAGGGGGGTGGTCTGGGGCCGATGATCGGCGTGGTGGCCGGGGGCGTGATGGCCATTCCGATCACGATGGCGATCCTCATCTGGGGCTTCCAGCGGGACCCATTCGGGATCGCCAAGCAGGTGCCGGAATCGATGGCCTTCCTGCTGCCGCAGAAGTTTCAGCCGGGGTTCAAAAAGCGGGCCGCCCCCTCGGCCGACATGCCTGCCGCGCCGTCGCTGGACGATCTCGCTGCGGCCGCGCCCGTTTCCGATGCGGCGGTTCCCGACGTGGCCGAGACGGCGTCCGATGCCGCTCCGCAGGCCGCCACGCCTTCGGCCGAGCCCGGCGCGGAGCCGTCCCTGCCCGATGCGGCGCCCGATGCGGCGCCCGATGCGGCGCTGGCCGTTGTCGATCCGCTCGCGGCCGTCGCTGATTCGGCCCCGAAGCCGGATGCGACCGAGCCGTCAGATCCGCTCTTCCCCGACCCCGATGCGCCGGCACCCGTGACGCCCGGGTCCCCCGACCCGCTGGCTGCCGATTCGACGCCCCCCGCGAGCCCGGCGCCGCCGGCTGCCGTCGAACCGGCGCCGCCGCTCGACATCGCGGTGCTGGAGACGGCCGTGGCCGATGCCGCCACGGCGCTCGAGGCCGCGGCCGCGGTGGAAAATCACGCGGACCTGGCGGGCAAGAGGCTGCTGGTGGGGTGGTACAAGTCGCTCGCCCACGCCGCCGACGAGCTCGTGAAACTCGAGAACGAGGCGGTCGACTCGGGGCGGCCGCTGGAAGGGACGGAAGCCCAGTTGGCGGAATTGCTCGCGGGCATCGCCGCGCACGACGCCGTCGCCGCCACGCTTCCGAAGCTGGCCCGCGACTGGCTCGCCTATGCCCGCCGCGACAGCGAGGGCATCGTGCTGCCCGTCACGTTCGACTCCGCAGGCAAGGCCGGACCGTATTGGCGGTCGAAGGTGCGACTCGGTGACGGCGACGCGGCGCGAGAACTGGCGATCATCACCCGCGAGGAGCCGGCGGCCGTCGCCGGCGACAAGCTGTTCGTGACCGGCATCGTGTTCGATGGCGACGTCATCTGGGCCGCCGACGTGCGGTCGGCCGCCACCGAGCCGGCGACGGTCAACTTTTAGCCCGGTGACGACGCCCTCCGAGTCGGTCTCCCGCCTGCACGCGGTCCTCGCGATCGCCGCTGCCGTGCGCGACCGTCGGGTGACCGCCGTCGACGTCGTGGCCGCCCACCGGGCGCGGCACGACGCCACGCATCGGCAGCTCAACGCGCTGGTGCAACTGCGGCCCGAGGCCGAGGCCGAGGCGCGGCGGATCGACGCCGCGCAGGCGGGGCCGCTGGCGGGTGTGCCGGTGAGCGTGAAGGAGTGTTTTCCCGTGGCCGGGCTGCGGACGACGCTCGGCATCGAGGGCCGACGCAACGCGGTCGACGTCGCCGATGCGTCGATCGTCGCCCGCCTGAAGGCGGCCGGTGCCGTGATCGTCGGCAAGGCCAACGTGCCGCAGGCGATGTATCTGCACGAGACCGACAACCCGGTCTGGGGCCGCACGTGTCATCCACTCGCGGCCGATCGCGGGCCGGGGGGATCGAGCGGGGGTGACGCCGCCCTCGTGGCGGCCGGGGTCGTGCCGCTCGCGGTCGGCAACGACCTCGCCGGCAGCCTCCGCCAGCCGGCCCATGTCTGTGGCATCGCCGCGCTGATGCCCCGCTCGACGGTCCTCGGCGACGGCGGCGCCTTCGATACGATGCCCCATCTCGCCGTCGTGAGGCCGCGGGCCGGATTTCTCGCGCGGTCCGTCGCCGATCTCGCTTTGGCCACCGCGGCCGTGGGCGTGCCACTCGCCGCCGCCGAGGCTCACGCCGATGGAGTCGGGCTCAGGGTCGGCTGGTGGGACGACGCCGGTCCGGTGCCCGCGTCGCCGGCCGTGACGCGCGGTGTGGCGGACGCGTGCGGACGACTCCGGACCGCCGGCGTGACGCTCGTGCCGCTCGATCCGGCGCTCGCGGCCGAGGCGGCCTGGCTGCAGCTCGCGATCCTCGCCGCCGACGGCGGTCGCCACGTGCGGTCGCTGTTCGGTGACTCGCGGCCGATTCCGGGCGTGGCCCGCCTGCTCCGCATCGCCGCGGTGCCCCGCGTGCTCCGGCCGCTCGTGGCGACGATCGCCCGGATCACGGGTCGAAGGCTGGAGGCGGAGGCGCTGGCGAGGACGGGGCCGAGGGATGCCGCGGCGGTCGCCGCGTTCGCCGCGGCTCGGGCCGATCTCGCCGCCCGGTTTGTCGCGTCGGCGAGAGGCTGCGATGCCGTCGTCTGCCCGGTGTCGGCGCTGCCCGCCTTGCGACACGGCACGGCCGCCCGGCTGATCCTCGCCGCGGCGCCATGCCTGCTCGCCAACCTGCTCGACCTCGCCGCCGGCGCGGTGCCGGTCACGACCGTGCGGCCGGAGGAAGAGACTGGCCGCGCTCCGTCGCGCGATCCGGTGCTTCGGGAGGCGGCCGCCACCGATCGCGGCAGCCGCGGCCTCCCGATCGGCGTGCAGGTGATCGCCACACCGACCCGCGACGAGGCCACGGTGCTTCGCGTCATGCGGCTGATCGAAGCCCCCGGCTGAACAAAAAAACCGCCGCCCGCACTTTCTCGCTCCGGCTGCGTTCTCACGCGTAGGCAAGCCGGGATCGGCGGAAGCTCGAGGAGCCTTGGACCGAGTCCGCGAGGTCCACCGCGACGAGACTTCTGCCGTCCCGGCGATGGTTCAAGAAAACGCCCCCGGGCATCACGCCCCCAGGCGGGCGGCGACCGCGCGCGGCATCTGATCGATTGCCAGCATCTCGCACGCCGCGCCCGCGTCGATCGCGGCCTTCGGCATGCTCCACACGACGCTCGTGGCCTGATCCTGCGCGATCGTGTGCCAGCCGCGGCTCCGCAGCTTCATCAGGCCGCGGGCGCCGTCCTTGCCCATGCCGGTGAGGAGCAGGGCCACGCCCGTCTGCGGCCAGTGCTCCGCCACGCTTTCGAAGAACACGTCCACGCTCGGCCGGAAGAAGACGTCGCGGGGCTCGGTCTGGTACTCCAGCGCCCGTCCCTTCGAAAGCACGAGATGATCGTTCGTCCCCGCCAGGAGCACGTCGCCCCGTTCCGGCCGCTGGCCATGCTCGGCCACACGCACCGACCGGCCCGTGCGGTCGCCGAGCCAGCGGGCGAGGCCTTGGGCGAACGCCACGTCCACGTGCTGGACCACGAGCGTGGCCACGTTCCAGTCGCGGGGCAGCGGCAGCAGCAGGTCGGAGAGGGCCTTGGGGCCGCCCGTCGAGGCGCCCACGAGGAGCAGCCGCGGCGGCGCCATCGCGGCCGCGGGCCGCACGGCCTTTCGCGGGTCGGAGGTCGCGCCCACGAGCTTGGCGATCGTGCCGATCTTCTCGACGAGCGCCCCCGCGCCGCTCACCTCGCCGGCCACTCCGAGGATCGGCGTATCGACGGCGTCGAGCGCGCCGTGCCCCATCGCCTCGTAGACGAGCGAGATGTTGCCGCTCACCGTGGCCGTGACGATCAGGATCGCGCACGGCGACGCCGCCATGATCTGGCGGGTGGCCTGCACGCCATCCACGTGCGGCATCACGAGATCCATGAGGATCAGGTCGGGGCGGTCCCGCTTCGCCATCGCGATCGCCTCCACGCCGTCGGCCGCGGTCCAGGCGACCTCATGGTCGGGAAGGCTCGTGACCACGCGGCGCAAGGCCTCGCTGGCGGCCCGCATGTCGTTGACGATCGCGATTCGCATCGTGGCTGGTCCTGCGTGTGGCGCCGGCTCGGGGCGGTACAAGTGTCGTCGCGGTGGACCTCGCGGACTCGGTCCAAGGCTCCTCGAGCTTGCACCGACCCCTCGCCTCGCGTCGGGGTGCGCGGACCCGGCAGTACCGGAAGTCTCGAGCCACTAACGCGTGGGTTCTCCGATGAGATCCATGATCGTATCGATGAACGTGGCGTCGTGGAAACTGCTTTTGGTCAGATAGCGGTTGGCGCCGGCATCGAGGCCGCGGAGGCGGTCTTCCTCGCGGTCCTTGTAGGAGACGATCACCACGGGGATGTCCTTGCGGGCCGGGTCGGCCTTCAGGAGCGACACGAGGCCGATGCCGTCCATGCGGGGCATGTCCACGTCGGTGACCACGAGGTCGTAGCTGCCCGAGCGGATCGCGTTCCAGCCGTCCATGCCGTCCACCGCCACGTCCACGGTGTAGCCGCGGGCCTGCAGCAGCTGCCGCTCGAGTTCGCGGACGGTGATCGAGTCGTCCACCACGAGAATCCGCTTCCGCTGCCGGGCCTGCTCGGCGAGTTTCTCGAACTCCACCCGGGAGAGGCGGCGGCCGGCGAGGACGTTGTCGATCGACCGCACGAGGTCCTCGACGTCCACGATCAGCACCGGACTGCCGTTCTCGAGCAGCGAGGCGCTGTTGATGTCCGGCACCTTGCCGAGCCGCGGGTCGAGCGGCCGGACTTCGAGATCCCGCTCGCCGAGGAAGGCATCGACGATCAGGCCGAACTGCTGGCCCCGGTCGCTGATCACGACCACCGGCATCGGATCGGCGGGGTCGGCGGCGGCCGCGTCGAGAATCTGGGAGGCCATCACGAGGCCGATCGAGATGCCGTCGCGGTCGAAGTACTGCCGTCCCTCGACCGTGCGGATGTCGGCGTGGCTGCAGAAGAGGATCTGGTCGATCCGCGTGAGGGGGAAGGCGTAGGGCTCGCCCCCCACTTCGACGAGCAGCGCCCGGATCACCGACATCGTGATCGGGAGTTGCAGCGTGAACACCGTCTGCCGGCCCGGCTGCGTCGTCACCCGCACGCTGCCTCCGACCGCCTTGACCATGCTCTGCACGACGTCGAGGCCCACGCCGCGGCCGGAGATTTCCGTGACGTGGTCCTTCGTGGAGAAACCTGGCAGGAACAGAAACTCGAGCAGCTCGAGTTCGGACAGGCGGTCGGCCACGCCCGCCTCGACGAGGCCGCGGCCCACGGCGCGGGCCCGCAACCGACCCACGTCGATCCCGCGGCCGTCGTCGGTGAGCGTGATTTGGAGCATGCCGGCCCGATGCCGCGCCTCGAGGCGAACGGTGCCGGTCGGCGGCTTCCCGGCCGCCTCGCGGTCGGCGGGGAGTTCGAGTCCATGGTCCACGGCGTTGCGGACCAGGTGTGAGAGCGGCGCCTCGAGCTTGTCGAGGATGTCGCGATCGACGCCCGTCTGCTCGCCGCGGACCTCCCAGCGGATCTGCTTCCCGAGTGTGCGGGCCAGGTCCCGCACGAGCCGCGGGAAGCCGCGGATGCCGTCGGCGAGCGGCCGCATGCGGCTCGCGATCACCTCGTGGTGGAGCCTGTTCGACAGGTCTTCGTTGCGGCGGGCGAAGCCCTCGAAATCCTCGATGTAGGCACTGAGCCTTGCGAGGCCGGCATCGGCCCGGTCGCGAATGCCGGTGAGCAGGGCGGCGACCGCGGCCGGGACCGCCACGTCGGCCGCCTTGAGCCGCTCCTCGAAGACGGCGAGCCGGTCGCAGAGTTCGACGTCGGCTCCGCGGAGCTGGAGCAGGGCATCGACGAACGGCCGCAGCTGCCGGGTCTCGACGAGCGCTTCGCCGGCGAGCCCCACCAGCCGCGTGAGGCTGTCGGCCGACACCCGCACGATGCGGTCGGCCTGCTCGGCGGTGGGACGCGGGGCTGCCGGCTCGGTCGGGGCCATGGCGGGCGGCGGCTCGGCGGGCGAAGCCGGGGGCGAGACGGCCGTGGTGGCAGGCGGGGGCGGCCCCGCGGTTCCGGGTTCGGCCGGCGTGACGGGGGCAGCCGGCGTGGCGGGCTCGGCCGGAGCGGACGGCGGCGATCCGGCGAGGATCGCGGCGAGTCGCACGACGAGTTCGTCGGCCCGGACCGGCCACGGCGACTCGGGCAGGAGCGCGTCGTCGGCCCGGGCGATGGCCGCGAGGAAGTCGATGGCGGAGAGCAGCAGGTCGGCATGCTCGGGGCGGACGCGAAACCGTCCCTTGCCGGCGGCGACGAACACGTCCTCGAGGGCATGGGCCACCCGCACTGCGGGATCCAATCCCACGATCCGTGCCGCGCCCTTGAGCGAATGCGCGGCCCGCATCAACGACTCGACGGTGCTCGGTGAACGCGAGAACTCCTCGATGGCCAGCACGCCGGCCGACAGCACGGCCGCCTGGCTTTCCGCCTCCAGGCGGAAGAGTTCCAGCATCGAGAAGCCACTCAGGTCGTCGGGCATCACGCGGTCCTCATTCCGCCACCATGCCGCGCAGGCCGGCGAACACGCGGGCGTCGTCGAGCAGGCCCACCGTCCGTTCCTGCCAGTCGAAGAGCGCCGTCGAGCAGCGGGCGTGTGCCTGGCTCACGGTGGACGGCACCGCCCGGATCGCGGCCCGCGACACCCGCTGCACACCGGCCACCTCGTCGGCGCCGAGCACCCATCGCTCCGTGCCCGCGTCGCCCGTCCGCTCGACGACCACCAGCCTGGCCGCGGGCTCCGCGGCGGCGGCCTGCGGCCCCCCCGGCAGGCCGAGAACCGCGTGCAGCGACATGCAGAGCTGCAGCTGCCCGCGGATGTTGACGATGCCCGAAAGTCCGCCGCCGGCACGGTGGGGAATCCGGTGGAGCGGCCGCGGTGTCGTCACCTCGACGATCACGGCGGCCGGCAGGGCGAACCACTCCGTGCCGAGCCGGAACACGAGCACGCTCGTGCTCTCCGTCTCGGCCGCGGTGGCCGGCTCCTCCAGGATGTCCCGCCAGGCGTCGAGATAGCCCGCCGGCGCGGTGCGGTCGAAGAACGTGCGGGCGGCCTCGGCGAGTACCGGACAGTTGCGGCAATGGATGAAGGTGACGAGTTCGGGACAACTCTGGTCGCCCGAGATGCCGATCGTCCGCCAGCATTCGGGCTGCGGCGGCACGCCGGCGTGAGGCCGGACCGAGGCGGCATCGCTCATGGCGTCTCCTTGCGGGCGAGCACGCGGGCCGCGGACTGGCGATAGGTCTCGGCCATGCGGGTGTCACCCCGTTGCGTGGCCACGAGGGCGAGGGCCAGCAGCGCCTCGTCATGGGCGGCGTCGAGATAGAGCGTCTTGTGCAGGCAGCCTTCGGCCCGATCGAGATCGCCGGCGGCCTGGTGCAGCATGCCCATCAGGAAAAAGAGTCGTGCCGACGGGCCGACGGCGGCCTGGGCATCGGCGCAGAGCACGAGCGCGTCGTGGTAGCGGCCGGCATTCGCGAGCCGGCCCGCCCGGGCGAGCACCTCGTCGAGCTGCGCCGCCGACGCGGGCTCGAGGGGGGGCTCCGGAGGCTGCGGCCCCGGCGGTCGACCGGGCTGCACCGGCCGCTGCCGCGCCGCCGGCCCCCGAGACGCCGAGTCGCTGCGGCGTGTGGACGACGATTCGGCGCTGCGGCATGAGTCGCCGTGAGCCGGCGTTGGCTGACGCATCGACGCCCGCACGCCGCGGCGGAGCGCGAACACCGATGCCGCGCCCGCGGGCATCCAGTCCCCCTTGAGGATCGGCGGCTCGGCTGCGCCGAGCACGAGCAGGCCGTCGGGCCGCAGGAGCGAATCGAGCACGCCCTCGACGCGGCTGCGCGCCTCGGCATCGAGATAGATGAGGAGATTCCGGCAGAAGACGACGTCGTAGGGCTCGCGGTCCGCGCGGAACGCCGGGTCGAGCAGGTTGGCATGGGCGAACGAGACCTGCGTGCGGACGCGATCTTCGAGCAGGGTGCCTCCCGCATCCGGCACGAACCAGCGGTCGCGAAAGGCGAGATCCGCGTTGCGAAAGGCGTTGGCCGAATACCGGCCCGCGGCGGCGCGGGCCAGGGCGACGCGACTCACGTCCACGGCGTCGATCCTGAACTGGCCGGGAACGAGCCCCGCCTCGAGCAGCGCCATCGCGATGGAATAGGGCTCCTCGCCGCCGGCGCAGGGGGCCGACAGGATCCGCACGGGCAGTCGTCCCGGCATGGCGGCCAGCGTGAGGGCGAAGCGGGCTACGAAGTCGAACACCTGCGGGTCACGGAAGAACCAGCTTTCCGCGACGACCACCTCCTCGACGAGCGCGTCTCGCTCCCGCTGATCGGCCTCGATCCGGGCCGCATAGGCGGCCGGCGCATCGAGTCCGAGGGCGGCCATGCGGCTCCGGGCGGCACGTTGCACGGCGGGGCGGCCGATCGTCGAGACGTCGAGTCCGATGCAGCGGGCGAGCGTCTGCTCGATGGCCGTGTCGGCGTCATGGAGAGCCGGAGATCGCGTCATGGTCCGGCCTCCGCAGCGACCGGAAACAGGCCCGCGGCCAGTTCATCGGGCAACAGCCGATCGACCTCGATGAGCTGCACCGTCCGGCCACCGAGCCGGAGGATGCGGCCCAGAAACGGCGCAGCCGCCAGGTCGAGCGCCGGCAGCGCCGCGTCGGCATCCTCGGCCGAGCGGATCGAGATCACGTTTTCGGCGACGACCCCCAGCCGCCGCGGCGGGCAGCCGGCCTGCTGCTGAAGATCGACCACGATCACCCGCGTGCTCAGCCGCTCCGCCGGCGGCCGATCGGCGAGCCGCAGCCCGAGATCGACGAGCGGCACGAGGCCGCCGCGATACGTGAAGATCCCGCGCATGTAGGCCGGCATGCGGGGCAGCGGCCGCGCCTGCACGAGCGGCAACACCTCGACCACCCTCCGCGACTCGATCGCGTAGTCCTGGCCCGCGACGGTGAAGGTGAGAAGTTGCATGACGTCAGACGGTAAACCGAGACACCTCTTCCTTCAGGTCCCCGACCGCCTCACGCAGGTGGACGGTCGCCTTGTTGAAGTCGTCGAGCGAGGAGGCCGTGCGGGAGGCGCCTTCGGCGAGGCGGATCATCGCCTCGCGGATCTGGTCGGCTCCCTGCGACTGGGCCCGCATGCCCTCGGTCACCTGGCCGAATCGGCCGGTGATGCCCTGCACGGCGCCGATGATGTCGCCGAGCTTGCTCGACACGTCGCCGATCTCGTGGACGCCGGCACGGACCTGCTCGGCGAACTTGTCCATTTCCATCACGCCCGAGGAGACGCTGTTTTGCATCTCCTTCACCATGCGTTCGATGTCGAGCGAGGCCACGGCCGTCTGGTCGGCGAGCCGGCGGATCTCGCGGGCCACCACGAGGAAGCCGAGGCCGTATTCGCCCGCCTTCTCGGCCTCGATGGCGGCGTTGATCGAAAGCAGATTCGTCTGGTCGGCCACCTTCGTGATCGTGGTCACGGCGAGGTTGATGTTCGCGGCCCGCTCGCTGATCACGGCGAGCTTCGCGCCGAACGACGAGGTGCTGGCGGCGAGCTGCCGCATGGTGCCGTCCATGTCGGTGAGGCTGCCGCGGCCTTCGGCGGCCATCGAGCCCGTGTGGGCCGCCATGTCGTTGACCTCGGTCATGGTGCGGAGCAGTTCCTGGCTGGTCACCGAGATCTGCTTCACCGCCGCCACGGCCTGGCTCGTGGAGGCGCCGTAGTCGGTGATCACCTGCTGCTGCTCCGTGGCCGTGGCCTGGATCGCCGTGGCCGTCGAGATCAGGGCCACGCTCGACCGCTGGATGCGGCCGATCAGGCCCCGGAGATCGCCCGTCATCGTCTGGATGGCGGAGAGCAGGGCGCCGGTCTCGTCGTCGCTGGTCGCGGCGACCTCCGCGCGGAGGTCGCCGCCGGCCACTTGTTTGGCGACATCGACCGCCGTGCGGATCGGGTTCGAGATCGTGCGGGCCACGAGCAGGGCGGCGAGCGTCACGCCGGCGATCGTGGCGAGCGAGAGGCCGAGGATCGCGGCCCGCTGGAACCGCACGAGGCCGAACGCCTCGTCGGCGTCCTGCTTCACGACCATGCCCCAGCGGAAGCTCGGCAGGTAGTTCCAGGCGGCGGCCACCTGCTCGCCGCGGTAGTCGGCGACGAGGCCGTAGCCCCGCTCGCCGTTGGCCGCCCGCTGCGTGCCGACGGCGGCCGGGCTGCCGAGTTGCACCTGCATCCTGAAGGCGGCGTCGGGGGCATGGCGGAGCGGAACGGTCACGAGGACGGAGTTCCCGATCAATTGGCCGGCGACGATCTCGCCGGTATCGCCGAGGCCCGAGAGGTCGGAGAGCGACTTCCAGATGCGGTCGGGCCCGATGCCGAGCGCGAGCACGCCGCTCACCCGCCCCTCGTCGAAGATCGGGCAGGTGACGAAGGCGAGGGGCCGGCCCGCACGGCCGTAGGTCTGGAAGCCGCCGAGGTCGGCCTGCAGGAGTGTGCGGGCCCGGTCGAAGCCGGTCGCCAGTTCCGAGGAGGCGAGACCGCCGGCGAGGAGCGGTGCACCGACCGGAATCGACTCATCGAGTGCGAAGACCACGCGGCCCGAGCTGTCGATCAGCAGGAGTTGCTCGTAGCCGAACGCCTTCGACACGTAGCTGAAGTAGTCGGCGAATTCACCCCCCGCGGCGGCCAGTCGCCGCCGCTCGCCGTCCGCGCCGGGGATGGTGGCGAGCGACCGCAGGCCGCGAATGAACGTGGGGCCACGGGCCAGTGCCATGCCGTCGCGGACCCGCTCGGCCGCATAGGCCTCGATCTCGCCCGCCTTGGCCGCCGCGATCTGCACGAGGTTCGCCCGCACGGAACCCTCGAGGGCCGTGGAGGCGATGCGGGCCGTGATCGCGGTGAGGATCGCGCACGGGATGAGCGCGATCACCAGAAACCAGAACACGAGCCGGCCGGCGATCGACCGCCGCAGCGGCTGCTCGAGGGGCATGCCATCCGTGGTGAGCCTGTTCACGGGCCGCTCCTCGTCGTGGCCGGTGCGGCGGCGGTCGGGCCGGTCCAGCGCCCCCCCCAGCCCTGATAGAGGCCGGTGACGAGCGCCTCCCATTCCGACCGCGATCGCGAGAGGGGAAAAGGCACCGGCCTCACGGCGGTGCGGCTCGACCAGACGATGTCGAACTGGCCGTCGGCACGGATGCGGCCGATGAACACGGGCCGCCAGGTGTGTTGGGTTTCCGGATCGACGGCGATGATGCCTTCGGGGGCGGCGAGGCTCTGGTGCCGCATGGTGCTGCGGACCTGCCGCACGTCGGCGGTTCCCGCCTCGCGGACGGCCTGGGCCCAGAGCCGCACGCTGTCGTAGGCGGCCACCATCACGTCGGACGTGGTGCGGTGTGTGCCGTAGGCAGCCTGGAACGCGGTGACGAACGCGCGATTCTCCGGGCGGTCGATGCTCTGAAAGTAGTTCCAGGCGGCGTAGTCGCCCACCATGTCGATGCCGGTGGACGCGGCGAGTTCGTTCTCGCCGATGGCGAACGTCACGACCGGGATCTGTTCGGGGCGGATGCCCGCCGCCCGCAGGCCGCGGGCGAAGGCGAGCGCCGAGTCGCCCACCAAGCTGCTCAGGATCACGTCGGGCTTCGCGGCGGCGATCCGGTTCACGAGTTCATCCACCGCCGTGCTGCCGAACGGAATGTATTCCTCGCCGACCGCGGCATCGCCCACGCCGTCGAGGTGGTCGCCGATGATCGCGTTCACGCATCGGGGCCAGATGTAGTCGGAGCCGACGAGGAAGAACCTTCGGGCGCCGAGCGTGTCGTGACACCACTGCACGGCCGGCGTGATCTGCTGATTGGGGGCGGCGCCGGTGTAGACGATGTTGGGCGACTGCTCCATGCCCTCATAGGCCATGGGATAGACGAGCAGGTGATCGGCGGCCTCGACCACCGGGAGCACGCCCTTGCGGCAGGCGCTGGTCCAGCAGCCGAAGATCACGGCCACGCGGTCGTCGCGGATCAGCCGCTCGGCCTCGCGGGCGAAGGTGGGCCAGTCGGACCCGCCGTCGGCGATCACCCAGCGGACCGGCCGACCGAGCAGGCCGCCGGTGCGGTTGATCTGCTCGAGGGCCAGCACCTCGGCGTCGATCATCGCCGTTTCACTCACGGCCATCGGGCCGGTTTGCGAATGGAGAATGCCCACGACGATCGGTCTGCGGTCCACGAGCAGCCGGTCGATCAGCAGCCAGCCGAGCGCGGCGAGGCCCGATGCGATCAGGGCCGCGAGCCAGCGCCGCCTCCGCGGGGTGTCGGCGCGGACGCGGAGCGGCGGCGACAGGCTGGCAGCCGGCATGGCGGAGCGGGTGGTCATGGCACTGCAATCTTTGCCCACCTTTCCCCGCCATGCGAGTTTTGCGCGGGAGGAAAATCCACGACCACGGGCGCAACACGCAGAATCGGCACACGTGGCCCCCCTGCGTGCGGGGGGCGGGCCGAATGCTCGCTCCGAGCCACGGTTTCAGGTACATTTTCCCGGGTTCGAGGTGGTGGTGGCGGCCGCGGTTTCCGAGCCGATCCCACCACGGGTGTTTCAGCAATGTCACCGATGGCCGAATTCAAGACCGTTCCCCAGTCAGCGACGGCGGCGATCCAGCGGATCGCCGGCGTATCGGCCTGGTCGGAGCAGGTGCGGCGGTCGATCGAGCTGGTGTCGGTGCACCAGTCGAGCGTGTTGATCATCGGGCCGAGTGGCACCGGCAAGGAATTGATCGCGCGGGCCATCCATGCCTGCAGCCGACGTTCGACGCGTCCGTTCATTCCCGTGGATTGTGCCGTCACCACCGGGACGCTGTTCGCGAGCCACATGTTCGGCCACATGAAGGGCTCGTTCACGGGCGCCACGTCGGCGACACTCGGCTGCTTTCGCGCCGCCGACTCCGGCACGATCTTCCTCGACGAGATCGGGGAAATGGAGCTCGAATTGCAGGCGAAACTGCTCCGCGTGCTCCAGCAGCGGGTGGTGGTGCCCGTCGGCAGCCATCAGGAGATACCCGTCGATGTGCGGGTGCTGGCGGCGACGAATCGCGACCTCGCGAAGGAAGTCGATGCCGGCCGGTTTCGTGAGGATCTCTTCTATCGTCTCAACGTGGTGACGATCCGCACGCTGCCGCTCCGCGAACGCCCCGAAGACATTCCGGTTCTGGCCGAGCGCTACCTCGCGGAACTCTCCGCCCGGCATGGCATGCCGTTGTGCACGCTCGCCCCTCCGGCGGTCGACGTGCTGCAGGGTTACGCCTGGCCGGGCAACGTGCGCGAACTCGAGAACGTGCTCGAGCGGGCGGTGATGTTTTCGTCGGGCGATGAGATCGATCCCGACGCCCTCACGGGGCTGATGGGTTCGGGCGGTCCGATTCCGGGCGACGCATCCGCCACCACGGCGATGGCTGCCGCGGCCACCCGGGGCATCGTTTCAGCCACGCCGCTGCCCGGCGTGTTTCGTGTCGAGCCGAAACTGCGGCCGGCGGCGACCACAGCCGCCCCGTCGGCTCCCGCAGGAGGCACCGCGGGGGGCAACAACTGGCCGACGCTCGCCGACGTGGAGCGGGTGCACCTCGAGAAGACGCTTGCGGCCACGATGCACAACAAGTCCCTCGCCGCCAAGATGCTCGGCATCGACCGCTCGGTGCTCCGTCGCAAGCTGAAGAGCTACGGCCTCGACGAGTCGGCCCCCGAGCAGGACGGATGACGCTGCTGTCGCCTGCAGCGGGCACGTCGCAGCCTAGCCGGCCTTCGAGCGGATGTCGGCCGGCTCCTCGTCCGGCACCCGAATCTTGAGCGTCGGTCCGGGGGGTGCCCGGCGCTCCTGGGCGAATCCACGGCTGCCGCCGTTGAGGAAGTCGCGGAGGTGCAGCACGGGTCCGTGCGTGAATTCCTGACGCAGGGCGTCGAGCACGTCCCGCCAGGGCAGCCCGCGGCGATAAATCACCCGATAGGCCGCCTTGAGGTCGGCGATGTCGTCGGCGGAGTGGCCGCTGCGCCGCAGGCCGACGACGTTGAGTCCCACCACGCAGCCGGTCTGTCCGTCGATGAGCATGTACGGCGGAACGTCCTGCACGACCCGGGCGTGGCCGCCCACCATGGCCAGTCGCCCGATGCGGCAGAACTGGTGCACCGCGACGGCTCCGGAGACGAACGCCCGGTCTTCGATGGTCACGTGTCCGCCGAGCAGCGCGTTGTTGGCGCAGATGCAGTTGCTGCCCACCGTCACGTCGTGGGCGAAGTGGGCGCCGGCCATGATGTAATTGTGGCTGCCGACGACGGTCGCCGTGCCCGGCTTGAGTGCCTTGTGAATCGTCACGTATTCGCGAAACACGTTGTGGTCGCCGATCACGACCTTCCCGACCTGTTCGGGCCGGGCCGCATGCTGTGGCGCCCCACCGACGACGGAGTGCTCGGCAAATTCGTTGTGACAGCCCGCCGTCACACCCGACTTCACCACGGCTCCTGATGCGACGGTGCAGAAGTCGCCGAGTTCCACGTCGGCCTCGACCGTCGCGAAAGCCCCGACCGTGACGCCTGCCCCGAGGCGGGCCTGTGGACTGACAACGGCAAGGGGATGGATGCTCACTGCGTGCCTTTCGCCGTCGCGTTGTGGGTTCGGGACGGAAGGGGTTATCGGCTCGGCACGGCACCGGATTCAATGCCATTTGGCCGGGTCCGCGACCCGCTTGCCCGGCTTTCCCATCTCTCCAACGTGCGCCTCGTCGGCGGCCGGCCCGAGGCTATACTCCACGCGCGGATCCCGCACCACCACCGCTGGAATCCGATTGCATCCGGAACACCACCCGATATGGCAGACCACACGCACCCGGCGGCCGACGCCTCACGATCGGATCCCCACGGCCGCGAGCACCGCTATGCCGAGGCGGAGAGGCTCAAGGATGCCGGCGACCTGCCCGCGGCTGTGGCCGCGCTCGAGGTCCTGGTGACCGAGGATCCGGGCTACGCACTGGCGCACTCGGCCCTCGCCGCCTGGTGCACTCGTCTCGAGCGGCACGAGGACGCCGTGCGGCATGCCCGCCGGGTCTGCGAACTCGAACCGAACGATCCCTTCAGTTTCACCGCACTGAGCGTCGCCTGCATGCGTGGCGGGCGGATCGCGGAGGCCGAGGACGCGCTCGCGCGGTCGCGGATGCTGCAGGGATCCGGCCGCTGAAGGCTCAGGACGTCGATTCGGGCCGGGGCTCCGCCACCGCCTGGTCGGACGTCTTCTCCAGGCCTTTCTCCAGTTCGCTCAGCCGCGTTCGATCCGCGGCTGACAGCCGCTCGCGATCGAGCCCCTTCTCGAGGCTCTTCGCGAGCGCCGAACGGGCCGCATCGGTGTCGCCGGCATGCAGGTGGGCGTAGGCGAGGTGCAGGAACTTCACTCCGCTCGGCTGCAGCACCGCCTGTTTCAGGTCCGCGATCGCCGCGGCGTCGTCGCCCGCCGCGAGCCGCACGAGGGCCCGCGTGTCGAGCAGATCGGGGTGCGGTCCCAACGTGGCGATCGCCGCATCGATGAGCCGGCCGGCCTCCTCCGCCGTCTCCGGCGCCGCGAGGTGGAAGGCGAGGTTGTTGGAGACGATCGCGATCTGGAGCGGTGACAGCTGCGGCCGCCCGAGCAGGTCGCGGTAGATCGTTTCCACCTCCCGCTGCCGCCCCTGCAGTTCGCGGAGTTCCGCCTCCAGGAGTGGCACGGTGATCGAGCCGGGATCGATCCGCTTCGCCTTCACGATCCATTCATCGAGCCGGGAGCCCGCCGCTCCGGCCTTCTCCGCCGACCGGGTCACCGACATGCCGGTCGACAGCAGTCGTTCGAGCGGCAGGTCGTCCCAGTGTTCGTCGAGCAGGTCGAGCGCCTCCTTCGTCCGGCCCTGTCGGCCCAGGAATTCGGCACGGGGAATCACCCCGTCGACCGAGACGGAGACGAGTTTGGCGAGCACCTGATCCGCCGCCTTCGAAAACTCGAGGTCCTCCATCAGGCGGGCGACGGCCGCGAGCTGGGGCGCCTGGTCGGCCGTGACGATCTCCTTGGGCATGAGCTTGCGGGCGGCCTCGGCCGCGGCTGAACGATCGCCGGAGGCGACCGCGAGCCGGGCCTCGAGGGCCATTGTGACCGGCGCTGTCGGGGCCAGGGAGGCCAGCCGCGCGTGCCACGACCGGGCGTTCTCCAGCTCGTCGTGATCGAGCAGTTTCTCCACGAGCATGCCGAGCACCGCCGGCGGGGCGTTCGGCATCGAGACGATCGACATCAGTTCAGCGCGGGCGTCGTCCCAGCGGCCGACTTTTTCCAGCAGGCCGGCCAGCGTGAGCCGTTGGCCGGTCGAGAGCGGCTGCTGCACCGCGAGCCGCTCGATCACGTCGATCGCCCGGCTCCAGCTCACCGGCTCCGCCCGGTCCACCAGCAGGGAAATCTCCAACTGGGCATCCTCGGAGGTCAAGTCGCCATTGGAGAGGGCGTTTTTCTGAATCAGTGCGACCGCCTCCTCCAGATCCTTGTAGGTGCCGCGGTCGGCCACGAGCCTCGCCAGCTTGCGGCGGCCCCAGGCCTTGGCGGGGCGGGATCCGGGGATGGTGTCGGGCAGCGCGATCAGCTCGTCGATCGCGGTGCGGGCTTCGGTCATGCGACCGTGCCGCACGAGGAACTCGGCCCGGGCCCGGCGGATGCCGACGTCGTCCTTCGCGGAGGCGACGCGGGCGGCCTCGCGAAACTCCCGTTCCGCGTCGTCCAGCCGGCCCAGCATTTCGTAGCCCTGCGCCATCACGAGTTGTCGCTGCGGCTCGCCCAGGGCCGCCGTGGCACGGTCGAGCGTGTTCTCCGCGGCCCGGCGCTTGCCGTCGCCGAGATGATGCATGAACAGCGCCAGCCAGCCGTCCGACCGCTCCGGAGCCAGTTCCACCACCCGCGTGAGCACCTCGCCGGCCCGCTGCCGTTTCCCCGAACGATCGAGCAGTTGGCCGAGCCAGAGCAGCTCGCCGGGATTCGTCGAATCGGCCTGCACGCTTCGCTCGGCCAGTTCGACCGCCTGCTCGAGTTTGCCGGCCTGGAATTCGAGTTCGGCCGACATTTTCTCGAAGCCACGCGCCGCCGGTCCTCCCAGCGACTCCAATGCGGCGCGGGCCTCGTCGGTGCGATTGGTCGCGTAGAGCAGGCCGACGAGCTGCCGCACGATGTCGGGGTTCGAGGGATCGAGCCGCAGCGCCCGCTGGAGTCGCTCGATCGCGTCTCCGAGATCGCCCCTGAGCCCCGCCACCTCGGCGAAATACCGCTGGATGAGGAACCATCCCGGCCGTTCATTCTCGGCCTCGATCAACAGATTACGGGCCTCGTCGAGCAGGCCGGCGTCTTCCGCCGAGAGGTCGAGGAGCCCGTCCTGGAATTCGGTCCGCTGCTGGCGGCCGCGAACCTGCAGGATCCTCACGCCCGCCTCGGCGACGAGTGCGCGGGCGTTGCCCGGTCCGGTCACCGCCCGGATATCGGCCGCCGAGGTTCGGGCCTTCTCCACGTCGCCGGCATCCATCGCCATGTCGAGGAGCGCCGTCCGCGAGCGGAGGTCGTCGGGCTGGAGTGCCGCAGCCGTGCGGAGCAGCCGTTCGGCATCGGCCCGCTCGTTGCGCGAGAGGCGCACCGACGCCAGGGTGGCGAGGGCCTTCGCCGCCGCGTCGCCGCCGAGGGCCTCGGCCCGGCTCTCGATGGCCGCGAGCGCCTCGGACCCCTTCTCGCCGGGAGTGGCCGCGGCGATCTGCGCCTCGACGAGCATGACTCCGCCGGAGTTCGCCGCCGCGGCCGGAATGTTCTTGAGCACCGCGGCCGCCGCCTGGGCCCCGTGCTCGCGGAGCGTCAAGGTGGCGAGGGCCGTCCAGACCTGCGGCCCGGCCGCCTGCACCCCCGTCGAATCCGCCCGAGCCGCCTCGTCGAGCAGATCGATCGCCGCGGTGGTTTCGCCGCGCCGGGCCAGGATGTCCGCCCGCAGCAGCGCGACCTGCGCCGGTGATACCGCCGGCGATTCTTCGAGCGTCGCGATCAGTCCGTCGATTCGCGACCAGTCGCGATCGGTGGCGGGGCGTTGGAGCTGGTCGGCCAGCCGGAGCTGCACGAGCGGATACCAGACCTGCGGAATGGTGGCCAGTCGGTCGGGCGGAATCGCCGCCGCGACGGCCTCGAATTCCCTGAGCGCCTCCGCATTCTGCCCGGCGGCGGCCAGCGCCGCCGCCGCGCCGACCTTCGCGGCCAGCGACGTCGGGTCATCCACCAAGATACGGCGGTTGATCTCGAGCTGCTGATCGAACTCCTGCAGTTGTTCGTGGCACTGGCCGAGGTACAGGTCGATCTGGCGGGTCAGGTCGTTGAGTCCGGCGGCGAGCGGCCGGATCTGCTCGAGCTTCTGCAACGCCTGCGGCCACCGTTGTCGGGCGACCAGGAGCCGGGCATCCAGCAGCCCCACGGCCGGATTGGTGGTGCCATACAGTTCCTTGATCTGCGTCAAGGTTCCGTCGGTTTCTTCGAGCTTGTTCTGCTGGAGGAGCGTGTCGGCCAGCATCATGAGCAGCCCCACGCGGCCGGGCTGCTCGGCGAGCCCGTCCCGGAGTGCCTGCTCCGCGGCGGCCGCGTCTCCTCGCTGCATCGCGATCGTCGCCAGGCCGCGATACGTCCGTTCATCCCCTGGAAACAGGCTGCGGGCCCGGGTCGCGATCTCCTGCGCCTTGTCGAGATCCTGGCGGGCGAGGGCGACTTCGAACGCCCCGAACACCACGCTGGCATCATCCGGCTTCAGCGCCGCCGCCTTGTCGATGTCGCGGGCCGCTGCGTCGAGGTCGCCTCCCTGGCGATGCCACCGCGACATCGCCAGCCAGGCCTGGGCGTCGTCGCTCTTGCGGGCGACGAGTTCCTCCAGCACGACATCGGCGGCGGCCGCATCCTCCAGTCGCTGTTGGAGGATCGACGCCAGCAGGATGAACGCGTCGGTGGCCGGCTCGTCGTTCGGATCACGGTCGCCGTCGGCGGTGAACGCCTGCTGTTCCACGTCGTAGCCGACCAGGCCGGCCGCCAGTTTGACGGCCGATTCGAAGTCTCCCGCACCGGCGAACGATTGGGCGAGCAGGAGTTGCAGCGTCTTGGCGTCGATGGCCGGCGCGTCGGGGTCGGTGGGGCTGCCTGCGCGCAGCGTGCCGGCGGCGAGCCGTGACTGAAGCACGTCGAGATGCTCGCGGGCATCGACGGACCGGCCGATCCGCAGTTGGAACTCCGCGAGCTTCCGCCGCAGCGGATCGTCTTCGGGATTCCTGCGGACCGCCTCTTCGAGCGTGTTGTAGGCCCGCGTCAGGTCGGCCTGCGTCGCATCGGCAGCCAGCGCCCGTTCCAGGACCAGGCCGGCATACTCGGCGAGCACGGCGGAATCTTCGGGCCGCATGCCCAGATATCTGGCGAAGAGGTTCACCGCCTCGGCCTGGTTGCCCTCCTCGAGCCGCTGCCGGGCCTGCTTGGCGAGCGTGCCCGCGTTGCGGAGCACCTGATACCGATTGAGGGCGAACGTGCCGGCGGCGAGGAGCACCGAGGCCAAAGCCAGCAGCAACACGAACCGGGTATTGACACGCTTCACGGAAACTCCCTCCTCTGCACAGCCCTACGCGACGCGACGCGGCCGGCTGCACGAGCCGAACGACGCCTGTTCGCTCGTGGAGATTCTATTCCATTCGCCGGGCCCCTCGCCCGGTTTCGCCGCGAGACCGATTTTCCCCGGATTCTCCAGGCTACGCTGGCGGTGTCGCGGCCCGGGTTTTCAGGCTGCCGAGGGGATGCCGGCCAAAGTTCCGGGCCCGAGCTGAACGATAGGAGAAAGGCTGCCGGTCATGACGGCGGGGCGGGTCGTGCGGCCCGGCGACGAACGGTACTCCAGCGTGACACGTCCATGACCAACCCCCGCAGGCTCGTTCGGTTCGGGCTGGCGCTGGCCCTGGGAGCTGCGGCGGTGTCGTCGCGCACACCGGCTTCGAGCGCTGATCTCACCGGTTGCGCGAGCCAGGCCGCCGCCTCCGTCCGCGCGGCCCGGTTCGATCCCGCCGTCGTGCCCGCCGGAGGGGCGGGCTGTTGCTCCGTCGAGCATGGGGCGGCCGTGGTGGGAGCGACGGGAGTGCGGCACGCAGGCTGGCAGCACCACGGCCATGCATCCGGCTGCCGCGACGGCCTGTGCGTGCCTGCCTGTCCGGTGCGGCCCGGTCAGTTCGGGTATTACGGCACGCAGTGGCGGCGGTGGCCCGGCCAGGGCATCGTGCAGGTCTCGGCCACCGAGGCCGCCACGCCCGTCGCGCCGCCCAAGTCGGCCATACCCAGTGCCGATCAGGAATCTCCCGCCCGCGGCGGGGAGCCATCGGGTGGCGGCGAGTCGTCGTCCGCCGATTCCGAAGACGTGCCGCCAGTCCCGCCGGATGCGGCCGCGCCGAATGCGACTCGCCCGCCGGAGCGAGATGCCGCAGCGGACGACCGGGCCGGCCCGTGGAGCCGGATGGTCGCGGCCACGAGCCTGCCGCCGGGCTATGAACCCCCATCGCTCCCGGCGGAGGATGCTCAATGAGTCGCTGACTCGGCCCGCGGCCGGTAGATCTCGGTGGCGAGGCCGAAGTAGTTCTCCGCCGAGAATGCCACCGTCTCGCCGAGCGTGGGGTGCGGGTGGATCGCCTCCATGAGATCGCGGGCCGTGCAGCCCATCTCGATCGCGAGCACGCCCTCCGCAATCAGTTCGCCGGCACCTGCGCCCGCGATCCCCACGCCGAGCACCTGCTCCGACTCC
>Ga0214917_10000628_pt1 | contig 45956 bp, 30 predicted proteins | sample LL_1208_BB_MetaG_FD_177983 | JGI IMG/M metagenome (GOLD analysis project Ga0214917, IMG submission 177983) | Freshwater microbial communities from Lake Lanier, Atlanta, Georgia, United States - LL_1208_BB | ecosystem: Environmental > Aquatic > Freshwater > Lake | place: USA: Georgia | collected... | reverse complement strand
CCGTTCCCGGGGCTTCGACGCCTCGCGTCCGACGCCGGTCAGAGGCTGTGGATGTCGATCACGGGCAGCTCGTCTATCCGTCCCTGAAAGATTGCCCGGTCGTCATGGACCTGCACGAGCTCTCCCCAGTCGATCGGCGGGCCACGGGCCGGCAAGATTGGAGGCGGCTCAAGCGGTTCGCCGAGGTGTGTCAGGATCTTCCGGATCGGGCCCGGATCGGTGATGAATGCGATCAGCCGGATGTCGCCGCCACACCGCGGGCACTCGAGTGGAAACTCCTCCCCCACCCGGGCCATCAGCTTGGCCCAGGCAATCCGAGACGTGTCGTGCGAGCGGGGCTTGTGATTCGGATTCGCGTCGCAGCATCCTTCCGTGGCATGACCGTCGACCCCATGCCCGCCGGTCGCGGCCTCTTGCCGCTTGCCGACATTCCCGATGGCGAGTGCCGTCACGGCCCGCCTGAGCTTGTGATTCGGTGCAAAGACGCCGTGATACCGATGCCGGTGCTTGCGCGGCGGTGGTACGAGATCGGCGAGCCGGTCGAGGAACTCAAACGGCGAGAGCTCGACGACGCCGTTCGCTCCCGGTCGCGTGGACGTTCGCGAGCGGCCCGGACCGACCCAGTTGGCGGCCTTGTGTCGGGGGAGCACGTAGCGGACTTTGGTTGCGCGGCCGCTTGCGTCATGTGTCACAGAGAGTCGCTCGAGCGCAAAGGGTGGCCGGGCGCAATACCGCAGCAGGTGCTCCAAGCTCTGAAAATAGCTCGGCACGTCGCGGTCGATGAGCGTGATCCGAACACTGGCATCGACTGAAAAACCGCTTTTCTCCCACGTGAGCATGTCGGCGGCGGCAGCGGTGTCGAGCAGGCGAGTGAGCCTGAACCAGCGGATCACGCGGCGGCGCACCCGCTCGGTGAGCGCGGCCAAATCGGCCTGGTTGATCGGGCGGGCGGGCAGGAACGCCGGCGAGGGGCAGCAGCCTGCTCCGCCAGCAGTCGGCATGAAGACGCCGTCGGTTGCACACACGTGCAGATGCACGTGGTGGTTCAGCGCCGAGCCGAAGCGGTGCAAGAAGGAGATGGCGCCGAGCCGCGGGCGGGCGGCTGCGGGGGCGGTTGCGGGGGCGCAGGCGTCACTCGTCACGCCTGCGGCAACGCCCAGCAGCCGCTCGATCTCCTCAATGAAGATTCTCGTGAGAGCGGCGACGGCCGCAGGCCGATCGGCGAGAAAACCCCGAACCCGAAGCAGAGGATGCCGCACTCGAGATAGCCGCGGAGTTCCTCCTCGACGTAGCCCGGCACGGGACGCTCCGCCTCGTCACGCCACTCGAGCCAACTCGCGAGGTTCTCGGAGATGATCTTGTGGAGGGGAGTCTTCTCGGGGCGGCGACGCTCGTAGCGGCGGCGTGGTGCCGGGCCGGCATGCGGCCGGAGGCGGGGCCACGCGGGAAATCCGCAGAGTGCAGCGACCATGGGCAGAGCGGCGGATGGACTGGAGAAGTGTTCGCCCGTACACTACTTGCGGGATGCCGTCCCCCGCCAGCAGGCCCCCCGGAGCGCCCAGGCCGCTGGCGCTTCCGGTGCTCACGCCCGAGAAACCGGAATCGTTCCGGGCCCGCACGGCCCCGACGGGCTGCCGGCCTTCCTGCCAGCCAGGCCGCTCATCGCCGCAGACTTGGCCGCGATCACCGAACGGGTCCGCCGCCGCGTGATCGCTTTCTTCATGCGGCAGGGGTTTCTCGATGCCCATGCCGCGGCCGACATGCTCGCCTGGGAGAACAGCGGGTTTTCGATCGACGCGAGTGTGCGGATCACCCTCCTCGACCGCGACGTGCCGAGCTATTTTCAGTCGCTCGAGCATCTCCTGCGATACTGTGCCCGGCCCCCCTTCGCACTCGAGCGGCTCTCCGTGATCCGCGACGCCGACGGCCGCATCGCTCGCATCCGCTACGTGATGCCCAGGCACAAGGCCGCCACCTGGGTCGGGCAAGGCCGGAAACGCAAGTCGACGCAGCCGGGGGCCAACGGCGTCATCGAGCTCTCGCCGTTTGAGTTCCTCGACCGGCTCGCCGATCTCATCCCGCAGCCACGCAAGCACCGGCATCGCTATCACGGGGTCTTCGCGCCGAATCACCCGCTGCGGCCGGCCGTCACGGCGCTCGCCGTCGGCAACGTCGGCAAGCGGCGGGATGCCGCGACCGGCGGGCACGCCCACGCCGGGCGCGATGATTGCTGCGGCACGCATGCAACGCCTCGTTCCCACGACACCTCCCGGATTGCCTGGGCCAGGCTGATGGCGCGGGTGGGGGAAGAGTTTCCCCTCCAGTGCCCAGCGTGTGGCGGCGACATCCGGCTCATCTCATTCATCACCGAGCCCGGGCCGATCCGGAAGATTCTCACGCACCTCGGCGAACCGCTCGAACCGCCGCCACTCTCGCCCGCTCGCGGGCCGCCCACCGACTGGGGCGAGCTCGTTCAGGTGCATGACGACCGCGAAGTCTTCCAATCGTCGCCCGACGAGCTGCCTGCGATCGACATCCACTCGCTGTGAGGCGGGCGTCGCCAATCGGCTGATGCCAGGATCCGGAGAAGGTCTGCGCCGAGCGTGAAAAACAGACCATTCCGAAGCGTGCCGGGGTGTGGGAATCCCCGCGACGACCGGCCCGGCACGCACGCGTCAGCGACCAGACCAAGCCCGACCAGACCAAGCCCGACCAGACCAGGCCCGACCGGACTCACCGACCGGACAACGGTTGCGGAAGTGCCATTGACCGGGCTATCTTCTTTCAACCGGCGTTCACAGCCACTTCCGGGGGTGGTGAGACCGCACCCCCGGAGAAGCGTCCCGCGCTGGAAATCACGGAACGAAGTCAAAGTAGGCCCGGTGTGATTCGAACACACGACCAAGGGATTATGAGTCCCCTGCTGCAGCGGCGGAGGCGTCAGGGTACGCCCAGGGCCTGCCGGGCGACGAGCCGGAATCGCCGGCATCGCCCCACCGCGTCGCGGGCCTGCTCTCGCGTGGAAGACTCGCCGGGGTAGCGATACGCCACGGCGAAGTCGGAGAGATACGCGAGATCTACGCGAAACGTCTCCCAGAGCGGCTCGCGTGCCAGCACGCGTTCCAGCAGAGCGACCAGGTCGTGCAGCCTGCCCGCCTCCTCGTCGGCATGACACAACCGCGCCTTGAGGTACTTCTCGACGCACTGCTGCGCATGAAAGCAAACCACGTCGTAAGCAGGATTCTTCCGCACCCGAGACTCCCGCTCCATGACGGCGAAGTCACTTTCGGCTTTGTCGATCCACTCAGCGGTCAGCGGCTTCATAAAGCAGCTTTCCGTGTCGCAGAATGTCGCCGATGAACGGATCGCCGATGGCGAGCCGGCGTTCGATCATTGCGGGCGTGCGCACCAGCACATCCACCGGGAAAGGGGGCCTCACTGCCAGGCGAATCGCGACCGACTCGTCCACGGGGTTGCGGTCTGTCGGCATGATGACGAGCAGATCGACATCGGAGTCCGCCGTAGCCCGTCCGTCGGCATGGGATCCAAACAGGATGACACGATCGGGCCTGAACTGGCTGCCGATACGGCGGCCGACATCTTCGATCGCGTCCATGGACACCATGCAGTCATTCTCCGACGGGGACCGCGGATCTCTCGAGGCCGTCCCACGACAATAATAGGCCCGGTGTGATTCGAACACACGACCAAGGGATTATGAGTCCCCTGCTCTCACCACTGAGCTACGGGCCCGAAGGATCTTCGATTCTAGCGTGAATACGGCTTGCTTCCGGCGATCTTTTTTTCACCTTCGTCAGCGGCAGACAATGACCGCATGACGGCATCCACCCATCCGCCGCTCGTGCAGCGGCTGCTCGAGCCCGCGGCCTACCCGCATCCGACCGCCGGAATCCGGCTCGTCGAGACGCACATCTCGTGGGTGTTTCTCACCGGGCCGTTCGCCTACAAGGTGAAGAAGCCGGTGGACTTCGGGTTTCTCGATTTCACGACGCTCGAACGCCGCCGCGGCTTCTGCGAGGCCGAGGTGAGAATCAGCGGCCGGTTCGCCCCCGAGCTCTACATCGGCGCCGTGCCGATCACGGGGTCGGCCGACGAGCCGCGGGTGGACGGCACCGGGCCGCCGATCGAATGGGCCGTGAAGCTCGTACAGTTCGACGAGGCCGAACGACTCGACGATCTCTTCGCCGCCGGCCGGCTCACGGCAACCGACTGCGAGCGGCTCGGGGGCGAGATCGCCCGGGTCGAGGAGTCGCTCCCCGTGGCCGCTGCCGACGCGGGCTGGGGCACCGCGGAGCGGGTGCGAGCGGCCGTCGCCACGATGGCCGCGCGGCTCCGCGAAGCACGGCCCGAGGCCGGCGAGCGGATCGCCGAGATCGAACGCTGGATCGACCACGGGCTCGGTGCGGCGGAGCGCGTGATCGCGGCGCGGCTGGCCGCCGGCCGGGTGCGGGAGTGCCACGGCGACCTGCATTTGGCGAACATCGTGCTGCACGAGGGCCGGATCATGGCCTTCGACGCCATCGAGTTCAGCCCGGAATTGCGCTGGATCGACGTGGCGAGCGATATCGCCTTCCTCGTGATGGACGTGCAGGCACGGGGCCGGCCCGATCTCGCCGCGCATGTGGTGAGCGGCTGGATGGAGGCGGCGAACGACCATGCCGCTGCAGCCGTGCTCCCGATCTACGAGGTCTATCGGGCCGTGGTGCGGGCCGGCGTGGCGGCGCTCCGTGGCGACCGCGACGCTCCGCCGGGCTCGGCCCGGGCGGAGACCGATCGGTATCTCGATCTGGCCGAGCGGCTCACACACCGCGGGCGGCCGCGACTCTTCGCGACGTGCGGGGTGTCGGGGAGCGGCAAGACGACGCTCGCGGCCCGCGTGGTCGGGGCGTGCAACGCCGTTCGGCTCCGGAGCGACGTGGAGCGAAAGCGGCTGGCGGGCATGCGGCCGACGGACCGTCCGGCGGACGCGGCGCACGCCGAGGCGGTCTACGGCGCCGACGCCTCGCGGCGGGTGTACGAACGGCTCGCCGCGGTCGCCCGGGGGCTTCTCGCGGCGGGCATGAGCGTCGTGATCGACGCCACCTGCAATCACCGCTGGCAGCGGGAGATGCTGGCCGCCGCGGCGCGGGACTGTGGCGTGCCGCTGGTGTGGCTCGACTTCGACGTGCCGGCCGAGGTGGTGCTCGCCCGCGTCGCGACCCGGGCCGCAGCCGGCACGGATGCATCGGACGCGTCGATCGACGTGGTGCGGATGCAACTGGCCGAACGTGAGCCGATCACGGCGGCGGAGTTGGCGGTGGCAGGAGCGGCCGAGCCACCGAGGCGCGTGCGAGTGACGGAACGAGACGTCGCGGACGCCGGGTTGGCGGGGCGGCTGGAAGCCACGGTCACGGCGTGACCGGGCGACCGGCGCTCTTGAGGAGGCGGAAGAGGTCGCTGTCGGTGGTGAGGATCAGCGTGGCGTCGCGGCCGAGCGTGTGCTTGTAGGTGTCGAGCGTCTTCATGAAGGCGTAGAAGTCGGCCGCCCGCGGGCTCGCCGTATAGGCCTTCGCGTAGATCTCCGAGGCCTGGGCGTCGGCCTGGCCTTTGATCTCCTGCACCTTGCGGTAGGCATCCGACTGGATCCGCTGGAGATCCTTGTCCTTCTTGCCCTCGATCTTCGCCGCCTCGCCCGCTCCCTCCGACCGAAACCGCTCCGCGATCTGGAGCCGCTCGGAGATCATGCGGTCGTAGATCTTCTCGATCACGCCCGCCTTGTAGTTGATCCGCTTCACCCGCACGTCGAGCAGCTCGATGCCCCAGATACCCACCTTCCTGGTCGCCGCGGCAAGGATCTCCTTCTCGAGGGCCTCGCGGCCGAACCTGATCGGAGGCAGTCCCCCCACGGCGGCGCCGGCTTCGGCGAGGGTGGCATCCTGCTCGGGCACGCGCCCCTTGTCACTGCGGACGATTTCGATGAGATCGTGACGGGCCACGACGTTCCGCGTCTCGCTGCCGATGATGTCGTCGAGCCGGGAGAGAGCGCTCCGCTCGTCCCGCAGGCTCTGGAAATACTTGAGCGGGTCGGCGATCCGCCAGCGGGCGAACGTGTCCACCACGACGTAGAGCTTGTCGCGGGTCGTCATCTCACCCGCCGGGCCGTCCCATTCGAGGATCCGCTTCTCGAACCGGTTGGCGGTCTGCACGAACGGCAGCTTGAAGTGAAGCCCCGCACCGCTCGCGCCGGGCGCCGCGTTGATCGGCTCACCCACCGGACGGCCGAATTGCGTGAGGACCACCTGCTCCCGCTCGTCCACGGTGTAGGCACAGCCGAAGACGGCGATCGCGGCCACGGCGGCCACAAGCCCGCCGAGCGGCGAGACCACGAGGTCGGCCAGCCGCCGGAGGACCTGCAGCACGGGATGATTGATCGGCAGCGGACTCATCGGGCGGCCTCCTGTCGGCCTGCGGCGGCGTCTGGCTCGAGCTGTCGCAGGTTCATCAGCGGCAGAAACTGCTTGGCATCGGCATCGAGGATCACCTTGCCGCCGAGCTGCGGCAGCACCTCGCCGATCGTCTCCAGATAGAGCCGCTGCCGGGTGACATCCGGGGCCTTCTCGTACTGTTCGAGCAGGGCCTTGAACCGGGCCACGTCCCCCTCGGCCTCGTTCACCCGTTTGAGTGCGTAGCCCTCCGCCTCGCGGAGCTTCTTGTCGGCCTCGCCGCTGGCCCGGGGTACGACCTTGTTGTATTCACCGTTGGCCTGGTTGATCATCTGCTCCCGCTCCTGCTGGGCGCGATTGACCTCCTCGAACGACCGCTGCACCGCCTTGGGCGGATGCACGTTCTTGAGCTGCACCTGCTGCACCCGCAGGCCCATGTGCAGCTGCTGGACGAGCGTCGTCAGCTCGGCGATCGCCTCGTTCTCGATTCCCTGCCGGCCGATCGTGAGCACCTCGTCCACGGTGCGGTCGCCCACCACCTCCCGCATCACGCTCTCGGAGAGGTCGCGGAGCGTGGGACCGGGCTCTCGATGGTTGAAGAGAAACTGCTCGGGGTCGTCGATCTCGTACTGCACCACCCACTCCACGTGCGCGGCGTTGAGATCGCCCGTGACCATGTCGCTCTCCAACTCCTGCTCGAAGGAGGCCTGGTCGGGGTTCTGGGCGCCGGGCGTGCCGAAGCCAAACTCCATCTTCAACTGCCGCTTCACGGGGAGGATCGTGACGGTGTCGATGCCGAAGGGGAGCTTGAACCGCAGGCCGGGGCCGACGGTGCCGACGAACCGCCCGAACCGCTGGACCACGCCCACGCTCTCGGGGCCGACGGTGTAGACGCCGCGGGCCAGGCCGGCGAGGAGCATCACGGCGACCGCCGCGCCGACCGCCCAGCGAAGGGGCAGTCCGCCGGCGGGGAGCTGCGGCTGCCGCGGGCGACGGGAGGATTCGGAAAACTCAGCCATCCTGCCGGGGTTCCTGAAGGCGTGCCGGGGTTCCTGAACGACGTACGCTCCAGTGATACCCTCGGCCCGGGCGGGAGTCGAATTGCGTTCGCCCCCGCTCGAGACGGCCTACTTTCCCGTGGCCTTGGCGATCAGGAAGTCCACCAGTTCCTGGCAATGGAAGAAGCCCTCCCAGAAGGAGTGGCCCTGGCCCTTGGCGATGATGAGGTTCACCAGCTCACCCTTGCCGACGGCTGCGTACCGCTTTTTGAGCTCGGCCGAGTTCGGCCCCAGCGGCACGAGCGCATCGTTGTCGCCGTGGATGATGCAGCAGGGCACGCCCCCCTTCGCGGCGACGTCGATCCTCTCGATCGGGCAGAGTTCGCCGGCCCGCGCGAGCAGTTCGTCGGGCGTCAGGCCATAGGCCGGCGCGGCTTTTGCCACTCCCGGATACGTCCGCCAGTCGTAGACGGGATAGATGCCTCCGACGCCGGCCGTACGGTCGGGGTGCGCGATTGCCCAGGCGGTCGCCCACAGGCCGCCCCGGCTCCGGCCGAGCAACGCCGGCCGTGTCGAATAACCGCGGCGGACCATCTCCGCATGCAGGGCCTCGGCCGCCTTCAAGGCTTCGGGGCTCCCGAAGGACTCGCCGGTGTCGATGCCGGCCACGGCGACGCCGGCTTTCGTGAACTGCTCGTGCATCCACAGCTCGGCCTCGTCGGGATACGCCGGGAGCGTGGGTGAATAAAGGATCCAGGGCTTCGCGGCGGGCTGCCGCTCGGGGGGCGGCGCGGGCGTGAAAACAAACGCCGTGCGGCCGGCGACGGTGAACACCTCGCCGGGGAGGATCAGCTGTTTCGTGGGCTGCGGCGGCACTGCGGTCGCGGGCTCCGCAGCCGGCGCAGCGTGGTGGAAAACGGTCGCGCAAGCGACGACAAACGACACGTGAACGACGTTTCGCGATTTCATGTGCGGGAGTTTATCGTGATGGCATATGCGGCACCACCACGACATCGAACGGCAGATCGAGTTCGACTTTCTGCGGGCGACGGAGATCGCCGCGCTCAACACGCTCCAGTGGCTCGGCAAGGGCCAGAAGGAGCTGGCCGACGCGGCCGCGTGTGATGCGATCCGCGGGATGTTCGACCTCGTGGACATCCGCGGCGAGATCACGATCGGCGAAGGGATCAAGGACGAGGCCCCCGGTCTCTTCAAGGGAGAGAAGGTGGGCTCCTGGAGCGAAGGGGCGCCGCGGTTCGAGATCGCACTCGACCCGGTGGACGGCACGACGAACGTGGCCAAGGGGATGCCCAACTCGCTGAGCTGCATCGCCGCGGCCCTCGCGGCCGACGCCGGCGAGCCCTGCCTGCTCGACATCCCCGCCTTTTACATGCGGAAGCTCGCCTATCCGCTCGAGGTTCGGAAGGCGTGGGTGGCCGACCAGTCGCTGCCGATCGACATCGACGCCCCGATCGCCGACGTGATCGACGTCACCGCACGGATCCTCGGCAAGGAGGTCCGCGACGTGATGGTGTGCGTGCTCGACCGGCCGCGGAACGAGCAGCTCGTCGAAGACATCCGCCGCAAGGGGGCGGCCCTGCGAATGATCCAGGATGGCGACATCGCCGCGGCCCTCGCCCCGGCGATGCAGACCAGCGACATCGACCTCTACGCCGGCATCGGCGGGGCGCCCGAGGCGATCCTCTCGGCGGCGGGACTGCGGTGTCTCGGGGGCGGCATGCGGGCCAAGATCTGGCCCCGCGACGAGGCCGAGCGGCGGCATCTCGTCGAGATCGGCTGGGGCGACCGGCTCGACAGGCAGTTCATGTCGCGCGACCTCGCCGGCGGCGACAACATCGTATTCGTGGCCACCGGCATCAGCACGAGCCCGCTGCTCGAAGGCGTCCGCGTGCGGGGCAACGTGGCCACCACCCATTCCGTGCTCATGCGGGCCCGCAGCGGCACCGTGCGGTTCGTCGAGGCCCACCACGACCTCGACCGGAAGACGATTCATTTGCGGAGCACGCGGGCTGAACGCCGCGTGTGAACCGGCTGCCTACGGCCATATATAGTATGCCCGGAATATAGTATGCCCGGAGCCGAAGCGATGGGATCTGCGTAACGTCACTCATAACACCCACCCACGATCAAGGAGTAGTCCATGATTCGGAAGCAGCAGCCTCGCTCGAGCCGCATTTCGCGGCGCCGATTTTTGGGCCGCACGGCGGCGATCGGTGCGGCTGCGGCGGCGCCCACGATCATTCCGTCGTCGGCCCTCGGCCTCGACGGCGCGGTGCCGCCGAGCGAGCGGGTGGTCGTCGGCGGGATCGGCATCGGCAACCGCGGCAGCTACGACCTGAGCTGCTTCCTGCAGCAGCCCGACGTGCAGTTCGCGGCGATCTGCGACGTGAAGGCGGCCCGCCGGCTGGCCGTGAAGAAGACGGCCGACGCGCATCACGGCAATCAGAACTGCGAGATGTACGGCGACTTCCGCGAACTGCTCGACCGCGGTGACATCGACGCCGTGCTCATCGCCACCGGCCCCAACTGGCACGGCCTGATGTCGATGCTCGCAGCCAAGGCTGGCAAGGACATCTACTGTGAGAAGCCCTGCACGAAGAACATCGCCGAGACGCTCGTGCATCGTGACACGATGCGGCGGTGCGGCACCGTCTTCCAGGCCGGCACGCAGCGGCGCAACCTGCCGCACTTCGCCTTCGCCTGCGAACTCGCCCGCACGGGCCGGCTCGGGAAGGTGAAGCGGGTCTATGCCCATCCGGCCGGCATGCGGGCGATGACGAGCGGGTGGCTGCCCGAGGAGCCGCTGCCGAATCCGAAGCAGGATGACTGGGATCTGTACCTCGGGCCCGCGGCCTGGCGGCCGTTCAATTCCAAGACCCTGAAGGACGGCTTCAACTTCGAGAAGGGGGGCGGCCTCGTCGGTGGTGGCGTGCTCGAATGGGGCTCTCACTGCGTCGATCTCTGCCAGTGGGCCGTGAACGACCGGCCGCCGCCGGTGCTCTATAACCCGCCCAAGGACGGCGAAATCGTGACCCGCTACGACGACGGCACGGAACTTGTCTTTCGCGAGAAGGGCTGGATCCCGCTCGGCTCGTGCCCAGTGCGGTTCGAGGGGGAGACGGGCTGGGTCGAGGCCGGCGACTCCGGCAAGCTCGTGCTCAGTTCGCCCGAACTGCTCGCCGGCCGCACGGTGCAGGAGATCGGCGGCTATCCGGCCACGTTTCACGTCCGCGACTTCCTCGACTGCGTGAAGACGCGGGGCAAGCCGAAGGGCAATGCCGAGGCGGCCTGCAACGCCCACATCGCGTGCCATGCGGCCAACGTCGCGCTGTTCCTCGGCCGTCCGGTGAAGCTCGACCTGGCCACGCACCGGTTCATCGACGACGACGCGGCCAACCGCCTGCGGTCGGAGGCCCTGCGCGAGCCCTGGCGGCTGTAGCGGACTGCCACACACAGCCCCGGGCGAAAGCCCGGGGGACCCACCTTCTTTTTCACTCTCCCGGAGTTCGAGCGATGTTCATTCAGCGACACCTGGCCGCGGCGGCGGCCGCGGTCCTTCTTCTGGCCTCGGCGCGGGCGAGCACGGCGCAGCAGCCGGCGGCTCCGAGCGAGTCGGCGCTCATCGCCGTGCTCCGCTCCGACAAGCCGGAGGCCGAGAAGGCGGTCACGTGCAAGCAGCTGGCCATCTACGGCTCCGCGGCCGCCGTGCCCGACCTCGCGCCACTGCTGGCCAACGAGCGGCTCGCCTCCTGGGCGCGGATCGCGATCGAGGCGATTCCCGGGGCTGAAGCGGACGCGGCTCTCCGCAGGGCGGCGGAGACCCTCGCGGGGAACCTGCGGATCGGGGCGATCAACTCGCTGGGCGTGCGGCGGGACGCGGGCGCAGTGCCGCTGCTCACCGGGCTGTTGAAGGATTCCGATCCGGCCGTGGCCGCCGCAGCCGCCGCCGCGCTCGGGTCGATCGGCACGCCGGAGTCGGGCACGCAGCTCGCCGGGGCGCTCGCCGCCAGCCAGACGCCCGCAGCCCGCGACGCCGTGGCGCAGGCCTGCGTCGTGTGTGCCGAGCGGCTGCATGCCGCAGGCAAGCTCGGCGAGGCGACGGCTATTTATGACGCGGTGCGGATGGCGGATGTGTCGGAGCAGCGGCGGGCAGAGGCGATTCGCGGCGCGATCCTCGTCCGCGGAGCCGATGGGATTCCGCTCCTCGTGGAGACGCTGCGGTCGCCGGCACGGCGGATCGCCAACATGGGCCTGTTCACCGCCCGCGAACTGGGCCGCGGTGACGAGCCGAACGCCGTCGTGGCGGAGCGGGTCGATCGGGTGCTGATCGACGAAGTGCTGGCCGGGAAGGCCGGCGGGCCGGCGGCCGAGCGGGCCGTGCCGGTGATCGACGTCTTGGCCGAGCGGAACGCCGGCCGCACGGGCGATGCGGTGCAGAAGGCGCTGCTCGACGTGGCGGCGGCGGGGCCGAAGGCCGTGCGGCTGGCGGCGGTGACGGCGCTCGGCAAGACCGGCAACGCAGCCGTCGTGGGGCCGCTGCTCGCGGTGGCGACCGACGCGGATCCGGGGTTCGCGGTGGTGGCCCGAGAGGCGATCGCCGCCTTGCCCGGCGGCGAAGTCGATGCCGAGATCAAGCGACGACTGACGAATCCGGATCCGAAGCTGCTGCCCGTGCTGGTGGGCGTCGTGGCCGATCGGCGGATCGGCGCCGTGCCGGAGATCATGGGCCTCGTGACGAACGGTGATCCGACGGTGCGGGGCGTGGCCTTCGAGGCGCTCGGAAACGTCGTCGATCTCGGCAGTCTCGGCGTGCTCGTGGAGCAGGCGGTCTCCCCCCGCAATCCGGCCGATGCCGAGGCCGCCTGGAAGGCGCTCCGGCAGGCGGCGGTCCGGATGCCTGACCGCGAGGCCTGCGGCGAGAAGCTGGCGGCCGCGGTGGCGCCGGCGCCGGCCGACGCCAAGATCATGCTGCTCGACATCCTCGGCGAGGTGGGTGGCACGCGGGCGCTCGCCGCGCTGGCGGCCGCCGGGAAGTCGAAGGACGAGCCGCTCGAAGACGCGGCCACGCGGCTGCTCGGCAAGTGGATGACGGCCGATGCCGCCCCCGTGCTCCTCGATCTGGCGAAGCCGGAGACCGGCTGCCGGTTTGCCACCCGTGCGTTGCGGGGCTTCCTGCGGATTCCGCGGCAGTTCGCCCTGCCCGACGCCGAGCGGGCGGCGCTGTGCCGTCAGGCGCTGTCGGTGGCGACGGAAGAGGTGGACCAGACGGCGATCCTCGACATCCTCGCCCGCTATCCGAGTGCCGCGACGCTCGCGGTGGCCGACGAAGCGGCGGCGAAGCCGGAGCTCGCCGAGAAGGCCCGGGCCGCGGTGGCGAAGATCACCGACAAGCTGCCCTGGCTCGTGTTCGCCGGCGGCGAGGGGCCCGGCAAGGGCAGGCACGTGGTGCTCATCAGCGGCGACGAGGAGTATCGCAGCGAGGAGGCGCTCACGCAGCTCGCCAAGATTCTCGCGACGCATCACGGCTTCACCTGCACCGTGCTCTATGCGATCGACCCCAAGACCGGTGAGATCTCGCCGAACACGGGCACCAACATCCCGGGTCTCGAGGCCCTGCGGAAGGCCGACCTGATGGTGATCGCCACGCGGTTCCGCAACCTGCCCGACGAGCAGATGAAGGAGATCGACGACTACCTGCGGGGGGGCAAGCCGGTGATCGGCATGCGGACGGCCACGCATGCCTTCAACATCCCGAAGGAGCGGGCCTATGCCCACTACGGCAACGGCTACGGCGGCGAGAAGAAGGACTGGGCCGACGGCTTCGGCCGCGCCGTGCTGGGCGAGAAGTGGATCAGCCATCACGGCCATCACGGCCACGAAAGCACGAAAGGCCTGATCGCCCCCGGCGCGAAGGACCATCCGATCCTGCGGGGCATCGGCGACGGCGACATCTGGGGTCCGACCGACGTGTACGGCGTGCGGCTGCCGCTGCCGGGCGACTCGCAGCCGCTCGTGCTCGGGCAGGTGCTCGAGGGCATGACGCCCGACTCCCCGGTGGTGACGGGCGAGGATGCCAAGAAGAACGAGCCGATGATGCCGGTGGCCTGGACGAAGACCTATGCGGTCGAAGGGGGTCCGAAGGGCCGCGTGTTCACCACGACGATGGGGTCATCGACGGACCTCGCATCGGAGGGCATGCGGCGGCTGCTCGTGAACGCCTGCTACTGGGCGACGGGCCTCGAAACCGTCATTCCCCAGGAGTCGGTCGTCGATATCGTGGGCACGTTCGAGCCGACCCCGTTCGGTTTCAACAAGGCCAAGGCGGGCCTGAAGCCGGCCAACCTGCGGTAACAGCCGGGTCGGCCTCGCGAACCGGGAGAAAGAAGAAACTGGAGAAATCGGCTCAACGACACCATAATCTGTCCACAAACATCATGAAACATCCTTTACAAATAGCCAAAAATGAGTTAAATGAAGGTTTTTAAATAACCAAACTGTTTTTCTTGCCGCATGAAAAGGCTGATCGATCACGCGCTTGCCGGCTGGCGGGCCGACACTGGCCGCAAGGCTCTTCTCGTGCGTGGTGCGCGGCAGGTTGGCAAGACGTTCGCAATCCGGCAATTCGCGCGGGGCTTCGGCAACTCGGTCGAGGTCAATTTCGAGAAGCAGCCCGCGATCGCCTCGCTGTTCGAGGCCGATCTGGACCCGCGCCGAATTCTCCGCGACCTGCAGCTGGCCACCGGCCTGCTGGTGGAGCCCGGCAAAACCCTGCTGTTCCTGGACGAGATTCAGGCCGCCCCGCGAGCGCTCACAGCGCTGCGGTATTTCCAAGAAGATCTCCCCGATCTCCACGTCGTGGCGGCGGGCTCACTGATCGAATTCTCGGTCGCCGAGGTCGGGATTCCCGTGGGCCGCGTGGCATCGCTGTACATGCACCCGATGTCGTTTCTCGAGTTCCTGGCAGCGAAGGGCCGGACGGCCGCCGTGGCGGAGCTCGCGGGACGGTCTGCCGAGGCGCCGTTGGCCGGGGGCGTGCACTCGGAGCTGTTGCGGTCGATGGGCGAGTATCTGGCGGTGGGGGGCATGCCAGAAGCGGTGGCGGAGTGGATACGGCATCAAGACTTGCGGAAATGCGTGGCCGTGCAAAGACGGCTGGCCGACACGTATCGGCAGGACTTCGGCAAGTACAGCCGCAAAGCGCAGGTGAAGTACGTCGAGCTGGTGTTTCAAGAGTCGCCCCGGTTTTTGGGCCAAAAATTCACCTTCGCGCGGCTGTCGGGCAGTCGGCGACGACGCGACCTTCAGCCGGCGGTCGATCTGCTCACCAAGGCGGGCGTGGTGACTCCCGTCGTGCAGACCGCAGCCAATGGACTGCCGCTTGGCGCCCAGTCCGACCCGAACCGGTTCAAACTGCTTTTTCTCGACGTCGGCCTCGCCGAGGCGATGCTCGGGTTCGACGGGGCCGCATGGATTCTCGCCCCGGAGCAGACGGTGGTGAACGCGGGGCCGTTGGCCGAAGCCTTCGTCGGCCAGGAGCTGCTGGCCTACGCCTCGCCGCATGTCGCGCCGGCCCTCCATTACTGGCATCGGGAGGCCGCAGCGAGCAGTGCCGAGGTGGACTACTGCGTGGCGGATGGTCCGCGGATCGTGCCGATCGAAGTGAAACGCGGCGCGGGCGGAGCGCTCAAGAGCCTGCGCCTGTTTCTGGAAGGGCGACCGCAACTGTCCCCGCGCGGTGTCAGGTTCTCCACCCACAATTTCTCGACGGTCGGCGATCTTGCGAGCTATCCGCTCTACGCCGTCGGCTCGTTCATGGCCGGCACCGATCCCGTCGTGCAGGCGGCGATCCTCTCGCTGACCTGACGTGGGTGGAAGCACTGGTGGCGGGTCCGCCCCGGGCGGATGTCGGACCGGTACAATGCGGCTCCTCCCGGAGGCCATCCATGCTCCAGCCCGCACAAGAATCCTGGCCCACAGAACGGCCCACAGAACGGCTCACAGAGGCGGCCCGGTTCCACGACTACCGCTACGCGTCGAACCCGATCGCCGACGGCACGCTCCCCGCGATCCCCGGCGCCCGGTTCGCCGCCGCCCTCCACGAGCGGGGCATCACCCGCACGATTCCGCTCGACCTCAGCAGCGGGCTCGCCTGCCCGGGGCCGGCCACCACGCCCGGCCTGTGCGCCAGCTTCGTCCATGTGCGCGACGGCGAGGCCCACATCACCGATGCCAATGCCACGAGCCAGCTGTTCTTCGTGATGCGGGGGGCGGGCACCACCCGCATCGACGGCCAGGCCGACTTCGCCTGGCAGGCCGGCGACCTCTTCACGCTGCCCGCCCAAAGCCGGGCGCTGCACGCGGCCACGGCCGATGCGGCCCTCTACTGGGTGCACGACGAACCGCTCCTGCGGTATCTCGGCGCGGTCGCCACGCAGCGGAACTTTCCGCCCACGCTCTACACCCGCGACGAGATCCACAAGGCGCTCGAGGTCGTGATCCACGACCCGTCGAGCGCGACTGCCAATCGCGTGAGCATCCTGCTCGGGAGCCGCGTGTTTCCCCAGACGATGACGATCACGCACGTGCTGTGGGCGATGTTCGGCATCCTGCCGGTGAACGCCGTGCAGGCCCCGCACCGCCACCAGTCGGTGGCGGTCGATCTCGTGGTGGACGCGAAGCCGGGCTGCTACACGATGGTGGGCAAGTCGCTGGGGCCCGACGGCCGGATCAAGGACGGCGAGCGGTTCGACTGGGAGCGGCATGGCGTGTTCATCACGCCGCCGGGCCTCTGGCACTCCCACCACAACGAGTCGGGGCACCCGGCCCATGTCCTGCCGATCCAGGACGCGGGCCTCCATACCCACCTGCGGACGCTCGACATCCGCTTCGCCAAGGCGGGGGCCGGCGGTGCCGAGGTGGTGGAGCATGCCGGCTGAGCCGGCGGGCGGCACGAACCCGCGGCCGCCCGGCTGCGTACGACCGGCATATCCGTGCCGACCGTCAGGAATTCGCCCGGTTTCCTGATCGGCACCGGCCAATTCGTTGCCCCCCCGAAAACGGCGTGCTAGCCTCGCATGACGGTTTTCTGGGCTTCGCTCTCTCCCGGCATTTTCACCCTGCAAGGCGGTCGTATGCGGCGTACTCCCTGGTTGGCCTCGGTTCCCGGTCTGTTCGAGCGGCGGACGTCACGTGCGGAGGCGAGGCGGCGGAGCCGGGCAAATCGCAACGGTCACCTCGAGCGGCTCGAAGAGCGGCGCGTGATGGCGTTCGATCTGGTGGCGGCGTTTGCGGAGAGCGACGCGCCGTTCTTTCTCAAGGACGCCACGCCTGCGAGTGCGACGCTCGGGCAGGCGCCGCAGCAGATCAGACTGCTGTTCACGCCGGGCACGCAGATCGACCCGGCCACGCTCGCGGGAAATATCGTGGTGCAGAGGGGCGATGCGACGATCACGCCGGGCAGCATCTCGGTGGACGACGCGCCCAACGGCAACCAGGTGGTGATCCGGTTCGCCGAGACGCTCACCGACGGCACCTACCGCATCGTGGTCGGGGAGGGACTGAAGTCGGGCACCGACACGGTGCGGCCCACGTCGCTCGACATCCGGCTCGACATCGGCGCCTACGTGGTGTCGATCGTGCCGCAGCCGCTGTCCGGTTCCGGCAACACGCTCACGCAGGCCCGCGACACGATCCACGTGTTTTTCAACTCGGAGGATCCGCTGCGGGTGGCCGCAGCCCAGAACACGGCCTTCTACCAGCTCGTCGAGATGGCCGCCGACGGAAGTGATGCGCCGGGAGCGCCGTCGCTGAGCCCTGCGGCCGTCGCCTACGACGCGACCTCCGGCCGCGCCGTGCTCACGTTCGCGGCCGCGCTGCCTGACGACAAGCTGTTCAGGCTCGAGATCGGTGGTGCGGCGGCCGCCACGGCGCCTTCGGCTGTTGCCGAGGGCAGCGACGAAAATTCGAGCTTCGGCACGGCGCGGAACCTCGGCCCGCTCACCACCGGCGGCCAGGCCGTGACCGGCCTGATCAGCGTGCGGCCCACGCTCCCGACGCCGCTCGGCAGCCTGGATTTCCCCACGCAGCCCGGCACGATCGACGAGCCCGGCCATCGCGACACGCCCGCCGACAGCGGCGAGCATGGGTCGCCGCCAGTCGCGGGAGTGCTGCCGGCCGGCGGTATCAACGAGCAGTTTTACAACTTCCAATCGGAGTACGGCTTCGACCCGCAGGGCAATCAGCTCTATAACGCGATCACCGAGACGCAGAAGCAGCGGGCCCGGGAGGTCTTCGAACTCTTCAGCCGATATGCCGGGATTCGATTCGTCGAGTCGGCCGACCAAGGCATCACGGTCGTCACCGGCGACATGCGGGCCGGCGACGCGTCTATCACCACGGCTCCGGCCGGGCTCGCCAGCGGATACACGGCCATCATGGACGCCACCGAGGACTGGGGCGAGAGCGAGTATGGCGGCTCGTGGTTCCTGGTGGCGATGCACGAGATCGGGCACGTGCTCGGTCTGGAGCACACCTACGACCTGCCCTCGATCATGGGCGGCGGATTGTCCGGGGAACCGGTGTTCCCCGGCGACTACGACCTCGTGCATCTCCGGCAGCTCTACCCGGCCGACGGCTCCGACATCGACCTCTACCGCTTCACCCTGCCCGAAGACGGCCGGCTCACGGCCGAGACGGTCATCGCCAGGCCGGGCCAGGTCGCGATCAGCCAACTCGACAGCGTGCTGACGCTCTACCGGCAGGATCCCGCCACCGGGAAGCGGGAGCTGATCGCCCGCAACGACGATTCGTTCGGCCGGGATTCATTCCTCGGCCTGGAACTCGCGGCGAAGAACTCCGCCGGCAACGACTACACCTATTTCATCGCCGTCACGAGCACGGGCAATACCGCCTTCGACCCGGAGGTGGCCGACTCGGGCTCGGGCGGCCGAACGGATGGAGCCTACGAGTTGCGGCTCGGCTTCGAGTCGAAGCCGAAGGACATCGCGGCCGCCACCGCGGCGACGACGATCGTCGATGCCACCGGTCGCCCGTTCGACGGCGACCGCGACGGCGTGGCGGGGGGCGTCCACCGATTCTGGTTCAGGACGGCCGAAGCAGCGAAGACCGTCTATGTGGACAAGACCGCCGTGTCCGCAGGCGCCGACGGCTCGCTCGCCAAGCCGTACGCCAGCCTCCAGACGGCGCTCACCGCGGTGCGGAACGCGAATGCGGCTGTTCCAGGCTCCAAGACGATCATCCGGATCGTCGGCTCGGCTGCAGCCCCGTATCTCATCGGCACCGACCTCGCCAATCGGCCGCTGGCCGACGGCACCTCGTTCACCGTGCCCGCGGGCGTGACGGTGATGATCGATGCCGGGGCCGTGTTCAAACTGCGGTCGGCCATCGTCGACGTGGGCAGCAGCTCGCCCGCCGTGTCACGGGCCGGGGCGGCGCTGCAGGTGCTCGGCACGCCGACGTCGAAGGTCACGTTCACCTCCTATCACGACGACACCATCGGCGGCGACTCCGACCGCTTCGTCACGGCCACCCAGGGGGGCCAGTGGGGGGGCATCGTGTTCCGCGGCGATTCCGACGCCGCCTCGAAAGGGGCGTTCGTCAACACGGTCAGCCAGGCCGACATGCGGTTCGGCGGTGGCGAGGTGACGGTCGATGCCCGGCGGGAGCGGTTCGCGCCGATCCAGGTGGAGAACACCCGGCCCACGCTCACGTTCAACACGATCACGGGCAGTTCGCAGGCCGCGATCGCCGCCACGCCCAATTCGTTCGAGGAGTCGAACGGCCGCGTGGGCCCCGAACTGCGGGGCAACCGCCTCGTGGGCAACTCGGTCAACGGCCTGTTCGTGAAGATCGACACGGGCATGCGCTTGCCGATCCAGAAGCTGGACGTGCCGGCCCGGTTCCGCAGTTCCGACATCGTCTACGTGCTGCAGGAGAACCTGCTGATCGCCGGCGGTGCCGGTGGCTACGTGTTCGACGGGGCGAACGTTTCCGCCCGGCAGAGCGGCCGCCTCACGATCGATCCCGGCGTGGTCGTGAAGCTCGACGACGCGCGGATCGAACTCGAACTCGGCACGAGCCAGCTGATCGCCGAGGGGCAGTCGTACGATCGCGTGATCTTCACGAGCCTCCGCGACAATCGCTTCGGCGCGGGGGGCACGTTCGCCACGCTCGGCAACCAGCCCTCCGGCGCGGCCGCGGGCGACTGGGGCGGGATCGTGCTGCGGCCGGGAGCCAAGGCGAGCATCGACCAGGCCTATGTGGGCTTCGGCGGTGGCCAGGCATCCACCGACGGCATCTTCGATACGTTCAGCGTGGTGGAAGTTCACCAGGGCGATCTGCGGCTGGCGAACAGCCGGATCGAGAACAACGCGGCCGGCGGCGAAGCGGCGACGGTCGCGGTCCGCGGCGCCCAGCCGGTGATCGTGGGCAACGACTTCCGCTCCAACGGCGGCGCCGTCGTGAGCATCAATGCGAATTCGCTCACCGACAGCCCGTTGGCCGATCCCGGCCGGTCGAGCGGCTTCAGCGACCGCTTCGCGGCCTACGACGCCAACCGGGGCCCACTCGTGCGCGGCAACCGTCTTCCGCTTACGCCAGGCGCCGGTGCGATCGCGGGCCTCCGCGTCCGGGGTGAGGAGATCACCGTCGAGAGCGTCTGGGACGACACCGACATCGTCCACGTGCTGCAAGACGAGATCATCGTCCAGAACTTCCACACGGCCACGGGCATCAGGCTGCAGAGCACGGCCGACGCGAGCCTCGTCTTGAAGCTCGCCGGGGCGAATGCCGGGTTCACGGCTGCCGGCTACGGCCTCGACATCGACGACCGGATCGGGGGCACCGTCCAGATCGTGGGCCAGCCCGGCAAGCTGGTGATCCTGACGTCGCTCGAGGACGATACCGTCGGGGCGGGCCTCGACCCGACGGGCCGGCCGGTGTTCGACACCAATGGCGACGGCGTCAGCACGGGCACCGCGGGCGACTGGCGGAGCCTCGCCTTCCGGCAGTTCTCGAACGACCGCAATGTGGCGGTCTACGTCGAGGCGGAATCTGGCCTGACGGGCGGCAGCGACCGCAATGCTGAGCCCGACGCCGGCCAGTATCTGGGTGTGCTTGCGCCCAACTTCGCCATCGGCACGAACACCTGGGAGTCGTCGCAGGAGAAGACGGGTGACGAGAACCGCCGACTGGGCTTCGAAGTCCACGGCTCGATCGCTGCCGACGACGCCACCGACGTGGACGTCTACGCCTTCACGGGCTACGCCGGATCCGAGGTCTGGATCGACGTCGATAAGACGGCCGGCGCTCTGGACGCGATGGTGGAACTCGTCGCGGGCGACGGCACCGTGCTGGCCCGGTCTGCCGACAGTCAGAGCGACGCTGATCTTTCTTCGGCAACGCGCGTCGGGGCTCAGCCGTTGATGAAGGATGCGTGGCGGGGCGACGACTACTACACGCTCAACCCTCGCGACCCCGGCATGCGGGTGATCCTGCCGGGCACGCAGGGGCAGATGGGCCAGTATTTCATTCGGGTACGCAGCCAGCCGAAGCAGGATGCGGCAACGCTGGCCGGGTTTGCCGGAGCGGACGACCGGGCGAAATACGAGGCCAGTCTCGGGAGCGGGACGTTCGCCGAGGAGGGCGACCCCAGCGCCGGCGCGACCAGCGGCAGCTACGAACTGCGTGTCCGCCTGCGTCAGCGGGACGAGAAGCCCGGCTCGACCGTCCGGCATGCCGACATCCGCTTCGCGACGACCGCGATCGACGTGCAAGGCCTGCCCCGCAACTCGCTGCTCGTCGGTGAGACGGGTGAGGATCAGCAGCGGTTCCACGGGACGTTCGAAACAGCTCAAGTCCTCGGAAATTTGTTGCAGACGGATCGAAACACCATCAGCGTGGCAGGTCAGCTTGATACAGAGGCCGGCATCGATTGGTACTCCTTCGCGCTCAACTACGAACAGATCCAGTCGATCGGCGGCGTCAACAACGGCCTGCAGACCTGGGCGACCGTCTTTGACATCGACTATGCCGACGGCTTCCGCGGCGATCTCACGATTTCGGTCTTCGACGAAGCCGGCACGCTGATCTTCGTCGGCCGTGATTCAAACGTCGAAGACGACCAGCCGGGCGCCGGTCAGGGCAATGATTTCGATGATCTCTCTCGTGGCTCGATCGGCAAGCTCGACCCCTTCATCGGTTCGGTGCAACTCCCGGCCGGCATGCCGACGGGCGGCGGTGGCGGCGAGGCGGGCGGGCCCGTCGTGCTGCCTGATCCGAGCCGGCAGCTGCGGTATTACGTCGCGATCTCGTCGAACGAGCGGCTGCCCGAGGTGCTCAACGCGGCGTTCGGCCGCGGAGACACGAACTATCTGGTGAGGCTCGAGCCGGTGAACTCGTTGAATCGGATCGCCGATGATCGCATCGAGGCCGACGGTGACCTGTTCGACGCCACCGACGGGCTGACCCTGACGACGAACGTGACGCCCTTCAATCTCGGGGATGTCACACTCTTCGTATCCGGCGGCGGCTCGCTGATCACCGTGGACGCCTTGCGCGGCGGGATCGAGACGCGGATCGCCACCTATGGCGGCTCCACGATCGGTGACATCGTGATGCGGTCGGACGGCCGTCTCTATGCCTACGCCGGGCTGCCCGGCGTCGCAGATACCGCCGGCCGGCTCGACGTCGTCGATACCGGAACGGGCACACGGACGACGATCGGCACCGACTCGATTCCCAACGTACCCCCGCCCCCGCCGCCGGAGCTCCAGGTGCTGGCCGTCGCCGAGGCCCCGCCCGGGCTGAATTTCCGCACCGCGTTTCAGATGGCCCGACAGAATCTTGCCGTCGGTACGTTCAGTGCTGAATTGAACGTGACGTTCCCTGAGATCATCGGCGGGGTCCAGATCACCCGGCGCGGAGCCTGGGAAATCACACAACTCCCCGGCGGGGCACTGCAGGTCGTTCAGACGCTCGACGACAACGCCCCGGTCATCGATGTGGCGAACACGACCCTGAATCTCGGAACCGGACGGCTCACGATCGCCTGGAAGAATACCGTGTTCAATGTGCCGGATGCGGGGTGCATTCTCGCGAACGTGTCATACGACGTCGTCCCGGATCCGCAGACGATCACGACCGACCAAGTCGATGCAATCGCCTGGCAGCGGACGGATGTCGGGGTCTACGCCAATCTCTATTATTCGGTCCGCGACGGTGGTCAGTCGCGGCTCTATCGGGCGAATCCCGCCACCGGATCGGCGGCGTTCGTGGCCGGCCAATTTGGCCGCGTCGGTGCGGCGACCAACGCCTACATCCAGGATGCGGCCGACTCGCTCGGCATCGTGACGGGCATGGCGTTCGTTGGCGGCACGCTCTACGGCGTCGATGACACCGGCAATTTCTTCAGCATCAGCCAAGGCACGGCCGGGGCGACGGTCATCGCATCTTTCGGCGTGAGGTTCGCCGGCCTGACGCTCGGCCCCCAGAATCTCGAGGGGGGGCGGTTCGCCAATACGCTGTTCGCGATCGACGACGGCGGAGTGCTCCGAGCCATCGAGACGGACGGCACCCTGCTCAGCGTTTTCGACGTCGATGGGAACGGCGTGTTGGAAGACTCACTCGACACGGGCGCGAGTTTGCCCACCGGCCTCGCCTTCTCCCCGCTCGACGTCAACCTGTGGCATCCGACGACTCGCCGCCGGGGCGATGCGGGTCACGGGATCAACGCCGCCCCCGACAACACGCGGGAGGCGGTCGAAGGGGGCACGAGCTTCTACTTCGGTTTTGAACAGTACGCGACCGGCAACGCCCCGTACGCGGGCTATGCCGCTGTCAACGGTCAATATGGCGCGGTGGCGGGAGCCTGGCAGCAGGATCTGAGCACGAACGACGCGATCGGCAACAACTACAACCTGCCGGGCGGGGCCTACGGCAGTCTGATCACCAACGCGTTCGATCTTTCCTCATACTCGTACACGGACAAGCCGACGCTTTATTTCAACTATTTGCTGCAAACCCAGAATGCCGCCAGCAAGACCGACACGATGCGGGACAGCGCCCGCGTGCTGATTTCGCTCGATGGCGGCGAGTGGCAACTTCTGGCGACCAACAACTCCGCCCGGTCCGATCTCGACGACACCGACGGCGAGTTGCCAAACGTCATCACCGCGTCGTCGCGGCTGACGACGCTCGACAATCAGCACGTGCAGGAGCTGTATGACACCGCCCAGTGGCGGCAGGCCCGTGTGGACATCGGGCGGTATGCCGGTCTTCCCGGAAGTGACAACGTGCGGCTGCGGTTCGATTTCAGCACGGCCGGCATGTTCGATCCGGACGCCCGCGACGCGGCCGGCAACCTCCTCAATGACATCGACGGGCTCGCGAACGAGACCGGGAATTTCAACAGCTCGCAGCGTGGCCAGCAGAACGACCACGAAGGCTTCTACATCGACGACATCATCGTCGGCTTTGCGGAGCGGGGCGAGATGGTGACGGGGGTGTCGGCCGTGAACACGGCGTTCTTCGACACCGATACACCGGTGTCCGGCACGTCGTTTCCGCAGGTGCTGCAGGGGGCGTATCAGCTGGAGATTCGTCGGGGCACGGAGTATGCAGTTGCGGCCGGCGGTACTGAAAACACGGCCACCATCTATCGCACCTTCGACACGAACGACCGGATGATCGCCTCCGAGTACCGGCTCGGCGACTCCAACCTGCCCCGGGAGCAGGGCGTGTTCGTCGTCGATTCCAACGTGATCTCCAACTCCAGGGACTACGGCATCGCCATCGACGCCGGCGACCGCGGTGTGCTCGGTGTCGGCGGCAACTCGAGCAGTACGCCCTACCCGGGCGTGCCGCTCAACCTCCACTCCGCCAACGGTAGCCGGCTCGTGCCAGGGGCGGTGCTGGTGAACAACATCGTGAGCACGAGTGGCCAGGCCGGCATCCTCTTTAGCGGCGATGCCTTCACCGGCAACGGCCCGCTGGCCGCCGTCCCCCTCGGCACGATCATCAACAACACGATCTACGGCGGCGCGACGGCCGGCGGGATCGGCATCCAGGTGACCGACAACGCGGCGCCCACGATTCTCAACACCATCTTCGCCAACCTGGCGACCGGCGTGGATGTCGATGCATCATCACGGATCGACCAGGCGGGGCGGCCGCGGACGGTCGTTGCCCGGTCGGCCTATTCCAGCGTGACGTCCCAGGTGACCGGGGCATCCGAGAGCCAGGCAATCGTGCTCTCCGGCAACCCGTTCGTGAACGCAGCCGGCGGCAACTTCTACCTGGTGCAGGGAACGGAGGCCGTCGATAGCGCGATGGACGCGCTGCAGGATCGCAGTGAGTTCGTGGATGTGACCTCAGCCATCGGAATTCCACCCTCCCCGATTCTCGCCCCGGCGACCGACGTCTTCGGGCAGCTGCGGGGGGATGACCCGACGCAGGGCAGTCAGCCCGGCCTCGGCGCCAATGCCGTCAAGGATCGCGGCGCCGTCGAGCACATCGATTCCAGCCGCCCGTATGCGACGCTGCTCAATCCCGAGGATCAGTCCGTCAAGGACCTGGACACCGAGTTTGACGCGGTCATTCTCACGGCGGCGCAGATCACCGGACTCAGCCGCTTCGAACTCGCGCTCGTCGATGTCAACGGCACGGGCATCGACCCGGCCACGGTCGTGGCCGAGGCCTTCGGCCTCACCCGCGACGGCCGCCAGCTCGTGGCGGGCACCGATTACCTGTTCCGCTACGTCGAGGGCACACAGCGGGTGGTGTTCGAGGCGCCGGCCGTGTTTCCGCTCGGCACGTACCTGATCCGGGTCGACAGTCGGGCTGCGACGGACACCGCCGCGGGCCGGGTGACCGACCGGGCCAACAACCCGCTCCAGCCGAACGCGTCGGAGACGGTCGGAGCCGTCACGACCGAGTTCACGCAGTTCAAGATCGTGATGGTCGAGTCGGTCACGCCGGGCGTTCCGCTGGGCGTGGGCGGCACACCGGGCGAAGACTTCGTGAACCTCTTCTGGACCGCCCCGGCGTCGCAGGGACTCGGCTCGATCAACGACTACCTGATCCAGTATTCGACCGACGGCGGCGGCAACTGGACAGACTTCACGGATTCGGTTTCGGCCGCCACGACCGCGACGGTGACCGGACTCACGCACGTGGGCCACATCTTCCGTGTCAAGGCCCGGACGAACCTGGGCGACAGCGGCTACTCCGCGCCGTCGGCCGAGATCACGCCACGGCAGGTGCCCCCCGACGCGGTCACCAACCTGGCGGCCACGCCGGGCGATCGCCAGGTCGAATTGACCTGGAACGCACCGGTCTACGCCGGCTCGCAGCCGATCACCGGTTACGTGATCCGCTTCTCGCCGGACAACGGGGCGAACTGGTTTCCGGTGGACGACGGCGTCGGCACCGGCACGCGGGCGACGGTGACGGGACTCGAGAACGGCAGGTCGTACCTGTTCGAGGTGAAGGCGAGAAACATCCGCGGCGACAGCCTGCCGACGCAGTCAGGTCCGGTGACGCCGCGGACCGCGGCGGCGACCCCGACGAACGTGACCGGTATCCGCGGCGACCGTGACGTGTCGCTCTCCTGGACCGCCCCGACCGACAACGGCGGCACTCCGATTACCGACTACGTGGTGCAGTACCGAACCGACGTCGGGGGCTCGAACTGGCAGACGTTCGGCGACGGAACATCGCCAGGCACGACCGCGCGGGTGACGGGACTCGTGAACGGCACGGCCTATCGCTTCCGGGTGGCCGCCGTCACCTCGTTCGGCACCGGCATCTTCTCGGCGGAATCCTCGCCCGTGACGCCGGCCGGTCTGCCGGGCGTGCCGACGACGCCCGTGGCCGAGGCCGGTGACGGCCAGGTGTCGCTCAGCTGGAGCAGTCCCGCGGACAACGGCTCCCCGGTCAGCGGTCATGCCGTCGAGTATTCGAGCAACGGCGGCGCGACCTGGACGCGAATCTCCGTCGGGAGCTCGCCGACGACCACCGTCACGGGGCTCACCAACGGCACCGGCTATCTGTTCCGCGTGGCGGCGGTGAATGAGATCGGACAGGGACAGTTCTCGGCCGCATCGGCCGTGGCCACCCCGGGTCCGCAGGCCGCGGCTCCGCGCCGGCTCACAGGCCGGGCCGGCGACTCGAGCGTGGCCCTCGTCTGGACGGCGCCGCGGGTCGCCCGTGGCCAGACGATCGTCGATTACGTGATCGACGTCCGGACGGTTTCGGGGGGCGTGCCCGGGCCGTGGCAGCGGGCCTCGGATGGCGTTTCCGCCACGCCATCGGCCACGATCACCGGTCTCACCAACGGCCAGGGCTATCAGTTCCGCGTGGCGGCGGTCACCTCGCCGAGCTCCATCGTGGGGGCGTTCTCCACCGAGTCGGCGGTGCACACGCCGCAGGGTCTGCCCGCGGTGCCGCAGGGTTTCGTGGTCGCGAAGCAATCGCCGACGAGCGTCGTGGTGCGTTGGTCACCCCCGCTGGCGGCGGCCCGGGTGGCCGGCGGCCAGGATCCGGCCATCACCGGCTACGTCGTGCAGTATCGCGACGTGACGAGCAGCCGCTGGCTGACGAAGTATGTGTCGGCTGCGTCGACGTCGTACGCCGTGCGGGTGTCGGCGACCAAGTCGTACGCCTTCCGGATCGCCGCCCGTTCGGCCACGGGCACCGGGGCCTTCAGCAGCGAGGTTCGGGCGTAGAACCCGGGGTGCGATGCTCGCCCCCGGTTGCCGCCGGTCGCTCACCAGCGGCCCTCGAGGCCGAGGGTCACGCCCTGCACCACGACGCCGCCGTTGGTCGAGAGCGAGCCCGACGCGTCGTCGCTCGGCACGAGCTGCTGACCGCTGAGCTGTTGCGTGGGCTGGGCGATGCCCGACAGCCAGAGGGCGAAGTAGCCGAACCGGAAGTCGAGGCAGCTGGTGATCGGCATCACGCCCGTCATGCCGACTTCGCCGATGAACCCGCAGCTCGCGGGTGAATCGCCGACCCGCACGCTGAGCGTCTCGCCGAGCGGATCGAACTCGGTCGTCGTGTAGGACGACCGCTGCACGGCGTTGTTGTAGTAGGCACCGGCCTTGATGACCGAATCGACCCGCAGCCACGGCATCGTGAGCAGCGTCATGTCGGCCCCGATCTGGCCGCCGTAGAGATCGTTGATCGTGTCGGTCTGGTAGAGGTCGGAGACGTCGTTTTCGTAGTTGACGTCGGCGAGCGCGAAGTTCTCCTGCCATTCCACCCAGCGGAAACCGGCGAGCCAGCGGATGTTCCGCCCCTTGCAGATCAGGCGGTTGAACTCGAAGCTCTGCAGCCGGCTGCCGAGATTGACCTGGCCTTCGTCGAAGGGCTGGGCGGCGTTGTTGTCGAAGATGCCGGGATCGGCGAGGGCGTAGGGGAACTCGTCGGAGAGCGGCAGTGTTCGCTGGCTGCGGAAGTTCGCCGCCCGCAGATACGTGGCCTCCCAGGCGTTGCCCGAGCACGGGTCACGGCGGATGAGCGACACCCGCGGGCCGGCGGCGAGCGTGCTGTCGAGGTCGTTGGCATTGAGCACGGAGGCGGCGGTGTCGTCGCCCGTCACGACGAGCAGCCGGTCGGGCGGGGCGTTCCGCCAGAGGAGCAGGGCGTCCACGCGGCCGACCCAGCAGGCGCCGGACGTGTCGTGGAGGCAGGCCAGTTTCTGGAAGAGGCCCGGCGGGTCGCCGCACGATCCGCAGCCGCAGCCGGTCCCATGGCCGCAGGCTCCCGTGCCGCATGTTCCGGGACCACACGTGGCGGCCGTTCCCCAGCCGCCGCCCGTGCAGAACATGCCGCCGAACCCGAACGAGCCGTCACCGCCCGCCGGCGACTCGTCGGTCGCGAGGGCGTCGGAGCCGGTATGCGGGATCGTGCCCGGCACGCCGGGCCCGGACTCCGACTCGATCGGCCCCTGCTCGACGATGACGGAGCGGGTGGAGTCGGGCAGTTCGAACTGTTCGCCGACGGCGGCGAGGGGGAGCAGGGCGGCACAGCCGTATGCGGCGTGCTGCAGGCACCGCAGCATGGCGGCGAGCGAGGTGTCGGTCCGGCGTCCGCGCGAAAACCCCTTGAGCATCGTTCCGGTCTCCGTCAGTGGTAGCGATTCCGCCGGTTCCATCGGTCCTCCGGATCGTTCGGCGGGAGGGTTGCTCCGCCGGTTCCCGTTGCGAAAGCTGGGAAAGCCGTGAGGCCGCCGCAGCGACAGCCACGGCGTCCCAGGTTTCCCAGCTGGCCCAGGCCGACGAATGCCCGGCCGCCACCGCTCAGGCAATGCGTCTTTCGATGCGCCGAACGGCCGTGCCGGCCGTGCCCACCGGCGACCGAAAGCCGCCGAGCATGATCCGCACAGCCCCCTGCGGAAGCAGGGGGATCTCACACGATGCCGCGGGACTCCAAGAGCGCGACGACCGCATCGACGCACTTGCCGATCGGCCACTCGTGCGTCGGCAGCACGAGGTCGGGCTCGGCCGGTGCGTCGTAGGCGGCCGAGACGCCGGGGAAGTTGGCGATCTCGCCCGCATCGGCCCGGGCGTATGTGCCGTCGGTGTCACGCTTCCGGCAGGCCTCGACGGGCGCCGAGAGATGCACGACGAGAAACCGCCCACGGCCCACCCGCTCGGCCGCCTTCCGTCGCACGGATTCGTCGGGTGCGACGAACGCCGCCAGGCAGACGAGCCCGGCGTCGTTGAGGATCCGCGCCACCTCGACGCCGCGGCGGAGGTTCTCGCTCCGCTCCTCCGCCGAGAAGCCGAGGTCGCGACTGATGCCGAGCCGCAGCGACTGGCCGTCGAGCACGGTCACCGCCCGGCCCATGTCGAAGAGCCGCCGCTCGACGGCCCGGGCGAGCGTCGTCTTGCCGGAGCCCGTCAGCCCCGTGAAGAGCACGGTCGCCGGCTGCTGGCCGAACCGGGCGGCCCGCTCCTCGTCACTCACGCCGCTGGTGACCGCCTGCATGTGCTCGGCCGCAGGCTCGTCGTCCCAGTGGGCCTTGCCCCCTTCTTCCGGCTCGCGGTCGAGGATCATCCCGGCGGCCACCGTCGCGTTGGTGAGCCGATCGATCATGATGAAGCCGCCCGTGGCCCGATTCCGCCGATAGGCGTCGTAGGCGATCGGGCTCGTGAGCGTGATGCCGCAGCGGCCGATCTCGTTGAGGGCCAGCGTGGGCGCCGGCTGACGGTGGAGCGTATTGATGTCGACGCGGTAGCGGAGCGAGCCGACCGCGCCCGGCACGACCTTGCTCGTCTGCTTGAAGAGATACTGCTTGCCCGGCACGAGCGGCTCCTCGGCCATCCACACGACCATCGCGTCGAACTTGTGATCGACCTTCGGCACGTTGCCGGGCCGCACGAGCATGTCGCCGCGGCTGGAGTCGATCTCGTCCTCGAGCGTGAGCGTGACCGACTGCGGGGCGAACGCCTCGTCCAACTCGCCGTCGAACGTCACGATGCTCTTCACGCGGCTCTTCTTCCGCGACGGCAGCGACATCACCTCGTCGCCCCTGCGAATGATGCCGCTGGCGACGGTGCCGGCGAAGCCGCGGAAGTCGAGGTTGGGCCGGAGCACGAGTTGCACCGGGAACCGGAAGTCTTCCATGTTGCGGTCGGAGCCGATGTAGACCGTCTCCAGGAGGGGCATCAGCGGCGAGCCTGTGTACCACGGCATGTTCGGGCTGTGGGCCACGACGTTGTCGCCCTTGAGCGCCGAGATCGGCATGAAGTGGACGTCGGGCAGCTCCAGCCGCGAGGCGAAGTCGGCGTACTCGGCGCGGATCCGCTCGAACACCGCCTGGTCGTAGCCGACGATGTCCATCTTGTTGACGGCCACGACGATGTGCTTGATCCCCAGCAGCGACACGATGAACGAGTGCCGCTTCGTCTGCGGGAGCACGCCGTGGCGGGCGTCGATCAGGATGATGGCGAGGTCGGCCGTCGAGGCCCCCGTGGCCATGTTCCGCGTGTACTGCTCGTGGCCGGGCGTGTCGGCGATGATGAACTTCCGCTTGTCGGTCGAGAAGTAGCGGTAGGCCACGTCGATCGTGATCCCCTGCTGCCGTTCGTCCTCCAGGCCGTCGGTGAAGAGCGCGAGATCGACCTCGCCGCCGGTCGTGCCATACCGCGACGAATCCTTCGTGATCGCCGCCAGCTGGTCCTCGTAGATCATCTTCGACTCGTAGAACAGCCGGCCGATGAGCGTGCTCTTTCCGTCGTCGACGCTGCCGCAGGTGATGAACCTGAGCAGCTCCTTCCGCTCGTGCTGGGCGAGGTATGCGTCGATGTCGGTGGCGATCAGCGCTGATTGATGGGACATGGATTAGAAGTATCCCTCCTTCTTCTTTTTCTCCATCGAGCCGGCCTCGTCGGAATCGATGAGCCGTCCCTGCCGCTCCGAGAACGTCGTCAGGAGCATCTCCTGGATGATCTCGGGGAGCGTGGTGGCGTTCGAATCGACCGCGCCCGAGAGCGGGTAGCAGCCGAGCGTGCGGAACCGCACCCGCCGCATCTCGGGGACCTCGCCCGGATGCAACGGCAGCCGGTCGTCGTCCACCATGATCATCACGCCGTCGCGCCACACGATCGGCCGCTCCTTGGCGAAGTACAGCGGCACGAGCGGGATCTTCTCGAGGTGGATGTATTGCCAGACGTCGAGCTCGGTCCAGTTGGAGAGCGGGAAGACGCGGATGCTCTCGTTTTTGCGGACCTTGGTGTTGTAGAGATTCCAGAGCTCGGGTCGCTGGTTCTTGGGATCCCAGCGGTGAAACTCGTCGCGGAAGGAAAACACCCGCTCCTTGGCCCTGCTCTTCTCCTCGTCGCGGCGGGCCCCGCCGAAGGCGGCGTCGAACCGGTATTTGTCGAGCGCCTGCCGCAGGGCCTGCGTCTTCATCACGTCGGTGTGCACCTTGCTGCCGTGCGTGATCGGATTGATGCCCTGCTTCCGCCCCTCTTCGTTCGTGTACACGAGCAGCTTGAAGCCCAGCTCCTTCGCGACGTAGTTGTCGCGGAGGTGGTACATCTCGCGAAACTTCCACGTCGTGTCGATGTGCATCAGCGGGAACGGGGGCTTCGCGGGATGGAAGGCCTTTTCCGCGAGCCGCACCATCACCGCCGAGTCCTTCCCGATCGAATACAGCATCACCGGGTTTTCGAACTCGGCCGCCACCTCGCGGATGATGTGAATGCTCTCGGCCTCGAGCTGACGGAGGTGCGTGAGGTTGTAGGACGTCATCGGGCGATCCAGGGGGAAATCGGCGGAAACCCGGCAGATTCCGCTACTGTAGGGGAAATGGCGGAACGGCGGCAATCGAAACCGCGGGGCGGACGGTGTGTTTCACGGCCGCGGACGACCTCTCGCGAATTTCAGGAACAGCGGCGATACTGTGGCGGTTCCTTCCTCCAGGGAGATGCCCCATGCCGCCCCGCCCGACCGCCCGACTCGTGATCCGTGGACTGCTCGCGGCTGTCGCCGCGATGCTCGTGTCGCTGCCCGACACCGCCTCGGCCCTGCCCCGCGACCGGATCACCGCCCGCCGCCTGGCCCGCATCCTGCCGCCGGGCTCCACGCTCACGATGCCGGCCACGCCCGTGCCAGCCCGCCGCTCGCCCGTCGTGCGAGTGCCCGCCATTCAGGCCGCGCCGCGCGTTGAAGCCGCACCGTCGCCCCGGCCGGCCGCGCCCCAGACGGCCGCGCCCCAGACGGCCGCGAAGGCTGTTGCTCCTGCGGCCCGGGCCGCGCAGCCCGCCCAGCCTGCCGCCGCCAGCGGGGTGCAGCAGGCCGCCGGCTCGGCACCGGCAACGAAGACCGCGACGCCCACCGGCGCGTGGACGCTCGACGACGCGCCGGCCGCCGACGGCACCAAGAGCGTGCTCGTGCCGAGCGGACCGCAGCCCACGCCCGCCGAGCCGATCGAACTCCTCCCCACGCCGTGACGAGACCGGGTTCGGCTTTGGTGTAGCGGCGGCTTCGGGGCGGCAAAAGGCTCGTCGCGTGGGCCGCAGCGGCCCAATGCTCCTCGAGCGTTCGCCGACCCCTCGCCTACGTGCCCCGGTTTGCCAAGTCGTCGCTCCAGCTACCTTGAATCCGCTCTAGAGCCCATCCCGCAGCGCGTCCGCGGCGCGGCGGATCGTGCGCAGCTCTCCCGCATCCTTGCGGCCGAGGTTCTTGAGCTGCATCGTCATTCGCTGGTTCTTCGCCAGCAGCTTCTCGTGCCGCGCGAGGAAGTCCCAATACAGCGTGGTGAAAGGACAGGCCTCCGGGCCGCTCGCCCGCTTCGGATCGTAGCGGCAGCCCTTGCAGGCATTGCTCATCCTGTCGATGTAGGCTCCGGTCGCGCAGTAGGGCTTCGACGCCATCACGCCGCCGTCGGCGAACTGGCTCATGCCGAGCGTGTTGGGCAGCTCGACCCATTCGACCGCATCCACGTAGACCGCCAGATACCAGCGGTGGACGTCCTGCGGCTTGACGCCGAGCAGCATCGCGAACAGTCCCGTCACCATCAGCCGCTGGATGTGGTGGGCATAGCCGTAGCGGAGCGTCTGGCCGAGCGCGTCCTTGAGGCAGTTCATCTCCGTGGCCGCGGTCCAGTAGAAGCCCGGCAGCGGCTGTTCGGCGCCGAGCGCGTTGCGGTCGAGATACTCCGGCATGAAGTGCCAATAGATGCCGCGGACGTACTCCCGCCAGCCGATCACCTGGCGGACGAAGCCTTCCGTCGCCTCGAGCGGCGCCTTCCCTTCGCGCCAGGCCCGCTCGGCCCCCGCGATCACGTCCCGCGGATCGAGCAGTTTCATGTTCATCGCCTGGGAGAGCCGCGAGTGGAAGAGCCACGGCTCGCCCGTCCAGATCGCGTCTTGGTAGCGGCCGAAGTTCGCCAGACGGTGGGTGAGGAAGTCGTCGAGCGCCGCCCGGGCGTCGGCCGGCGTCACGGGCCAGTCGAAGTCGGCCAGCTCGCCGGGATGGCTCGCGAACCGCCGGTTCACGAGGTCGATCACGCCGCGGGTGGTGGCGTCGGGCGAAAATCGCACCGGCGGAGGCAGCTTTCCGGGGCCCGCTGTGCCGAACGCGCCGCGGTTCTCCGCATCGAAGTTCCACTGGCCGCCGGCTGGCTCGCCGTCGTCCATGAGCACGCCGAACTTCTCCCGCAACGGACGGTAGAAGTATTCGAGCCGCAGCTGCCTGCGGCCCCGGGCGTGGGCCGCGAAGTCGTCGCGCGACGTGAAGAAATGGCGGTCGGGGCGAATCTCGAGTGGGATGCCCGCGGCCCGCGCCGCCTCCGTGATCGCCTCCTGCACCCGCCACTCGCCCGGCTCGACGACGATCAGCTTCTCCGGCCCCTGCTTGGCCTTCCGCAGCGCGGCGAGGCTGGCAGTGACCGCCGCCGCGAGCGTGCCCGGTTCCTGGGCCTGCGGCTTCGCCGCCAGCTCCGTGTAGTCGACGTCGATCCCCTCGCTTGCGAGCGTGTCGCGAAAGTGCCGCATCGCGGCCAGGAACACCGCGATACGGGCCTTGTGCGTCCAGACGTGGGTGGACTCCTCGGCCACCTCGGCCATCCAGACACGATCCCGCCGCCGGTCGAAGCCGGCGAACGCCGCGCTCGAGCGGTCGAGCTGGTCTCCGAGCACGAGGATCAGATGTCGGGGCACGCGGTCACCAGCGGGCTTCGAGCCCCGCGTTGGCACCGTTGAGGTACACGCTGCCGGTGCCACGGATCGCCGTGCCGGCCTCGGGGCCCGGGTTCGGCACGAGATCCCAGGAGTCGGGAGCCAGAGCCACCCCGGTCAGCCACAGCAGATTGTAGCCGAGCCGCAGGCCCCAGGTGTCGGTGATCCGATAGATCGTCGAGAGGTTCATGTCGGCGATCATCCCCATGCCGAGGTCGTCGCTCGACCGCGGCCCACGGTAGGGCCCGGGCGTGAGCTGGTCGAACATCGACTGCGACTGCGAGAGCACGCTGCCGGCGAGACCGATCTTCATCCAGCCTTCGAAGGCCCAGTTCTGCCAGGCCCAGCGGCCGCGGGTGCCCACCTGGGCGGCGAACAGGTTCGAGCTCGTCTGCACGTCGTAGGTGTTGGCCTCGGGATAGCCGCCCGGCGTGATCGCCAGCTGCGCCGCTTCTTCGAGGCCGGCCCACCGCACGCCGAGCAGCCAATCCACGTGGCCGCCGTCGTAGCCGGGGCTCCGTTGCCAGGGAAAGGGCGACCGCCGATCGCGGCCGCCATCGAAGGAGTGAAGGACCGTGTTGGCTTCGAGCGAGTTGATCTGCGACCGGTACGACACGTCGGCCCGCGCGCCGTCGATCAGGCCGGTCGCCTCCGCGAAGCCCGGCTGGCCACCGGCCTGGAGGACGTCGGCCTGGTTCTCGAACCAGCGATCGACGTCCATGCCGTAGACGCCGGTGTAACCCACCTCCCAGCCGAGGCTGTCCCGGCCATAGTCGCCGTAGAAGAGCCGCCCGCCCGTGCCGATCTCCGACACGAGCCCATTCGCCGTGACGACGGGGACGTTCGTGTCGGTGGAGTTGACGACCAGCGCCTGCTCGCGAGTGGCGTTGTTCCGCTGCAGAAAAAGCGCGTCGGCGATCACGTAATGGCGGGCATCCGCCGGTTGCGGAGTCGCTCCCGCGGCCGCCCCGGACACGCCGGCGACGGCGACGAGCAGGCAGGCGAACGGCAGCAGCGTGGAACAATCCATACGACCTGTTTCTTCGGCACCACCGTCAGGGGGCATGAGAATCGTTGAACTCCCCGCCGAAACAGGGAAATCCAGGCAAACCAGGTCGAGTGCGCGGCCCTCGCGAACCCTCCGGACCCCCTGCGACGTAGTATGCCCACAGACACCCATCCCATCCGGACGGCGGCGGCCATGACGTTGAGGACGACGTTGAAGACCACGTTGAAGGCTTTGTTTCGCAGCCGGCAGCCCCGGTCGCGAGGGCTCCGCGGCCGCAGCCGGCGGCTCCGTGGCGGCCACTGGGAGATGCTCGGCCTGGGCATCCACGGCCATGAGTGGCTCGAGCAGCGGGCCCTGATGGCGGCCGATCTGGCCATCACCCTCACCGACGGGCTCGCCTACTACCTGCCCGGCGGGCAGACGGCCTACGTGCTCACGATCAGGAACACCGGCGACGCCACGGCGACGAAGGCGGCTCTCACCGCTTCGCTGCCGGCGGCGATCACGCAATCCACCTGGACGGCCGCCTATGCAGGGGGCGGCACGGGGCCCGTCGTGGGCGCCGGCCGGATCGACACCGACATCACGCTGCCGGCCGGTGCCCAGGCCACGTTCACGGTCCTCTCGACGGTGAGCCCGACCGCCACGGGACCGCTGGCGGTCACGGCGCGGGTCTCGCTCGCCGGGGTCGAACGCACGGACACCGACACCAACGCCTTCGTGCCGCAGTCGCTGGCGATCACGTCCGCCGCCGGGCCGACGAGCAGGCCGGTCGTGAAGCTCGTCGATCCGGCCACGGGCACCACGCGAGCCGAGCAGCTCGTCTTCGACGCGTCGCTCAAGACGGGTGTGCAGGCCGCGGTCGGTGATCTCGACGGAGACGGCAAGCCCGAACTGATCGCCGTTCCCAATCGCGGCCAGGCCGGCGAGATCGTCGTCTTCATCCAGCAGGTCGCCGCCGATGGTGGCGTGACGCTGATCCGCGATCCCCGTTACGCGCTGCAGCCGTTCGGCGCGAGCGAACGCAGCGGACTGGTGCTCGCGGTGGGCGACTTCACGGGTGACGGCCGTGCCGATATCGCCGTGGCCCGGGCCGTGGGCGACGGCGAGGTGAAACTCTACGAATCGACTCCGACGGCCGCGGCGCCGCTCACCCCCTTCCGGTCATTCACGCCGTTTCCCCGCGGAACGGCCGGCGGAGCGCTCGCGATCGCCGACTTCGGGACGTTCACCAACGGCACGGCCGTCGATGCGACGAAGCTCGATGGCAAGGCGGAGGTGGTCGTGGCGAGCGGCCGCGGCGGCCCGCCGACGATCCAGGTCCGCGATGCCTCGGCCGCAGCCGTGCCGGTGCTCGACACGATCTCCCCCTTCACGAAGGCGTTCACCGGAAGCTATTCGGTGACGACGGCCCGCCTCACGAAGGACTCCATTCCCGATCTCATGGTCGCGCCCACCCGGGGTGGCACATCGACGGTCGAACTCTACGACGGCGCGGTCGCGTCCGCCGCCAATGCGAAGCTGGCCACCTTCACCGCATTCGATGCCGCCGCCACCCGCTTCGCTCCGGTCGCAGCCGCGGCGGTGGACTCCGACGGTGATGGCCGGGCGAATGCGGTCGTCGCGGTCCAGAGCGGACGGTCGGCACAGGCCTGGCGCCGCTTTCTCGTGGCCGACGGGACGGGCGGTGGCGGGCTCGCCATCACGCCCGACCCCTCCGCACCGGCGGCTTCCATCCGAGGCGGGATCGTCGGTGGCGTCCGCTCGGCCACGGGCACGGTGACCGCGGCCAGCGGCCTGCAGTATCGTGACGTCACGGTCGGCACCGGGGCCAAGCCCTCGTCGAACACGGCCGGCGTCACGGTGAACTACGAAGGCTTCCTGCTCGACGGCACGCGGTTCGACGGCAACAAGAACACCTTCTTGCGTCTCAACCAGGTGATCGCCGGCTGGACGGAGGGCCTGGCCTCGATGCGGGTCGGCGGCCGGCGACAGTTGATCATCCCGGCGAATCTGGCCTACGGCGCCGAGGGCACGGCGAACATCCCGCCCAACGCGACGCTGGTCTTCGACGTCGAGTTGCTCTCCACGACCTGACGTCGGCTGGCGCCGGTCGGCCACGGACCGCCGCCGGACCAGCCCGGCCGCCGGCTGCGGCTTTCCGGGCGGGAAACTCCGGTCGGCCGCTGCCGGGCCGGACTCACCGTTCCAGGCGGCAGTCCCGTTACGACTCGCGGCCCGCCGCGGTTATCCCTGCAGACACATTCGAGCACTCGGCTGGCTGCCAGGAGGACCACGGTGATCGCCCTCGCCAAAAAGGCTGCTTCGGTCAAGAAACGTCCGGGCCCCGCGGCCGATCTGCGAATGGCCCGGCCCCGCCGCACCGCTGCGGCCGATTCAGTCCACCGCGAAGCGCTGAGGACCCGCCGGACGGAGTTCTTCGCTCGACTGATCGAGTACATTCCCTGCCGGCAGTTCCTCAAGGCCGACGCCGAGACGCTCGCCTCGACGCCCCCGGCCGATGCGGCCCTGCCGCTCGAGACGCATGAGCGCGAGCCGGCGGCCAGGGGCGAAGGGCTCAGTCCCTACCTCGCCAGTCTCTACCGGACCAGGCTGCTCACGAAGGATGAGGAGCAGTATTACTTCCGCCGGATGAACTGGCTGAAGTTCCGTGCCGCGACCGCCCGGGGGCGACTCGACAAGAAGCGGGCCACGCTTCGACAGATCGAACAGATCGAGGGCTGGCTCACCGAGGCCGACACGGTGAAGGCGGTCTTGATCACGTCGAACCTGCGGCTCGTCGTGTCGATCGCCAAGAAGTTCGTCGATGCCTCGTGGACGTTCGAGGAACTCGTCAGCGAAGGCAACATGGCGCTGATGCGGGGCGTTGAAAAGTTCAACTTCGCACTCGGCAATCGGTTCAGCACCTACGCTACCTACGCCATCCAGCGGCACTTCTACCGGATCTCGCACCGCGGCCGCCAGCAGCGGAAGCGGTTCGTGAGCGACGACGAGGCACTCAAGTCGCGGGCCGACGATCCGGATACGACGGAGTATCACTCCGCGGAGCAGATCGGCATGCTCAAGGAGCTGTTCGCGGGGTTCCTCGACGAACTCGAGCCGCGGGAGAAGAAGATCGTGGTGGCCCGGTTCGGCTTCGACGGCAAGCCGCCGCGGACGTTCCGCGAACTCGGCTCGCAGATGGGGGTGTGCAAGGAGCGGATTCGGCAGATTCAGACCCGCGCCATGGAAAAGCTCCGTGAGATGGCGGCGGAGGCCCGGCTCGAACAGACCGTGGGCGACTGGCTGTGACACGCCGTGTGCTCGTGATCGGCGGGTCGGGAGGCATCGGCTCGGCCCTGGCGCGGCAACTCGTGCAGGGCGGAACGCGGGTCTATCTGGCCGGTCGAGATCCGAGCCGGCTGGCGACCGTGGCCGATGAACTGGGCATGCCGTGCGGCACGGTCGATGCATCCGATCCCGATCGCGTGGATGCGTGCGCCGATGCCGCCGCCGCGGCGCTCGGCGGCCTCGACGGCATCGCGAACTGCGTCGGCTCGCTGATCCTCAAGCCCGCCCACCTCACCTCGACCGCCGACTGGCAGGCGACCCTGGCCGCGAACCTGTCGAGCGCGTTCGGCTGTGTGCGGGCGGCAGGCAGGCTCCTCAAGGCCGACGGCGGCTCGGTGGTGCTGGTGTCGAGCGCGGCGGCCCGCGTGGGGCTCGCCAACCACGAGGCGATCGCAGCCGCCAAGGCGGGCATCATCGGCCTCGTGCTCTCCGCGGCGGCGACCTACGCGAAGCAGAACATCCGGTTCAACGCCGTGGCCCCCGGGCTCACGCGGACACCCCTCACGAAGGGGCTCGTGGCCAGCGAGTTGGCCGAGAAGGCGTCGGTGGGCATGCACCCGCTCGGTCGGCTCGGCGAACCGGAAGACGTGGCCCGGGCGATCGCGTTTTTGCTCGACCCGGCCCAAGGCTGGATCACCGGCCAGGTGCTCGGCGTGGACGGCGGCCTGGCGGACATCCGCGGCCGGTAGGCGGCGTCACCCGGCACGATTCCCGGGCGAAGGGCTGCTATCCTAGGCCCCATGCACACCGACACACCGTCCGCGCCGACGTTTCGGCTCTGGCTGATGATGGTCCTCGAATTCGCGATCTGGGGCGCATGGCTGCCCCTGATCTGGGGCTACATGGGGGCGGGCGTGGCCGACGGCGGCCTCGGCTTCAGCGGCACCGAGATCGCCTGGGTGGGCAGCGCCTTCGCGATCGCCTCGATCATGGGGATCTTTTTCTCCAGCCAGTTCGCCGACCGCACGTTCGCGGCCGAACGATTCATGGCCGTGAGCCACCTCGTGGGGGGCCTGGCTGTCCTCGGCATGTATTGGGCCCGCGACTTCCGCACGTTCTTCAGCCTGATGCTCGTGCACGCGCTGCTCTACGTGCCCACGATCTCGGTGACGAACTCGATCGCGTTCACCCACATGAAAAACGCCCAGAAGGAATTCGGGCTCGTGCGGATGGGGGGCACGATCGGCTGGATCCTCGCCGCCTGGCCGCTGTACTTCATTCTCCAGGGCAAGACCGGTGCCGAGGCCGTGGCCGCCAGCCGCAGCATCTTCCTCGTGGCGGGCATCACGTCGCTCGTCCTCGCTGCCTACAGCCTCTTCCTGCCCCACACGCCGCCCAAGCGGCCGGTGCCCGGCGACAGCGGCTTCGCCTGGCTCAAGGCGACGAAGTTTCTGGCGCACCCCTATCTGCTCGTGCTCTTCGTGGTCACGTTCATCGACGCGGTGATCCACAACGGCTACTTCGTGATGGCCGGCGACTTTCTCAAGAGCCGGGCCGTCGGCATCAAGCCGGAGTGGATCATGCCCGTGATGAGCATCGGGCAGGTGGCCGAGATCCTCACGATGGCGGTGCTTGGCGCCGTGCTCGCCCGGCTCGGCTGGAAGACGACGATGATTCTCGGCATCCTCGGGCACGCGGCCCGGTTCGCCGTCTTCGCGTTCTTTCCCCAGAGCCAGCCCGTGATCGTGGCCGTGCAGGTGCTCCACGGCATCTGCTACGCCTTCTTCTTCGCCACCCTCTACATCTTCATCGACGCCGCCTTCCCCAAGGACGTGCGGAGTAGCGCCCAGAGCCTCTTCAACCTGCTCGTGCTGGGGCTCGGCGACCTCGCCGCCAAGTGGCTCTTCATCCCGCTCCAGAGCCGGCTCACGACCGACGGCACGGTCGAGTATCGGCAGCTGTTCCTCGTGCCCACGTTCATGGCCCTGGCCGCCGCGGCCGTGCTCGCGATCGCCTTCTGGCCGCCGCGCTCCCTCGCCACCGCCGGCGAGACGCAGGACGACCCCGAGACCGAACCCGGCCTCGTGGCCTGACGGCGGGCATTTCCCGGGCTTCCCGCGGTCTTGCGGCAGCGGCGGTCACTTTCTACGTTCCCCGGCCGCCTGCACCAGGCACCGCAGGTCGGATGACGTCCGGGATGTCTTGCAGGGAGTTGCTGCGATGTCGATCACGCTCAGGGAAGTGGCGGTCCTCGTGGGGGGCAGGCTCGTGGGGGAAGGCGGCCTCTCCGTCACCGGCGCCGCGACGCTCGAAACGGCCTCGGTGGCGGAAGTCACGCTCGTGGACAAGGCCGAGCGGCTGCACCTGCTCGCCAAGAGCCGCGCCGGCGCCGCGATCGTGCCCGAGGGCACCGGCCCGCTCGATCGGCCCTCGATCGAAGTCGCCGACGTGCACGCCGCCTTCACCACCGCGATCGTCCACTTCCATCCGCCGCGGCAGCGACCACGAACGGGCGTGAGCCCGCAGGCCGCCGTCGATGCCTCGGCCCGGCTCGCCGCCGACGTCGAGATCCACGCCTTCGCCACGGTGGGACCCGACGTCGAGATCGGGTCCGGAGCCACGATCCACTCCGGCGTGCGTCTGCTGGCGGGCACGCGGATCGGCGCCGGCACCGAAATTTTCCCGAACGCGGTGCTCTACGAGAACACCCGCGTGGGCAGCCGCTGCATCATCCACGCCGGCGCCGTGCTCGGTGCCTACGGCTTCGGCTACAAGCCCACGGCCGACGGCTACCGGATCTCGGCCCAGCTCGGCTGGGTGGAACTGGCCGACGACGTCGAGATCGGCGCGGGCACGACGATCGACCGCGGCACCTACGGCCCGACGGTGATCGGCGCCGGCACCAAGCTCGACAACCTCGTGATGATCGCCCACAACTGCCGGATCGGCCGCCACAACATGATCTGCTCGCAGGTCGGCGTGGCCGGCAGCACGACCACCGGCGACTGGGTGGTGATGGCGGGCCAAGTGGGCGTGCGGGACCACGTGCACATCGGCGACAAGGCCGTGCTGGGCGCCCGCTCGGGCGTGTCGAACGACGTGGAGTCCGGCAAGACGGTGCTCGGCGAGCCGGCCATCGACCTCCGCGACCGCAAGCTGCAGCTCGCGACGATGAGCAAGCTCCCCGAGATGCGCAAGGATCTCAAGGACCTCGTGAACCGGGTCACCAACCTCGAACAGAAAGACGCCTCTTCCCGCGCCGCCTGATGGCCCACCCCGCCGACCTGGCAGGCGAAGGGGTCGGCGTGAGGATCCCGAGCATTGGGCCGCCCCGGCCCACCGCGAGGGAACTCATGCCGTCCCGCAGCCGGACCATTTTCAACGCGACCATGCCTCTTCTCAATTCTCAAGACACGCGCCCACTCGCCGGCGAAACCGTCGGCATTCTCGCCGGCTGGGGCCGGTATCCCGTCGTCGTCGCCGAGGCCATCCGCCGCCACGGCGGCCGCACGGCGATCCTGGCGATCCGCGACCATGCCGACGCGGCCCTGGAGCCGCTCGCCGACGTGCACGGCGAGGTGGGCGTGGCCGAAATCGGCAAGGCGATCGACTTCTTCCGCAGCCACGGCGTTCGCCGCGCGACGATGGCCGGCAAGATCCACAAGACGACGCTCTTCGCCCGGGCCGCGTGGCTCAGGCACCTGCCCGACTGGGTCGGTCTGCAGACATTCTGGCCCCACTTCGTGAGCCGCCGCCGCGACAACCGCGACGACTCGCTGCTCGGCGCGATCTCCGCCACCTTCGACGCCCGCGGCGTGACGATCTGCCCGGCCACCGACTTCGCGCCCGAACTGCTCGCCGGCGAGGGCCTGCTCGCCGGCAAACCGCTCACCGCGCGGCAGGCGGCCGACGTCGCCTTTGGCTGGCGGCTGGCGAAGGAGCTCGGCCGGCTCGACATCGGCCAGACCGTCGTCGTGAAGAACCGGGCCCCGCTCGCGCTCGAGGCGATCGAGGGCACCGACGCCTGCATCCGCCGCGCCGGATCGCTCTGCCCGACCGGCGGCATGGTCGTGGTGAAGGTGGCCAAGCCGCAGCAGGATCTGCGGTTCGACATGCCGACGATCGGGATCGGCACGCTCGAGTCGCTCGCCGCCGCCGGTGCCGCCGTGCTGGCGATCGAGGCGGGCCGGACGATCCTCGTCGATCGGCCGTCGCTCGCGTCGTCCGCCGAGCGACACGGTATCACGATCGCGAGTTTCTGCGACGCGGCCGGCCTGCCGGCCATTCCCGCCGCAGCCGCCTGACGCCGCGTTTCACGATCCCCGGCTTCCGCAGTCCGCTACACTGCCGGTATGCGGATCTGTTTCTGGCTCCCGCTGCTCCTGATCGCGCCGCAGGCCTCCGAGGCCTGGGGCCAGGCCGTCGTCGCACCGCCTGCGGTCGCGATCGACACGGCCATCGACCGCGCCGAACCGATCCCGCCCGCCGAGACCCATCACATGGGCCGCGAGATCGCGCAGACGATGCACTACACCGGCGCACCCTGGCTGGTGCGCGAGAGCCGCCAGCGGGAGGAGGACTGCCGGATGCTGCTGGAAGCGCTCGCCATCAAGCCCGGACAAACCGTCTGCGATCTCGGCTGCGGCAACGGCTTCTACACCGTCGAACTGGCCCGGATGGTCGGCCCGCGCGGCACGGTCTACGCCGTCGACATCCAGCCCCAGATGCTGCGGATGCTCGCCGAACGGGCCGCGGCGGAGGGTCTGCGCAACATCCGGCCGGTGCTGAGCACTCCGATCGATCCTCGGCTTCCCGCGGGCGAACTCGACGTCGTGCTGTGCGTGGATGTGTATCACGAGTTCTCGCATCCCGAGGCCATGCTGGCCCGGATCCGTGAAAGCCTGGCCGACGGGGGCCGGTTGGTGCTGGCGGAGTTTCGCGGCGAGGATCCCGCCGTGCCGATCAAGCCGCTCCACAAGATGACGAAGGCCCAGGTCCGGGCCGAACTGGAGCCCGCGGGCTTTTTGCTGGCCCGGGAGTTCGACCGCCTCCCCTGGCAACACCTCTTGTTTTGGGGGGTGCGACCGGACGTCGCACGACCCGAATAACCGGGTTTTTCTCGGAAATCCACCTTGCTTGCCCGGGCACCCCCTGGGCCGGGCGAAAAATTCCGGTTTTTCACGGTCCCGGACATTGCAACCGCCTTCGGCACCCGCAATACTTCAACCGTCTGAGGCGGGTCGGACACCTTCTCCGAATCCACTATCCCGATACGATCGCAGGGCCGCAGATCATGGCTATTCGCCCCCTGACCTTCCGCGCGAGTGAGTCGGCGGGACGCGACCCACGCGGCGGCTCGCTCGATCCGGCGATCGCGGTCGATGACCGGGGCGTGAAGTCGGCCGCCACGGCTCCCCCGCCGAACTGGGTGCTCGGCTCCAACGCCGCGATGCGGCGGATCGCGAAGTCGATCGAACGGGCAGCCGAAGTCGAGTGCACCGTGCTCGTCAGCGGCGAGACGGGCACGGGCAAGGAACTCTGGGCGCGGCTCCTGCACCGCAGCGGCCCGCGGAGTTCCAAGGCGTTCATCCCCGTGAACTGCTCGGCGCTCACGCCGTCACTCGCCGAGAGCCAACTCTTCGGCCATGAAAAGGGCGCGTTCACCGGCGCCGCCGGCCGCTCGCTCGGCATCTTCCGCGCCGCCCAGGGGGGCGTGGTGTTTCTCGATGAGATCGGGGAGATGCCGCCGGAATTGCAGCCCAAGCTGCTCCGCGTGCTGCAACAGCGGGAGGTGACTCCCGTCGGCGCGATGGAGCCCGTGGAGATCGACGTCCAGATCGTCGCGGCGACCAACCGCGATCTCGAGCAGGAAGTGGAAAAGGGGACGTTCCGCGAGGATCTCTACTACCGACTCAACATGATCGAGCTGCGGGTGCCGCCGCTCCGCGAGCGGACGGAAGACATTCCGCAATTCATCGAGTTCTTCTCCCAGAAGTTCGCCGATCGGTATCGACAGCCCGTATGGCAGCCGAGTGCCGACGCCCTGGCGGAGTTTTGCAGTTTCAGTTGGCCGGGCAACGTGCGGCAGCTCGAGCACGTGATCGAGCAGGCATACGTGCTCCAGACCGAGCCCAAGGTGCCGGTCCGGGGAGCAGCCTCGCGGGCGGCGCCGGGCAAGCTCCCGTGCCTCGATCTCGCCAAGTTGCGGGAACAGGCCATCAAGGAGGCCCTCGAGATCACCCGCGGGCACAAGGCCCAGGCCGCCAAGCTCCTGGGCGTGCACGCCAACACGATGACGCGGCTGCTGAAGGATATCGGCGCCCCGGACGTCGAAGGCGACGCCGACGCCGCGGACCCCGAATAAGCAAGCCCGCCGGAAGCCCCTGGGCGGAAGCCGGGGGACTCTTCAACGCGGCAACCGGCATCCGCCCTCATCGCAACTGCCGGCGATCCAGAACCGATGGCGGGCCACGAACCGGTAGACCGCCGACCACACCCGTAGGCTGCCCGGCACGTGCAACGGCACCGCGAGCGGCCAGAGCAGCGGCAGCCGCCGCGACAAGTACCGGACCGCCTCGGCGCCCCCGCGGGCCTGCCCCGCGCGATCGATCACGTACATCTGCGTGTGCAGATCGTCCGCCGACAGTTCCGGAAAATCCAACGCCACGCTCGGCTCGTGCTGCGACACGAAGTCGAGACTGCCGGCGAGATCCAGCCGCCGCAGCAGGGCGATCTGGCCGCGACAAAACCGACACTGCCCGTCGTAGATCACGGTGTCACGACGCGGACGAGTGACTGTGACGATCATGCGGCTGCCTACGGGTATCGTAGTCTGCCGCCCCCGTTCGCCTAGCCGTGGGGCCGGGGCGGGGCCGTGGCGGCCCCCTTCGCCGACGTGCAGAGATGGAGGATCGTGACGGCGCCGGCGGAAAGGAGCGTCCATGGGGCCCAGTCGGGGGCGGTGAACTGTCGCGCCGTGCCCCGGCCGTCCATCGGGAGGATGACGGCCGAGTCGATGAGCAGCAGTTCGAAGCCGACGACCGTGGCAAAAATACCGGACGCCAGAAACACGATCTTCCACATGGCAGGCTGACGGCAGACCGAACGGATGGGGGGACAGGGCCGCGGGCGAACAGCCGCCCGGCACCGTATCGCACATCGACCGGCAGGAGGCCCGCACTCAAGAACCGTGCCGGCAACGCAGCATGAAGCGATCGTGCCGGTCGTCGGGGGCCGATGGGATCCGCCCGCCAATCCCGTTCGGCACGGCCCTTGCCGTCTGAAACAGGAAGGGCTTCAGCCTGTCATGTCTCAGCGCGCCCAACGCGGCCAGGGGTTGCCCCCTACCATCTCGCCGGACGTTCGTTACGGCCCTCCAGGCCTCACTCACTCGGATCTGCCTGCGCTCCGCGATCCATGGCTCCGCTGGTCAGATACGCCGGCTCAATGGTCGGGGCAACCCCTGGCCTCCCTTCTCTTGATCGGCCGA